>Ga0214923_10003458_pt1 | contig 19777 bp, 21 predicted proteins | sample LL1510_MetaG_FD_177993 | JGI IMG/M metagenome (GOLD analysis project Ga0214923, IMG submission 177993) | Freshwater microbial communities from Lake Lanier, Atlanta, Georgia, United States - LL-1510 | ecosystem: Environmental > Aquatic > Freshwater > Lake | place: USA: Georgia | collected...
ATTCCATCTAATTCCATCTAATTCCATCTAATTCTATAAACCCAATTCATACATTAGATATCTAAGATCTATCTAATTCCTTGTTTTTCTAATCCTATAACCTTTTTACACACTTTTTTATATTAAAATTGAGAAGAACTAACAAGTATTTAATAGATATGTTTACCACATTATCTTTATCTGTACCAATATCATGGCAAATTCCTGAACTTTTATCTTCTAGCAGTCCAGAAGAAAATAAATTAATTCTTGAATCTGGATGTCAGATTCTAATAAATTCACGCATTGAATCTGCTGGATTAAACAATAAAGATGCTCAGATACGTTTGAAAAGGGATGCTGAGGGTAAGATTGATGAGGCACGATCTAAATTTAATCGTGAATTAGATGATTTACGATCTAAATTAAACGAAGAGAAGTTAAATTTTCAAAGATTACTAGCGGAAAAAGATGCTCAGATTGATGTATTAACTGTATTCAAAGGTTCTACGCAGACTCATATTAATGATATTAGACAAGAAACACGTAATTCTTTTATGGAGGAAATGGCAAATTTAAAAGAAGAACTTGTTAAAATAAAATTGTATTCAGATGAACAGAGGCTTAGATGGCTTGATGAATCAAAAGCAGAGCGTGAAATAGCACGCATTGAACGTGAAAGAATACTTTCTAACTCGGAAAAAGAAAGAGAAAGCTTTTTACAACAAATTCGTGAATTAAATAAATTAACTACTGCATTACAAGTTAGAAAAGCAAACTCTTCTATAAAAGGGGGTGATAATGAGCGGGATTTCTTAGAGATTATTAAAAATACATTTGGTATAGCTGGAGATTTTATGCTTCTTAAAAAAGAGTTAAACGCAGGAGATCATAGGTTTGATTGGGAAGGTTATAGGGTTATGACAGAAAATAAAATAGGATATACAGAATCTGCTCTTCGTCAAAAAGAAGGATTGCCAAAGGCAATTAAAGATTTTACAAATAATAGTGATTGTGATATTCTTCTATTTATTAGCGAGGATACTGTAGTTCCAGATCACTCTAAACCTGGTGATATTGATTTTGGTATTGTTGATAGAAGGCCTGCTATCTTTATTGGTAATTTTGCCAAACATGAAGATAAGATATATTACATCAATAGTATTCTTATGCCCACAATGCGTATTCTTCTAAAAGTTTATAAGAGTAATGATGTAACTAAGATTGATGATACTGAGAGACTAGGTGATGTAATTCACAAGGTTCAGTCTCTCAAGAATAATTATATAGGTAAATTTATAGAGTTTCAAAAAAGTATAAAAGCATTTGAGCGGGCGCAAAATAGTGGTATAGATGGGATAAAAAGCGCTGCTAGTTCTCTTCTTGAACTTTTCTCTTCTTCATTAAATACAATTTTGAATGAAGAAGAAAAGATTGAAGATTCTGAACCTGGTCTAACATATACAAATGAGGCTTTACAACTAATGAAGATGGAGCCAGATTTACAAGAAATAGCAAAAAAACTTAATATTTCTGGAAGGACTAAATTAACAAAATCAGATTTAATCAAAAGAATTCTTGAGAAAAATATAGAACTTTAATTTCCAGTCATTGCTCTACCTAATTTTTTAGAAATTCTACTTTTAATTCCCATCATCTGAGCTGTAGCAGAAACCTGTGTTTCAGGGCAACCTGCTTTTTCTCTTGCTACCCAAGCATATGTCTGACCCTCATCCTCTATCCATTGTTTTAGATTCTCCTTTGTTAAAAAATGAGATGGATTTAGACCTAGTGCCTCATTCTCTTTTCGTTTTGCCTCTACCGCAGCTTTCTGAAACTCTTTCATTTCTTTTGGATCCCTAAATGTTTTTTCAGATACAGTTACTATTACATCTTTCATTTCCATCGTGTCCAAAGACAACTGGACTTCCTCAGATTGTTTTTCAAGTTCAGATACAAGCTCAGATGTTTGAACTGGTTTCTTAACTCTTAATTTTTTTTCTTTCTTTTTAGAAGAAGGAATATGTTGAACTTCTTTTATTTCAGTTACTAGTATAGGCTTAGGCTGAAATTTTAATTGAAAATAATCATACTCTTCACGCATTAATTCCTCTAGCCGAATATGTAAATTCTTGAATCCATACTTGGCAACAAGAGAATATATATCAGTATCCATTCTATTTCTTACTAATTACGTTGCTTTACGTGTTGTTTTCCGTTTGTTTTTCTTTGTTTTTTTATATCTACCTCCAGTAATTCTAGGAAATAAATCATTAAGATTTGCTAGACCACTTGGATCCCGTTTTGTCCAAAAATTTAATAAAGCATTCATTACTATAACCATAGAATAATGAACATTATCAATCATAACATCTATATTTTTATCAGATTTAAAAACACGAAATTCTAAGATTTCTAATGGTTTGACTTTAATACCAAATTTTTTTCTAGTTATCCATGAATTTCGTGGAAAAATAGATCTATCATTATTTTGACCAGCCTTAAATCTAACTATATGTTCTGGATCTGTTAATGCTTGAAACAAAGCTTGTTTATTATTTCTAAGATTAGGTCTTTTTTCTAATAATAAATTAGTCATAACATATAATGGCCTAGCAAAAGCACTTGGGTCCCCTCTAAATTCAGAAGCATAATATTCTCGTTCTTTCTTTATGTACTCATCTAAGACAAACAGTAGAAGAGGAAAACGTGTTAAAGGAATAATTTGCTGTGTCTGAAGATTAAAAGCACTAAGATTTACATGATATCCAGCACTAGTATTTGTCATAAAACACTCTTGTTTCATTAGACCAATGAATTCTAAATAAGGTAAGAGAGCTTCTTTAATTTTTTCATTAGTAGGAATTCCTCTAATCTTAAATATTGGAGAAATACATTCTATCGCAATACTTTTCCATGGTTCAATTAAAGTTCCAGTATTTCTATTTATAATTTTAGAATTAGAATCTAAGCTATCCCCACATCTAACCGATTCGTCAATTTCAAATCTAGGAATTTTATAAGATTGAATCTTACGTTCTTCCTCAGAATTAGATTCAACAAGAATTTCTTTATTTTCTAATAATCCATAAATGAAAAAATTTGAATTATAATCTTTCATAGCAATCTCAGGAAATCTTTGTTTTAAAACCAATGATCCTTTAGATAAAATAGAATTTAGATAAATATAAAACTTGTTAGAAAATGAAAATTCAGAAAAAAATTCTTTTGTTGTTGGTATACCCTCTAAACATCCCTCTTGAATACGAATACATATTTCTATTTCTACTCCAAAATGAAATTCAATATTATCCAAGTAAGATGGTTCGTGAGCACGATTAAACTGTTCACTTACCGGGACTTCTGGTGTAACTCTTGCTGTCATTACTTTGTATACAGATATAAATTTTCTTTAATAATCAAAATACTTAAATAACATAAATTATTTCTAATTATGAATACCGCACTTATTGTAGAACCAAGAGATATGAAAAGAATACCTTTAATATTAAATCATTTTCTATTTACTCTTGGGTCAAATTGGAAAATTGTTTTTTATTGTGGCCTTGGATTAAAAGCTAAATGGATTTCAATTGTAAATAAAGAAATAGAAATTAGAGAACTTTCAGTAAATAATTTTAAAGCATCTGAATACAGTGATTTTCTAAAGTCAAAAGAATTATGGAATAGTCTTTATGGAGATTTTGTCTTGGTATTCCAAACAGACGCTTGGATCATGAATGAACCTCCATATACAATTGATTATTTTCTTTCTCAAAACAAAAGTTATATTGGAGGAAATATGTGTTATAAATGGTCTATTTTAGAATTTAAGACACCTTTCTCAAATTATAATGGTGGCCTATCATTAAGAAAAAGAAAAGATATGTTATATATAATAGAAAAATATCCACCATCAAAAACTATATCAAATATTGCAGATGATACAAAAGTAGAGGATTCACCTCCTATAGGAGAATTACCTGAAGATGTTTATTTTGTAAAAGGATGTTATCTATTAAATCTAGACTTAGGGGATACTAATGAGCATTTTAATCATTTTGCGCTACATACTATTTCATATGGTTCTGCGTTTGGTGTTCATAAACCATCATGGTTTGTTAAACAAGAACTAGTTAAACTTCATCCCGAAATTCAAACTGCCTATGTATGAAGATACAAGCTATCTTGGATAACAGACTTGGTTAGAAGAAGAGTATGGGCTTCCCTGAATTTCTCAAGAACATCGGCATGCTCACAGAATGTTGCCATACACCTCCACTCCTCTAGCATATTATACAGTTTCATAATAGACCTTGTCATATTACCCTCATAAATATCATACTTGGCACAAATTTCACCTAGTGATCCACCTTCCATCCAATCCCATAAAGGACCAATCCAAGTAGTCCCCATTTTCCATGAATATGGACTAGAACCTAACTCATTCTCTGTTGCTCTGATATCTTCCCAGATATCACTCAGCATATACAATGTATTCTTTACCTTACTAGGAACCCTGATATCTTGAATGTCAGGCTCTTCTTTCTTACCATCTAGAATACATCCTGCTAGAACTGTAAGAAGTTCTTTGGGTTCCATTTCTCTTACTTCAGGAATTAGATACAATTTAGAAATAAGTAGACCATCACACTCATTTAATTCAGTAGCTAAAGTTCCCATTGTTGTTAAAGCTCCATCCTTCAGATATCCTAGTGCCTCAAGAACTTTTAGCTTATTCTCAACTGCCGAAGAAGTATCTTTTAGCTTTACAAGATCTTTTGTATTGCGGTCAAACTTTCTCTGAAGCTCCTTAGCCTCATCAAAGTCACGAATCGCAGTTTGCCACTTTGTTCCACTATACTCAGAATGCCAGAGTTGAAGTTGTTGCTCTACCTTACGTCTCTTAGCATTGGTTAGAACAGTTAGCTGATAATCCATCTCTTCCTTCTGCTTTAGAATTCCCATCTCATACGCAGTAATTTTTAATTCTTCTAGTCTCTTAGTAATGTTTGCCTGACTAACTTCATACTCATCAATGGTATCTTGCCGCTGTCTACGCCAATAAGAGTTTTCTAGAATATCTAACCAAGATGTATTAGCCGATTGGATTGTCTTTAAGATAAAATCATAATCAAACTCCATTCTTGACGTGACAGGCGCTTTTCCTCCACACATCATGGCCCGCATCTGAAAATTCTCCAATGGATTCCTGTCAGGTAAATAAATTACCGTACCCATGGTATCTAGCCCACGACGACCAGCACGCCCTGCCATCTGAAGATACTCCGCTGTTGTCAAGATACGCATATCATTTATTTCCTCATCAAACTTCTTTACTCCTACAAATACCGCAGTCTTAGTTGGCATGTTAATTCCAACTGCGAATGTCTCCGTGGCAAACAGAACTTTAATAAATCCCTTGGAAAACAGAATCTCAATAATTTCCTTTAACATAGGAATTAGACCACTGTGATGGAAGGCAATACCACGCTCGACTAGAGAACGCACATGATGATACTGCGGTAACTTCTCTAGTTCTGTCTTATGCTTTCTGAGCTGATAATTCCAAATATGAATTAGCTCTGCCTTCTCAGAAGATGTAATCAAGGTGGACTCAACCTTCTGAGCATATTTCTCACAGTCTTTTCTTGATAGAACAAAGAAGAGGGCGGGCAACAATTGCTTTTGCTCTAGGCTTACAATGAGAGCATTCATCTGATGAAGGAATGTGGTTGGCCTAGTCTTACCCTCAATAGGTCCCTCCTGACCCGCAGCTCTTGCGTCCTTAACCTTCTGTTGAAACTTATCATGTGCCTTCTCCTGACCCATACGCCAAGAAATCCATTGCTTGTAAACCTGATCATCATAGTAATTCTTTGAATCCATGAGAGTATGGAACTCATCCTTATACCACAAGGTATGTGTCAAAGGAACAATGCGATATTCAGTGCTAATCAAATTAATAGGTCTCTTTTTTAAAGCACCTAGCCACTCGGCAAAGTATTCTGGGTGATCCAGAGTAGCAGAAAGCATAATCATCTTGACCTCTGGTGGCAAGAGAATCATAATCTCTTCCCAGATGTGACCTCGGTCCTTGTCATTAATATAATGACACTCATCAAAGATAACTGCGTCTAAGTTATCAATAGTTAAGCTGGCCGTTGGACCAATGTCTTTTGTAGAAGAGCCCTGTTTGAACAATAGGTTTCTCAGAATCTCGGTGGTCATGATAACAATATCGGCATCAGGACTGAACTTGATATCTCCAGTCATGATTCCTACTTTCTGTTCACCAAATTGAGCTTTCAAGTCATTAAACTTCTGATTTGATAGAGACTTAATAGGAGTTGTATAGAAGACTCGCATTCCCTTTCTCAATGAATACGCAATCTGAACCTCTCCTACTAGAGTTTTACCAGAGCCAGTCTTAGCTGTCACCAAGACATTTTCCTCCTGACAGATTGCTTTTAGAGCATGCTGCTGAAAAGGATCAAGAGGAAACTTGTAGTTGATAGGAGGATCCTGGGGCATCTCTGTGGGGCCTTGCTTAACATCTGCTATTTTTAAAAACTCCATTTGTGTGATTTTTATGAATTTATTTGTCACTTCAATTTTTTAATAGGATATATAAACATAGTTTTAAAAATATTAATAGATGATTGTTATTCCTCCAACCGATAGTTCTCTAAAATACTTTACTACGATAGCAAAAGAATCATGGACTAATTATACTTTAAGAGATCCAGATGTTCTAGATGGTCTAGAGAAAGAAGGAAAAACTCTTGTTATATCATGCGATATTAAGGAAGGAGAGGATCTTATACCAGTTAAATTACATTATAGATTCTTAAAAAGTGAACTCTATTGTTTTGTCGAGGAATCCTAGGCAAAAAATTGAGTGCGGCAACGCCCTGGAAATTGTGGGCCTAAATCCCAAGTCTTTTCTTATAAATAGGCTTGTAGGATTGAAGCTAACAAGAGGTCCTGTAGCTCAGTTGGTAGAGCGTGGTGCTTATACATTTATGTATACTTATAGCAACGCCAAAGTCGCGGGTTCAAACCCCGCCTGGACCATATTTTTTTATGTGTATGAAGTTCATACAGTTAAAAAAATTTATTTTTTTACTTTCACCTTCAAATCCAAGGAACTTACTTGACCTTCTACAACTGGTAAAGTAAGAGTGCCCACATGGGATTCAAAGTCAATGACTTCTTTTTTATAAGAACCGCCGTTCACCCATTCAGTCATGAGATCTTGTACTTGACTGTAGGGATAAGATTCTCTCGCAACTCCAACTTCAGGTAGTTTTTTCAGCAAGGTAATTGTTTCCTTGAGTCTCTCAGCCTTTGACTTTAGCATTCTGTTTGTATTTGTTCAAAAGATTTAAATGAGTAGTTTCAATAATTTCTTGAGGTAACCAGAGTTTCTTTCCATTAATAAAAGCACAATACATACTTCTTGGCTCTATATTTTCTAGAGAACCCAGAATTCTATCATCGTCAATTCCAATAGAACCACACGAACACATCTTAAATCCTGTTATACTTTCTAGTGTATCCTTACAAAGTTTACAATAGATAGCATGTCTTATTTGAAAATATTTTAGGCCTCCGTATACTAGAAAACGCATCTAAGATATCTTAGATTATTATGATTTCAATTTTATACTTTTATAATATAACAAGGTATAGTCCTCTTATTTTCTAAATGTGTAGCAACTAAACGATGTGCTCCATCTAGTAAAATATATTTCTTTCCTTTCATTGCTATCCAGATTGGTTCTGTGTGTCCATTAGTTCTTATTAATTTTCTATTATGTTTTACTGAATCTAAGTCAGCCTTTCCTCTAGGTCTATTTTCTGGAGGATATGGAGTATCAGAAAGTCTTAGTTCAGCATTAAAGTTATCTAATTCTTCACACTTAGACATGGGAAACATTACATAGGTTGATTTATATATATGAGCATAAGCAGATTCTTGTTTATTCTTAAATAATTTCAATGTAACTGATGTTTCAATAGAATCATTTATTAATTCTTTTAAATCCATCTATATGGTCTAAACATTTGTTTAGAATTCTAAGAAGAATGTGTGGAATCTGGTGTCGCATTGGATCTAATAAAGATCCAATGGATGTTAGGCCATGGGTAAAACAGTTAGAAGCAAGAGGACCGGAGGGAACTAGGATTACTAATGTATCTGAAAAAGTCACAATGGGATTTACTCGTCTAGCAATCAATGGTCTAACAAATGCGGGTATGCAACCTTTTACAAAGGGTCCTCTAACCTGGATTTGTAATGGAGAAATCTATAATTCCAAGGATCTGGAGAAATCACTTGATCTAGAGAATACTGGATCTGATTGTGAATGTATTGGTGACTTATATCTAAGACACAGGGATGACTTAGTAAGTTTTGCTAGAGCATTAGATGGTGTATTCGCAATTGCGCTTTTTGATTCTGAGCGTAATAAACTAATTGTAACTAGAGATCCTTTTGGTATTCGCCCTCTATTTATTGGATCTAGGCCAAATATGTCAACCTCTCTGGCTAACATTAATAACATGGCAGTACCTGTATTCAATGCTTCCTTTGAAACATATGTATTCGCATCTGAATTAAAGTCGCTAGTTCCCTATTTTGAGAATATTCAAACATTTTATCCTGGATCAATTCAGTGTTACGATACAAATACGTTATATCTTTTAAATGATCTCAGATATCACAATCTAAACTGGATTACAAATCCCAGTTTCAAGTCAACTGAGGTGACTGGTTTTGTTCGGGGAACGGTTGAACTCAGATTTGCTTTAGAGGAAGCAGTAAGAAAGCGTCTTCAGACTGAGAGGCCAGTTGCTTGTCTTCTGAGTGGAGGATTAGATAGTAGTCTAATAGCCGCCCTAGTTCAAGATAATCTAAGAAATTCAAATTTACCTCCTTTAAAAACATTTTCCATTGGATTTGAAGGTTCATCAGATTTGAAACATGCTCAGATTGTGGCAGATTGGATTGGATCTGATCATACTGAAATAAAAATGACTCCAGATGAATTCTTTGACGCAATTCCTGCGGTTGTAAAGGCAATTGAATCTTATGATACTACTACAGTTAGAGCAAGCACGGGTAATTATTTGATTGCCAGGAAAATTAGAGAATTAACTGAGTGTAAGGTTGTCTTTAATGGTGATGGTTCAGATGAACTTTTTGGAGGTTATCTTTATTTCAATAATGCACCAAATGATCAAGCATTTCAAATGGAATGTGAGAGACTTCTTAATGATATTCATTTCTTTGATGTTCTACGTAGTGACCGTTCTATAAGCGCAAATGGATTAGAAGCTAGAACACCATTCTTAGATAAACAATTTGTCTCCGTAGTTCGTAGTATAGATCCTGCTTTTCTTAAACCTATAAAGGGTGAAAGAATGGAGAAATATATTCTTCGTCATGCGTTTGATGATGGTGTAACATTGCCTCCAGAAGTCCTCTGGAGACGTAAGGAGGCATTTAGTGATGGAGTATCAACACCTGAGAAAGCGTGGTTTCAGGAGATTCAAGATCGTGTTCTAAACGTGGTTCCAGATAACTGGCAGCATAAGGCTACTCTGTCATATTCAACACATTTAACACCTAGAACAGCAGAGGAATTTTATTACCGTTTTCTATTTACTACTTTTTACGGATTAAGTGCCGTTAAGATGGTACCTTATCGATGGATGCCACTATGGTCTCCTGAGACGACAGATCCAAGTGCTAGAACTCTTCAGATTTATAATGAATCTAACGCATAAATTTGAAACAAAAAATGTTAGATTTAAAAACACAAATGGCGACGTGTATATCAAGACGTGCCTGCGCAGATCGTAATAGATTTAGATTGATTAATGAGAAAGGTAAAATAGGAAAATATATTTGGACAGAGTATAGATGTCCAAATGTGGTTTCTATAGAAGGAACAGTATGCACCGGATGTTCTGTAAAGATACCTAGATTCAAGTATCAGGCACAGCAGAAATGTGACCATGGTATAGTAGGTGGCCCATACCCAGAAGATAGTAAACTCTATGGTTCTGCTTATTTCTTAAAGGAACTTAAGAATGGATGGCTAGTAGCAGAACCTGATGAAATCCGGGCTAAGGCGGCAGTGATAGAATCATGTATGGGAAGAAAGAAGGCTGTTACTGAACAAGTTCAACCAGTTCAAATTGATTCAATTACTGAACCTATTAAGCCAGTTCAACCAGAACCAGTAACTGAAACTATAAAACAAAAACGCAAGTATGTTCGCAAGATCCCACTTATTCCTAAGGAGGCTAAGGAAACTAAGGAAGTAAAAGAACCTAAGATAGAAATTAAAGCAGAGAGAAAACCAAGGCAGAAAAAGGTTATTCCTCCAGTTGAAACAGTAAAACCAATTGAGAATCCTCTTGAGCCAAAACTCATTGAGGTAATCGCACCGCCACTTAGTATCACAGATTGTATTGTGGTAAAGGTAAAGAAAACTAGAATTGAGGGAAAGGAGTATTACTATGACTCAGCCTCAGGAAAACTCTATGGAGTTTCTGTAAATGGTGTGGGTTTATATAAAGGTAGGTATAACGCAGAGACTGAAGTGCTTGATACTACATTTCCTGACTCTGACTGCGAATAACAAGTTTAGTAAAAAAATGAATACAATACTTTTTTGCTTGTAAGCAAATGAGCATTGTTTCCGCCAAAGAACTACAAGATATTTTAGCAGAAGTTCAATCAGATAATAAAATTCCCCTCATGGAAATCACAGAAGGATGGATTCATTGGTTTAAGAAACGAGGTGATCGTTGTATTAAAGACGCTGCCAAACTTGGATATTCTGAAATAACTTTAGATTTACCAATTGAAATCGCAGAATCTAAGAATAAAGAAGCATTACTCTTAATTAAAAAAGAATTAAGAAAAATGCTAGATGGATGTTTTATTGGATTTGTTCTAGATGATTATAATGAAAGAGAAATCTGTAGACTATTGATTTCATGGAAATAAGATAGTAAACTATTTTTTATTTTGTTCTATTTGTTGAAGAAACAGTCTGAGAGCGTGTTCTAGTAAGTGAAACTGTTACTGATTTAGTAAAGGGTCGGGTTGTAGCTATAATAGATTTTGTTACTGTAAGAGTTGTAGAACTAGAACGACTTGGCGTCAACGTAGTTGAACGTGTTCCACAGGATGATGGGGTAAATGTGGGTCGTAAGGTTGGAGTTCTTGTAAATGGCTGAGTCGTTGCGATTCCAGTGATTGTTCTTGTTAGTGTTCTAGCAGGGGTCGAACAAGGTGATTGTGACCGAGTTATACTTACTGATACTGATTTTGTAAATGGTTGGGTTGTAGGGATTCCTGAGTATGTTCTAGTCAAGGAAGTTGTTGTTGATCTCGTAATACTTACGGACCTAGTAATTGTTGGAGATACTGATTTAGTATTCAATTGAGAAGGAGCAACTGTTACTGGAGCAGTTGGAGTTCTAGTAATGGTCAGCGTTGGAGAAGAACATGGTGAAGGTGTTAGTGATTTTGTAAATGGTCGGGTTGTAGGGATTCCTGAGTATGTTCTAGTCAAGGATGTTGTTAGTGACCTCGTAATACTTACGGACCTAGTAATTGTTGGAGATACTGATTTAGTATTCAATTGAGAAGCTGCTACAGTTACTAGGGGTGAGGAACTTCTAGTAATAGTTACACTTGAAGAAGAACATGGTGAAGGTGTTAGTGATTTAGTAAATGGTAGTGTTGTAGGGATTCCTGTTCTTGTGATTGATACCGTAATTGATCTCGTAAAGGGAAGGGTTGTAGGGATTGGAGAATATGTTCGTGTCTGAGATATTGTTAGTGACAAACTCGTTGTTCTAGAAATAGTTAGAGTTAGAGAGGTGCTTTTAGAAAGAGTTTGTGATATACATCGAGTAAGAGACTTTGTAACTGTAGGGCTAATAGATTGCGTTAAACATTTTGTAAAACTCAAGGAAATAGTTGGCGTCAAGGAAGGTGTATAACTCGAGGATTTTGTAAATGGAGGAGTTGTTGGAATTGGTGAATAAGAGAATGTAGGAGTGACTGAGTGAGTTAAACTCTTTGTCAAAGAAGTTGTTAAAGTCAATGAAGTGCTCTTTGTCAAAGTGGATGACATGGTTAAGGAGAGAGATTTAGTGAAAGATGGAGTAATAGATTGTGTTAAACTGTTTGTAAAACTGAGAGAACCACTTTGTGTTAGGCTTTTTGTAAAAGTCTGGGTTAGAGTTATAGAAGATGTCTGTGTCAAAGAATTAGTTAGAGATCCACAATATGAACTAGAACTAGTAGACTGAGGAGAGGATGGCACCGGTGAAAAGGATTGTGTAGAACTTTGAGAAGCAGTCTGAGATATAGTAAATGTTAGAGACTTAGTCATTGATAAAGTGTTAGTAATAGAAGAAGTATAACATGGGGAATTAGTCTGACTCAAAGAACTTATTTGTGTCAGAGAATTACTTTGTGTAGGAGTTAAGGAATATGTAGAAACCAAAGAGGCTGTTTGTAAAGGTGTTTGGCTTACTGTTAATGAACCAAAGGAGGGCGTCTGAATAGGTGTCTGACTTACAGTTATATAACTAGAAGTTGTTGGACTCTGAAGAGTGGTCATCGTGAATATAGATTGAGTGGCTGAAGTAGTTTGAGTAGAACTTAGAGAACTTGTTTGCGTAAAAGATTCAGTCTGGCTTACTGATACGATGGGGCTCTGAGTCAAGGTATTCTGTGAGCTAGAACTTAGAGAAACAACCTGTGAAGGAGTAATGGTTAGTGAAATCGTCGAAGAAGATGAGAAACTCCCTTGGCCTGAAGCCGATATAGGAGTAGATGTTCCTGAAGTTGTAGAAGATAAGATGGAACTTATTGAAGCTATGAGAGTTTGTGAAGAAGTATAAGTAGAACTCTGTGTTGTAAGCTGCGTTAAAGAAAGGCTTGGTGATACTGATTGAGTATAAGAAGATGATAGAGTAAACTGAACTGAATATGTCAATAAGGGACTTGGTGTAAGTGATAGAGTAGAAGTGGATGATTGAGAATTTAAAGTAGAACCACTTGATGAAATTGTTTGTGAACTTGTTCCAGAATAAACTCCAGAAGAAGTCTGAGAACCTAGAGAAGTCCCAGAAACAGAGTTTGTATTCAGAGATGTTCTTGTTTCAGAAATAGAATTACTTGCGGATTGTGTTCTAGATTCAGTTACAGTTGATGAAGAACTTTCACTCAAGGAATTTATGGATGTACTAGAAGGCAGTGATGTGAATGAATTTTTAATAGAATTAGTCTCAGTGATAGAGGGACTTCCTGAACTAGTAGTTGAACTAGTAACAGAATATGTTAGAGAAGCACTAGGACTGATTGTAACTGAGGAACTTCCTGAGGAAGTGCTCTTAGAGCAACTAGTCAAGGAAGAACTTGGACTAGATGTAAGAGTTATACTAGTAGATCCTGATGCTGGTTGAGACTGTGAAGAAGTCTGAGAAGCATAGGCAGATGGAGAACCAGAGTCTGAGAAAGATATAGTGCCTACAGAAGTCTTAGATATAGTTGATGAACCAGTTTGCTGACCTGAAGTAGAAGTAGATCTACTAGGTGTAACTGTCTGAGACACAGTTCTAGAAGCAGATCTTGTTCTAGAAGGAGACGCAGAAGCACTTGGGCAATGTGATTCACTTAGAGAAGTTGTCTGAGTAAGTGTTTTCTTTGAACTCGCAGATGGGCTACTAGAAGTTGAGGGGCTAGATGAAACTGTAGGTTGAGTTGTAAAAGTAAAGACAGGGCTTATAGAAGTCTGATCAGTTACACTGGGACTAGATGTCTGAGATACAGAAGCCGTTGATGAATAAGAATCATGGGGTGATAAAGTCTCTGATGATGAGAAAGAAGAAGAACCGGTATAAGAAACACTTGGGGATGATGACAATGAGTTATAACTTGTTAAGCTAGCTATGACTGTCTGAGAAGGTAACACTGTTAGAGTAACTGAAAGAGTAGGAGTCCAAGTATTCGTAACAGTCTGTCGAATGAAAGTAAATGTCTGAGATGGTGTTGAACTCAAGGAAATAGTCTTTGTTGAAATAGAAGTAGCAGTAGTTGTAGAACTTATAGAGTCAGTTGGAGTAGTAGTTTGTGACTTAGACTGCTGAATTGTCTGAGTTACCGAATTAGATAGCTTAGGAGTTCCTGTAATTTTTATAGAACCAGATACAGTTCCTGATGAACTGATTGTCTTAGATTGGCTCACAGACCCTGATAAAGTAGTGGAACCAGTGGAAGTCCTTGAATTTGAAGAACTTCCTGAGAAAGTTGCGGTCCCTGTTTGCGTTCTAGATTGTGCTGCCGAACGAGTAAATGTCCCTGTTGCTGTTATAATAGCAGTCTGAGAAGGTGTTATAGTTAAACCAGGTGGTCCAGACCTTGTAGCAGAAACAGATCCTGTAATAGAATCTGTTCTTGAACCACGGATAGAAGCAGAAACACAGCTTGAGGTCGTAGATGTTTTAGTTTGAATGCTTGTTCTTGTTGAAGTTGAAGTTACAGAAGATGAACGTGTGTTTTTATTTATTGTCAAACTTGGAGTAAGAGAATCTTTTAATGAATTTGATAACCTGGGAGAACTAGATGAACGGGGGCTTGAACTAGATGTCTTAGTTGATCTTAAACTCAGAGTATCTGTTTTACTCTTTCCAATACTAGGTGTCTGAGTAGTAGAACCTGTTTGAGTTCTTGATCCCGCTTGAGATCTTGATAATGTAGGAGAAGCCGATGAAGTTCTAGTAGAAGTAATTGTTCTTGTTTGACTAGAAGATCCAGATGATGTCTTAGTCGCAGTAATAGTAGCAGTCCCTGTTTTAGAATTTACAATTGTTCTTGTTTGTAAAGCAGATCTAGAAATAGAAGTAGAACCAGTTGATGTTCGTGAACCACGTGAAGATAAAGTTCCACAAGGAGATCCTGAAGAAGTCTTTGATAATGCCGTGGTTCTGGAATTTGTTGGGCTAGAAGAACTAGTCCTAGATTGTGTATTTGTAGAAGTCTGAGTTCTAGAAGATGTATGTGATTTAGAAGATGTTGCGCTTCCTGTTACAGTTTTAGACGATGTATGTGAATTTGTTGTTAAAGAAGTAGAAGAAGAAGTCTTTGTTACAGCTGATGTTTTTGTAAATGCCACTGTTGGCTTGATGGTTAAAGAAGGAAGAGATGAAGAACTAATGGCAGAAGAAGGTTTAACACTAAATGATGGTCTAACTGATCTTGTAGAAGTCTTAGACATAGTAGTTGTTGAACTAGGAACCTGAGGATCACCCAAGAGTTCTCGGTTAAAACTGTATTCTTTTAATTCTGGTGGAGTCGTTCCAACTAATCCTATTGTTAATAGCACTAAGAGCCATCTCATACCTATCTACTATATGAGTAAAGTTCATTTTTAGGCACAAGTATTTAAGGCAGACCATGATATAGGAAAAGCCTTCTCTAGTAGATCGCTGAGTGCCTGAGCATATGCTCTAATCTCCCTCTGAGCATCTGGGCTGAGACGTAGCTTACAGAGCCTAGCGTAAGCATAGAGAGAGGCAGTCTCAATAAATTCCGTATGCATTGACTGCGGTAGAACAAGCCTCGCAACCTCGGGGGCTACATTTGCTTTAATCAATGAATTATAGGTTATAATAGATGAATTAATTTGCGCTCGTACTGTATTACTTAAGATTTCCGCATTATCCGCAGGAGTCTCCTTAGATCCCTGCTTTAACTTTGGGTCCCTCTCTCTCATAGAAGAGACATCTGGAAAATAGCACTCAGGTTCAGAATCTACATAACGTCTACTTACCTCATTTCTCGCAAATCCAACAGTATGTCTGAACCATTCACGAGCAACAAAGATTGGCATCTTAAGTCTTAGACGAATCTGAGGATGAAAGAAAGGACTCACATGATTGTGCTTTGCCAGATAATGAATAAGTTTCTTATCTGCCTCTACCAGATCATCAGACTGTTTAGAAAAACTTACACGAGCGGCATTCACTACAGTTAAATCATCACCAAAGATTCCAAGAAGTTCTAGAAAGCCTGAACCATCAGAAAGAACTTCAGGCATTATATGTAGATGAGCCTTACCAGGTTTAGGCGTATATGAAAAAATTGAATATTTGTTTACTAGATTTCAAAACACCAAAAATGTGTAATATGTGTTATGGATTTATCTATGATACCATCGTAAATCCATATCATAAAACAGACCCTTTGTCTAAAGCTGTTTATTTGACTCATGAGGAAGTTCATAGAATCACAGAAACTTTCTTAGAAGTTATTTCCAATTTTCGTGATTTATATTTCTTTGAAGATGCGAATGATATACCTCTAAATAAATGCGATGAATGGACTTGGATAAAGTTTGAAATAGAGAATCCAGATGGACATGCTAAGATAGAAAGAGAAGTTGAAAATACTCTTGAATCTATGAAACTAAAAAAGAAACATGTAACAGACGAACTTGTTACACGTTTCTTTATGAATAAGTTTAGAATACTTATGATGCTTTTACCCCAAATTCACATGGACCATACATTTAAGATTTGTCCAAGAGAAAAATCTCTTGGGCCTCTTCCTCACAATACATTAGTGGAAATTCGTAAGAAAGCTGGTCTACCTATTCCAGAATATAAGGAGAATTTTGATTTAATATATGATTAAACAATTGGCTCTAGCGCATTTGAGAATTTTAAAGTTGCGTTTGTCCTATGGAATTCCTTTGTTATTGACCATGCCTCTTCCACTCTTGGTAGCAAATCAGAAGTATCATATAATAAATCAGGTTTAGGGAATCCATTAAATTCAGAAGCTGTGGCAGAAGTATACGCTCCCATTAGGGGAAAGTAAAGCCAATCTCCAACCATTAACTCTTCCATCGGACCCTTTGCGATTACATCTAAACTATCACAGGTTCGACCGAATAAGATTGCTTCCTTTACTACTCTCTCTGTTAAGGCTGCTCCCTCTTGAGGAACACGAAGGAAAGCAGGTTTCTGATGATCAAAAGGAATGGAGGAAAAGTGCCCATACAATGACTCATCAATAACATACCGAAGTCCATTTGGACCTTTTTTCTTGGCAATGACTTTTACAAATAAATCCTGACTAGGCTGAGCAAAGAATCTTCCTGGCTCTGCTATCATTATACGATTCCTTGGTACCCTTGTTAAAGTTTCTTGAATTACTTTTGCGGTTTCCGCAAAGTTAGTTGGATCAGAGGAAAATCCTCCACCAATATCTACAACTTTTGGTTCGTGTGCATGTTTTCTCAAAATCGCAAATCCTACTTCAGCAGCATATTCAATCGCATCCTTATATTGTAAAGGATTTTCACACCCTGAGCCAACATGAAATGAAATGCCCGATAGAGGAATCAGAGAGTGCTTAGCAATCTGATCTAATTCTTTTTCTGTGGCACCAAATTTTGCTGAGAAAGGCATCTTACTTTCCTTATCATTTACTGCTATGCGAACTAAAGCATTTCCTTTCCATCCTGTCTTTGTTAACTTTATACATTCCTCAACAGAATCAACGACTGTGGTCTGAATCTGATTTTCTCCAATGACTCGGATATCCCTCTCAGACTTGAGAGGATGAGCATATAAGATTTCAGGGTGAGGCATATCATAGGCAACCTTCGATGCCCTGACATCATGAACTTCTCTTAGACTAGCACAATCAAAGTGTGCCCCCTTATCAATAAGATTTTTAAGAAGAAATGGTTCAGGATTACATTTGACTGCGTAATACGGCTTTACAGTAGGAAGTGCCTTGGTCCAGGTTGCCCATTGAGCATCAATGCGTGACTTACTTAGGACGGCTATAGATCCAGAATCTTTAGATGCCTTAGAGAAAGAAGATACTAACTGCCGGAGGTTTTTCAGTGTATCAATACTAACTGCTGCGAAAAAACTTTTCGCCATCAATTTTTTTGGAACTAATAAAAATAGTTAAAAGGGTTTAAGTAATTAATAAGAACATGCGGTTATACCGATCATTTTTAAGAATGCGGTATTAACTCCAAAGGCATAATGTAAGATTTCTCCTAAAATAAACCATCCTATGATTGAATATAAAAGAGAAACATTGAATAACCATGATGTAATCAAGGCAGCTACAAGTGTCGCTATGGTATCATTTAGAGCAAGACCCATGAATCGTTGAGCATGAACTCCTTCACCCGGAACTCCTAGGATATTAGCGTAAGGACATGACATATCTACTTAAGCTGAACTATATCAATAGCTGTTCTATTTAGATACATTCTTATAAAGAATACAATAAGAAAGGCAGTAGGTATTATCCATAAAAAAGTAGAATATAAATTCACTGAATCTTGGCTAACAGTTGAATTTGTCATTACTTCTTTGTATGTGTCTTTTCTTTATACATATGAGACCACTCCGGTCTATAGGAAGTCTCAAGCCACTGAATCGCAAGAAAATGTAAATTCTTCTCTCTTGGGCTTAATGCCTTCACAAACTCCTCCTCTTCCTTTGTAAGCACGTGTGTCTTTGGTAGAGAATCCATTTATATACAATTATATACATTTTATGCGTTCATTTTTTATAGGGCGATAAAGTAAGATGGATAAACGTATACTTAAATTATCAAATACGGATCAAATGATGGCAATTTTATTAGCAAAGGGAAAACCTTTATCTTCGTTTACAAAAGGCCAAACTATAAAAGTTTGGAATAAGATGTGTAAAGGATATTCTTATGTTCTTCAAGAATCACCTGGAGAAAATATGGAGTTCAAACCTTATGCGACACCTGGAGAAATCTTAGCTGGAGGAGCATTTGAAGGAAAGTACTTAAATGATTGTCTTTTAGAATTCCCCGCAGAATGGTTTCTTAATGCGATTCAGTTAGGAACTCTTAGACCTGATAAGGCAGATGTTAGCGTAAATCTCTTTGGAGTAGATTCACGTCAACCTCTTTCGTTCTGGATTAAATCTGGATGGCTACCTGGTGGTAGTCATAAAGGTCAACATCCAGAACTCTCAGATTCTAAAATAAATCCAGATGAGCGTGGATGGTTTCAATGGTATTGTCGGTATTGGATGGGGCGCAGAATTCCTGTTCTAGATAAGATTCAGATTTCCCGTTGGAAAGCATTTACACGTCACTCTGGACAGATTAAGGCAAATTGTAAACCAGGCGATTTGGAATGTAGGCCAAGGCAAAGACAAGGAATATTCCAGTGGGCGCATAATCCATTTCTATAAAATTACTTCAAATCATGGCATACTTCCCAAGACTCTTTATTACGTAACATTTCTAAGAAATTAAATTCATCTGTAGAAACAACAAGAGTTTCTTCAAAAGAAAGTTGACCTGTTCCATAATTATATAACAAATCCCCTATTTTCTTTCTCCAAAGATGACCATAAAATGTAACATTAAGTTTTAGCTCTAAATCAATCGCTTCTCGTTCATTTAAAATGAAAGAAGTGTTTGAATCTGTAACAGTCAACATAATTATAATATATTAATATGATTTAAGCTTTATATCGTATATAAATTTCCTTATTTTTATTTATGTAGTCTAGATTTACGTTTAGATTGCTTATTACGTCTATGTTTAGTCTTATGCCTTCTACGACGACCACCTTGAGATCCAGCAGTTACAGTAGCTTTAGCAGAAGAGCATTGTTCTAATAGATATTTTTTTAAAGAAGGATCTTTTGATAAATTAGCCGCCGTTTCACCTTTTCTATTAAG
>Ga0214923_10003459_pt1 | contig 19776 bp, 19 predicted proteins | sample LL1510_MetaG_FD_177993 | JGI IMG/M metagenome (GOLD analysis project Ga0214923, IMG submission 177993) | Freshwater microbial communities from Lake Lanier, Atlanta, Georgia, United States - LL-1510 | ecosystem: Environmental > Aquatic > Freshwater > Lake | place: USA: Georgia | collected...
GTTTGTGTGGAATCACAAGAAGATTGTTTAGATTCACGATAAGGTTTTTTAGGTTCATGAAAAGGTTTTCTAGATTCATTAAAATCTTGATTATCTATTAAAGTATCAGTAGTTAAAAATTTTTGAGTTTTATCATGTTCTACTTCTTCGGCAGAGTCATATTCATCATAATCGGTATCTGAAGCTTCTACGTCTGCAAATTTTTCAATATTGCTATCTATTTTTTTTTCAATTGATTTTAAAACAGCTTTGGAAGTTTCTTGTGCATGTAAAGTTTGTAATGTTACTAATAATGCTACTGATGAAATAATTGCAACTGAAGGATCCTTAGTTGCCATGTAAGCAATTAAAAACATAAAGGTTAATTTAACCCATCCATTTTTTAATATTTTTGTCATATGATAAGGTAATATTGGAGCAGCTAATGATGCATACATTGCAAAGAATAAGCCTAAAACAGTACTAATTACTCTATTATTATTTATAACTTCAGCAGCACTATTCACGCTTCTATTAAATTCTTCTGAAAGGTCCATTAATATAATATAGGTTATAAAAAATTTTACACTTTTTTTTAGAAAATTATTGAAATTTAAAAACTAAATAAAATAATATTATTATATTAGATAAATGAAAGAAAAAAATAGTACTTTGAATCCCAAAACAATTTTATCTAAAGATGGATATTTGTTAAACAAAAAGTTATTTGACGCATCTGAATTAAATAAAATTAAAAATGAACTTACTGTTGAACCTCAAAAATTTGGTGTATCATATGGTAAAAAAGAAGAAGATAATTTAAGTTTTAAAGTTTTTAGAGAAACTGATGATTATTTAATTATTCCTAAATATTATGGTCTTGATAAATTTAATAAACCTGATCAAAATAAAGAAATAAAAGGAGAAGATGTTGATCTTATTTTTAAAGGGGATCTGAGAGGTCCTCAATTAGCAATTACTGAAAAGGTCATTCCATTATTAGAAAAAACTGACGGTGGATTAATAAGTTTAGGTTGTGGTGGTGGTAAATGTTTGGGTAAAAATACTCCAATTTTAATGTACGATGGAACTATTAAAATGGTACAAGATATTAATCGGGGAGAAATTATTATGGGTGATGATTCTAAACCAAGAAATATATTATCAATTGCTAGAGGAAAAGAAATGACTTATAAAATTAGTGAAGATAAAAAAAATGGAGAAAACTATATTGTAAATGAAAGTCATATTTTATCATTAAAAAATAAAAAGGGAGAAATTATAGATATTTGTGTCAGAGATTTTATTAGAAATTATTCTCAAAATTTAAAAAAATTAAAAGGATTTAGAGTTCCTATTATTTTTCCAGAAAAAGAAACTGAAATTAATCCTTATTTATTTGGTAAAAATATTAAAGAGAGTGAAAATATTCCTTATAATTATAAATGTAATTCACCAAATAATCAACTAGAATTATTGAAAGGGATTGTTTATGCATTTGGAAAAAAACAAAACAATAAATATAAAATATCAATTTTTAATCCTAAATTATTAGAAGATATTATTTTTCTATCAAGAAGTTTAGGGTTCTCTGTTTTTAAAAGTAATAAATTTAGTATTTTAATTGATAATTTTTTACCGAATTTAACTTATAAAATAAAAATAGAAAAATTAGAAGTTGATGATTATTATGGATTTGAAATTGATGGTAATAGAAGATTTGTTCTAGGTGATTTATCAGTCACTCATAATACAGTTTTATCATTATATATTGCAGCTCATTTTAAAGTAAAAACCTTAGTTATTGTTCATAAATCATTTTTATTAAATCAATGGAAAGAAAGAATTGAACAGTTTACAAATGCAACGGTTGGTATAATTCAAAGAGATAAAATAGATACCGATGGAAAACAAATTGTTATTGGTATGATTCAATCAATTGCAAAAGAAAAATACGATGTAGATATTTTTAGAGATTTTGGTTTGGTAATTTTTGATGAAGCACATCATGCACCTTCTAAATATTTTTCCCGAGCACTCCCATTAATTGCATGTAAGAAAACACTAGCTTTATCGGCAACACCTAAAAGAAGCGATAAATTAGAAAAAGTATTATATTGGTATTTGGGACCTATCATTTTTAAAAATGAACAAGAAGAAAATACAACAGTTTTAGCTAAAATTTATAAATATAAAATAGAACATGAAAAATTTGTTGAAAAGAAAATAAGATATTCTGGAGAAGTTAATCGACCAGGAACTATAACTAATTTAATTACTATTGGAAGAAGAAATAGATTTATTATTGATCTAACTGAAGATATTCTAAATGAAGAAAATAGAAAGATTATAATTTTAAGTGAAAGAAAAGAACATTTAGAATTATTAAAAAAGAGATTAGATGAAAGAGAAATTACAACAACTGGTTTATATGTAGGAGGAATGAAACAAAATAAACTTGATGAATCTGCAAAATGCAGTGTTATTTTTGGAACGTATCAAATGGCTTCTGAAGCATTAGATATTAAAGGCTTAAATACATTAGTTATGGCATCTCCTAGAAGAGAAATAGAACAAACTATTGGTAGAATTACTCGTGATCCAGAATCTAAAATAAGACCATTAGTAATTGATATTACAGATGATTTAGATAGTTTTGTTAGACAAAGTTATGCTAGAAGAAAATACTATCGAAACAATGGATTTCAAATAAAATATCATGAAGTAGAAGAAAATGAGATTAAATTTGAAGAAGATATAACCCAAATAAAAGAAAATAAAATACCAGAAAAAATCAATCCGTCGGCTATTGATTTTATTGATTAATTATAAAAAAATTGAAAATATTAACATATACTGTTCCTTTAAATTTTTGGTGAGTCCCACAGCAACTCACCTGACAAAAGCCGCTGTATTTGGAGCTGTTCTGCGCCAACAAACTTATTCTACTACATTTTCTTCCTCTTCTACTACTCTTGTTTCTCGCTTACCTGTCGCTGACTCGGCATCCCGCGCTGCAAACACCCCGCCTCGTTCTGGGGCACTAAAGTTGGCTGGTGGTGATAACCACACAACACTCCTTTCTAGTATTAAATCTTCATTGTTAAATATGTTTGATACTAAGGAAGCAAATATTCTCCGTCTCGTCTGTAAAGAGTTTAATCAGGCGGTTAAAGAAAACCCCTGGGAAGACTTAAATACCAAGATCTGGAATGTGTCCAAGTGGAGACAGTGTTTTCCTTGTGCAAAAGGAGCACTTCTGTTTATGTCTGACATTACAGACACTTACTTTGTGCACTTGCGAGGTATCAAAACACTCAAAATAAAATGGTGCGACCAGATCACAGACGCTGCATTTGCTCACTTGGTTGGTATCCAGACACTAACTATGTCTGGTTGTATCCAGATCACGGATGCCGCATTTGTCAACCTCCAAGGCATCAAATCGCTGAATATGGAATACTGCACCCATATTACGGACGCAGCATTTGTCAACCTCCAAGGCATCAAATCGCTGAATATGGAATACTGCACCCAGATCACTGGTGCCGCATTTCCTAACCTCAAAGGCATCAAGTCGCTGAATATGAGAGGCTGTACCAATGTCAATGACGACGCATTTGTGCACCTCAGAGGCATCCACTCGCTGGATATTGGAAGCTGCACTCAGATTACGGACGCAGCATTTGTACACCTCAAGGGCATCCAGTCATTGAATATGTGGAACTGCACTAATATTACAGATGCAGCATTTGTGCACCTCAAGGGCATCCAGACGCTTAACATGGGATGTTGCGACCAGCTAACCATCACTGACGCGGCCTTTGAACACCTTAAGGGCATCCATACGCTGGACATGTGGAGCTGCGACCAGCCTACTATCACTGATGCTGCCTTTGCCAACCTAAGCGGTATTAAAGCGCTGTATATGGGGTACTGCAACCAACCCACCATCACTGACGCAGCCTTTGTTCACCTGGCTGGCATTCATACGTTGGACATTTCTCAGAGTATTGAGCCTGATGATCCTAAGCTAAACATTACAGACGCTGTTTTTGTTTACCTCAAGGGCATCCATACCCTGCATATGTGCCGCATTGGCCAGGGTATCACGGGTGCAGGCTTGGTGCACCTGGTTGGCATTCACAAGCTGGACATATTTGAGTGTACATTAAACATCATGTCCGCCGCCCATGAGCACTTGCCTGACTGCCAGGTAATTTTTAGCAGGTTTATTTCTTCCATGAACTAATGCTGTTTTACCACCAAATTTATTTTATTAAAAAAATTGAAAATATTAACATATACTATTTCTCAATATTAAACTTTTCGGTGAGTCCCACAGCAACTCACCTGACAAAAAGCCGCTGTATTTGGAGCTGTTCTGCACCAAAAAACTTATTCTACTACATTTTCTTTCTCTTCTACTACTTCTGTTTCTGGCTTACCTGTCGCTGACCCGGCATCCTGCGCTGCAAACACCCCGCCTCGTTCTGGGGCACTAAAGTTGGCTGGTGGTGATAACCACACAACACTTCTTTCAAGTATTAAATCTTCATTGTTAAATATGTTTGATACTAAGGAAGCAAATATTCTCCGTCTAGTTTGTAAAGAGTTTAATCAGGCGGTTAAAGAAAACCCCTGGGACGACTTGAATATCAAGATCTGGAATGTGTCCAAGTGGAGACAGTGTTTCCCTTGTGCAAAAGGAGCAAATGTGAATTTTACTAAGATTACTGATGCCGAATTTATTAACCTGAAGGGCATCAAAAATCTAGATATGAGTTACTGTAAGCAGATCACGGACGCTGCCTTTGTACATCTCAAGGGCATCAAAAATCTAGATATGAGTTACTGTAAGCAGATCACGGACGCTGCCTTTGTACATTTCAAGGGGATCAAAAAGCTAAATATGAAATACTGCGACCAGATCACGGACGCTGCCTTTGTAAATCTCAAGGGCATCAAAGACCTCAATATAGTTCACTGCCCTCACATCACGGACACAGCATTTGTTAATCTGCATGGCATTCAGGTGCTGTCTATATTCGATTGTATCAAGATCACGGACGCAGCATTTGTTCATCTCGAAGGCATTAAGAAATTGGATATGAGTGGCTGCACCCAGATCACGGATGCAGCATTTGTACACCTCAAGGGTATCAAGTCGCTGGATATGTGGGGTTGCAACCAGCCCACCCTCACTGATGCGGCCTTTGAACACCTGGCTGGCATCAAGGTGCTAGATATGTCTGAATGCACACAGATCACGGACTCTGCATTTGTTCATCTCAAGGGCATTCAGACTCTACAAATTTGGAACTGTGACCAACCTACCCTCACTGATGCGGCCTTTGAACACTTGGTTGGCATCCATACACTTGACATGGGAAGTTGCGACCAGATCACGGACACTGCATTTGTTCATCTTAAGGGAATCAATACACTAACTATGACTGGTTGCGACCAGATTACGGATGCTGCATTTGTTCATCTCAAAGGCATTCAATCACTAACTATGATTGAGACTACTCAGATCACAGATTCCGCTTTTGTGCACCTTAAGGGTATCAAGACACTGAATATGACTGGTTGTACTCAGATCACGGACGCTGCGTTTGTTAACCTACTCGGCATCCGTGATCTAGTAATATTCGAGTGCACCCAGATCACAGACAATGCATTTGTTCATCTCAAAGGCATCCAATCATTGAATATGGACTTGTGTACCGGTATTACGGACGCTGCATTTGACAACCTCAAAGGTATCAAGACACTAACTATGCTTGACTGCACACAAATTACGGATGCCGCATTTATTCATCTTAAAGGCATTGAAAAATTGAATATGAATGGCTGCATCCAGATCACGGATGCAGCATTTGTTCATCTCAAGGGCATCGAAAACCTTAATTGTGTTGATTGCCCTCTAATCACGGATGAGGGCTTGAAAAACGCAGGCCTATGAAAGTTTAAATATGCATCTGAATTGGACGAAAATTTATTTTATTAAAAAAATTGAAAATATTAACATATACTATTTCTTTAATTTTACGGTGAGTCCCACAGCAACTCACCTGACAAAAAGCCGCTGTATTTGGAGCTGTTCTGCACCAAAAAACTTATTCTACTACATTTTCTTTCTCTTCTACTACTTCTGTTTCTGGCTTACCTGTCGCTGACCCGGCATCCTGCGCTGCAAACACCCCGCCTCGTTCTGGGGCACTAAAGTTGGCTGGTGGTGATAACCACACAACACTTCTTTCAAGTATTAAATCTTCATTGTTAAATATGTTTGATACTAAGGAAGCAAATATTCTCCGTCTAGTTTGTAAAGAGTTTAATCAGGCGGTTAAAGAAAACCCCTGGGATGACTCGAAGGCCATTATTTTGAATCTGGTCAAGTGGAGACAATGTTTTCCTAATGCAAGAGCATCACATGTGCATTTAAGAGTAATGTATTACAACCAGATTTCGAACGATTTATTTGCTAACTTCGAAGGCATTAAAAAGCTAGATATTTCTTACTGCATATTTATTACGGACGCTGCATTTGTATACTTCAAAGGCATCGAATCTCTGAAGATCAATTTATGCAGACAAATCACAGATGCTGCATTTGTGCACCTCAAGGGCATCAAATCGTTGGATATGGAAAATTGCTACAATATTACGGACGCCGCCTTTGTTCACCTCAAGGGCATCCAGAGGCTGAATATTGGCGGGTGCCACCAAATCACGGATGCCGCCTTTGTGCACCTCAAAGGCATCCAAACGCTGGATATGCGCTACTGCGACAAGATCACGGATGCAGCATTTGTACACCTCAAGGGTATCCAGTCGATGAATATGTCAGGCTGCAACCTGATCACGGATGCCGCATTTGTGCACCTCGAGGGTATCCAGACGCTAAATATTGAAAACTGCACCCAAATCACGGGTGCCGCATTTGTGTACCTCAAGGGTATCAAGACATTGAATATGGAACAGTGTACCGGTATTACCGACACAGCATTTGTACACCTCAAGGGCATCCAGACACTGAAAATGACGAATTGTACCGGTATTACCGACGCAGCATTTGTGCACCTCAAGGGAATTCAGACACTGAATATGGGTTGGTGCACCGGTATCACGGACAATGCTTTTGTGCACCTTAAGGGTATCCAGGTACTAGATATGCGCTGTTGCTCTCAGATCACGGACGCAGCATTTGTGCACCTCAAAGGCATCCATACATTGAATATGGATTGCTGCGATCAAATTACGGACGCCGCATTAGTACACCTCAAGGGCATCCATACGCTGGATATGGACCACCTTGGGGATCTGATTACGGTTGAAGGCTTAGACGACGCAGGCTTGTTAAAAAGGAGGAAATATGTACCTTCTTAACAACAAAAATTTATTTTATTAAAAAAAATTGAAAATATTAATATATACTATTTCTCATTGAAAAAACTATCGGTGAGTCCAACAGCAACTCACCTGACAAAAAATAAAAGCCGCTGTAGCAAGAGCTGTCCTGCTCTTGTATTATCTCTTCTACTACATTTTCATCCTCTTCTATTGCATTTTCATCCTCTTCTATTGCATTTACCTTTCCTCTTCTACTACCCCTGTTTCTCGCTTACCTGTCGCTGACTCGGCATCCCGCGCTGCAAACACCCCGCCTCATTCTGAGGCACTAAAGTTGGCTGGTGGTGATAACCCCACAACACTTCTTTCTAGTATTGGACATGTCTTTCTACTCGATATGTTTACTACTAAGGAAGCAAATATTCTCCGTCTCATTTGCCGAGAGTTTAATCTGGCGGTTCAACAACACCGCTGGAAAGACTCTGAGACCAAGATTTCGAATATTGCTCTATGGAGAAGAAGCTTCCCTCGAGCAAGGAAAGCAAATGTATCTGGAACACCGATCAGGGACGCCGCATTTGTGCACCTCGTGGGCATTCAGGAGCTGAATTTGTGTGCATGCAAAGGCATCACTGACGCCGCTTTTGTGCACCTTGGGGGTATCCAAAAACTGAATATGTGCGGCTGCACCGCCATCACTGACGCCGCTTTTGTGCACCTTAGGGGCATCAAGAAACTGAATATAGAAGGCTGCCGCCAGATCACGGATGCCGCTTTTGTGCATCTCAAGGGTATCAAGACACTGAATATAGAGGGATGTCGCCAGATCACGGATGCCGCTTTTGTGCACCTCAAGGGCATACAAAAACTGAATTTGTGCGGCTGCAAAGGCATCACTGACGCTGCTTTTGTGCACCTTAAGGGTATCAAGAAACTGAATATAGAAGGCTGTCGCCAGATCACGGATGCCGCTTTTGTGCACCTTGAGGGCATCCAGACGCTGAATATGAGCTGGTGCGGACGGATCACTGATGCAGCATTTGCGCACCTTGTGGGTATCCAGACGCTGAATATGCATGGTTGTAATATCACTGATCCAGCATTAGTATATCTCAAGGGTATACAGACGCTGAATATGAGCTGGTGCGAACGGATCACAGACGCCGCATTTGTGCATCTCAAGGGCATCCAGATGCTGAATATTAGTCAATGTGCCAACATCACAGACGCCGCTTTTGTGCACCTAAAAGGCATCCAGACGCTGGATATGACCTGGTGCACCGGAATCACAGACGCCGTATTTTTGCACCTAGAAGGTATCCACTCCCTGAATGTGTGGGGTTGTCGCCAAATCACGGATGTAGCATTAGTGCACTTCAAGGGTCTATGTAGGGAAGAATCCAGATCACGGACACCGCCTTTGATAACCTCGTGGGCATATGTAAAAGGTCGAAAGTATACACCTTTTCCATAACAACTAAAATTTATTTTATTAAAAAATTGAATTAAAATATATTACAATCATTTAATATATTTTTATGTCTTCTAATAAGTCGTCTAATACTGAGATTACTAAAAATAATAGAGGTTTTGTTGGTTTCCTTATGAAAAAAGATAATAAAACTTTGAAACCAGTAGATTCTATTGGTAGAGCTACCTACTGGGGTAGTATTTATCTAATAACTTCACCCATTTGGGTTCCCTATCAAGTTATTAGCCATACAATATATGCAATTACGGATGGTATACCTAGAGTAGCTTGTGGACTAACATATTTTCATCCTGAACCAATTTATGATTATTATGGAAGGGAAATATCTTATGATGAGGCACTAGCTTGTGGTCGTGGTTAATTTATTTTATTCTTACAAATTATAAAAAAATGTGTACTTTTATAAAAAATGTTTACCTATTACGATGTAATTTATTTAATTTTATTTATTACAAAATAGGTATAATGATATATAGAACTATTTCAATCAAAAAATATATTATTAAAAATGTGTACTTTTGTGTGATCTTACAAATTATTTTACCTATTATGAAACCAAATTATGAAAGATACCAAATTACAAAAGTACACATTTTTAAAAAAAATTGTGTGCAAATTTTACAGTCCAAAAATATAGAAAATTTTAGAAAAAAAAATTTCCCAAAAAGTTTTTTATTTTTTTGACAAAAAAGCACACACGACTTTTGGCAAAAAGCAAAAAATGTGTACTTTTTAAAAATTCAATAAGCAGACCAAAGATTTTTTAAAAAAATGTTTACCAGAAATGATGCACTTTTTTAAAAGTAGACGTAGGTCGTGCACACTTGATGAGGTAATAGTTGACAAAAAGTAAATTTATTTTCTGTCATTTTTACGAGTACACATTTTTTTACAGAGTAAAATAAATAAGGGTACTAAAAGCAAAAATGTGTACAATGTGTACTCGGACTTTTAAAAATCATTTAAGGAAAAAATATCTACTATTATATATATGTTTACCGAAAAACAATGCTATATATGTAATAAGACATATGCATCAAAACAATCCCTATGCAACCACATCAGAATTAAGCATTCTAATAAGGAAGTTGGAAAAATGTTAAAGCAACCGATTCTTGAAGAAAATTCGATAGATATTAAGTTGATTGAAAAAGAAATACAAGAAATAAAATTAAAATGTAAACAAGAAGAAAAAGAAATAGAAGAAATAAAATTAAAAGCAAAGGAATTAGAAATTAGTAAGAATATAGGAATTATTGGTAATAATAATACTATTCAACAAAATACTAATAATATTACAATTAATAATTTTGCTAATGATAATTTGGATTGTTTAGATGAAGATTTTGTTAAAAGATTTTTTAAACATTTTCTTTTTGATGACGAATATCATTTAATAATTCCAAAAATAATAGAAAGGATTAAATTTAATCCAGATTTTAAAGAAAATAATAATGTAAAAATAACCAATTTACGTTCTAAAATTGGTTATTTATTTGATAATAATAAATGGAATGCAATACCTCAAGAGGAATTAGCAGAAAAGATGTTTAATTTTGGAGATCAACAAATTCAAGATTTAATGGAACAAAGAGAAAAAGATGGTAAATTATCTGAAAATATAAAAGATAATATTGATGATTTTGATGGTAATTTTAAAGAAGAAAATAAAGACAAAATTAAGAAAGATTTATTAAAAAGATGTTATACATTTACAAAAAATGAAAAACATCTAAATTAAGAATATTTTTTTCCAAATAATTTTACTATCACCATTGGGATCCCATTGATATGCTCCACTATAAGCTGGACCACGAGGATCAGAATATACTAAGCATAAATAGATAGATTCCTTAGCAGCAGCGTCTTTTTGTTTTACAACACTACCAGGACCATAAGTTTGATTCGAGGCGTAATTTGGGATATTAGAAGTATTAATCTTTAATTCATTTATACCAGGGATGATTAAAGTAGTAATTGCATCTTTCTTAAAAGTAGTAGGAAACATATCACCTCTATAAGCAAATTGGCACCAGGCAGGTCCATTAGGACTAAATACGAGAGATGTATCAGCAAAGCCTTTTTTAATACTTTCATTTTCAGGCGCATTGCTCATTTCTTTGCAAGTGTTAGTTAAGTTGTAGAAGTTTTCGGTAGATGTAAAGTTCTCTGTAGAATTAACAGGATAGCACATAAAATTTACTTTATCCATTTATATATATATTTAGAAATTAATTTTTTTTAATCTTAAAACTTTTTCTATGAAAATTAGAAAAACTATATTTTTTTATTCCTTCTAAATGTTTTTTTGTACCATAACCCATATTATTTAGTAAATCATATTTATCATTTAGTTCTGGATTTTCATTACATAAATCTTTTATGTATTGATCATGATATTCTTTCGCTATTATAGATGCTGCAGCAATTGAATAGAATTTATTATCACCTTTAACAATTGATTGAACCTTATAATTTTTAAATTTATTTTCCCAACCAACTCCATCTATTAATAAATGCGTTGGTTTTAAAGTTAATTGATCAATAGCTCTATCCATAGCAAGTTTGGTAGCTTCTAAAATATTTATTGAATCAATTTCTTCTGGTTCTGCCCAAGCTACTGACCATTCGTCTACATTTTCTTGAATCCATTTTAACACTTCTGCTCTTTTTTTAGAAGATAATTTTTTAGAATCTTTAACATTTAAATTAATTTCAGTATCACCCCAATTGACAACAGCTGCATACACTCGACCAATTAAAGGACCTCTACCTGCTTCATCTAAACCAACTTCCAATATCTCTTTATTTTTATCCAAAATTTCATTATTGAAATAGAATTTCTTCATTACTTAATAAAAAAATGTTATTTTAAATCCTTATCCTTATTATTTTTAAATATTTTGATTATTTTTTCTTTATCACTAATATACTTATTATTATTTTCATTAATAAGTATATTAGCCATCATTCCTGTAGTTAAAATGATATTTTTTTTTTTTTCAATAATAATATCTTTAATATCATCTTTAATATCATTTTTAAAATCATCTTTAAAACTATGTTTTATATTATCTTTTATATCATCTTTAAAATCATCTTTAAAATTATCTTTTATATCATCTTTAATATAATCTTTTTCAATAATAATATCTTTAATATCATCTTTTATATAATTTTCCATATATTCATATTTTTTATACTTTTTCATATCTGGATCAACAAATTTAGGTTTCTTATATTCAGATCCAATTACTGTTTCAATTAGTTTGTCTTGTTTTACAAATTCCCATTTTTGAAAACAAATAGGACAATAATTATTGGTTTTAATCCAAGGATTGATACATTCTTCATGATAAGAATGATTACAAATTCCGGATAAAACTATAGAATCAATACCTTTCTCTTGATTATATAAACTTGGTACATTTAAATGACATCTACAAATTGTACATTCGGTATTCTTCTTTAGATTATGAACCCAAGAAGAAAATAAGTTAATTTTTTTAATAGTAAATGATTTTTTTAGACTAGAATCCATATTATAATTAATTTAATATAAATTAGTTATAATATCAATTTTTTTATCAGTTTTCAAATTCTTCATAAGACATTAGTAAATTTATCCAATCATATCCAGCTATTTTCTTTAAAACTTTAATGTTATTACCATCTAAAGTAATAAAAATTTGTGTTGGTAATGATTTAATCTTATAAATATCATTTAGATTAGAATTATCATCCTCTTCTATATCAATATAACCTACTTCTAAATTTGGCATTTCTATTTTACCTTCTTGAGATTCTAATCTATTTTTCAAATCTTTGCACGGCCCGCACCATGTAGCACTAAAAAATAATAATATTGTTTTATTATTATTAAAACAATCTAAAATAAAATCATTACATTGATCCATTCCTATAATTTCTTTCATTATAATATATATATATAATATTTTTTTAAATAATATATAGATATTAGTCCAACTAAATACAAGTTACTTATTACCAGTCTAAGTCACTAGAAGAAAAATCATCGTCTTCATTTAATTCAGAATCTTCGTCAGAATCGTCAAAGAAATTCTTTTTATATTTAGTAGTTCTAGAACCTTTTCTGGAACCTTTTCTGGAACCTTTTCTAGAACCTTTTCTTGATCCCTTTCTGGCTCCAGCCATTTGATTAAATAAACCACTTACTGATCCAGAATTATCAGTTGTAGATAAACTAGGTAATGTAGTTTCAGTTTCTGTTTGTTGAACTTTTTTGGATGTTTTACCACCACCTAATAAATTCCCAAATAAACCACCTGAATTATTTAAACCAGATTCCATTCTTGCAATTTCTAACTTTAAAGCCAAATATTTATTTTTGTATTTTAAGTATTTTTGTTCGTAAGACATTTTATATATTATTATTTAGAAAAGAAATTTAAACTTTTTTTAGAATAAATGCTAATCCAAAATAATAAATAGATGAATTATTAAATAGACATTTCCCTTTTTAATTTTAAATATTTAGCTTTATATTTTAAATATTTTTTTTTAATTGATATAGCAGGCGCAAATAATTGATTGTTAGGCATAATATATGCAAGCGAAGCTTTTCTGATTAAAGGAGCTATAGCTTTTTCTTGAGCTGCTTTAATAACTTCTTCTTCTGTTAATTCTTTATTTTGTTTGGGATCTGGTTGATTTTGTTTGGGTTGTTCTTTATTCTCAGTTGGTGTAATTAATTTAGTGTTTAAATTATTCATATAAATAAGTCTATATTTTTTTTTTCTATTTAAATTTAAATGGATAAAAAATGTGCTCCAAGTAAAACTTATAAAGATGGTTCTTGCTTCACAATTAAATCTTTAAAAAAAATTGCAGACAATTATAATTTAAAAAATCCAACTAATAAGATTAAATTATCGGAAGATAAAGAAAGTTTAGTAAAAGAATTAGAAACTAGACTAAAAGATAAATGTAATGAACAAACCTGTTGGCTAAGAATGGATTTTGTTGAAGCGTTAAATGATGAAGAAATTTCTAATAATACATTTAGACCAGAAGGACCAGAAAGAAAATTTGAATGGTTATCAACCACTGATATTAATAATGTAGTGGCTCAATATCAAGAAAAACATAAAAATTTTTTATTTTTAGGTGCTGTTCCTGCAGATTTTCAAGACTTGGGTATATTAGGTTTAGAGAAAATGAATTTTAATGAATTATTAGAAGAACATAAAAGTAAAATAGGTATGGTTATTAATTTAGATGAAAGTTGGAAATCAGGTTCTCATTGGGTTGCATTATACGCTGATTTAAATAAAAATCAAATTTATTATTTTGATTCATTTGCAAAAAAACCATCAAAAAGAACTAGAAAGTTTATAAATAAAATTCTTAAATTTATGTATAAAAAAAAATTTAATAAATCAATTAATATCAACAAAGTTTTAACTAATTTAAAAAGTCAAAAAGGAGGAAATCCAGATTTATCTTTATTTGATATTAGATATAATACCAAACAACACCAATTTAATAATACTGAATGTGGTGTATATTCAATAAATTTTATAGTAAGATTAGTAGGAGGTGAATCTTTTGATGATATCACTAATGATATTACAAAGGATTTAGAAATGAATAAATGTAGAGGATCTTATTTTAGAAATATTAAAAATTAATTTATAATCAATTCATTTTCTTTTGGATCAGATATTTCTAATTGAACATTAATATTATATTGTAGACCATAAAAATTATATGGTCTATTTTTGGAATCTTTGAATTCAACTTCTAATTTTTCTAAATTAAATGGTTCTTCAAATTTCCATTGTTGAACAGCTTGATTTCCTAAATATAAAACTGCAAATGGTATTTCATCATTAATATTATTTAAAAATAAATATAATTTATCTTCTACTCTCAAATCCCAAGTTCTATCTGCAATATAATTTGTATTATCATTATATTTTTTAATGAAACCTAATACTTCTACACTTAATGGTGTTTGTAAAATTTCGAAAATATTTTTATCATCCTCATCTTTATTACTTATTTCTACTTTTTCTTCAAAATTTAATTGAAATTTATAATTACCTTTTTTATTTAGGGTATTCAATAAATCTTCTATTTTATATTTTCCAGAATTTAATTTAATTTCTTCTATTTTATCATCCTTACGAATTTTTAATACATTATTTTTATTTTCTTCAATATTATATCTTGCTATCGGAATTGAATATGACATTAATTTTATAGCAATTATATTATTAACTTGATTAATAAAATTATTTTGGAATTCAAAAGTATATTTATTAGTAGAAGTAGGGGGTGAAATATCCATCTGAATATGTTTTAAACCATATAGATAATTATATTTTTTTAATAATTGTTTCATTTCATCTTCTTTTTTAGAAATTTCTTTTTCTCTTTCATGTAATTTTGTAAATTCAGAGCCAATTTCTTTTTTTACATAATCAAATTTAGTTTTATCATCAAACATTTTAATTTTTAATTTAAGAGATTCATTTTCTTTTAAAATTTTATCCATTTCTAATAAATTATCACCAACTTTTAATTTTTTTAATGCTTCTTTAATTTTTCCCATATCAACCTTTCTATCTATTTTAGAATTTGCTTGCTGTTGTATCTGTATTTGTTGTTGTTGCAGCATTTGTTGTTGTTGCATTTGTTGTAATTGTAATTTCTGCTTATGCTGTTGTTGTAATTGTAATTGTTGTTGTTGATTAGGTGGCGATTCTTCAGAATCACTTTCATTATTTATATTTTTATTTTTTTCTCTTCTAATTTCATCAATTGATTTGGGTTGAAAATTAGATAAATCATCTCCTTCTAAATTAGGATCTTGAAAATTTATTTTCTTTTCTGGTTTTTTTATTTCAATATTCCCTCTATCTCTTTCTAGACTTTTTAATCTTTGATCAAAACTTCTAGTATCTTCTTGAATTTCCATAATTTCTAAAGGTTTATCAATATTATTTACATCGTAAAGATCATTATTATCATTTGCACTTAAAAAGCCCATATCTTTTTCTTCATCTGGAATATCTTCAGAAAAATTAGGTTTACCGCTTCTTTTCTTAGGTTGTGGCATACTTCTACTATTTTTATTAGAATTTGACATATTTTCAGGGATACCTCGGACACTAGTTTGTTGTGGTTTTAAAAAATCAGGTGTTGATGGTCTTTTTGGAATAGATGATTCAACATCTCTTTCAGACATTAATTTTTCATAGTTCTTTCCAAATTCTTCACCTCCCTTACCATTTTGATATTGATTAAAACTATAATTATCATTCATGTTATCAACAATTGGTTTGAATAATTTATCAAATTTAGGATCTAGATTATTTGATTTTTTATTTTCATAACCTGGAGGATAAAGAAATTGTTGATTGCTTTTATTAGAAACAGCTTGAGGTCGATCCATAATTCTATTACCATTATTTGGATTAGAATGAAAATCCCTTTCAAATTTCAATTGAGATGCATTAGGAGATAATATTTTCAAAACATCTTCACTACCAACTTCTCTTCCTGTTTGTTCTAAAGAAGCTTTATTAAATTGAATTATTATTGATTTAAAATTAGCATTATTTATTTTACTTAAATCTAAGGATTTATAAACAAATTTCATATGTTTAACTAAAACATCAATAATTTTCTTTTTATTATCTTTGTTAGTGTCTTTTAATTTAAATTTTTCTAGAATTTGATTATTTAATAAAGAAATATTATCTTTAGAAAATAAGGTATCTTGAATTTGTTTTTTATCTAAATTATTATTTCTTACTTCTAGGGATGCCATTAAATTAGTATTTATCTTTTTTTTAAATCAAACCCATTTTATAATTCTATAGATTTATCCGACATTTTAGAATAAACGGATTCCTTATCATTATTTGTGTCTGGATTATTTGTGTCTGGATTATTAAATTCTTGATTTACTAAAATTGGAGTTTCACCATCGTATTTAGCCAATAAATCCCAAGGAGGAAAATATAAATCAGATTTAGTAAATTGATCATCTTTCAAAACACCATAATTAATTAAAGCCATTTTTGCAGCACTTTGTTCACCTTCTTTCTTTGATTTCCCAAACCCAAAACCAATACACTTTTTCTTAAAATGATCGTTTTGATTACAATCTGGCTTTTCAACTCCCATAATATATGTTCTTTTATGCGGCGGTCCTTCAAAATGAATTACACAAAAATTAGGAAATTTCCATTGTTGAGAATGATAATATCTAAGTAATCTATCTTTATAATTGTTATCACGGTATAACTTTTCAGCGTAATCAATTAGTGTTTCTAATAGATTTACAAATAATAAAATACAAGGTTCTAAACCATTACTTAAAAATAATGCTCCCATGAAAGCTTCCATACAATCTTCATGAATTTTATCTAAATTCCTACCATTCATAGATTCAATTTGTTTGGATATAATAAAAAATTTATCCAATCCAATTTCTTTAGACATTTCAGCTAAACCACTCTTATCTTCGATTTTTGTTTGTAATCTAGTCATAAAACCTTCATTTTGATCATCGTATCTATAAAAAAGATACATTGAAAGAATCAATTTAATAACTTTGTCTCCAAAATATTCTAATCTTTCATAACTAGCTTCTCTCAATTCCAATAAATTTTTAGGATTTCCCATTTCTGTTCTACTATCTTTTAAGATTTCGTCAGAGAAAATCTCTTTCTTACAATAAGACTTGTGAGTAAATGCTTGTTGGAAAAAATGAATATGGTTCACCTTTCCTATAACAACACTATATTTATTTAAAATTTGAATAATATCATCTCCTTGAACGAGGACATTATTTAAATTGTATGGGATTTGGATTATTTCTTCGGTTCCATCAGAATTTTCAATTTTGATTCCTTCGGTTAAATAATTTGTCATTAGTATATTAGAAAATATGACTATAAATAGTTTTATCAATTTTTTACGGCTACGCCTTATAGTTCTTCGAACTAAGACTTGTTTAGACTTGTTAGAAAAAATTTATTTTTTCTAATTAAGTCTACAGACCAAAGGTCTAGGAAAAAATTTATTTTTTTCTAATTAAGTCTATAGACTTGTAGCTTTACCTTACAGCACTCCCCTTACAACACTCCCTTAATAAATCAACTCCATCGTATCTATTCTATTCTCTAGTTCTTTTGGTAATAATTCTATTATATCAGAATATATAATTGTTTCTTTTTTCAATAATAATTCAGCTAATAAAATAATATATTCTTTATTTTTCATTAATATATTATAAGTTAATCTTTCTATATTTTTAACAAAAAATCTTATTTTATTGGTCATTTCTTCAGATACTTTTCTATTGTATAATACATTATAATTTAAAGGTCCAGATGAAGTATCCATTCCCCAAACTAAAAACCATTGTTTAATTAAATTAGTAGCTCTTTCAATATCATCATATGCACCCGTTGAATAATTACCATAAATAATTTTTTCAGATATCCTACCTCCTAGTAATATGGATATTTGTGCTAGTAAATAATCTTCAGTATATAATTTTTTATCCTGAGGCTTTGGTTGACTAAATCCTAATGCATTTTCACCACGAGGTAAAATACTAACTTTAATTGGTGAGCTACCATGTTTCAAAATGAAACTCAAAAATGCGTGTCCAGCTTCGTGATGAGCAACTCTTTCTCTTTCTTCTTTATCCATTTTTCTTTCAGGTTTTTCACGACCAATCATAATTTCATCAATAGCTTTTTGAATATTTTCCATTGTAATTTCTTGATTTTCTTCAGAGTTAGAATCACTATGTTCATTTTCAGAATCTTTACCTTCATTTTCAGAATCTTTACCTTCATTTTCAGAATCTTTACCTTTTAACTTAATATATTTTTGTATAGCATTAATTTTAGATTGATTACAAATATTAGCAATATCAGCACCATTTAAACCGCTAGTTAATTCTGCTAATTTTTCAAGACAAATTTCATGACTTAATGAAATCTCATTTAGATAAAGGTTAAATAATTTTTGTCTTTCTTCTTTATTAGGAGGATCAAAATAGACTTTTTTATCAAATCTTCCCGAACGCGTTAACGCAAAATCTAAATTTTTAACTAAATTTGTAGCACCAAAAACTAAAATATTATCATCATCTCCGAATCCATCAATTTCTACTAAAAGTTGATTTAATGTATTATCTCTTTCTGAACTACTACTATTATCAGTAGATCTTTTTTTACCAATAGCATCTATTTCGTCAATGAAAATTAAACAGCCATTTTTATGTGATCTAGCTCTTGTAAATAACTTTCTAACTCTAGCAGCACCAACTCCAACATACATTTCAACAAATTCAGATCCAGATGCATGAATAACAGGGATTTGAATTTCTTTAGCTAAAGTTTTAACTAAAAGAGTTTTTCCTGTTCCAGGTGGACCAATTAATAAAATTCCTTTGGGTAATTTTACATTCCATTTTTTATATTTTTCTCTGTATTTAATAAAATCTAAATAATATCTTAATTCTTCTTTAACACTTTCTAATCCAATTATTTTATTTAATGATAATTCTGTATTAATATTTTTTTTTAAATTTGCATCTTCTGTTTGTTCGTTATTTTCTTTATTTTTATTTATAATTTCTTTAAATTTATAATTAGAATGATTTTGTCTATTTATTCTTAAAATTAATGAAATCATATATATAATCATAATTAAATAGTAAATAAATACTATCATTATATATTTATAGAAAAAAATTTCTAATAATAATTATATTATGGATAAATTACCACCAAAAGGCTATTCTAGTGCCGTAGTATTAGAACAGGTTCATCAACCAAGAACAACATCAAATAGTCTAAGAACTTTAACAGTACCAACACCAGCTAGTCAGGGATCATCAGCAGCTGGTCAGGAATCATCAGCAGCTGGTCAGG
>Ga0214923_10003460_pt1 | contig 19776 bp, 19 predicted proteins | sample LL1510_MetaG_FD_177993 | JGI IMG/M metagenome (GOLD analysis project Ga0214923, IMG submission 177993) | Freshwater microbial communities from Lake Lanier, Atlanta, Georgia, United States - LL-1510 | ecosystem: Environmental > Aquatic > Freshwater > Lake | place: USA: Georgia | collected...
TGGTTGGCGAAGCCTCGCCCTCTTTCAGAGAGTTTATCCTTTCAAAACATTAGAACAAAATGCCAAGCGGAATAGAATAGTGAATTTCCTTGTGCTTCAGGTATTTTGACATAGTTTTTCTATGTAATGGTAAGTTTAACTGAAATTTCACAGGCAGTAAACAAATCTGTTAGCTGGCTTTCTCGCAAAAAGCAGGAGGGAATGCCACAAGACAGCATTGAAGCCGCAAGGGAGTGGCTGGACAGGCATCGCACAAGGCCAGAGCGTTCCCCAAATGCCATGCCACCACCAATGCAGGAGGATGGCGAGGAGGCAGATGTACCCACAGCCAACAGCAGTGACCTGCTTCGGGACGATATTTATGGCTGTCTGGCTCGATCCAAGCAAAGTGAAAAAGTTGCCTATGCCCTTTTGCATCAGGCTCAAGCCAATCGTGACCACGCTCGCCTGCCCAATCTGGTGAAGGCACATCGAGAGGCACTTCGTGGAAGGCTTGAGGCAGAAATGCGTGTTGAGGCACTCCAAAGAGCTACTGGTTCTGTTATAGGAACTGACTTGGCAAAGAATATTCTCTCAAGGCACATGACCACAATTAGGAATCTTATGGAAGGCATGCCCTCAAGATGCAGTCGAAGGTGCAATCCCAGCGACCCAGAGCTAGCCAAAGAGGTTATGACTGATGAAATTGAAAAAATTATAACAGCCATTCACAAAACTCGTGGTGCCTTTGGGGATCAAAAACCAATTGACATCGAAAAGGAGGTTCCGCTAGAAAACGAACATGAGCAAAAAGAATGAAAAAAGCGAAAGCTATCCCTGTCTTAAAAAAATCAAGTTATCCGAAATCAAAGGGGCTGAGTACAATCCTCGCAAAATTAGCAACGAGGCACTTGGGAGGCTTACCAAAAGCCTTGCAGAACTCGGCGACCTACAGCCCATTACGGTCAATGTTCGAACAGGAAACACCATTATTGGGGGACACCAGAGATTCAAGATTTATCAGGCCATGGGTCGAGAGGAGATTGATGTATGGCTGGTTGACCTTTCCGAAGAAAAAGAAAAAGCGGCTAACCTTGCCCTTAACAACTTGGCTGGCGAGTTTGATACAGAAGCCCTCAAAAATCTTATCGAGGATATTGATAACTCAAGCCTCGATCTTCAAATCACTGGATTTTCGGACGACTACATCAAAAATCTCATGTCTGCCACTATTCCAGATGGCCCGCTTTCTCTTGACCCAGAAAGTGCCACCAGTGGCGAGGGAGTTGCGACTGAGGCTGGCGACTATACTCCCCCATCTTCGTCAATCCGCATGGTTCCTGTTTATCTCACAAACGAGGAGCATGACGGATTCCTCGAAAAAGTGCGAAAAATCAGCGATGCGTGGAAAACGGAAACAGCCACGGACACGATCAAGGCCTGCGTAGAAAAAGCCTTCGAAGGTATTGCACCCAAAGTTTGACAAGGCAGTTTGCTGTATGAGGATTATTCGCCTTACCACATGCCTTCCAGACGAGGAGGTTGATAAACTTGGGGGAACGCATCTGCCTGAAAACTGCTATGACCATCTGATTCAAGAGGATGCAGAAGTTTACAAGCCAGACGGAACGCTTCTTCTGAAGTTTCGCAAGGGAATCCTACCCCTAGACTTATGCCAGCGTTCCTACGAGTCGGTACGCTCGGCGGCAACACCCAATGAAAATCGCGGAATGGCTGGCGGAATCCTGACAGACGAAAAGGCGAAAGAGCTTGGAATGGTGAAAACAGGCGGAACCTCTGGTCGTGGCAAGGGTGTGCGTGCAAAAAGAATCAATGCAGATGGAACTTTAAGCAATACCAGCGTGGCAATCCCAGTTTTGTCTGGCGTGATGGGATCAATGGATCGAAATGCGAGATTTCCGTACTGTAGGACTACAGCCTGGAATAATGCCAACCCAGAAAAGTTCGCAAAAGCCATGCCACTTATTCAGCGCATCAGTGACATTTTCAAAAATGAAGTGCCAAATCGGTGGCAGGCGCAGAAAGATCGTTGTGATAAAACTGCCGAGGAGTGGGTAATTCCAAACACAGTTTTCACCACAATTACGGTAAACAAGAACTGGCAGACTGCAGTTCACAAGGATCAGGGCGACTTGGCAGAAGGCTTTGGCGTGATGTCGGCCTTTTCCGCAGGTGGCTATGGTGGCTGTTACTTGGTTTTTCCAAAATATAGGGTTGCGGCAGATATGCGTACTGGTGATGTGATTCTCTGCGATGTACACGAGTGGCATGGAAATACCCCCTTGGTTCCCCAAGAAGGAAAACCGCACGAAAGAATCAGCTGTGTATTCTACTATCGTGAGAATATGCTGAAGTGCGGAACCGCACGGGAAGAGCTAGAAAATGTCAAAAAGCGTGTACGAGGCTCAGGACAACCAGTTTACTCCTAGTCGAGAAGTCGCTGTTATTGCCTGCGGAGAGCCAAACGGAAGGCACTCTCGAGAGGCAAATCTAGTAGCCGCAAACTGTTTTTTTAACGGACTGAACCCACATATATTTTACTTTTCCCCGCACACAAGCAGATTTCTAACCACAAAAAAGTTTATAACCCAAAGCGGATTTCCAGTCACAGTCTGCGGATCAACGCCACAAGCCTCTTTTGCCGTAATTCAAAAGCTAGGAGAGTACTACACAAGAACTTGGATAGGGATTGCCCCAGAGGTTCCAGAAACATATGATGTTACTCGTGAAGGGGTTTTATACCTTTGGAGGCAAAGGCCAGAAAGGGATATTGTTTATAACAATATGCCAATGGAGGATGCCCTTGTGAACTGGGGATTTGACCACCTTAAAAATGTTAAACTCGTGGTGTGCCAAACGACATCCGAAAAAATACTATATCCCAAGGACATATCTGTTGTTTCAGAAGCTGAGACTGAGGCCAAAATTCGCAGTCTTTTATGAACGAACTCGACCTAGAGCAGTTTGCCAGCGGAATGTGGGCACCAAGGAAAAAGCTTTCTGTTCGTGAGTGGGCAGAGGGAAACTTGGTTCTTTCCGAGCGTGTTTCCTCAAGTCCAGGTCCATACTCCACAATCCTTACTCCCTATGTTCGCGAGCCACTTGAGGACTTTAAAGATGAAAGCGTAAGGACAACGATTCTCTGCTGGGGAGCGCAGACCGCCAAGACCACAACCATTCTCGCTGGCCTTGCTTACAGGCTGGACATGAACCCAGTTCCCTCCATGTGGGTGATGCCAAATGAAAATCTAGCTCGCTCCTTTTCCGAATATCGCTGGTTGCCAATGGTGGATGACTGCCCTGCCCTTGCAAGGCATAAGCCATCCAACACAGACAAGTATAAACTAATGGAACAGCATTATGACAAAATGTCGTTGTGGTTTTTCGGCAGTAATAGTCCTGCGAACCTTAGCTCTCGTAGCGTAGGTTTGCTAATTTGTGACGAAACTGACAAGTTTGCGGAGGCATCTTCCAAGGAGGCGGGAGCCATTCAGCTTGCGGAGGCGAGAACGAGAACCTATCCGCTATCTCTCACGATTCAAACCTCAACTCCGACCACGGAGTTTGGATACATCTGGCAGTCTTTTCTGCGTGGAGATCAAAGATACTATCATGTTCCCTGCCCATTCTGTGGAGATATGCAGGTTTTAAGCTGGCCGAATGTAAAATGGGATGAGACAGCCAAGAATGAAAATGGAGAGTGGGACAACGAGCGAGTAAGGGCAACCGCCTACTACGAATGCCCAGCCTGCAAGGAAAAGATAACAGACGGCCACAAAACCAAAATGCTTCGCCTTGGCAAGTGGAAGCCTGCCAACCCAAACCCAGAGCCTAACATAAAGAGCTATCACCTTTCTGGATTGTATAGCCCATGGGAAACATTTGGAAAGCTTGCAGTAAAGTTTATCAACGACAAGAAAAGCATCATGGGGCTACAGGATTTTATCAACTCAGTCCTTGCCCAGCCATGGGTGGAGCAGAGCGAGGAGGAACCGATTCGTGTCTCTGGGTCTGGATATCGCCTTGGAAGCAAGTGGGAGGACGCACAAAGAAGAATTATTACAGCAGACATTCAGGAGGCTGGAGGATTCCATATGTGGGTAGTGATTCGTGGGTGGAAACTGGATGGCTCCTCACGGCTTGAATGGTGCGGAAGGCTCGAAACATGGGACTCCCTTCGTGCGATGCAACTCGACTGGAAAGTTGACGACAAGATGGTGTTTTGCGACTCTGCCGACCAAACAAGGGATGTGTACTATAACGCATGTCGTTATGGGTGGACTTGCCTTCTTGGTAGTGACTCCCCCTTGTTTGCCCATACCAGCGGGAAGGTAAGGGTGAATCGTCCGTACTCAGCCATGCAGTGGGGCGACCCTCTATCTGGAACTGGGAGAAACGCTGTTGCAGAGGGACTACAACGCCAAAGATGCCCAGTTATTCGCTGGTCAAACCCAACCATCAAAGACATGGTTCAGATGCTTCGGATAGGCAAAATGGGCAAATGGGAGATTCCTGACGATACTCCTGATGATTGGCACAACCACATGAACGCCGAGGTAAAGAGGCCTAAATACAATCCCCTGACTGGCAGAACCAAGCTCGTGTGGCACAGGCTGAAAAAGGACAATCACCTTCGGGACTGCGAGTGTATGAACCTTGTTGGAGCGATGTTGTCAGGCTGTATGCCAGTTCCGCAGGAAAGTGTTGTAGAGGGCAAGCTCGATGGGATAAACCAGCCCAGTGAGCAAGCTGAAGCTGGCATTGGCTTGGATTCTTTATCACATCGGGGATAAGTTTTACTGGGTCATGGCAAATATCCTTGGTGGCCGTGGCTACTGGCTATATAGCAGGCTGATGTTTCTTTCGGTTCGCTTTGATAGGAATGGGGTTATTTGGCATAAGGTAAAAGATAGCGATGATTAAGTTGACAGGGATATAAATAGCATGGCAGTCCAAGGTGTTTATTACGGACTTCCCCTCGCCACGATAGAAAATATTCGAACCGAGGCGATCAATGCTATTGAGGCCATCCTGAAAACAGGGTCTTCATATAGCATTGGAGGAAGGCAACTTACGAGAGCAAACCTCTCGGAGCTACAGAATACAGTAGCAGAAACCACGGCTGCCATTCAAAGGCTCTCTGGCCCGACCAGCAGAATCACGAGGGTGTATTCTGACTTTAGCGGTGGTGGCAGGAGTTGATATAAATAGCGATAAATATGAAAGGCAAAATTCAAGATATTATCGAGAAGCTAGACGCTCTAATTAACTTTTATGACCCATCGCAGGCTAGAGACGAATCTGGAAAGTGGAGCGGGTCTGGTGGAGGCTCATCCAAGTACGGACACTCATTTGTATCAGACTCAGAAGCTGACAGAATAAAAAACTCTTCGGACACTCAATCGGTAGTTGCAGATCATCTTGATAAGGCTATTGAAGATGCGGAAAGCGATGATCCTGAGGTGTCAAAGGCCATTGACTCCGCCAATGAAGCGGTTAATACGGTTGGCAAATTTGTCGAGCAAGATAGCCCAAAAAATTATTACTCAAGGCTTAGGGGTCTTGTAAAGGAAGTTAGCAATATATCTGATAGTCTTTCTAAAAGTGACTCCAAGACAGCAAGGAGAAATTCAGATGCGTTTGCTGCACTTGCCGAAACCATTAGCGAAATAGGAGAAATTTTCAGGAAAAATACATCTGAAAAAAGTTAAATGCCACAGCTAAACCTACTAGAAAAAGCGATCAGCACGATTAGCCCAAGCTTTGGGATCAAAAGGCTTGCGGACAAGTGCAAGCTCACCGAGTTTAATCGCTTTGCTGCTGCCTACCCCAACAGGGATCGCAGACCTTCTCGCCCTCTGTCTGGCGGGGAAGGATACACGGCAACATTTGAGAGAATCGAGCTTATAAAGGCCGCTCGTGAGCTTGAAGATAATAACCCGATCATTCGCTCAATCCTTCTAAAGTTTTCCCAGTATGCCCTCGGAAATTTTCGCTATATGTCCCGAACTGGAGATCGTCAAATTGACCAGATGTATGAAGACTACTGGATGTCTTGGTGCAAAAGGGCTGATTTTTTTGGACGGCATAGCTTCCAAACACTTTCCCACCTAGCCCTGCGCTCAACGCTTCGAGATGGAGATGTTGGTTTTGTTATCACTCGAGAAAACTCTGAAAACGGAATTCCAAATCCTGAAAGCGAGATTCGCCTGCAAAGCGTGGAGGCTGACCGAATCGGAGGAAACTTCGACAACCCAACATCCTCCCAAAACTACATCGGGGGAGTCATGTTTGACGACAATGGCAGGGCAACCGCCTATAAAGTGTATCGCAGAACGCAGGGGGTTGCGTATGTGGCACCACAGGAAATTCCAGCTTCATCATTTCTCCTGATTTATGACCCGCTCCGACTTGATGAGGTGCGTGGGCGTAGTCACCTTGCCTCAGTAATCAACTACTGCAAAGACCTTCACGAAACCTTGGACGCTGAAAACATGGCGGTTAAGAACGCCGCTTTTCGCACGATGGTCGTTACAAACAATCTTGGTTCCGCTGACGACCCAGCTTCTTACTTCAACCAAGGGGAAACGGATGCCTATGGCAACCTGATGAACTTGGAAACCATGCAAAAGGGTCAGATCAACTACCTGCCAACTGGTGCAGAGATGAAGATGTTCGAGTCGGGTCGGCCATCCAATGCGTTTCACGGATATGTGGACATGATTATTCACATGATTGCGCTCGCCTTCAACTTGCCCTACGGATTTTGCTATGATCTCGCCAAGCTGGGTGGCCCGACTGTTCGACTGGAAATGGCCTTGGCCGCAAGAACATTCCGCAGGTGGCAGGGTATTCTTGAGGAGAAATTCTTTGATCGCGTAAAGAACATCGTGATCGCAGATGCTATTTCTCGTGGGATTGTTCCCCCAGCCAAAAACTTTATGACTGGTCGCTGGATTTACCCAAGCGATCCGACCATTGATGTTGGCCGTGACTCGCAGGCGAACATCTCTGAGTTTAAGGCAGGCCTTCGCACGGCATCCGAAATCTACGGATCAAAGGGCGAGGACTATGAGGAGGCACTACGGCAAAGAGCTTATGAAGTTAAATACGCTAGCGAACTATCTAAAGAGTTTGAAATTCCTGTGGAATCCATTTCAGAAGCCTTCAAGCCAAATCCCTCGCCGATGCCTCAAATGCCCGAAGTGTCGGGGATGCCAGAAGTGGCGGAAGGCGACAAAGGAGCCGAGGAAGAACCAGAGCAGGTAGAAATCCCAAGGGCAAAAAGAACTTCAAGCAACAAAAGCGTCAGCCTTCGTGAAGCGGAAATGATTTTGGATGCGATTGAAATGCAGTCTATCCAAGACATTGACCTGACCCCATCGGACGGAATGGTTGATGCTGCCAAAGCTGCTCTGCGTGTTCGTGCGGAAAAACCAGCCAGCGAGCGTGGCATGACGCAGGTTGGGATCGCAAGGGCTAGGGACATTATTGGGAAAAAGAGGCTTTCTCCCCGCACTTGGCGCAGAATGAAAGCATTTTTTGACAGGCATGAAGTTGATAAACAAGGCTCAAGCTGGGATGAGCAAGGTCGTGGGTGGCAGGCTTGGAATGGATGGGGCGGTGACGCTGGCTACTCTCGTGCAAAGAAAATCGTAGCACAACTGAACAAGCTTCGGGACGGAGAGTAGTCTCGTGATTGGCTTCTGCTACAACTCAAAAAGGGTTGAGCTATACGACCCTTCTCAAGCTAGGGATGAGTCTGGCAAGTGGACTGGCTCTGGAAGCGAGCAAACTCGTGAAAGAGCAATTGCAGACGCAGGAAGGGGCACAACTATTTATCACGGAACCTCTGCAAATGTCTTAAAAAAAATAAGGGAAAGCGGGTTAGAGCCATCAAAAAAAGGAGTTTATGGAAGAGGTGTTTACGCAACAGACAATCAAAAAGTTGCCCTAGAGTATGGATGCCTAAAAATGCCAGAGTCAGCAAGAATTGGAGGAAAGCTTCTTATTGGATTGGTTGAGGTTGTGGGCACTGGATTTGAGAAAGTTTATCAGGAAAGAAAAAAAACAGACAGCTTCAAGATACTTCTTTCCAAGGGAAAAGTACCGCCTAGCGCAATCAAAACCATGAAAATCTTTGACGCAAAATCCGTGAGAAAATGGATTTTTGAAGGAGGAAAAAAGCCAGCAGCCCTCGCAACAAAAAATCTTGAAGAAGGAATTTATTATGTTCCAGTTCTTATTGATGAATCTGAGCTTAATATGGGTGTTGAATATGTCGGTTCCCCGAAGGAGTCCTGCCCAGTCGCAACACAAGACATCAAAACAAACCTAAAAAATCGAAAGCATGCAGTGGATGATGCAAGCTATGGACCAGCAAACCCAAAGGAACCCAATGAAGAATTTTGGAAGAGCATGGCTAAAAACTTTAATACGGATGTTGAGGAGGCAAAAACCATGCGCTGTGGCAACTGCGCTGCCTTCAATAAGACAAGCCGTATGCTTGCTTGCATCAAAAAAGGGATTGGCGAAGATTCCGATGAGGTGGCAAAAGCTGGCGATCTAGGCTTTTGCGAGTTCTTTGATTTTAAGTGCGCCTCTTTACGCACCTGCTCTGCTTGGGTTGTGGGTGGGCCGATTACGGACAAGGATGAAAAGAAAGACCTCGACTGCGGAACTGGTGCTGGCGGATTTAAGTCTGGCAACACCTGCGCCAAGGGTGGTGGGGGTGCTGAAGAAAAAGTCAAAAAGCTGGTTGAGCAGATTAAAAAAGAAGATCCCAAGGCAGATGTTGGCTCTGAGCTTGTTCGCAGAGGCGCAGACTCGCTCGTAAAGGCTGTTAGCGGTGCTGTTGTAAAAGCCACATATGGGGTTACAAAAGCCAAGGAAATCGCAAAATGGATCAGAAGCTCAGAAGGCCAGAAGTTTATGGGGAATGTTGCGAGTGGCTTGAGGCTAACTGGCGCAGGGGCAATCGGGGCTTTAAGAGGGATTCACAACGCAAGGTTTAGGATTCTCGTGTCTGGCCTGATTAACCCTGCGCTCGTGCCGTATTTTGTCAGCGCATCAGCTATGAAGGGATTTTTTGACGGAGCAGTAAAGGAATATCGCAACGAGGGTGGCGGAAGGCAGATTTCTAATGCAATCAGAAGCAAGACTGGAATTAAGCCCATGCAGGCTTTTGTGCAGACAATCTCGCTTCAGGTTAAGAATCCGCCGATTGAGGATGTGGTTGCTTACCTTACGGATGTTCTTCGTGTGTCCATTGACGAAGCTATTGAGGGCAAAAGAACATTTGAGATCACAAGTTTTTACGATCCATCGCAGGCTAGAGATGAAAGCGGAAAGTGGACTGGCGGTGGAGCAACCACATCTCAGGCTGACCCAGAAAGAGTGCAGGCAATCGAGAAAGAATTAAGGGCGACAGGATATGAGGTAGATACAGTTCCCAAAAAGGAGGAAATGGCAGAGTTAAAAACCTGGGCAAAAAGCTTGGCAGAAAAAAAATATACACCAGAAGATGCCGAGCGCATAGCTGTTGGGCTAAAGGATTACGCAAGTCCAAGCCCGCTAGTGGATGGTGGATTTAGAGATGTAAATAAATTTTTAAGGGGAAAAGAGCTTAGTCAGGAAAAGATTGAAAGATCGCTCGAGACTTTAAATGCACTGCAAATGGCATTTGATGGCGGACCAAAGTACGATGGGGATGTGGTGTATCGTGGCTCTAAATCAAGTTCGGTTTATGAAGGCATTAAAAAAAGCTATACACACAATGTAGCAAAAAACATAAGAGAAGGCTCAGTACTAAGCAACAAGGGGTTCTTTTCTGCCACAAAAAGCGAAGACATCGCAAATGAGTTTGCTGGGTATATGCCAAAGAAAAGCCAGATAAGTATGAGCCAATCTCAAATCTTTATGAAAATCTCAAACGCAAAGAATAAGGGAATTGTTATGCCTTTGTTTGCTGGAATCGGAAGGGAAAAAGAAGTCTTGTTTCCAGAAAAAACAAAGATTAAAGTTACAAAAGTGAAAAGAATAGAAAATAACGCTCCCGAAAGCTGGGTAAAAAGAGGTATTCCTAAAACATATGCCACTTTTATAGAGGGAGAGATTTTATAAAATGACATCCGAAGCAAGCGCATCACAAGAAAGAATCTCGGACTTTGAGGGTTTTGAGATTGAGGAGCCAGAGGAGCTTGCCTACGCCAGTGGCGGAGGTGGTGCGCCAGCAGGAACTATCCCAACCGCCGTGATTGAAGGACAGGACAAGGACTACGAGCTTTCAAAATACACAAAGCCAAGCCTTCGGGAGCGCATCAAGAACAGAATCCTTCGTGGAACAAAAGGGGGAAAGGCTGGGCAGTGGTCGGCGAGAAAGGCACAGCTTCTCGTACAGGCATACGAAAAAGCTGGTGGCGGATACAGGGGTGGCAGAAGCAAGGCGCAGGCCAGCCTAAAAAAGTGGGGCAAGGAGAAGTGGACTACTTCCGACAAGAAGCCATCACTCCGCAAAGGCAAGGACAAGCGTTATCTGCCAGAGCGTGTCTGGAAAAAGCTTACACCAGCGCAGAAGGCTGCTGCCAACAGGACAAAGGCAGAGGGAAGCAAAAAGGGAGAGCAGTTTGTTCCGAATCCTCCTTCCGTAAAAAAGGCCTTTTCATACAACGGAAAGGTGTTTGAATTGTAGGATGGACTGGGAAATTGCCGTACCAAGCTACCGAAGGGCGCAGACGCTTCGGGAAAAAACGGCATCCCTTTTGGAGCGATACAAGATTCCGCCTGAGCGGGTGACTATTTTTGTCGCAAACGAGCAGGAGAAAATCGCATACGCAAACGAGCTTGCCCAAACCCCATACAGGAACATTATCGTTGGGGAGGTTGGGATGGGAGCAATCAGGCGTTTTATCCAAAAGCATTACCCAGAGGGAACGAGGGTGATGAACTTGGATGACGACCTTTCCGAAGTGCTTAAAAAGAAAAGCGACAAGGAGCTTGTTCCAGTCGAGGACTTGGGCAGGGATGTGATCGAAAGGGGATTCTACGAGTGTCAAAAAAACGGAGCAAAAATGTTTGGAGTTTATGCTGCTGCCAACCCCATGTTCATGCGAAACCTTGTGTCCGTTGGGCTATACTACTGCATCGGCTCGTGCTGGGGTGTTGTGTCTAGGCACGACAAAGACCTGTCCGTAACCTTGGACGACAAGGAGGATTTCGAGAGAACGCTACAGCACTATGTGAAAGACGGATGCGTGGTGCGCCTCGACGACATAACTGTAAAGTCAAAATACTATACCGAAGCTGGCGGAATGCAGGTCACAAGAACCGAGGACAGAATCAAAACTTCCGCTGAGAATCTGGTCAAAAGATTTCCGCATCTTTGCTCTATGTACATTCGTGAAACGACAGGCCATGCCGAGCTTCGACTGCGGGATTCACGAGGGGATGCAAAGCCAATCGAGGTTTTGAAAAAACAGGGATTCAAGTCACTCAAGGTCGCAAAACCGCCCAAAGAAGTCCGTTTTAGGCGTTAATTTTACAAGATCATTTAGCTCTTCATTAGTGATTTATGCCCTAATGCTAAAAAAGTATTTGCCAAGCGGGTTGGGATATGGCATAATACTGACATGATAAACGAACAAACAACCTTCGGAATCGAGATCGAAACTCAAGTCCCCGCTAACCTCGGAATGCAAATTGGCCATCACGGAAGTGGCCTTTCCGTTCGGAGAGTTACCCTTCCCAATGGCGAGCAGGTTCAAGCACCCCTCTTTGCTGGTGATTCTTGGAAGGCTGACTGCGACCCCTCGATTCGCACCCTCAACAACTACAACAAGTGTGAGTTTGTCTCTCCGATTCTTCGTGGCGACCAAGGCCTTCAACACATCCTAGACTTTCTCGCCTTCCTCAAGCGCATCGGAGCCAAGCGTCCGATCCGCACTGGCGGAGAAACCCACGGAGGAATCCACATCACGATTCACGCTGGCTCTGCTTGTGGCTCTCGCTCCCCTGCGGACATTCTCAACTGGTGCGAGAAAGTCGCTCGCCTTGGCTTTCGCCTTTCTCCTGTCCTCTATGGGCAAAATGCGGAACGCAGGGATCGCTCTCGCTGGTGTCCCGTGATTCCCTCTCGTAGCCAAGACAGCGAAATCAAGCGAGCCAAGGACTCTTGCTCCCTCATGATTAACATTGGCAAGTATGCACTTATCAACTTCTCAAAGCTTCGCACGACTGGTTGCATCGAGTTTCGCAGTTTCTCTACGACCCTCAATCCGACCAAGGTGATGCTGATTCTTGCGAGCGTCCTTACGCTTTGCCAAGAGGCCAACAATGAGAATTTGCCCAACTGGGCTTCGTCTCGTCGCCTCAACTCGGTCAAGTCTCACGAGCTTTTCAAAACGGTCTGGTCTTGGGCTTCTCGTCGCTATGTGACTAAGAGGTTCCCCACTCTCCGCAGATTGTCTCGCCTCATGTTCAACTGGGGCTATGCCTCCTGCTTGTTCTTTGATCGCCTTCGCTTCGGAGCAAGCCTCACTCCCCAAGTTGAGTCTTTCAATTCCGAGGCTCTTGAGCTTATGGGAACTGCTGGGTGGCAGTCCCATGTGAGAGGTGCAATCTAACCAACAACCAACCAAGAAAGAACCAATACCATGTGCGTAATCGTAATCAGTCCGAAGAAAGCCAATCGCCCCACGCTGGAAACCCTCAAGGCTTGCGAGGCAAGCAATCGTGACGGAGGTGGCGTGGCGTGGCTTGAGAATGGCAAGCCCACCTATCGCAAGGGCGTGGATGCAGAGTTTATCCACGACATCATGCAACTCGTAAGCGGGCCAGTCGTTGCCCACTTCCGCATCGCCACGGTGGGTGGCGTGAAGCCAGTGCTGTGCCACCCCTTCCCTATTAGCCCCAAGCCAAGTCAGGCGTTGCAAGGCCAGCACGATGCCCTGCTGTTCCACAATGGCACTTGGTCGCAGTGGGAGGGAACGCTCGGTGCGGTTGCCAAGCGTTACAACCTTCAGCCAAGCGGGGAGTTCTCCGACTCCCGAGCCTCTGCGCTCGTGGCTTCTGTCGTAGGCCTCAACTCGCTTTTCAAGATGGGTGGCAAGTTCTGCGTCATCAAGTCCGATGGGGCTTGGATGTACAATGACGGATGGACGAAGCACTCCGACGGCAACTGGTACTCAAACATGTGGTGGAGGTCTCGTCTCGAAAAGAAGTCCAAGTACAACTCGACCTACCATCGCTCCTCGCTTTTTGACGAGGCTTGCGATATGCTCAGTGAGCAGGGACGACTCTCTCGCCAAGCCGAGAAGCATCTTGAGTACCAACCCAACATGAGAAATTCGAATATTCGCAGAATGGTTGAACGCAAGGAGGGCTTGCTCTCCCTTCGAGAAACCATCAACAAGCTTGGGGGTTCCAAGTGATGGTTGTCTCGCTAGCCAAGGCAGTCGGAATGTTTGACTGCTCCCATGCTGTGGAGGTTCGTGAATCAAAGAAGAAAAAAGGCCAGAGCCTTTGGCACATTTTCAATAGAAGGTGGCAAAAGGTGTGGCCTAGGGCCATCTATGCAGAGACGGAGCTCGAAGCCATTATAAGGTGCAAGGGCATGGTCGAGGAGAAGCTTCTTAGCCTTGCCAAAGGCAAGCCCAAAAAGGTGGACTTCAAGTGAATAAAAAGACCCTAGCTGATGTATTGCTTGGATGGACTCTTGCAACCCTGTTCTGGTGGGCGGTCTTTGCCCTTGTTTTTGAGGCCATAAAATAGCTTCAGAATCCTCCTAAAAATCGTCTTCATGGAGGGGTGAGGACGCTGGCCTCCTAACTCGCACTCAGGCAGTGTTCCTCGTGGAACATTTGCTATATGTATAGCAGTTGACAATGGCATCTGGGGTATGCCCCTTCCGAAACCCGCAAAAGGTGAACGCATGGCAGATTTTTTGGGGAAATTCATGGGGAATGCAACTGCCGTGAAAGACTATCCCGACACCAAGCAAAGATATGCTGTCGGAGCCAGCATTTTTAGGAATCGCAAGAAGCACCGCCGCATGTCCGAGCTTCAGGAATCCGCCATTCTAACACCCAACGAAGGGGAGAGTTTTGCAGAATACTTGGCTAGGTTTGTAAAGGATGCGGAAATGACAAAGATGTTCCCAGATTCTGGGGATCGTGCGGAAGTTGCCTCCGAGCTTTATGAAGACATGGAGGAAGGCTCCGAATCAGAGGCTGAGTACACGGAAAGTGATGAATCTGGCGAAGATTCAGAAGCTGGCTCCAGCGTTGAAAAAATTGCCCCAGCCCTAGAAGACGGCGGAGAGGTAGATGATATTGATGAAACTGGCCTCTCCCTTCGAGGTGTTTCCGTTCTGACAACTGGTCGAGCCAAAGGTCACAATCTTGAGATTGACGACACCACGCTACAGCAGGTTTTAAAATGCGCCAACAGCTACAAGGGCGGAGTGAAAGTGAATGAAAATCATGGTGCTGGCATTGGCGATATTGTTGGAAAACTAAATAATTTTCGAATTGATGAGAGCGGTGAAAAACTGATCGCAGACTTAACCTTTCTCAAAAGCAGGAAAGATCGTGCAAAATACTACATGGACTTGGCAAATGAAATTCCAGATTCCTTTGGGATCAGCATCTCTTTCTCTGGAGAATCTGAGCCAACAGGCACTGGAATTGACCTTGCTCGATGCTCAGAGCTTTACTCGGCAGACCTAGTTCAACACCCAGCCTCAAACCCCACAGGGCTGTTCTCTGTGGAGTCAGGTTGTGTAACGGTTGACAATAAGGAGATGGGTAACATGGAAAAACAAGATACTCAGCTAGGTGCAAAAGCTGAATACAAAATGGAAGACTTTGCCAGCCGCCTCGGCACCATTGAGGATCGGCTAAAGAAACTGGAAGACTCCATGGCACCCAAGGCTGATGAGCCTGTTGCCGAGGATAAAAAGGAAATGGGCGAAGTCCCTGCTCCCACCGAAAAGGTCGAAGGCAAAAAAGAAGACAAGGAGGCGACTTCCGCCATGTCCGCCGAAGTAGCCAAGACCGAGCTTTCTGGTGTTCTCAAGGAAATCCGCACCGAACTCTCCAAAATCGTGTCTGCCCCTGTGGCTCCCTCCGCCCCTGCGGTCGAGGAAAAGAAGCCCCAGACATTTGGCGAGCTTGTGAATTTCGAGATGAAACAAAAGAACATCTCAAAGGCCGAGGCTCTTCGGCTTTGTGTTGGCAAATACAACGAAGTCTATCGGAAAGAGCTTTCCGCTGGAGGAATCAAAATCCTGTAAAGGAAGGATAAAAAACTATGGCAACGCAATACGATAATGGGTACGCCACGCTGGATTTTAACAGCACCGTCACGGCAAACAGCTTGATCAGCATGACCACCACGAACAATCGTGGTCAGGCCTGCGCCACTGCTGGCAACGCCATTGGCGTTCTTCAGCAGGATGTGGTCGCTGGTCAGGCTGGTTCGGTGAAGCTTTTCTTCCCCTCCCAGTTTGCTCGCTTCACTGGCAACCTAGTAACGGCTGCCGATGTTCTTTATGTTGGTGCAACGGGTGGAGCTTCGTCTGCCGGAACGGTTGCCCTTGGGGTAGCTCGTAATTCGGGAGCGAATGGCGACACCATTGAGGTGTTTATCACCCGATAAGTATAGAAAGGATATAATACAATGGCCTATTTAACCTCTGGCGCAACCCTCCGTGGCGATATCACCACGGCCATCATCGAGGGTCAAAGCGGAAACTCTGGCTTCATCGGAGCCGATGTGTTCCCCATCTACAATAGCTCGGTGAAGGCTGGGCAGTACCTGAGGCTTCGTCTTGGCAACGCTGAGTTGCTGAATGACGATGCCTCGGTGGTTGCTCCGGGAGCCTCCTACCCGAGAACTTCTCGTGCCTTCGACAATGATAATTTCACCTGCGTTGAGTACGGACTGGAAGAGGTCGTGCCCGATGCGCTCGCCGCCGATGTTTCTCGCTTCTTCGGTCTGGAGACTGAAACTGCGAAGATTCTTCTCCGCAATATCCAGATTGGTCACGAAGTTGAGGTTGCGGCTGCGCTGTTCAACACTGGCAACTTCACCGCCACCAACTCGCTGATCGCCTACTCGGAAGCCAATCTTACGACGATTAACTTTCCCGGTGATGTAGCAGCCGCCAAACAGCGTTTGCTCAAGAAAGGCGTTCTCCCGAATGCCGTTGTGATGAGCCAAGAGGTGTTTGATCGCATCCGTCGCTCCACGCTTGCTCAAAATCAGTTCTTCGGCGTGATCTCCAACACTGGTGGGCGTTTGCTCTCCGAACAGGAAATCGCCGCAGTCGCTGGTGTTGAGTTCTGCTATGTGGGCAAGGCCGCAAAGAACTCCGCCGCCAAGGGTCAGTCCTTCAGTGGTGGGTTTGTCTGGAACAACACCTATGTGGCCGTTGCAAACATCGCTGGTGGCGACTTCGCCGCTGGTGGCGTGGGTCGGACGATTATCTGGAGCGAGGATGCCTCTGCTCCCTTTGTCACCGAGAGCTATCGTGACGAGAATCGCAGGTCAAATATTCTGCGAGTTCGCTCGAATCGCACCGTCAAGGTGATCGACACCACGGCAGCCGAGCTTATCACGACTCAGTGGGTCTAATTGGTTCCTCTGGTTAAAAGGAGGGGGATGGGAGAAGTCCTGTCCCCCTCTTTTTTTATGAAAAAATAAGCTTGCCACAAGCACTCAGATTCCCACCATAACAAAATGGACAGATTCCCGTTCAGTCTTTCACTCTACGCCATTGTTTCAAGGGAGTGTGCGTCAAAATACATTGCTCGCTCCTTGGAATCCATGCTTGCCCTGAATCCAGATGAAATTGTCCTTTGCTCCGCAATGGGAAAAGATACTGAGGAGGGATTTCCGATTCTTCAAGAGATTGGAAAAAAATTTGATGCCAAGGTTCTAAAGTATGAAAACTCGGAAGAATGTTCTGGTTGGGAGCATCTTGATAGCTTCTGCAATGCCAGAAACACAGCCCTAGATGCCTGCACAAAGGACTGGTGCATGTGGTTTGATGCGGACGATCTTTTGATTCAGGGTGCAGAAAAGGCATTTTTTGAGATTGCAAAAAAAGTAACTGACCACGACTGCATATATGCTGGATATAGCGTACCCCTTGCTGGTCTGTGTCCAGTTCGGGAAAGAATCACGAAAAAAGGCGAGTTTCGATGGAGGCATCCAGTCCACGAACAACTGAAGCCGTGGAAAAAAACAAGTGCAAAAGCAATCGGAACGCCATCCCCGCTCATTCTTCACGCACCAATCGGGTACAAAAAGAACAGCGCGGAAAGAAATCACAAAATACTGGATACTGCAACATCAGAATCACCCCTATTTGCCTACTACAAGGCAGACGAATATTTTCTTGGTGGAAATTATACCGATGCAATAAAGTGGGCAAGGGTCGCTACTTCCTATGAGTCGCTGGATATTCTGATGCGGGTTCAGTGTCATACTATTATCGGAAGATGCCTTGCAGACCCAGTGGCTAAGAGAGAGGAGCTTTTTCGCGCCCATGCCCTTCAGCCAAACAGAATTGAAGCCATATTCTATATTGCAGAGGACTACTACAACAGAAGACATTTTAATGAGGCACTTGCCCTTGCTAGGTCTGCATGCACAACCCCCAAGCCAAATGTTTCATACTGGACAACCAAGGATGGAATTTACGACTGGGAGGCTCCAGACCTTTACGAGAGATGCGCTAGGGCCACTGGAAATACAGAGCTTGTTTCGTTTTTACAAGAGCAGAAAAGAAAGGAGTTTGGGGATGTGGACATAACGCTTTGCCATGCCACGGCAAGACCAGACTCTTTCCATTCCGCCAGATGGTTGTGGCTTTCGCAGGCAAAGCATCCAAACAAAATTCAGCATATTCTTGGAGTGGACGAGGATCATCCAAAATACGCTGGGAACGAAAAGATTATTACACCCAACGGTGGATGCATAGGGGGATGGAACGCTTGCGCCAAGCAAGCCAAGGGCAAGTACATTGTTCAGCTTTCGGACGACTTCCTTCCCATTTATGGATGGGATGATGAGATAAGAAAAAGAATGCCAGACACCGAGAAACCATCCGTGCTTGCCGTCTCGGATGGACATAGAACGGATGATCTTCTTTGCATTGCCATATGCACAAAAAAGACGCTTGAATTCCTTGGTGGGAATCTTTTTCACCCAGAATACGCAAGATGCAGTGGCATATTTTCTGACAACGAATTTACACTCAGGACAAAGGAAATTCAGATTCCAGCCAAAGAGCTTGTTTTCCACCACAACAATCCCATTTGGAATGGCTCTACTGGTGACGAGGTTTTCCAAAAACACAACAAGCAGGAGAATTACATACTTGGGGAGCAGATATTCAAGGCAAGAAACCAGTGAAAATTTTTATCTATCACGACCTTATTCTCAACCCAAGCATACAAAGGGACAATGCCTATTACGCCAACAGGGACAGGCTTTGGCCGCATCTCCAGTACCTGAATGACATCTATGACTTCTTTAAAAAGTACGAAACCATAAATCCAGAGGAAGCCGATTACTTTTTTGTTCCTCTTTTTATTACTGGACTTCAGTGGAGCAACATAGACCCAGAGTATCTTATCCGAGAAAAATGCATTCACTTGGAGCGAGGGAATCACATTCTTGTATCAACAGGAGATGTCGGTCAGAGGGCGGAGTCACGGCACGAGATGACCCACGAGGACAACCCGCAGAGGGCTTACGACAAAAAATACAAATGGCTAGACGGAAGATTCAGGCTGATTGTTCTTGAGTCCACCGAAAGTCTTTTTCCGCAGGACATCGCCATACTTCCTTACCAAATCAAAATAGAGGAAGCCCAGCCAGTCAAGCGTGACATATTTGCATCTTTTGTCGGCGGATTAAAACATCTTCACCTGCCCCCAGAACATATTCGTGGGGGTCGCCTGCTGGAGCTAAAGGAAAAAGCATCGGACAAGGTGTTTATTCTTTCTCCAGAAGAAGCGGTAGAAAAGTTTGAAGGCCTAAAAACCTATGGCGAAATTATGCGCCGTTCCGCCTTCACCTTATGCCCAGCAGGGTATGGAAGATGGTCATTTAGAATCGTGGAGGCCATTCTTAACGGATCAATCCCAGTGATACTATCAGATGATTATATTCTTCCGATGGCTGATAAAATAAACTGGAAGGATATTTCCATTGTCATAGCAGAAAAAGACCTGATGAAAGTTGAGGAGACTCTTTCAGGAATTTTGCAAGACAGAATCGACAAGATGCTTGAGGCGGTAAATCAATCCAAGCCTCTTTTCAAAAAAGATTTTATTCTAAGCTATATCGCAGAAAGGCTTTTATCCGTTTCTCCCGCTGATGTCGCCATCGGCAAAATGCGTGGGCCAGAGCTTATGCAAATTATCTGCGTGGATGTTACCAATAAGTGCGATCTTTCCTGCTCAAACTGCACAAGACTTCTAAAAAATCAGGACTCATTCTGGGAAATGACACCAGAGAACTTTCGACTGGCACTTCAAAGCCTGAAAAACTACAAAGGCATCATCGCTATGATAGGCGGAAATCCCTGTGTTCATACCCAGTTTGAAAAGTTATGCGAGGTATTCAGAGAGGAGATTCCAAATCAATTTCAGCGTGGTCTTTGGACAAACAATTACTTTAAGCACAGAGAAGTCATTGAAAGAACATTCGGTGCGCTAAATCTTAACCCGCACAATGTAGAGAGGGCAAACAAACCCCTCAAAGACC
>Ga0214923_10003461_pt1 | contig 19772 bp, 17 predicted proteins | sample LL1510_MetaG_FD_177993 | JGI IMG/M metagenome (GOLD analysis project Ga0214923, IMG submission 177993) | Freshwater microbial communities from Lake Lanier, Atlanta, Georgia, United States - LL-1510 | ecosystem: Environmental > Aquatic > Freshwater > Lake | place: USA: Georgia | collected...
CTGCGTGTGGTCGTGGATGCAGCGCATGGAGCAGCCTCGCCATTCGCCGTCGCAGCGCTCGCCGCCACAGGTGCCACGGTATTGCCGTTCGCAATGGGTGGCGGCGTGATCAATGACGGCGTTGGCGCTACCGATCCCGCGGCCCTGGGCGAGCAGGTCCGCGCGTTCAGCGCTGACCTGGGCATTGCGCTTGATGGCGATGCAGATCGCTGTGTGGTCGTGGATGCGAACGGGAGAGCAATTGACGGCGACGTGTTGATTGCCCTTGTCGCCTTAGATCGAAAGGCGCGAAGGGTTGTCGGGTCGGAGCTTGCCGTGGCCACGGTGCTAACCAACAGCGGCGTAGAGCGCCACCTTGCCGCCCACGGGATCAAACTGGAGCGCACCCCCGTCGGAGATCGATACATCGCTGAGCGACTCGCTGCTGGCCAGGGTGGCTTCGGTGGCGAGAAGAGTGGCCACCTTCTCTTCACAGAGCTCTCGCCGACCGGCGACGGCCTCCTCAGTGCGATTACCGTGCTCGGACTTGTGGCCCGCGCGGGGATCCCCGTTGGGGAGATGGCAGACGCCATTCCACTCGACCCGCAGCTCCAGCGAACTGTGCCGGTAACCCCAGGCGATGGGGAACGACTGCTCGCAGAGCCTGAACTTCAGAACGCTATTCGCCAGGCTGAGGTGGCACTCGCACAGACAGGCGGGCGTGTCCTTGTGCGCCTCTCTGGGACCGAGCCCCTGCTCCGCGTGATGGGCGAGGGCCCCGATCACGCAGCGGTCACCACCGCCGTTGAGCACCTGCTGGAGGTCGCCGCGAGCCTCGTACGCGGGCGGTAGACTAGCCCCATGTGCGGGATCGTCGGCTACATCGGTTCACGCGACGTCTCAACGACGTTGATCGAGGGGCTGCGTCTGCTCGAATACCGCGGTTATGACTCTGCAGGGATCGCCGTTGCGGCCACAGGTGGCGAGATCTCGATGCGCAAGCGGGCAGGCCGCCTCGCAAATCTCGAAGGCGTCCTTGACGAACTGCCAACCGGCTCGATCGCTGGAATCGCCCACACGCGGTGGGCCACCCATGGCGCGCCAACCGACCTGAACGCCCACCCCCACATGGATGAGCACGGCGAGATCGCCATTATTCACAACGGGATCATTGAGAACTACGCCGAGCTCCAGCGGGAACTGACAGCGAAGGGGCACACCCTGTCGAGCGACGTTGACACCGAAGTCATTGCCCACCTGATTGAGGACGCCTACGAGGGCGACATTCGCCTTGCGGTAGCGGCCGTGCTTCCTCGGCTGCACGGGCAGTGGGCGCTTGTCGTGATGCACCGCGGTGAGCCAGGTCGGATCGTTGCCGCTCGCCGCGAGGCACCGCTTGTGGTCGGTATTGGGGAGGGGGAACAGTTCCTTGCCTCTGACCCTGTTGCGATCCTTGAGCACACCAACAAGATTGTCTTCTTGCGCGACGGCGACCTCGCCGACTTGCAGCGCGGCGGAATCACTCTCTACGACGCAGCAGGAACAACATTCGCGCCAAAGATTGAGACGATCAGCTGGGATGGTGCCGCAGCACGCAAAGAGGGGTACGACCACTTCATGCGCAAGGAGATGGATGAGCAACCTCGTGCGCTCTCCGCCGCGATGCTGGGACGGGTGTCGGTTGACGGGGTGGCGATCAGTGAACTTGATGCGATCGCACCCGCACTTACCGCGGCGCGTTCGATTGAGATCGTTGCCTGCGGATCGGCCTACTACGCATCACTCACGGCGGCCACGCTCGCTGAGCGTCTCTTGCGCGTACCTGTGCGTGTGACCGTTGCGAGTGAGTTCCGATACGACCCGCCAGCCCTCGGTCCATCAAGCCTGGTGATTGCTGTCTCCCAATCGGGGGAGACGGCTGACACCCTTGGTGCCGTCCGAATTTCGAAGGCGGCTGGAGCGACGGTGCTCGCGATTGTGAACGCCGCGGGCTCATCGTTGACGCGAGAAGCTGATGCGGTTGTCTTGCTGCAGGCCGGCACAGAGATTTCGGTTGCTGCAACGAAGAGCTACACCTCGCAGGCGCTTGTGACGCTTCTTGTCACGCTGGACATGGCGCGGCGTGCGGGAGCGCTGACCGCAGAGGAACTGAAATCGTGGTCGACTGAGCTACTCACGATCCCTGCGATGGCCTCGGCTGCGCTTGATTCGTCAGACGCACTGCCAGCAATCGCCAAGAAGTATTTCAGCGCAAGCGGCTTCATGTTCGTCAGCCGTGGAGCAGGGATCGCTACCGCGTTTGAGGGGGCCCTAAAGCTGAAGGAGCTTGCCTATATCCACGCCGAGGGGATTGCGGCGGGTGAGATGAAACATGGTCCGATCAGCCTCCTTGGCGCCGATCATCCGGTGGTGGCAGTGGTGCTGAACTCACCAGTGCTTCCGAAGCTACTGAGCAATCTCATGGAGTCGCGTGCCCGCTCAGCACCAGTAATCGCGATTGTTTCTGGGGTTGATGAATGGTCAAGCTTCGCGACGGATGCCGTCGTGGTTCCCGCCGCGCGCCCAGAGATTGCCGCGCTCATTGCGACGATTCCGCTGCAGCGATTCTCGTACGAAATGGCACTTCTGGCTGGCGCCGATATTGATCAGCCGAAGAACCTGGCGAAGTCTGTCACCGTCGAGTGATGGACGGGGGAGAGCACGCCACAAGCACGCCGGAGATCGGCATTGACATCATTCGTGTCGAACGAATTGCGAACGTCCTGCTGCGCCATCCAGAGCGATTTGAACTGCGAGTTCTGACCGTCGCAGAGCGCTCGTACGTTCGTGGCCGCCCGGAGACGATGGCTGGCCGATGGGCGGCGAAAGAGGCTGTCTCCAAGGTGCTCGGCCTCGGCGTTCGCGGCATCGGTTGGCAAGAGATTGAGGTTGAGCGGCTCCCAACTGGGCAGCCGTCCGTTCGCCTCCACGACCGCGCTGCGGCACGGGCGACGCAGTTGGGCATCCAGCACATTGCGCTCTCCATCACTCACGAGCGGGAATATGCGGTGGCGATCGCTTACGCCGTGCGAACCGCTGGCGGCCGATATCTCTTCCCGCCGCAGATTGGGGAAGACCTTGATGCTGCCGAAGCAGCGCTCCTCGCACGCATTGAGCGCATCAAGGCGCTTCGACGTGAGGAGCTCGCTCTCCTGGCGGAGCCGGCAGGGAAGTCCCAAGGATGAGCGGGATTCCGGAACGCATCCAGGCAGGCGGGCTGCCGGCGCTCGGACGTGATGCCTGGGTTGAGGTTCGGCTTGACGCGATCGCAACCAATGTCCGCGCATTGAAGGCGAAGCTGCCTCCGGGCGGCCACCTGGATGTCGTGTTGAAGGCAGATGCGTACGGCCTTGGCGCCGTCCCGATCGCGCGAGCGGCTTTGGCGGCTGGCGCACGTGCGATCCTTGTTGCGACCTTCGATGAGGCCCAAGAGTTGCGCGACGCTGGGATCACGGGTCCAATACGTGTTCTCTGGCGCGTTGCCTCTGCGCACCTGCGCGACGCCGCTGCTACGGGCATTGGCGTTACCGCTTCATCGCCCGCTGTGGTGCGCGAGCTCATCAACGCAGATCTCTCTGGTCTATCGCCACTCAGCGTTGACATTGAAGTGGATACCGGGCTCGGCCGTGACGGCATTTTGCCGAGCGAACTCGCGGCGCAGGTAGCAGCGCTACGAGGTAACCCAAACATTGCCCTGCGGAGTATCTGGAGCCACCTCACTGCTGCCGAGAACGTTGATCGATCACGCCTACAGGAGGAGGTGCTTGAGCAGGCTGCAACCCAAGTGCCAGAACTCGAAGCGCACCTGGTCGGCTCAGGCGGACTGCTCACCATCGGCGAGTCGCAGAAGGTCGCGCGCGTCGGCATCGCACTCTTCGGCGTCGTGCCAAATGCGCTGCGACCGACGATGACCGCGGCAACGATCGGCATCGAACGTGTATACGGCCTTGCTGCACGCCCCGTGCGCATCGCGACCCTCCCCGTGGGTCATGGCGTGGGGTATGGACCCGCATTCATCGCTGAGCGTGAATCAAGGATCATCACCCTGCCGATCGGGTATGCCGACGGCATCTCGTATCACGATCGAGGAGTCGCTGAGGTGTTGGTGCGCGGTGTACGCCTCCCCGTCGTCGGCACGATTGCGATGGACTCCATCACTATTGATGCCACAGATCACCCAGCGAACGACCTGACCGAACATGATGAGGTGGTCTTCATTGGCGATTCGGGGGCGGATCTCATCGAGCCTGTTGACGTCGCAAAGCGCCGCAAGACGATCACGAATGAAGTGTCAACGAGCTTCACGAATCGACTAGCGCGGGTGTACACGGTCGGTGGTCAGCCGGTGGCGGTGCGTGACCTGCGTGGATACCACTACGTGGAGCAAGCGTGACGCGATCGGCATATCTCCTCGTCCGCGAAGATCTTGACCGCATCTTCTATGCGCTGATGTCAGACGCTGAGCCCACACGGCTGCTGAGTAGCGTCACGCTGCCCACGGGGGCCAAGGGGAGCGCGGTGGAGCAGATGCTGAAGAGTGTGGCGGGCGTGGAGGCGAGTGTTGAGATCTCCACCACGTTGCGTGGCGATCCAAGCTCCCTTGGTCGTGCCGCGAGCCGCTGTGCAGCGGCGCTTGCGGTTCCCGTAGTGATTCTCGATATCGCCCACGACGCTGGCCGTGCCGCTTGGGCGGCACCGGGCGCGCCTGGGGAACTTCTCACTATCCCCGAAGCTGCGCTAATCCCTGCAGATGCGTCGGAGCGTCGTCGCCGATGCGATGCAGTTCTACGTTCAATCGGCGAACGCGATCGCGCCGCCGTTGCAGATCGGCTCGGTGACATTGCAGATCGGCCAATGTCGGGTCGCGATGATGCGGGAGATCAGATTCGTGCCGCTGCCTGCGCCGATGCACTCCGCTCATTGGCGGAGCACTCGATTGATCTCGGGTCGTCGCTGGACGGTGCGGTGGCCATTTTGACAGGTGAACTTGCGGCGTATCTCGCCGCCGGAGCCGTGCCTCTTGCGGCTCTTGCGGTACTGATGCCCCTTGGACGGACCACGGTACTGCTCGATGGCGCTGGCGTCTTCGCGGCGCTCGGCACCGAGCAGCTCAACGAAACCACGGGAGCGGATTTGGCGCGCGCGACTGTCGGGCAACTCCTTGTTCCCGCTGGGGATCTTCTGGTATTAGTTGATCACCCGGGCGAAGCGGTGAGTATTCGCGCCGGCGCGGAGGAGCATGCGCTGCACTCGGATGACGTGCTGGTGTTTGATTTGATGGCAGGGGAGAGGGTCGATGTCGAGGTTGACATGGAGGGGCGCCTCCTTTCGACTGCGCTGAACGGCGGCCTTGCTGGCATTGCCATTGTGCGAGGCGCCCTCTCGATCGGTGCTGTGGGCGTCCCGGACGTGGCGAGACCGGCACAGGTGCTTCCCATTGCGGCACCGTTGGAACTTCTGCCACGGTCGGCGAGCGCAACAGGCGGCCTTGGTGGCCGCCTGTTGCTTGGCGACGAAGTGACGGGGAGCCTTTACTTCTCGGCGACAGAGCCAGATAGTCGCGGCTGGGCCGCGGCGCACAAGGCGGGGATTCTCGCGGTGGTATCCGTATCCCCTGAGACCGTGCTGCGCGCCCGCGCGGTTGGCATTCGTGGACTTGTCGTCGGAAGCCTGAGTGACGGCGAGCGCGAGGCGCTCAGCGCATCGATTGATCGTCGTGTTGCTGCAGGTGTCGCCCCAGCGCCGTTCGGACTCCTGATCCTTGGTGGGCGCCGCGAGAGCGACGAGTGGGCTGCAGGGCTTGGAAAGGCCCTTGCGGCGCTGCACGACAGCGACGTTCGACTTGAGCGGCACCCCGCCGGTCTCACCACAGGTTCTGCACGTGGCGCCACGGAGCGTTCGGGTGCGGATACTGTTGTGATTGGTGGCCCACGAGCGGGCTCCTATGGCGCATGGCGCGGCCTGGCCGATGCACACTCTTCAGATCCACGGGGCGCTGTCGAGATAAACGGTGAACTTGTCGCACTCCCCCTTGGTGACCTACAGCGCCTCACCGCGTGAACGTCGTCACCATTGCGCTCGATAGCCTTGCCGCAACGGCCGCGCTCGGCGCGGCAATTGGCGCTTCGCTCCGCGCAGGCGATCGGGTTCTTCTCTCTGGTGACCTCGGAAGTGGCAAGACAACGCTCGCTCGCGCCATCGGCCTCGCGTTGCACGCAGAACCAGAGCTAACCTCGCCAACATTCATCCTTGTCGCAGAGCATCGCGGTGATCTCCCGATCTGGCATGTGGATGCGTATCGACTCCCCGTCGGGAGTGACGCCCTACGTGCTGGGGTGATTGATGAGCGGCAGAAGCACGGCGTCACCCTGATTGAGTGGCCTGAACACCTGGAGGGGATTGGAGCAAACGGCGCTGGCGTGTTGAGCGTTCACCTTGCCCCGACTGACGAGGATGGCGCACGCTCTGCAGCGATCAGCGGAGCCCGACCTGATCTCCGAGCAGCGCTCGACAGGAAGTTTCAGACACGCGAGGAGAACCGTGGGTAGTACACGCGTGCTAGTGCTTGACGGCGCTCTCGGCTTTGGCATCGTAGCGATCGTTGAGGAGCGTGACGGAGTGCCTGTGTGCGCTGCTGAGGATCTGAACTATGACCGACCGATCCTGCAGCGCATCAGCGGCCTCCTTCCCGATCACACTGAGCGCGGCGCACTAACCGGCGTCGTTGTGGGAACTGGCCCGGGAAGCTATAGCGGCGTTCGAGTAGCCGCCTCAGCTGCAGTCGGAATCGCTGCGGCACTGGCACTCCCGTTGCGGGAGAGTGCCTCAGATCAGGCCCTCTGGCTTGCGGTGCATCGACCATTTTCTATTGCTCTCGGTACCCGCGAATCGCTCGCCGTATCCGAGGGAGGCGCAATCATCGTCGCTCGCGAGGCCGCTACTCCGCACATTACGCAGGAGGAGAGCCGCGGACGTGCCGCAAGTGCGCTCGTTCGTGCAGCTGGCCCAGTAGTGCGACACGTCACCCTGCGCTATCCGGCTCCAGCACGCGGAGGCGAGGCCCAGTGATCAACGTGCCCGTACTTGCGCCACTCACCGTTGCCGATCTTGATGAGGTTGCGCTGATCGAAAACGTCTCGTTCTCGGCACCGTGGCCTACCAGTGCGTACACCACTGAACTCACAACGAATCGCTTGGCTCGATACGTGGGGGCACGCATAGACGGGACACTTGTTGGCTTTGGCGGCATCTGGATAATGGTTGATGAGGCGCACATCACCACGATGGCGGTGCTCCCTGCAAATCGGCGGAGCGGTGTCGCGACCGCGCTGCTCCTCGAGCTGCTCCAGGAGGCGCGCCGAGGCGGGGCCCGCGTGGCAACGCTGGATGTGCGCGTCTCCAATGCGGATGCTCAGCGCCTCTACCTCACGTTCGGGTTTGTTGAAGTGGGCCGACGTATTCGCTACTACGACGACAACGGCGAAGATGCGCTGGTGATGACCACTGCGGAGCTCGAAAGTCCAACGCAGCTGGCAATCGAAGCTACGCTACGTGCCCGATTTGCGGAGCGCCTTGCCCGTGCGTGAGCGGCTGCTGCTGGCAATTGAATCAAGCTGTGACGAGAGCGCGGTTGCCCTCGTGCGCGGCGGCAGTGAGGTGCTCGTCGAACGAGTGGCGAGCCAGACGGCGATCCATGCACCGTTCGGGGGCGTCATCCCAGAGGTAGCGGCGCGCGCCCACCATGAGTGGCTGCCACGCCTGTTGGACGAGGTGCTGCAGGAGGCAGAGGGGTTCGGAGTCGCGGGGCAGATCGAAGGGGTAGCCATCACGACTGGTCCTGGACTTGTTGGGTCTCTCCTTATTGGGGCTGGAGTAGGAAGTGCTTGGGCGTGGGCTCGTGGCCTCCCAGTACTTCCAGTGAACCACCTCGAGGGGCACCTCCGCGCCGCCTGGTTGCACGAGGCAGTCGGAGCCGACAGCCCGACCCTCCCAGCGATCGGGCTGGTGGTCTCTGGCGGGCACACGCTGCTCGTGCGGATTGAGCGCGATGGTGCCATGCAGCGACTCGGCGGCACGATTGATGACGCGGCGGGTGAGGCCTTCGACAAGATCGCACGCCTCCTCGGTGCCCCATACCCGGGAGGGGCGGCCCTCTCGGCGCTCGCCGCAAAAGCGCCACGAGGCGCCCAGATCACGCCGCTCCCGATTGCGAAGACCGATCAGCCGTACGACTTCTCGTTTAGTGGGGTGAAGACGGCGGCGATTCGCCAGGCGCTCTTGGCGAGCGGGTTGACTGATCGCAGCCCAGGCCGCGCAGCCACGCTCACACGGCAGTTCGCTGAGCATCCCCTTCCGCAAGCGGCAGCCATAGCCATCGCGGCGGCAACCGAGCAGGCCATCGTGGGTGCACTGCGAGCTGGTGTACAGCGCGCCGTACGTGCACACACAGACTGTTCACTCATCGTCGGTGGGGGAGTTGCAGCCAACGGACCACTCCGCGCGGCGCTTGCCAGCGTTGCAAGCGAAGAGCGCCGAACCCTCGTTGTCCCACCGCTTAAGTGGTGCACCGATAATGCGGCGATGATCGGTGCTGCAGGTGACGCGCTACTACGTGATGGACGAGGCGCGTATCAGAACCCGAGCGCGGGCCTGGAGGTTCATGCCCAGTGGCGCATCGGGACGACGGTCCCCGCATGAGCCCGAAGTATCGCCAGGTGACGAGCCGCGGCCGTGTTGACGGCCATGCTGCCAAGAAACGCCTTAGCCAGAACTTCTTGCATGACCTGAATGTTCGTGACCGCATCGTCCTGGCTGGTGCACCAGTCGTAGGAGAGCTGGTCTTGGAGATTGGTCCGGGACTCGGATTTCTGACCGAGGCACTCCTGGCCAGTGGCGCAACCGTGGTTGCCGTTGAGCTGGACAACGATCTGATCCCTCGTCTGCAGCACAAGTTTGCGACGCACATCAGCACGGGGCAGTTGACACTCGTGCACGGCGACGCACTCACCGTAGACCTTGAGTCACTCGCACCAACTGTTGGGAGTTGGCGCGTGATTGCAAACATTCCGTATCACGTCACAAGCCCCCTCCTGCATCGATTACTACTCCTCGCTGTGCCCCCCGCGCGAATCGTCTTGCTCGTGCAGCTAGAGGTGGCCGAGCGAGTTGCAGCCGCGCCGGGTGACTGGTCGTACCTCACGGCATTCGTCCAGGCCCGAACGGCAGCCTCCATCGTGGCGCGCGTGCCTCGTGAGGCATTCGACCCAGTACCAGGGGTTGATTCGGCGATCCTGCTGCTCGAGCACCGAACGGGAGACGGCGCGTTCACGCTGAGCCCACACGACGAAGAGCGCCTATGGCGACTTGTGCAGGCGGGATTCCGTGAGCGGCGGAAAAAGCTACGGAATGCACTACCGCGAGCACTTCCTATTCTTGAGAGCGATATCGTCGCAGCGCTCGCGCGCGCCAACCTGAGCCCAGACCAGCGGGCGCAGACGCTCTCAGTACAGGATTGGACCGCTCTTCTGGCTGAGCTTCCGGAGCTTGACGCTGGCGTTCCGACGAGCGCCGCCCGCGCCGCTGTCGCCCGACGCAGCACGAATGCTGGAGCAGAGGTGCGTGAACGCAATACGTCACTTGTGCGCCATGCGGTAGATCAAACGGTTGAGATGGTCGCCCGCGGAAAGATCAATCTGACGCTTGCCGTCGTCGGTAAGCGGTCTGATGGGTACCACGAGTTGCACTCGGTGGTGGCGCAGTTTGAAGCGGGTGATCGTCTCTACCTACGCCGCGCGACAGAGGGAGCGGATGTCATTCGGCTCGCTGGTGTGCCGTTACAGCTTGAGGGTGAGAACCTCTGTGCCGTGGCGCTCGCGGCACTGCGCCGCGTGTGCGAGGTCCCTCCGGTGGAGATCGTGCTTGAAAAGCGCCTCCCGGTTGCTGCAGGGTTGGGCGGCGGGTCAAGCGACGCCGCTGCCACGCTCCGCGGTGCTATTGAACTCTTCGATCTGGATATCGATGATGAGACCCTGAACGCCATTGCGGCCGAAGTGGGCTCAGACGTTCCGCTCTTCTTGGTTGGCTCACCAGCGGTGATGGAGGGGCGCGGTGAGTCGGTGACTCCGCTTGCCCCCTTGAGCGGTGAACCCCTGGGGCTTCTATTGATCACTCCCGGTCTGCCGCTCCGCACCCCAGAGGTGTTTGCCGCATTCGCCGCAGGGCTCCGCGGCTCGGCGCAGGGGGCTGCCTTGGTGAGCTCGCAGCACCTTGCCGCCGAACTCACTGCCGGTCTGACCGGGGAAGGGCTCCTGCAGCGGGCTGCCGCCTTGGCGTCGGCGAATGACCTCTTGGCCCCTGCCCGGGCCGTTGCGCCGTGGCTCCGCCCCTTCGATCACGCCCTTCGCCGCCTCCTTGATCGCCCACTCTCGCTGTCAGGTTCGGGGCCAACCCTCTTCCTCCTCTATCCTTCAGGGCGAGAGGCAGAGGAGGGGGCAACCCTGATCGCCAACGCCCTCGCGAGCGGGGAGCTCGTGGCGCCTGAAGGCCTCACGCCCTCCCTCATCGCAACGAGGCTGATTGCGCCAGGTACTGGCGGAAGGGGAGTAGCGTGAAGCGTTCGATCACTGGGGCCGGGATCCCTGCCGCTATCGGACCGTACAGCCCAGCCATTGCTGTAGGGGACGAACTCTACTGCTCCGGGCAGCTTGGGCTCTATCCGGAGACCGGCGTACTCGCCGACGGCGTCGCTGCACAAGCGGAACAGGCGGTCATCAACCTTGGCGCCCTTCTGGCCGCTGCGGGCTACGGATTCGACGACATCGTGAAGACTACGATCTTCCTTGTTGACCTCGCCGATTTCGCCACCGTCAACGAGATCTACGGCCGAGCCTTCACCCAGCCATACCCCGCACGCTCAACGATTCAGGTTGCGGCCTTGCCGAAGGGTGGCTTGGTCGAGATCGAAGCGATCGCCAAGCGAGGCGGCGCCGCAGGATGAGCCCGTCAAGTCGCGGGCCGGAGCGCCTTGAGGGCGTGACGGCCATCATCCTTGCCGCTGGAGTGGGATCGCGAATGCAGTCCCAAGTCCCTAAGGTGTTGCACCACCTGCTTGGCCGACCGATGGCGGGCTGGGTCGTGGCCGCTGCCGCAGAGGCCTTCGCCGAGAAGTCTGTCGTTGTCCTCTCGCCTGCCACCGCAACGCTGGCGGATCTATTGGGTGGCGGCGTCTTGATTGCCGAGCAGCCGAAGCCGCTCGGCACCGCCGATGCCGTCCGCTGCGCCATAGCAGCGTTGCCAGCCTCCGCGAAGGAGCTCCTCATTGCCTGTGGTGATACGCCGCTGATCACCGCCGCGCTGATGCGTGAGGTTGTTGCGGCCCGTCGCGAAACGAGCGCGCCGATTGCCATAGCTGCGTTCGACGCCGACGACCCAACAGGCTACGGCCGAGTGATCGAGTCAAACGACGGTTCGGCAGAGTGCGTGGTTGAAGAGCGTGACGCCAGCGAAGAGCAGCGCGCCATTGGCACCGTGAACGCTGGGCTCTATGCGGTAGATCGAGCCTGGCTTACCGAAGCACTCACCACTATCACTCCGTCAAAGGCAAGCGGCGAACTCTATCTCACCGACCTGATCGCCGCCGCACACGCTGCCGGCACCCCAGCACCCATTGTGTACGGCCCAGAGATTGAGCTTGAGGGCGTGAATGATCGCCACCAATTTGCAGACGTTGCCGCGGCACTTCGTGAACGAATCAATGAGGGGCATCTCGATCGTGGCGTCGCCTTGATTGACCCAACCACCGCATGGATCGACGTGCAGGTCGAGATCGCTGCAGACGCTGTGATTGAACCAGGGGTCACGCTCCTTGGCGCAACGAGCATCGGGGCGAGGACGCGTATCGCGAGCGGTTCACGGATTGAGGCGACCACTATTGGTGAGGATTGCATCGTGCGCTCTTCGGCGATTGAGGGTTCCAGCATCGCATCGCACGTCGACGTTGGGCCGTTTGCTCATGTGCGACCCGGATGCACCATTGAGGCGAATTGCCACGTCGGAAACTTTGCCGAGCTGAAGGCCACGAGCCTCGCCGCTGGCGCCAAGGTTGGGCATCACTCGTACCTTGGCGATGCCGAAGTGGGCGCGCGCGCCAACATCGGCGCGGGGACCATCACGGCAAACTACAACGGGGTACGGAAGGTCCGGACCGTCATCGGCGCGGACGCGTTCACCGGCGTGGGCACACTGATCGTGGCTCCTGCCAGCATCGGAATTGGAGCGCAAACGGGGGCCGGCACGGTGGTGCTTGCGGATATCCCTGATGGTTGTACAGCGGTTGGCGTTCCGGCTCGAATCATTAGGGAGGCGTAACGGTGCTTGGCTCAGACATTCTGATCATTCTTCTTCTAATCCTGATTAATGGATTCTTTGTTGCAGCAGAGATCGCCTTCGTCTCTGTGCGCCGCACACGGCTCGATGAGCTCGCTGAGGCTGGCGATCGCCGCGCCAAACGTGCCCAGGTCCTCATGCGCGACCCAGGACGCTTCCTGGCCGTAATCCAGGTTGCAATCACCTTCCTTGGGGCGCTCGCCTCCGCCGTTGCGGCAGTGAGCATTGTGACCGTCGTGTCTGAGCCACTGCGCCAGGTCACGTTCCTTGCGGGCTATGCCGACACGATTGCCCTGCTTCTTGTGACCTCTATCGTTGCGATTGTCTCGATCGTTCTTGGCGAACTGATCCCGAAGGGGCTGGCCCTCGGCAATCCCGATCGCATCGCCCTCACCGTCTCCGGTCCGATCACCCTCTTTGCCAAGATCGTCAGCCCCTTGGTGGCGGTGCTCGTCGCGCTTACCAAGCTCATCTCAAAACCTTTTGGAATTGATCCAACCCGTACCCCGGAGCTCTCCGCCGCAGAGATTCGCCTCATCGTGGAGCAGGGGAGTCAGCAGGGCGTGCTTGAGGCGGAAGAGGAGCAGATGATCAGTGCGGTGATGTCGCTCAGCGACTCCAAGCTGCACGAGGTCATGGTGCCGCGCATCGACATTGCGGCGATTGACCAAGAGGCAAGTTTTGATGATGCGGTCACGCTCGTCCTTACTGAGGGGCATAGCCGCACGCCACTCTATAAGGATTCGGTCGACCACATTGTCGGCATCCTGTACGCGAAGGACCTGCTGCGAATCATCGCGGCGGGTGGACCTCGCCCTCGGTTGCGCGACATCATGCGTCCTGCCCTCTTCGTTCCAGAGTCACAGGCGGTTGATGATTTGCTCAACGAGCTACAGCGTCGCCGCGTACATATGGCGATCGTGCTTGACGAGTACGGTGGCACAGCGGGCCTGGTGACGATTGAGGACCTGCTAGAAGAGATCGTCGGAGAGATTCAGGACGAGTTTGACGAGGAGGAGCCGATGAAGGTAATCCTTCGCGACGGTGAAGCCATCCTTGATGGGCGGGCCGACATTGACGAAATGGGCGAGCTGATCGATCCCGCGCTGGAGCTTGAGGATGACGAGGAGTACGACACCGTGGGTGGATTCGTCTACCACCGCATCGGTCGAGTTCCAGTTGTTGGTGACACGGTAGCGGTTGACCCCTTCAAGATTACGGTGATCAAGGTGACAGGGCGCCGCGTGGGCAAGGTACGCGTCACCTGGGATGCTGGGGCCCAGAAACCCGTCGCCGATTAGGCGGAGATCACCCGGTCGATAATCTCTTCGAGTTTCGCCACAGCGCGCGGGTTCAACTGCGACAGGCTGCGGATCTCGCTGATGGCCTTAGCGCGCCACTCCTGCGCCTTCAGTCGGGTGTACTCACGCGATCCGGTGCGCTCAAGGACCGCCAAGCCTGAAGCGACTGACTCAGCGCCGGGATTTTCCTCGGCGTAGAGGCTGGTCAGCACCGCGCGGTCGGCGGGGCTGGCCTGCTCCATGGCATGAAGGACGGGGAGCGTCTTCTTGTGGCGGGCGAGATCGGAGGCCTCTTTCCCGGTGGCCGCCTCATCGCCCCAGATGCCGAGCAGATCGTCGTTGATTTGGAAAGCGAGCCCGAGCGCCCAGCCGAAGTTGCGGAATCGGCGAATCACCTCGTCATCGTCGCTGGCAAGAATGGCACCTGACTCAACGGAGCCCGAGATCAGGGCCGCGGTCTTGCGGCCAATCATTTCAAAGTAGTGCTCAACGCTCTGCATCTCTGTGCGAGCGCTCGCGGCGATGTCGATGAATTGCCCCTCACAGAGGCGGAGACACGTTTCGTCGTAGAGCTTCATCAAGCGGATGACCTTGCTTTCGGAGAAGCCGAGTGCGGTCAGATGGTGCAGCGCCACGCGGCTGATCGTGAAGAGCGCGTCACCAGTGTTGATTGCCTGTGGTACGCCGTCGCGCACCCAGAGGGTTGGTCGGCCGCGTCGCTCGGCGTCACCATCCTCAATGTCGTCATGTACGAGTGAGAAGTTGTGCCCGAGCTCTACTGCTGCGGCACCAGGGAGCGCGCGATCCCAGTCTGGCGAGATTGAGGCATAAGCGAGGAGCCCGAGGAGAGGGCGCATGCGCTTGCCGGGTCGCGCTGCAGGATCGGCGTAGCCTAGGTGGTAGCGAATCTGTTCGTACATGGGTGCCGTAATCGGCTCCTCCCATTCGGCGAGCAGGGCAAGGATGGTGCGATCCGTTGCCGCAACTAGTTCGTCGAGATTCAGGCTCAGGAGGTCTCCCGCCGCCTCTTGTTGCTGCTCGCTCACGCGCCCCCCTTACCTTTTGCGCGGCGCGTTTGAACGCGGCGCGGTGATAGGGCAATGCTACCCTGCGCATCATGCCTGCACGTCAAAGCACTACGTCGCTGGCCGTTGTCACCTCTCGATTCCGCCTCGGCGAGGCCGATCGCGTGCTCACCCTACTCTCGGCAACACGCGGTAAGTTCAAGGCGATCGCGAAGGGGGTTCGCAAACCGACCAGCCGCCTCGGCGGAGGCGTAGAGCCCTTCGCTGAGCTTGACCTTGCCCTGATCACCGGTCGGACCTTCGATACAGTCACCCAGGTACGCAGCGTTCGGGTGTGGCTCGGACTTCGCAGCAGGCTCGGAAGTGCGGCGGTTGCCTGGTACGTCGCGGAGTTGGTCGAACGCGCAACGAGTGACGAGCAACCGGAGCCTGAGCTCTATGAGCTGCTCCTCCATGCCTGGGACCTGCTCGAGGCGGGTGCGCCAGATGCCCTGGTCGCGCGTTGGGCTGAACTCGCCCTCCTTGACGCCGCTGGGCAAGGCCCAGAGCTCGATGTTTGCTTGGAGTGCGGGAGGGCGCCCGTTGCGGGCGAGGCGCTCCGCTGGGATGAGGAGGGTGCCGGCATCCGTTGCGCCGCTCATGCTCTGGGCGGAGCGTTCTCTAGCGATGCGTTGCGACTGATGCGCGCGCTCCGGCGCTTTGCACCTGAGGAGCTTGTTGCGCTCACGCTGCCGCCTGTACCGCTTCGAGAGGTGAGCTGGGCGCTGCGTGGTGCCGTGCATATGCTCTTCGGCGCGGAGCCGAAGAGTCGCAGCTTCATGGACGAGGTGTTGGCTCCGTAGACGGTGGAGGAGGCGGCCCCGAGCTAGGCGGCGATGAATCCCGTCGACGTTGCGACGAACCAGATCGCGGCGAGCAGCGCAAGCATTGCGCCATACGTCAGCAAGATGCGCCGTAGGTCGCGGCGCACGATCGGCATCTCTTCGGCGATCTCGGCGGTAAGCCGCGCTGTTGATGCCGCCCGGCTGCCAATGGGCGCTGACGCTCCCGAGATGATGGTTGGTTTCGGGGCTACGAGCGTTGCCTCATACGCGGCCGCAGCGGCCTCTTCAGCGGGGGTGAGACCGCGCTTCGGCGCGTCGGCCTGCGACTTCAGTTTCGGGCGCTGGTCTGGCCGGAAGCGCTTCTCTCGTTTTGCCATAACTCCTCCTTACAGGATCGTTTGCAGAGGATACCCGACCCAGGTCGAGGGGGCGGCGGGGACTGATAGGATGCAGCCGTGGACAGCCAAGTTCTCCTTGCAATCGGCGTCGCCGCGGGGCTCCTCGCCCTGGTCGCCCTCCTCCTCGCCCTCGTCTCCTTGCGCAACCTGCGTCGCATGCGCGCCGATTATGCGGCTCTGGTCGCAGGGAGTGAGGTTCTGACCGCCGAACAGCGCTTCGCCCAAGTCGTCGAGCAGGTTGCTCAACAGGGCGCTTCGTTGCAGGGGGCGGGGGCGCGCCTTAAGGCTCTTGAGGCGGCCGCCCCGGAGAGTCTGAGTCGGATGGGCCTCATTCAATTCCAAGCATTTGAAGATGTTGGCGGCGGCCAGAGCTCCGCCTTGGCGCTGCTTGATGCAGTGGGGAGTGGCGTCGTCATCACCGCGCTGCATGCACGAGTCGGCACCCGCATCTATGTCAAGCGCGTCATTGAGGGTCGGGGCGAGGGGACCCTTGGCGAAGAGGAGTTGGCGGCAATCGCTGCCGCTTTGGCACAGCCCGCCTACAGCGCTCCACAACGGTGAAGTCGCGCGCCGCGGGGGCGGGCGAGCGTGAAGGGGGATCACAGATCCCCGTCTGGTCAGGGATCAAGCCAAAGCGACCCACGGCACCGAATCCCACGATTGCGCACCTTGTCGATGATTTAAACGACGAACAGTTTGCCGCCGTCACACACGGCGAGGGGCCTCTCCTCGTTGTTGCTGGTGCGGGCACAGGGAAAACGCAAGTCATCACACGTCGCGTGGCTTGGCTCATCGCCGAGAAGCGTGCCGAGCCGGAAGAGATCTTGGCACTCACGTTTACGGAGCGCGCGGCAGAGGAGATGCAAGGGCGAGTCGACCGCCTCGTCCCCTATGGCTACGCCACAACTCCAATCAAGACCTTCCACGCCTGGGGCGATGAGCTGCTTCGCGCAAACGCCCATCGGCTCGGCCTCTCTGGCGAGCTGCGCGTGTTGGGTCGTGCCGAGGTCGTCCTCTTGCTTCGCGAACATCTCTTTGAGCTCGGGCTCAAGCGATTCTTGCCGCTTGGGGACCCAACGCGATTCCTCGGTGATATCGCCGGCTACTTTTCGCGCGCCAAGGATGAGGCACTCGGTCCCGATGAGATTCAGAGGTTCGCGGCAGATCTTCAGGCACGCGGGGCCGAGGCGCGCGACGCAGCATCGTCCACCGCCGATCTTGAACTCCAGCGGAACCTTGCCTCGTATGCCGACGCCGTGGAACTGCTCGCCATCGAGCATGGGGAGATCAGCGTCGCACTACGTACCTACCGTACGATCCTGAACGAGCGGGGCCTGCTCGATTTTGGCGATCAGGTGTTACGCGCCTATGAGCTGCTGCGCGACGACCCCCTTGTTGCCGCACGAGCACGGGAGCAGCACCGCTGGATCTTGGTGGACGAGTATCAAGATACGAATCGGCTGCAAGGTGCTCTGGTTGACCTCCTCTCAGACGGGCGGCGCAATCTCACCGTCGTTGGCGATGATGATCAATCGATCTATCGCTTTCGTGGTGCAGCGATCAGCAACATTCTGAACTTCACCGAGCGGTACCCCGACGCAAGCAAGGTGGTTTTGACGAAGAACTATCGCAGCACCAGTTCCGTACTTACCGTTGCGCGACGTCTGATTCGCTTTAATGATCCGGAGCGGCTCGAAGTTCGCCTCGGCATTTCAAAGGAGCTGACGCCTGAGGGGATGCCTGGCGATGCGCCCCCGGTCACCTTCCGCCGATTCCGCACTACGGCGAACGAGGCGGATTGGATCGCGGCGGAGATCCGCGACTCCATCGCGGGTGGGCGGCGTGCTCGGGATCACGCGGTGCTCGTGCGGGCAAACGTGGATAGCGTCGAGGTTGGCCGCAGCCTCAACATGCTCGGGATTCCATGGCGTTCGAGCGGTGCCGCGGGTCTGTACGATCGTCCCGAGGTACGCCTCCTCTTGGCAGGGTTGCGCCATGCCGCCGACCCAGATGCTGCGGCGCCACTCTTCTTGATTGCCGCTGAGTCGCGCTTCAAGGTGCCCCCGACAGTCCTGGCCGCGGCAGTGGGAAAGTCGCGCCGGGATCACACCTCGCTGCGCGAGAGCCTCGCAGCAGTTGGGGCGGGGCACGAGGCCACTGAACGGCTCCTGGAACGTCTCGCTGGCGTAGTGCAGGAGAGCGTTGAGCGCACCAGCGGCGAGGTGCTCTACCGCTGGCTGCGCGAATCGGGTCTGTTGGCGGAACTCACTCGGGAGGCAACACCTGAGTCCGACGAACGGATCCGCAACATCGGACGCCTCTTCGATGTGGTGCGTTCCCGTAGTCGTCTGCTGGAGCTTGATCGCGCGCCGTTCCTGGTGCGCTACTTAGAGGAGCTCGGTGAGGCGGGGGATGATCCGTCGGCCGCCGATGTCGATCCTGATCTTGACGCTGTCGCGCTCCTTACCATTCACCAATCCAAGGGTCTGGAGTTTCCCGTCGTCTTTGCCGCAAATCTTGTGGAGGGTCGCTTCCCAGCCAAGGGCCGACCGCCGCGCCTCGCGCTTGCTGCAGAGCTTGGCGGCTCCGATGATGTTGTGCCGCGCGACCCCCGCGCCCCAGAGGGGCCAAACGAGGCAGATGAAGAGGCGCTGCGTGAGGAGCGACGACTCGCCTACGTTGCGCTGACGCGAGCCTGCGAACGTTTAGCCCTTACCGCAGCAGAGCGGAGCAGCGGCGGTGTACGGCCACGTAAGGTCAGCAGATTCGTTGCGGAGGCACTCGACCTCACCCGCGAGCAGCTCGAAGAGTTCCCGCTTACAGGCGAACCAGCATCAACAATTGATGGGCTCGCAGTTGTTGCCCCACCACTCCCGGTGCTCCCCACACGAGAACCTGGGGCGGGGGAGAGCACGCCACTCACTCTCAGCTTCACGGCGATCGAAGCCTTCCTCGCCTGCCCGCTGCGCTACCACTATCAGCAGCGCCTCCGTATTCCGCTGCCGCCACATCACTCCGCAACCTATGGCGCAGCCATGCACGCCGCCGTCGCCGAGTTTCATCGCGGACAGATGGCGGGTTCACCTCCGCAACTCGACGAGCTCTACGCCGCACTGGATCGCAGTTGGCAGAGCGCGGGCTTCCTCTCCCGTAGCCACGAAGAGGCCCGCCACACAGCGGCACAAGAGGCGATTGCTCAATTCCGCAGCGAAGAGATCGCAAGGGGCCACGCGCCCGCATACGTTGAGAAAGACTTCTCGTTTGAGTTAGGTGGGCACAAGATTCGCGGCCGTTGGGATCGGGTTGATGTGCAGCCACTCCCGCCGGAGGGTCGCAGCGCGCCGATCCCAACCATCGATGTTCCGGGCGACGTCGTTCGTCCCACGTTGCCGCTTGGAGACGACGAGTGGGTGGTCGTAAGCGATTACAAGACGGGCGGGCGCGATGATGACGAGGCGAGCCGGAAGCGGGCGAAAGAGTCACTCCAGCTGCAGCTGTACGCGCTAGCCTGGCGCGCTGCGACGGGGCGTCTCCCCGACGAGGTGAGCCTGCGCTTCCTCGACACTGGTCGCGTTGCCACCGTACCAGTTGAGCCGAAACGGATCGTGAAGGCACGTGAGCTCATCGTGGTGGCAGCAGAGGGGATTCTCGGTGGCGTCATGGAGCCAAAGCCCGAGCTGATGACCTGCACCTACTGTTCGTACCGTGAACTCTGCCCAGCCTCAAAGGCACCAGCTGGGCGGCCTGCATGACTCTCCGTGATGGTGAGCGGCGGGCCGCTGCCGAGCAGCTTGAGCTACCGCTCGGTCAACAGCCCGCAAC
>Ga0214923_10003462_pt1 | contig 19768 bp, 14 predicted proteins | sample LL1510_MetaG_FD_177993 | JGI IMG/M metagenome (GOLD analysis project Ga0214923, IMG submission 177993) | Freshwater microbial communities from Lake Lanier, Atlanta, Georgia, United States - LL-1510 | ecosystem: Environmental > Aquatic > Freshwater > Lake | place: USA: Georgia | collected...
TGCTGACCCTGAAAATGACCCCAGTTTGACTTGCCATCGACCGCTCCGATCCGTGATTGAATGCTTGTAGCCCGAGTCTCGGGCGGGCTCAACCACCTTAAAGGGAGCATCATGAGCTCACAAGCGCAACGTTTTTGCGGAGAATTGTCTGAACGCGGAGTGTTTTTGGAGCGACTGCTTGTGCTTGATGGCCCAGGGGGCCGAGATCCGCAGCCGCTGACCCAGTTCAAGACCGCACCCGCCGACGCACAAAAGTGCGCGTCTATCTTGGAATCGGCCGCGCGCGGCGGAATGGTTCGAGGTAAATATGTTGTCTATCTGATGACCGTACAAAGGCGACTGCACGACAACGCGGGGCTTGCGGTGGCCAGCGGATTGTCGAAAGCGCTTAAGAAGCCTGTGTTGATTGTTGAAGCGATGTCGGGAAATGCGCCTTGGTCGAGCGCCCGTGTGCATTCATTCATAGGCCAAGGTGCAGCGCAAAATGCCGAGAATATGCAGGGGTATATTTTCGTTCCTCAGGGTCATGATCCGCTTGTTCGACCGCAAGACAACGTATCAATAACGATCGACTCAACGCTGAGCCCAGAGAAGGCATTTCAGACGGGATTGTTGAGCGCACCAGAAAGTGTTGCAAACGCGGCAATTGTGCCAGCACTTCTCGCCGACGCTGCAGCGGTTGTGTGTGATTGGGCACCGTTTTATATTTTCCCAGATATTGCTCTCAGGGCGCATAAAACACTTGAGCACAGAGCGCCGCACGCACCCTTTCTGCTCGTCGACGATGTTGGACTCGTGCCAATCTTCAAATATGTAAAAGCTGAGGCAGCGGCTCGCTTTATTCGTCCTAAATTACGTCCTTTTCTAGAATCGTCGGAACGTGAGCGGCGCGGGATTGAGGATTTGATAAGTGAACGACTTGTCTTTTCTGAACGCATTCAACTTGAAGGCGAACTTGTTTTGGGTGACGTGGTGAGGTCGGAAAAATATCCGCCGCGCCAGTATGGTGAGCTGCTAAGTCGTTTTGCTCGAGTCAGCAATGCAGTGCCAGCGGTGGAGACTGTTTTGGGTGGAGAACAACCAGCACTGCAAAGACTCGCCGAGTTTCTCCAAAAGGATATTCAGCGCTACGGAGAAGAGCGAAACCACCCCGACGAGCGTTGTTCTTCTCGACTCTCATCCTGGTTGCATTTTGGCATGATTCACACCCGGACCATTCTCGCAGAGGTGGCGCAAGCCGCAAAAACCGAATTGCCCTCGCAGATTCATTTGGAAACCTCTGCTGGCAAGTTTGTTGATGAACTCGTGACGTGGCGTGAACTCGGGCAAAATATGGCTCATTTCGCCTATCGCGCTGGAACTCCACTTGGCAGCGTGCAATTGCTGCCAAAGTGGACCTTTGAAACGCTCAAGAAATTTGCGCCACCTGCAGCTCGTCAGGTGTCTCTCGAGGCGTTGGAGGCAGCCGAAAGTCCTGATCCCGTCTGGAACGCTGCTCAGCGGGAACTTCTCCGCACCGGGGTGATCCACAACTACATGCGCATGCTTTGGGGGAAAGGTATTGTTAGGTGGTCAAATGGTCCTGAGGATGCCTTGAAAAAATTGGAATACCTGAACAATAAATACTCGCTCGATGGGCGCGACCCGAATTCCTACACCGGGATTTATTGGTGTCTGGGCAAATTTGATCGGCCTTGGCCACCTGCGCGTGAGCCCTTTGGTTTGGTTCGAAGCATGTCAACAGCCTCGGCGCAGAAGAAGCTGAAAATGAAAAAATACCTGGAAAATCAGTTATTCCCCGACTGTGCGCTTGCCGTTGACGCCCCACTCACAAAGAAATAAGAATGGTTTCCTTCGCTTGTCGAAAAGCCGCTTCGCAGAAGTTCAAGTTTTTTGCTGCGGGTTGGAAATTTCGACAAGCCTTTTTGAGAACCTCTGGAGAATGTCGTTGTGAAAATGTTCGTCAAGAGCATCCTCAGCGCACTCCTTTTGTTGACCTTTCCCGCGCATTCTCAAGCGGTGTCTCACTCCGCTCTTCCAGCCAACTCGCAAACTTTTTCTTTCAAAGATAAGCCTTCTTTTGTGTTTGGTTTGGCAACCGCCCCAGCGCATAGCGAAGACCGCCTTGAAGACACTTGGCTCGCGTTTGCGCAAAAAGGAGGGGTGGCTGCTTGGAGTAACACTCCGCATCCGGAAGAGCGCTTGCGTTTTTGGAGTGAACCGGAAACGGAAATTGCTTGGGCGCAAGCGAGTGGTGTGAAATCGCTGCGTCTTGGACTGGACTGGGGTCGGCTTGTTCCGCATGCACCCGGCTCGAACAAATGTGGCCCCATCAGCGCGTGCGGCCAGGGTCTTCAAAACCGCGAAGCATTAGAACATTACAAATTCATTTTACGCTCCATTCGCGCGCATGGCCTTGAGCCGATGGTCACACTCTTTCACCATTCCTTGCCACAGTGGGCTTTGGACATGGGAGGATGGGTTAATCCCGAAGTTGTTAAATACTTTGTTGCATTTGCAGGAGAAGTTGCACGCGAATGCGGTGACCTTGTTGATGAATGGATTACTTTCAACGAACCAACGGTTTTTTCTCTTCTCTCAGAGGTTGCAGGTCTGTGGCCGCCAGGAGGCGAGCAACGAGTGGGTGGACTTATTGAAGTCCCGCTGCTTGTTCGTGGTGCTTATTGGATTTCTCTTGAGAACATGTCGGAAGCGCATAACCAGGCCTATGATGCGATCTATGCAAACGACAGAGTTGTAGCCTCGCAAGGCAACCCTTATGGACATCATTTGCCCGTGCGGGTAGGGCTCGCTCACAATATGAGTTTTAACAATGGCGCGCGCTGGTTTGATTGGGCTTCGGCGCGTTACTTTGATGCGATTTCCAAATACACCTTCACCGACCGGGTGGTTGGAAAACTCGATTTTCTTGGAATCAACTATTACGGCCAGGAAGTTGTCAAAGGTCTTGGAGCCGCATTTGTTGACCGGGCCGAGTACAGCGAATCGGGTCGGGCAATTTATCCAGCAGGTTTGGCTGCTCTGCTGATTGATTATAACCAACGCTACAATCAGCAAAAAGTATCGCGCAAATTGGTGCGCAAAGAGCTGAGTTTTGTTGTCACGGAGAATGGAATCTCTGACAGCACAGACGTGATTCGTGGCGCATACCTGATCGAACATCTCGCAGCTGTGCGTTATGCCATGGATCAAGGTGTTCCGGTGGATGGTTACTATTTTTGGACCTTGTCAGATAACTGGGAATGGGCCGATGGTTATTGTCCTAAGTTTGGGCTGCTGGAAGTTGATCGTGTGAATCTTTTGCAACGTCATCCTCGTCCCAGCTTTCAGCTTTTTAAAGAAATTGTTGAAAACCGTGAGGTCAGGGCTGAGCAGCGCTCTGCTGAGTGGGATAAATATCTTTCTCAGACGAACGTACCTCGCCCACAATGTCGTGCAGAAAATGGCCGCGATGCTTTGAATGAACCACGAATGGATATGACCTTTCGGGGTTTGGATTTTCGCTTTCGCCCTGAACAAATTCACTAAATTTTTTTTCCGATTCTAATGTTTTAAATTTAAATGATCGTGCATGTGCGGGAATATCAAATGAACGAAATTTCGAAATCCTCATTGAGCCAAGAAATATATCAAGGTCCACACTGGGATAATAGCTCTGAATATAGTGATTTGCATGCTGCTGAATTCAGCGAAGACCTTGATGCTTTTAAAAAGTCGATCGGGCGAATTCAAGAGCAGAGTAAATTGTTTGATTCAGAAATTGAACGAATTGATCAGTTGTCGGCAATGGATTTTGAATTGATTGAAGCGGCTGGGCGGCTGCGCCACTCGGCAGATGAAGCTTTTGTTGTTGGGGCAAATCTCGGGACTTTCGTGAGTTGTTTGCTTAGTGTAAATGGTGGCAATGCTCAAGCACGACAGATGCAGGCAGTGCTCCGTCAGTTGATGACTCAGCTCAGCGAGGCATTAACCTCTCTTGAGTTGATACTGACAAAAGCTCCCGAAAGTTTTGTCGGTGCATGCTTGGCGCGCAGCGAATTCAAGGCACATGCATTTGCGATTCGCAAAGAGCGAGAATGGTCGCCGCACATGCTGAGCTTGAGTGAGGAACGGATCCTGACGCGCTTTGCAGTGAATGGTTTGCAAGCGTGGGGCACTTTGTACGACAATATTTCTTCTTCTCTGCAGTGCGAGGTTGATTTTAATGGCACTGTGACACGCATGGGCTTGGCGCGTGCGGCTGGGACTCAGCAAAGTGGGAATCGGGCTGAGCGCGAGGCAGGATACAAGGCGGTGCAAAAAGCCTGGGAAACGCAACAAGAGTCTTGCGCATCTGTCTTGAATGCCCTCTCAGGCTGGCGCCTGGATAACTACAAGACTCGAAGCAAGAGCAGGAAATTAAATTTCATCGACAAACCTTTGCACGGCAACCGCATCGAAAAGGAAACGCTCGAGGCGATGATGTTGGTTGTTGAACAGAATGCTGAAGTGGCCCGTGAGGCGCTGCGCTTTAAGGCCAAGGCGATGAATATAGATGCCTTGGCGCCTTGGGATTTATTTGCGCCGGCTCCAACGTCTGAACCCGAAGATGAGATGATTCCCTTTGAAGAGGCTATTTCACTTATTCGCACTGCGTTTGCTGATGTTGATCCGCAAATGGGTGAGTTTGTTGATGTGATGGTGAAAAATCGGTGGATTGAAGGAACGGTGACAGACACAAAAAGACCTGGTGCCTACTGCACTCGTTTTGCAAAATCTCGCACACCGCGGGTTTACATGACGTACAAAGGGACTCTTGAAGATGTTGGTACATTGGCCCATGAATTGGGTCATGCATTCCACAATTGGGTCATGCGCGACTTGTCGTTGCCGGAAACTTACTATCCAATGACGTTGGCTGAAACAGCGAGTATCTTCGCTGAAACAGTGGTCAGTCATGTGCTTGTCAAGAATGCTGCAAACCAACAGGCCAAGGAGAAGATTCTGTGGGGAGAATTGGGTAGCGCTGAAGCGTTTTTACTCAATATTCCAGCGCGTTTTTGGTTTGAAACTGAGTTTTACGAGCGGCGCGCGGAACGGACATTAACTCCTGATGAATTCTCAGAGCTCATGAACAAATCTTGGCAGAGGGCCTACGGAAACACACTGAGCGAAATGAATCGCATGTTTTGGTGCAGTAAACTGCATTTTCATATCAGCGGTACATCGTTTTATAATTTTCCTTATACCTTTGGATATTTGTTTGCGCTTGGGGTGTATGCGCAGCGTAAGCGGCAGGGGAAGGAATTTTATGCAAACTATGTGAACTTGCTGCGCGACACGGGACGCATGAGTGCTGAAGATCTTGCGCGCGAGTATTTAGGGGTGGAACTGAGCGAGCCTCGCTTCTGGCAGGATTCGATTGCCATTGTCCGTCGGCAATGTGGCGCTTTTCTGAGCTGAGCTCAACTCAGAAAAGCTGTATGGCTTATTTACTTGCCGCTGAATTGTCTGCAGACGATTTTTGCCTCGCTGCAATGGCTGCTGCTCTGCTGAATGCGCTCTCGATTCCGCCGACAATGTTTTTGCTCGCAACATAAGTGGCACTGTTCCAATCTTCGATTCCACCGTGATGAATCCCTATCACCTTAAGCGTGCTGACATCGATAACAACTGATCCGCTGTTGCCGTGGTCGGTGTCGCACTGATGCGAGAACTTGTCTTCGGTTGCTGAAGAAGCTGAAGGCGAGGGTTGTAAAGTATCAGCTGTGTCATCGCGATGTAATTTTTCTAGTGTGCAGTATTGCGACCATTCCAGTGCGCGTTTTTTCGGATGCCCTAAGAGAGTCAATTGTGTCGATATTTTCGGGCGCGACGTCAGGTCAACATCAATTTTCGCTTTTGGCGGATTATCGACTAAGAGGATTGCATAATCGCGCTTGTCATTGAGTTCTGTTTGCAAAACTTTGACACAATTCGAAGCAGGAACCGTTTCTGCGCCAGGAAAATAGTTCCAGCGCACAATCATTTTTGGGAAAGATTCCGAAAGGCAGCGTTCAGAACTAATGCCTTGTTGCGGAACGCAATGCCCAGCGGTGAGTGCAACACCATTGCCGATGTGTGTGACTGTGCAGCCTAGTTCAAGCATGCCAATTGCATAAATCAACGGACGCAATGTCTCGGGAAGATTTTTTCCTCCCTCTTCAACCGGAATCATGTCGTTATTGCCGATGATCTTTTTTGTCTCGCTTTGCGAGTTTACGTGCGAACATGCACTGAGAAAAGAGGCCACAAGAATTGCAGAAAGAGTGTGATGTTTCATGGTGACCTCGCGAAAGGAGTTCGTCTTTACTGACCTTCCGTTCGAGAACCGCACGAGTGGTCATGCTTGAGGGAGTGAGCAAACGGTGTGCCATTTTTGAATTTTCTCAAGGGCACGAAATTTTTTGCTTTTTTTAAGCGGGGGTGTTTTTTTATCGCGATGAGATTGCTGAAAAAACAAGTGGCGTCGAAACCTTGCTCACCACGCCGGCAGTGGCTCAGTGGATTGGTTGGATTTGTTTTTTTGCATGCCTTTGAGCTCACTTGGGAGGCATGCAAGAATCGCTTGTGCTAAGGCGTCAATAGCGCGTTTTTTAAGTTGAGTACGGCGCCAGACTAGCGACACCTGGCGTTGTGGAGGGGCACCTTTAAATGGCGTGAGTGAGGCTGTTTTGGGGTGCGGACGCTGAGCTGCGAGCCAAGGAATGAGAGTATAGCCGGTACCAGACTCAACCAAGCGTTGAAGCGTTTCCAAATTTCCGGCTTCAAAGCGAACATTGCGAAACACAGGTTGGCTGCTGCGGAGCGAACAGAACCGCAAGATCTGGGAGCGCAGGCAGTGCCCTTCGCTGAGCAGCCACATGTCGGAGCCGTCGAGGTCATCTTCCGAGACAAACTTTCGTTTGGCGAGTGGATGGGAAATGTGACTGTAAAGAAGGAAAGGCTCGAGGAAGAGTTTTTCTTCTTCAAGTCCCTCAGCTTTTAATGGTGTCGCTAGCAAGCCAACGTCGAGTGATTCGTTTTCCAAGGCTGCAAGGATTTGGTGTGTTTGCAGTTCATCAATGTTGAGAGTGAGTTTGGGATACGTACGTGCCATGTGTTCGACAAACAGAGGCACCAAATATGGTGCGATGGTTGGAATGACTCCAACACGAAGCTCGCCTTTAAGTTCTTTTTGATCTTCTTTGCTGAGTGTTGTGAGCCGGCGCGTTTCAGACAAGACAACCCGAGCTTGTGCAATGAGTGGTTCGCCTTCAGCAGTGGGAAGAAGGGGTTGGTGGCTGCGATCAAAAAAAACGACCCCAAGGTCGGCTTCAAGTTTTTGCAGCTGCATAGACAACGTTGGTTGTGAGACGTGACACGCTTTTGCTGCTTTTCCAAAGTGGCGGTGCTGATCAAGAGCCACGAGATATTCGAGTTGGGTGAGAGTGAGAGTGATGCGACTCATTTTTCGTACCCCAAATGTCCCGATTGCCGCAGCGGTGCTCGTGCGGCTCTTTTTTCCAGTAAAACCGGTTTTTCTATCTTTATCAAATAAGATCATTCGTTTGTCTGATTTTGTTCAAGGAAATATGCAGGGCTCCGATAAATTGGGGTCTGTTTCGAGGTGAAATGATGTGGTTCATCGGATATGAATTTGGTCGCCGCAGTAAAACCTCGTTGCTTGTTATTGGGGCCGTTGCCAGTGCCTCATGTCGAAATGCGTCTGCGCCGCTCGTTTCGCTGCCAAACTGTGCCTCGGCCGCTTCGTCGGCGGTTGGAAAATCCTCATTAAAAAAGAATGAATCCGTGACAGGATTGACGAACGCGGAGTTTGCCCAACTCAAAGATGATCTTGAACTTGCCACGGTTGGGTTGCGGATCGTTTTAAAACTAGCCGACGAAAGCACTCGAGTTTCCGTTTGCACGGGAGTGATTGCTGGGGAAAATTTGATTCTTACAGCTGCGCATTGCTTTGCGCCGTCGGAGGGGCCGATGGCCTTGAAGGTGAGCGGCAACGTGACAGTTGCTTCCTCAATTGAAATGGCAACTGCGAGTGAAATGCTGGAGATTGATCAGGTTGCGGTGCACCCCAAATGGAATGGCTGGTTTCATGATTTGGCACTTGTAACAACTGAGAAATCGCTTCCCGCCAATCGCAAAATTCCTTCGTTTGAAAGCAACCTCGAGAAGCTGCAACCGCAAACATCAGTCACCATGATTGGCTATGGTAACACCGACATGGACCGCAATGATGCCGGGCGAATGCGACGCGCAGATTCATTTATTTTCAATGTCATTGACAAGTTGAATTATCCCGACACGATTTTGCTCAACCAAATTCGCATTAAGGATACCAATCCGCCGCCGAGAGCACGTCAGGCATGCTCGGGTGATTCGGGGGGGCCTGCATTTCTTAAAGACACGCCCAGGGTTTTCGGACTTGTCTCGGGGATGAATGTGCTTGTTCAAAAAGCTATCAATTGCGCAGATGGTGATGTCAATTATACTTTGATCGCTCCGTACATGGATTGGATTGAGTCGACAGCAGGAATCAAACTCAACAAAACTGGTTCTTCAGTGCCTATTTCGGTGCTCCCGCCACAAAGCAAGGATTCCACTACGACCGGACCAACCAGCGATTCAGCAGATCGTTCAAGAGGTGAGCCACTACCGCCAAAGTCGACAGCTTCTCCTGTTAGCAGTCATGCTGTTCAAGCGATTTCTACCGTTGGCACAACTCCTGTTTCAGCGACTTCTGGCAACACGCCAGGTTCTGGATCAGCGACTTCCGCGAATTTGGGTTCCGCAAATAATTCCACTTCAGCGCCGCAAAGTTCCACTTCGTCTGCGAGTTTGGCGAAATTGGCGACAAGCGCCACCTCTCCGGTGAAATTTGTGGTTTCACCGCCGCTTGAAATTCAAGAGAAAATTGCCGCAGCTCGAAAAAAAATCGGTGAAGCAGATTCCAATGCGCCTGTTTCGAGTGTGCAGCCGTCCTCGGGGCTCTGCCGCCCTTAAATTTCTTTTTTCGTAGTGTGAAAGATTCACTTGCAACTTCCGCCTGCAAACGGGTGTCGTTCCTCTGTTGATTTGTCAAAAACACGCAGTTTGCTGGCGCGAACTCCTATGTAAAAATGTCTTCATCAGTGACTTGAGGACATCCAGGCAATGAAATATCGATGCAAAAAAATTATATTACGCCTGGTTATGAGCATTTTGCTTCCCGCAACAAGCGCGCAGGCTGCGGTTTTATGGACGGAGCAAGCTCGGCGTTTGCAAGAGGTTAGCGCTGCGTTGCTCGATACAATTCCGGTTCCCATGCCGCTCGTGCCTGATTTGCGACTTGGACTCAAAACAGATTTGAGTTTTCTGCCATCGCCTAACACAAAAGTAGGTAGTAAACGCGAGAAGCTTCCCTCTTCACCTGTTCAGAGTATTCCAAGCTTTTTTCTTCAAACTGGCTACCGCCTTGGGCAGCTTGAAAGTATTTCGGTGGAAGGTTGGGGAGGTGTTTTGCCTCAAGGCGTTGAGAAAATGATGGGCATCCAGGCATCTCTTCTGCAAACGCAGATTGGCGCACGAATCCAGTTGGCGTCTGCGCGGTTGTCGTCAGCGAGCATTCATCTTGGCGGCGGATTTGCCAAAACCTCGTCGTCAATTAAAGGCACAATAAGCAGTTTGTCTGGCAGCGATTCTTTTACCGCCGATGCATTTCTGAGCTTTGTCGATGTGCAAGTGCAGCACATAAAGTCGGGATTTTGGGGAGGACTTTCAATTGGCAAAAAAACAACCCAGAGTCGTTTGGCGATTGTCGACGACGCAACAGATCTTTCTCTGACAGATCAATTGACGAACGCAAAACAACCTCATTGGAGCCAGTTTTCGCTGGGCCTAAATCTTGCAAGCGGATTTAAACTGGGCGTCTCTGAACTTTTTGTTCCCGATCGTCTCGAAATGCCACGGCTGAGTGTTGCATGGAGCTGGCTCAGCCCGTCAAGCGCTCCACGTGAATGACACCATCAAGAGCCTCAAGTTTCTCGTGAATGTCTCTGAGTTGAGATATGCCGTTGACATGCACGCGTAGGGTGATGATGCCACGTTTTTCCGGAGTGGTTTGCACATCGGCACCAGTGATATTGATTTGCGTTGAAGAGATGAGTTTCGTGATATTTGCAAGCATGCCTTGTTTGTCATGAGTGGTGATCTTGAGACGAACGTTGTGCTCGGCGCTGCCTTGCGAATTCCAGCGGCATTCCACTTGCCGCGCAGGATCATTGGAAAGAGCCCAAGGACAGCTTGCAGAGTGGATTGTGACTCCGCGCCCGCGTGAAACAAATCCCGTGATTGGTTGTCCGGGCAATGGTTCGCAGCATTTCGCGAGTCGGACAACAAGGTCCTCCATTCCCTGCACGATGACAGAGTCTTCTGCTTTACGGATGCCTCGATTTTTAAAGCGACTGCGGGGTTGTGAGTCGGGCTCAAAGGCTTCAAGGCTATTCAATGGAATCAAGGCTGAATCTTGCGAATTCTGCGACACGTCGGGGACTGCGGTGATAGGTAACTGAGCGATTATTTTTACAAGCGCCTGCGGTGCATCCATCTTTCCGTAGCCAATTTGCAGAATAAAGTCGTCGAGACTCCCGACTGGAAGAACTCTGTTCAAATCAGAGAAGACGCCTGTCTTCAATGCGCGATCGTAAGTTAGATTATGCCGCTCGAGCGCAGTTTCGAGCATTTCCAGCCCGGCTCGTTTGGCTTCTTCACGATCTTCGCTTCGCAGGTAGGCGCGGATTTTGTTACGGGCTTTGCTTGTTGTGACATAGGAAAGCCAATCTTTTGTGGCGCGAATTTTGTTGCCCGACAAGATCTCTACAACATCGCCACTGTGTAATGGTGTGCGGAGCGGACTCATGCGTCCGTTGATCTTGGCTCCAGTTGTGCGCAAACCAAGGTCGGAATGTACACCGAAGGCGAAGTCCAAACATGTTGAACTGCGGCGCAGTTCAAACACATCTCCCTTGGGAGAAAAGACGTACACTTCGTCATCAAAGAGATCGACTTTAACGGCCTCAAGGAATTCATTTGGGTCCGAGAGTTCTTTTTGATGACGAACAATCTGTTTGAGCCAATTGAACTTTTCAAGGTCTTCTTGGCTGATAGGTTCATCTCCAGAGCGGCTTTGCTCTCGACCGCGCTTTTCTTTGTAAGCCCAGTGCGCGGCAATCCCATTCTCGGCGATGTGATGCATTTCTGAAGTACGGATCTGAACTTCGAGCAATTCACCCCGTGCAGCAACAATGGTCGTATGCAGACTTTGATAGAGGTTCGCTTTGGGCATTGCGATGTAGTCTTTGAATCGGCCTGGAACAGGTTTGTACATGCTGTGCACAATCCCCAGCGTCTCATAACATTCGCTGATACTGCTGACCAAAACTCTCAGCGCAAAGAGGTCATAGATGTCTTCGAACTCCATCTGCTTTTCAGACATTTTCTTGTAGATGGAATGAAAATGTTTTGCGCGCCCCTCGACTTTCGCTTTAATACCATGCTCTTCAAGAGATTGTGCAAGATGTTCACGAGCGTTGTTGATGACCAACTCGCGCTCACCGCGCTTTTGTGCAACGCGGGTAACCAGATTCGAGTAAACCGAAGGTTTGAGTTCTTTCAGGCAGAGATCCTCAAGCTCGGCTTTGACTTTGTACATACCAAGCCGCCCAGCAAGTTGGGCGTAAATTTCGCTGGTTTCTTCCGCAATCCGTTGGCGTTTTTCAAGCTGCAGCGCTTTAAGTGTGCGCATGTTGTGAAGTCGGTCGGCGAGCTTAACAACAATGACGCGAATGTCGCGCGACATGGCGACAATCATCTTGCGAAAGTTTTCAGCAAGTTTTTCTTGGCTCGAGCGGAATTCAACTTTGGCAAGTTTGGTGAGACCATCGACAATCGAAGACACATTTGGGCCAAATTGTTTCTCAACTTCTTCAACGCTTACATGAGTGTCTTCTACAACATCGTGAAGAAGAGCAGCAATGAGCGAGGTTTCATCCATACGATATTCGGAGAGAATCTCTGCCACCGCAATAGGGTGGACAATATAGGGTTCGCCACTTTTTCTGAGCTGACCCGCATGCAAAGAATGGGCAAATTGATAAGCTTTTCGCAAGCGCTCGATAGCAGCTGAATTAAGGTATGTGCTGGTTGCAGCGGCTAACTTAAGGAAAGCCTCCTCTGCCAGCAGATCAACCGGTTTGGCATCGGCGATAGGCGGCGTTGGTTGCGGGGCGCTCGTTGGTCCGGGGGGTGACTGTGTCACTGCAGCGATCTCCTTCAGCGGCAGTTCTACTCTGTCTTGAAAAACTGGTAAATTACTCTCGTTGTCACTTTAACGCATTCACAGCACGGCTGGTGGGCTGCACACATGGATTTGACGAGTCTGATTTGGCACTTGGCAGCGCTTCTGGCGGCCCTCTGGGCATCTCTTGCCTACCGCTCGCTCGTGAGTCGGTACCGCGAATTGCAAGAAGGTTTAGTTGTTTCTTTGCTATCAGGCCCTCGTCTGCAAGGAAAAATTGCGTCACGAAGGTCGGCACGGATCCGGGCTTTGCGTTGGTTCTCTGAGGAACTGAGTCGCATTCACCGACGAGCGATCCGCGTTGATGTATGTAAGGGCGACAGCGAACTGCTCCAGGCGGACCACAGCCTGTGGTGTGAGGCCATGTGCAAGCTTCACGACATGTCTCAAGATAAGAATTTCCCGTTGAGCCTTCCGGAAGACAAAGCAATTCTTTTGTGTTGGGCAAGCGCGGCGAGAAAAGAGAATTCAAGTCATAGCGCTGACGCGAGTCAACCAGAAAACCAGATTGGGCAATGGCAGATTATGACTGAACAAGGGAGACAGGTATGAATTGGACACGAAGTGATCTGCCGAGCTCACCCAAATGCATTTTTTCGATAGTTGGCTTAGCCTTCGCAGGCCTTTCATTCTTTACATTGTTGACTCTCTCGCCTGCCGTGAATGCAGCTCCGCGAGCAGGTGCGCAGGCAGCGCTTTTAGATCGTTGTTCGGGAAGTAGAAGTATTGGCATGGAAGCATTGCAGGCTTTGCTTGCGGAAACCTCTGTCTCAGAACTTCAGGTGCGGCAGTCGTTGCTTACGCTCATGAGAGACCCAAGCAACGGCTGTCGAAAGACATTGGAAGGCTGGCTGCAAGATATCAAATCAAAACCATCGAGCATGCAAAACAACACAGGAAGACTTGCTGCCATGACTTTAGGCCTTCTTCTTGATCTGCCCGTGGCTGTTGAATTCGTTGAGGCTGAGGCCGCATCAAGCGGAGGTTTGGAGTGGTTGGCCACTCTTGAGCACTGGGATAGGAATGCGTATTCCGCACTCCTTCGCAAATGGATTGTCAAGACAGCCGAGCAAAGCCGGAGTGCGCGCGCTCTGCAGCAGCCGATTGGGCAAATTTACGGGCGTGTTGTCATAGAAGAGGGGCGTGGCCACTCAGAAAGCAAATCGCTTGCGCCGATGATCTTGAATCTTTATTTGAAGAATATTGCTCGAACTGAACCAAGCGCAGAAGAGTTCTTTGCTCTGAATATTCACTTTGCGGCTGCAAATGCGGGAGCCCGCCAGATTTTTCAAGAAAGTTATGTTGAACTTCTTCGAGCTAATGCCGTTGCATGGATGACAACATTTCGCTCGGAAAATGCGTGGACTCAATTTCAGCTGATAGACCTGATGGGTCGGGTTGGCGGTTCTGAAATGGTTAAAGAGCTTTTGTGGCTGAGCCAAAACCATATGGATACGCGGATTAAAAGTCGCGCATCTCAGGTGCTCGATGAGACTCTCAAGTCGCGTTGAAGATATTTCTCGGCAACTTTGACAAGAAGTTCTAGCTCGGCGCAAAAGCTTTCGAAATTTTTCTTTTCTGCACCCCAGTCGATGCGCTGTTCACGTGCATTTCTCTCGAGAGTCTCCATTCGGCTGTGCAAGGTTTTTTGCCCGAGGGTTGCGAAGCTTCCCTTTAAAGCATGCGCGGCGCTTGCGAGTTGGCTCGGGTTGCGCTGAACGATTGCCGCGCGATAGGCATCATTTCTTGTTTTTTCTTCTTGTAAAAATGCGGCCAAGACTTCATTGAAGATTTCGAGCAAATCTTCAGCCTCAAATTTTTCAATAATACTTTTGAACTCCGTGACAACACTTTCGAGCATCTGTTTTTCCGGCTGCTTTTGATTCATTTTATTTCCCCAAATGCATGGCGTTGCTTAAAAGATAAAATTACAGAGTTTTTGTTACTTTACCCGGTGAACATGTCTCGTAATGCAAGTACACCTTAACTTAGATTGTTTGCAGGAGGCAAAATGTTTGAAAAACCAGATCAAAAAACAATTTTGCTCATATTGTCTATTTTTTGTGGAATATTTTTAATTTGGCTTTTATTTTCGGAGCAAAATATATTGCGGCGTTTCAAGTCGAATTCTGAAAATTCCGGTGAAAATAAAATTCATATCCGCATTGCTCATGATCTCCCGCAAGGCACACCCCTGCATCAGGCAACACTGCAAATTGCCGAATTGCTGAAAAACGAGTTGGGAGCGCGGGTGAAGGTTGAAATTTTTCCAAATCAAACCGCTGGCACCGATGAGCATATGATTGAGCGTGCGCTTGTCGGAGAGCTCGATCTTATTTTTCCCCCAACAGCAAAATTAGCGCAGCTGTATCCGCCTATTCAGTATGCTGATTTGCCGTTTGTTTTCGAAAGTCGTGAAGACGCCTATCGCGTTCTTGATGGAGAGCTTGGTGAACGCCTTCGCGCCGGACTGCAGCAAAAGGGATTGCAGTGCTTTCGGCATTGGGAGTCGGGATTCAAGCAATTTACCGCAAAAAAACCAATTCGGGATCCTCGCGACCTGGTGGGCCTGCGGGTGAGAACAATGCGCAGTCCAATGATTATGGAACAATTCAAAATGTGGGGAGCAATCCCAATCTTAATTGATTTTCAGCAGATCTATAAAGCGATGGCCGACAATGCGATCGATGCTGGAGAGAACAGTATTGTTGCGATTGCCGCGTTGAATCTCGCAGATGTTCAGAAAGTCATGACCATCAGCAACCATGGTTACTTGTCTGAATTTCCATGTCTTTCGGAGAAGAGTCTTTGGTCGTCTGATAAAGAGCTCAATGCTTTACTCAAGAGGGTGGTTGATGAGGTTGCAGAAAAGCAAAGGCATGAGGCTTTGCGAGTTGAGCAAATGTTGCTCGCCGAACTTGAGGCGGGGGGGCTGCGCGTTGAACGCTTGACCGAACAAGAACGGAAAAACTTTGTTGCGAGTGTCAAAGACTTTAGCGCAGGCATGATAGCGAAATGGGAAAAAGAATTTTCTCTGAAGATTCCTGTCAAAAGTGAGCCTAAAGCAAAAGATGAGATTGAACTAAAGCAAGAGCCAAACGATCGAGAGGTTGTTATTGGTATTGATGCTGATCTTTCACTTGCAGCTTCGTTAGCCGGGCAAGCGATTCAACATGGGGCACACTTGGCTGCTGAGGAACTGAACGAAAGAGGAGGTGTTTTAGGTCGGAAGGTTGAAATTGAGTCTTACGATAACGCGGGAATCAATTTGCGTGGTCTTGCGAATATCAAGAAACTTGCCGAGCAAAAAAACCTGATAGCGATTCTTGGAGGAATTCACAGCAATGTGATTCTTTCCGAGATCGACTCAATTCATCGATACAAAATTCCCTTTTTAGTTCCCTGGGCATCGGCAGTCGATATTGTCGAGAACGGCCAAAAACCAAATTATGTCTTTCGACTTGGCGGGAATGATGAACAGGTTGCAAAATTTCTAGTAAAAAATGCGCTGCAGCGCAGTAAAAAAATTGCTTTGTTGATGGAATCAAGCATCTGGGGGCGGAGTAGCCAAAAAGCAATCGAAAGGGTGTTAGCGGAGAATCATGTGAAACCGGTGATGGTTCAATGGGTTGACCGCGGAGCAAACGAAGTCAGCATCCAAATTGCGTCGTTGCAGTCATCTGCAGCTGACATTGTCCTGATGACTCTCAACGCGCCAGAGGGAATTCTCGCAGTGAAGAGTATGGCTGAACGTGGAGTTCGTTTTCAGGTCTTGTCGCATTGGGGAATAACTTCAAATTTCTTCTACAAAGAAACCTCAGATGCTTTGAAAAAGGTGAAAGTCGAATTTATTCAGGCGTTCACCTTTTTTCGAAACGCAAATCCACGCGCTCGTTCGCTTTTTGAACGCTATCAGATTGCAAGTTCGCAGATGAACTTGAAGGCAACTCAGCTATCTGCCGCCATGGGCTTAGTTCATGCATATGATCTGACAAAAATGATTGCGCAAGCAACCATAAACGCAGGACGATTGGATCGGACTTTAATTCGAGAGCAGCTCGAGAAACTTTTCAACTTTTCGGCAATCAACAAAATTCACAACCCGCCGTTTACTGCGCAGCGTCACGATGCACTCGATCCGTCTGCTTATTTCCTGGCCCACTTTAACAACAGGGGGGAGATTCTACCGACTGAGGATGGTTCTAAATGAACTGGCACCAAGCAACTCAACAGTCGGGCCGTTTGAGCCGCCGTCTGGTGTGGCGTTTTTCGGTTTTCGTTATTTTATCAAATCTGGCAGTTCTGCTGTTGGTGGGTGGTCAGTCTGCGGTGACTCTGACAAACGAGCTCAAGCGCTCTTTGCTCTTGCAATCGAGCTTATCGATGCAGAGCTTGGAGCATCGCCTGAGTGAAGTTGCAGGTGTTGCGCGCTCTTTGAGCAGCAATCGATTGATTGTAAATAGCCTCATCGACCCTGAAGCGTTGCGTTCTTACCTTCCAGGCTTGGTGAGGGACTACAACCGCTCGCACGGATTGTCATCGACGGTCGTGTTGGGTTTTGATGGTCATCCAATTTATTCGAGCCGTGCCGACCCGCTGCCATGGCTTACATTTGAATTTCTTAGACCCGTTTTGCACTCGGGAAAAAGTTTTATCACCCTCTCACCAGATTTTAGATACTTTGTGATTGTTGAACCGATTTTTTATTATGAAACACCACAAGGAGTCTTACTTTCGCTTTTGAGTATTGACGAGCAAAGAAAGTATCTTTGGTCTCAGGAAAAGAGTTTCGACCTTGAGTATGAAATGCATGGCAATCCTGTCTTGGTGGAGAGTGAAGAAAAGAAACGACGCGGTTTCGTTTTAGAAACTCAGGCTGCGGAAGAATATTTTCCATTGCTTCGCGGCTTGGATACCAAGCTGCGGATCAGTGTTCCGCGAGATGTTTATTTCAAGCCGCTTTTGCAGCTTGCTTTGCAGTTGTTTGCATTTTCATTGTTGCTAACCGCTCTTGCTTTTGTGCTTGCAAAGCGTTTCGGTGCGCAGTTGGCCAAGCCAATCCTTGAGCTTTGTCGGAAGGTTGCTTTGCCGCCGCAGAGCGGGATTAAATGCTCACCCACCGGGACGAGTGATGAATTGGAGCAGCTTGCTCTGGCGTTTGATAAAGCCCGCTTTGAGATGTTGCGCAGCAACAAGGAATTGCTCGATGCGAAAGAGCTTGCCGAAAGTGCTGTGAAAGCACGCTCTGAATTTTTTGCGATCATGAGTCACGAACTGCGAACGCCGATGAACGGCGTGATTGGAATGACCGATCTGTTGATGTCGACGATGTTGACCGAAGAACAGCGTGATAGTGTCGACACCATTCGCAGCTGCGGTGATATCCTATTAAATGTTATCAACGACGTCCTTGATTTCGCGAAAATTGAATCAGGTCAATTTGAACTTGAATTTCTCCCGACCGATCTGAAGATTTGTGTGCAGTCGGTTGTTGATGTGCTTCAGCATTCGGCACGAAAAAAGGGGTTGCAGCTTGAATTCAAAGATCGGCCCGAGATTCAAGGACGCTGGCTCGTTGATGCAAGTCGGCTGCGGCAGATTTTACTGAATCTTACCAATAATGCGATTAAGTTCACCCCAACAGGGAGTGTCTCTATAGATCTGAACTGGCAAGGAAAATCGGCTGACAGCGAAGTTTTTCGGTTTTCTGTTCGAGACACTGGGATAGGTTTGTCGGAGCAACAATCGAGCCGTTTATTCAAAGCATTTGCGCAAGCAGACTCAAGCACAACACGTAAATTTGGTGGAACGGGTTTGGGTTTGGCGATTTGCCAACGACTGGTGAAAATTATGGGTGGTCGTATTTGGGTTGAGAGTGAGTTGGGAGAAGGGGCGGTCTTTTATTTTGAGTTGCCCCTTAAAAGAGCCCCTTCGAAAGAAATTGTAGATTCGCCTGTCGGCCAGCATTTGCATGGAAATTTGAGCGCTCCGCCACGTTCCGTGGAGGGGCGGCGTTTTTCTCAGTTGAGCCAGCATCTTGCCTCAGAGTTTCCGTTGAAGATTCTTGTTGCAGAAGATAATCTTGTGAATCAAAAACTAATTCTGCGATTGTTAGAAAAACTTGGTTATCAACCGGTCATTGTTTCGCACGGACGCGCCGCAGTTGAACGCGCGAAGCTTGAACATTTTGATTTGATCTTCATGGACGTGCAAATGCCCGAAATGGACGGTTTGGCTGCGACTCGCGAGATTCGCAAAGTGTCTTGTGGTGCGCAGCCGGTGATTATTGCAATGACAGCTGGCGCACTGACTTCTGATCGCGACGCTTGTATTGCGGCAGGAATGAATGACTACATTGCCAAGCCAATTGAGTTGCATCACTTAATTTCAGCCTTGAAGCGTTGGAGTCAAGAAAAATCCCAAGCTCATGAAAATCCACTTCCTTGAGCCTGGGATGTTTGAACTTTCGACAGGACCTGTCTTATGGGGCGTCGATGTTGGCTTGCAAGTCCGATTTTGCGGTTGTGCAGGTTGCGCTGGCAGCATCGGCTCCGCGCGCAACGCAGCCGTCGATGACTTTCTTTTGCAGGTCGTGCAGTGCCTTAACGCGATCCTTTTGTTCTTGGCTGAGGGTTTCAAATGCAGGCACAACGGCACGCAGTTGGGGTGTATATTTGTCCTGAATTGTTTTGGCCTGAGCCTGAAAATCTTCGCGGCTGACAGCAACGGTGCGCAACGCTTCAAGGTCTGTACGCATCGCTTTGAGAATCTCGTCGACTTTTGCACGATCAATTTTGAGCACTGTATCTTTCTTAGCGTCTGCTGCTTTCATCAGTGCTTCGATGTCTGCGGGAAGAGCCGGTGGGCCTTTATCTCCGCGGCCTTTTCCAGAGCCATGTGGGCCATGGCCACCACCATGATGACCGCCTCGGCCGCGACCATGATCATCGCCACGATCATCACCTTCAAATTCTCCGCGGCCTGCCAATCCATCCATTGGATAAGGACGGAGTGAAGGGTCGCTTGACCCCGCGGCAGCGCTGAATGTGCCATCCAAGAGTTGTGAATTTTCTGAATCATAGGTTGAGCTTTGTTGTTCCGACTTGTTGTCGCCTTGCTTGGTCAACAATGTGTCGATTTGTCCACAGGCGGCAACCGAGAGCGCAAGGAGACAGAGACTTGAAAGGACACTGCTACGAAGAGAGTTGGACTTCATAAGGCACCTCCTAAAGACTGGGTTCGTCGGGTTGCTTTCCAACCCTGACTTTTCTCTTATCGGCAAATTATTCTGTCTCTCAAGAACTTTTTTTTAACATTGAAATCATTGATAAAAGCATGAGACAAACGAATAAAGTTTGGTTATATTTTGTCTCATTTCGTTTGATGAGTCCCTGA
>Ga0214923_10003463_pt1 | contig 19767 bp, 17 predicted proteins | sample LL1510_MetaG_FD_177993 | JGI IMG/M metagenome (GOLD analysis project Ga0214923, IMG submission 177993) | Freshwater microbial communities from Lake Lanier, Atlanta, Georgia, United States - LL-1510 | ecosystem: Environmental > Aquatic > Freshwater > Lake | place: USA: Georgia | collected...
GACAGGCTGAAGCCTGTCACCAGATTTGACAGGCTGAAGCCTGTCACCAGATTTGACAGGCTGAAGCCTGTCCTACGGGATCCGACAGGCTGAAGCCTGTCCTACGGTCACTCGAGGCGGAAGCGGGTGACGGTGTGCGTGAGGCCGTCGACGGCCCGCTCCATGTGCCGGGCGGCGTCCTTGAACTCGCCGAGGGCCTCGGCCGCGGCCCGCGAGCCGTCGGTGAGCATGGTGAGGGCCTCGGTGATCTGGGCGGCCCCGGAAGCCTGGGCCTTCATCCCCTCGTTCACGTGCTCGAACCGCCCCGTCAGCCCCTGCACCTTGTCGATCACGTCGGAAAACTGCGCGCTGATCGCGTGCACCCGCTCCACGCCCTCCTTCACCTCCCCCGCGAACGTCCCCATCTGCTCCACCCCCGCCGTCACGGCCTGCTGCATCTGCTCCACGAGCCGCTCGATGTCGAGCGTGGCCACGGCCGTCTGATCGGCGAGCCGGCGGATCTCGCGGGCCACCACGATGAAGCCCTGCCCGTATTCCCCGGCCTTCTCGGCCTCGATCGCCGCGTTGATCGAGAGCAGGTTCGTCTGGTCGGCCACCTTCGTGATCGTGGTGATCACCATGTTGATGTCCTCGGCCCGCTGCCGGATCGCGGAAAGTCGCTCGGAAAAATCGGCCGTCGACCGCTCGAGGTGGGCCATCGTGGCGCCGATGCCGGCGATGTTCTCGCGGCCCGCCCCCGCCACGGCGGCCGTGTCGGCCGCCACCGCCGCCACCTCGTCCATCGTGCCGAGCAGCTCCCGGCCTGTCACCGTAATCTGCCGGCTGGCCACGGCGGCCTCGCTCGTGCTCGCCCCCAGCGAGCTGATCGCGTTCTCCTGCTGCCGGCCCGCCGCGGAGAGCTGCCGGGCGGTGGCGTTGAGCTCGACGCTCGACTGCTTCACCTGCGAGACGATCGACCGCAGGCTGGCCGTCATGCCGGCCACGTCGCGCAGGAGCTGGCCCGTTTCGTCGCCGCCGCTGACGTCGATCGAGCCGGCCAGGTCGCCGGCCGCCACGCGCCGCGCGGCCGCCACGGCCCGCCCGATCCGCGCGGTGACATGGCTCGTGATCCACCACAGGAGGCCGAGCGCCGCCGCCATGCCGGCCGCCGCGTACAGGGCGCTCGTCACGAGCGGGGCCCGGATCCGGCCCAGGACGTCCTCGCGGGCCATCTCCATCACCACCGTCCACGGCCCGGTGGGCACGCGGGCCGCCGCGAACAGGCTCGGCTGCCCCGTGAGGGGATCGGCCTCCGTCACCACGTGGTCGAGCGTGACGGCGCGGTGGAAGCGGTCGAGGATCGGGGCGTAGGGGGTGTCGGCCAGGGGCTTGGTGCGCAGGTCGGCCGTCGTGAGCGTGGAGGCGATCACGCGGCCCTGGCGGCTCAAGAGGAAGATGTCGACGTGCCAGCCGTCGAGCCGCTGCTTCTCCTTGAGGGCCTCGAGCTTGGCGGCCACCTCGTCGAGCGCGCGGTCGACGCCCGCCACGCCCGCGAACCGGCCGCCGCGCGTGATCGGAAACGTCTGCTCCACCATCAGCCGGCCCTGGTAGTCGTAGGGCTCGGTGACCATCCCCTTGTCGGGCTCTGCGGCGTCGAGAAACCGCTCGCGGCAGCCCTCGTAGTAGAGCCCCTCGAGCAGCACCAGCGGCGTGAGGTCGATCTGCCTCGAGTCGCCCGGCCGGCGGAAGAAGTAGGGGATGAACCGGCCCCCGGGGCCGAGCGCCCCCGCGGGGAGCGTGCCCGCGGCGGCCTTGGCGTCGCCGCCGTCGGCGTCGGGCTCGTAGCCGAAGTAGGCCCCCACGAACTTCGGCGACGCCTCGAGCACCCGGCGGGCGAAGGCGAGCGACTCCGCGCGCCGGCCGAACAACCCCTCCTCGGCGGCCAGCGCCATCACCCGGGCGGTGGTCACCGCCTCGAGCGTGCCCCGGTCGATCTCGCCGGCGATCATTCGGGCCCGGTCGAGCAAGACCGCCTCGCCGAACGCGAGCAGCAGCCGCTGCATCCGCAGGTAGTCGATCGCGAGCAGCGCGGCAAAGAGCGCCACGGCCGGCAGGATGCCGAAGAGCAGCAGGCGCGGGCGGATGCCGAGGGCGGGGAGACGCATGGGGCGAACCGAACGGGCTGGCTGGGGCTCCGGGAAAACAATAGGTTACTTTCCCGCGGGGCCGGCCGTCGGCCCGCCGCCCGGCACGATCCTCACAGGCCGCACGACCGATGCCCGCCCCGCCCGTGTGGCAGCTGCAGGACCACGACGCGCTCCTGTTCGACTGCGACGGCACGCTGGCCGACACGATGCCGGCCCACTACCGGGCCTGGCTCACCGTCACGGAAGCCCACGGGATCGCCTTCGACGAAGACCGTTTCTACTCCCTCGGCGGCCGGCCCACCCGCGACATCGTGGCCACGCTCGCCGGCGAGTTCGGCCTCGAGATCGACCTCGACCGCGCCGCGGAGATGAAGGAGGCGTCGTTCCTCGCCCAGCTCGACCACGTGGAGGCGATCGACCCGGTGATCGACGTCGTGCGGCGGGCGCGCGGACGGATCCCGCTGGCCGTGGTGACCGGCGGCCACCGCGCCGTCTGCGAGCGGATCCTGGCCCACGTGGGGATCGCCGACTGCTTCGACACGATCGTGGCGAGCGAAGACACCGCGCGGCACAAGCCCGACCCCGATCCCTTCCTCGAGGCGGCCCGCCGGCTCGGCGCCCGGCCCGAGCGGTGCGTGGTGTGGGAGGACAGCGACCTCGGGATCGCCGCCGCCCGGGCCGCCGGCATGACCTGGATCGACGTCCGGGCGTTCCACCCGCCGCGGCGGGTTACCGGGTGATTCGACAGGCTGAAGCCTGTCCTACGTGCGCATGCAAGGCCTGACGCTCGCCGACATCCGCGCCGCCCACGACCGGATCCGCTCCGGCATCTACCGCTCCCCCTGCCCGCCGAGCATCCCGCTCTCCGAGCTCACCGGCTGCGAGATCTTCTGCAAGCTCGACCTTCTGCAGCGCACGGGCTCCTTCAAGGAACGCGGCGCCCGCAACGTCCTCCTGCTCCTCGACGACGCCGCCCGGCGCCGTGGCGTGGTGGCCGCGTCGGCCGGCAACCACGCGCTCGGCCTGGCCTACCACGGCAAGCTCCTCGGCGTCCCGGTGACGGTGGTGATGCCGCGGTTCGCGCCGCTGGTGAAAGTGGCCACCTGCCGGCGGCTGGGGGCGACGGTGATCCTCGAGGGCGACTCGTTCGACGACGCCCGCACCCGCGCCCTCGGGATCGCCGCCCGCGACGGCCTCGAATGGATCCACGGCTTCGACGACCCGCGGGTGATCGCGGGGCAGGGGACGGTGGGCCTCGAGATCCTCGCCGACGTGCCCGACGCCGAGGCGATCGTGGTGCCCTCCGGCGGCGCTGGGCTCCTGGCGGGCGTGGCCGTGGCGGCCAAGGCGCTCGCGCCGGCGATCCGGATCGTGGCCGTCGAGCCGGCGGCCGCGGGCAGCCTCTCCGCCTCGCTCGCCGCCGGCCGGCCGACGCCGGTGGCGGTGCGGCCCACGCTCGCCGACGGCCTCGCCGTGGGCTGCGTGGGGGAGACGTCGTTCGCGCTGGCCGCCCCGCTCGTCGACCGGGTGGTGACCGTGGGGGAAGACGCCCTCGCCCTCGCGGTGCTGCGGCTGTTGGAACTGGAGAAGACGGTCGTGGAGGGGGCCGGGGCGGCGGCGCTCGCGGCGCTCTTCGCCGACGCCTGCCCGGAGCTCCGCGGCCGCAGGGTGGCGCTCGTGCTGTGCGGCGGCAACATCGACCTCTCGATCGTCGACCGCGTGATCGAGCACGGCCTGGTGACCGACGGCCGGCGGTGGCGGTTTTCCACGCGGGTCAGCGACCGGCCCGGCGGCATCGCCCGGCTCGCGGCGGTGATCGCGGAGGAGGGGGCCAACGTGCGCGAAATCGTGCACGACCGCGACTTCTCCGGCCCCGACGTATTTTCGGCGAGCGTCACCGTGACGGTCGACACCGCCGACCGCGACCACGTGGAGGCCCTCGCCGCCCGCCTCGAAGCCGAGGGGTTTTCCGTGCGGTAAGCCGTGACGGTCGTGACGGTCGTGCGCCGCGCGCGGTTTTTCTGCAGGCGGCGGGGCGGGCGTGCCGATCTTCCGAGATTGGTGCGAAGGGCCGGCTTCGCACGCCCGCCGGAGCCCCGCCATGGAACCTCATCCGAGCAGCCTGTCGGTCGAATCGATCCGGTCCGGCCCCACCTCATCCCCCTCCGACCGGGAACGCGAGCGGCTCCGCCGCGAGCTCCTCCGGCGGATCATCGACCGGGAGACGCGGCGGCAGGCCCTGCGGGGCACGCCGCACTAACCCTCCCTGACACGCCCGGAAGATCCCCGCATGCCACGCACGTGCAGCACGATCCTCCTGGCGACGCTCCTCGCGGCCGCGGGCGGCACCCCGCGCGGTGCGGCCCAGGGCTTCGCGGCCTGGGGCTGGGGGACGACGCCGACCGCGCCCGCGGGCGCCTGGTCGCCCGAGGCGTTCGCCGACTACCTCGGCACCGGCCAGACGCCGCACCCCGCCGTGGCCCGGATCATCGCCCCGGAAAACGCCGGCACCTCGCTCGGCTCGGGGATCCTCGTCGACGTCAACCGCACGCAGGGGCTCGTGCTCACCAACTGGCACGTGATCCGCGACAGCCGCTCGGGCGTGCTCGTGCAGTTTCCCGACGGGTTCCAGTCGGCCGGCACCGTGGTGCGCTGGGACGAGCCCTGGGATCTCGCCGCGATCGTGATCTGGAAGCCGCACGCCACGCCCGTCGCGCTCGCCCCCGCGCGGCCCGCGCCCGGCGAGCCGCTCACGATCGCCGGCTACGGCCGCGGCCCCTACCGCGAGCAGACCGGCCCCTGCACGCAGTATCTCGCGCCGGGGTCGGGTTACCCGCAGGAGTTCGTGGAGCTCTCGGCGACGGCCCGGCAGGGTGACTCCGGCGGCCCGATCTTCAACGCCCGCGGCGAACTCGCCGGCGTGCTCTTCGGCCAGAACGACGGCCGCACGATCGGCAGCTGCAGCACGCGGCTGCGGACGTTCCTCACGACCGTGGGGTCGAGCGGTTTCCAGGCCCTGCCGATCGCCGAGTTTTCCGAGCGGCCCGCGCTCGACCGCGGCCTCGGCACGCCCGCCCGCGCGGCCGGGCCCCGCCTCGCGCAGGCCGCGGCCGCCGACGTGATCGAGCGCTCCGCCCACGTGGCCGCGCCGCCGGCTCCCGGGCAGTTTGACCCGCAGGTCATCCCCGGCGGCCCGCCGCGGCAGCCCACGCTCGGCGAACTGCTCGACGTGCGCACGCACGGCCACGAGATGCTCTCGGCCGCGGGGGGCGCGGCGCTCGTGATCCTCGGCCTGCGCACGATCTTCGGCGGCAGGCGGGCTACTTCGCCCTCTTCGTGACCGTGGCCTTCCTGATCACGACCGGCTCGATCGGTCGATCCTGCCCGCCTGTGCGCACGCTGCCGATCGCCTTGACGACGTCGAGGCTCGCCTGGTCGGCCGTGCGGCCGAAGGCGGTGTACTGCCGGTCGAGGTGCGGCACCCGCTCGAGGCAGATGAAGAACTGGCTGCCCGCGGAGTTCGGATCGCTCGTGCGGGCCATCGAGAGCACGCCCGGCTCGTGGGGCGTGGCGTTGAACTCGGCCGGGATCGTGTAGCCCGGGCCGCCGGTGCCCGTGCCCTGCGGGCAGCCCCCCTGGATCATGAAGCCCTTGATGATCCGGTGGAAGCAGCCGCCGTCGTAGAACCCGCTCTCCGCGAGGGCCACCATGTTGCGCACGTGGCCGGGGGCCGACTGCTGGTCGAAAGCGAGCCGGATCGGCCCGGCGGAGGTGTCGAGCGTGATCTCGTGGTCGAACCCCTGGAGGTCGACGGCCCGGGCGGCCTTCTGCAACTCGGCGGCGGAGGGCGTGGGCATGAAAACTCCCGGTGGGGTGATACGCTATCGATGCATGAGGAGCGACGGCTCGGCCGGCGTCGGCGACGCGGATCTTTCCGGCCGCAGGCTGGGAGGATACCGGCTCGTGCGCCGGCTTGGAAGCGGCGCGATGGCCGACGTCTATCTGGCCGAGCAGGAGTCGCTCGCCCGGCCGGTGGCGGTGAAGGTGCTGCGGCCCGAGGCGGCCAGGCAGCCGACCGCGGTGCAGCGGTTCGAGCAGGAGGCCCGCGCGGCCGCCGCGCTCGTCCACGGCCACATCGTGCAGATCCACGAGGTGGCCTGCGTCGAGGGGGTGCACTTTCTCGCCGAGGAATACGTGGCCGGCCCCACGCTCAAGGCCTGGCTCGCGGTGCGCGGGCGGCTCGACGCGCGGCAGGCCCTCGCCGTGCTCGGCCAGGTGGGCTCGGCGCTCGTGCCGGCGGCCGAGCGGGGCGTGGTGCACCGCGACATCAAGCCGGAAAACCTGCTCGTGACCCCGAAGGGCGACGTGAAGGTGGCCGACTTCGGCCTGGCCCGCGTGCTCGAGGGGCCGCCGGGCACCGACCTCACGCAGGAGGGGATGACGCTCGGCACGCCGCTCTACATGAGCCCCGAGCAGGCGGAGGGGCGGCCCGTCGACACCCGCAGCGACCTCTACTCGCTCGGTGCCACGGCCTACCACCTGCTGACGGGCAGGCCGCCGTTCGACGGGGCGACGAGCGTGGCGGTGGCGCTGGCGCACGTGCGCGACCCGCTCGTGCCGATCGCCGAACTGCGCCCCGACCTGCCGGTGGGACTCTGCCGGATCGTCGACACGCTGCTCGCCAAGGATCCGGCCGGCCGGTTCGCCGGCCCGTCCGATCTGCTGCGGGCGCTCGCGGAGATCGAGCCGGCCGTGGCCCCGGGGGCGCGGCACGAGCGGGCTGCGCTCTGCTGGGAAGATGCGGCCGAGTGGGACGCCGTCGCCGCGGCCCCGCTCGCCGGCCGCGCCACGCCCTCCCGCCGCCCGCACACCCGCACGCTGGAGATGCGCGAAGCCACGCTGCGGCTCCAGGCGGCGCTCGACCGCGAGACGACCGACCGCGAGACGACCCGCCGGCTGTGGCTGACGACGGGGGTGGCGGCGCTCGCCGCGCTCGCGGCCGGGTTCGCGGTGGGGCGGGTGCGGGGCCGGCGGCCGGCGGTGCTGCGCCCGGGCCGCTGACCGCGAAAAACGCCGCGCATGCCGCGGAAAACCGGCGCCGCGGGCGTTTCGGGCGGGGGTCTCAAGTTCGCTTGACACCCCGACCGACACCCTTACAGTTCAAAGCGGTCCGTTTACGACACCCGCCCCCATCGTCTAGTGGCCCAGGACGTCGGGTTCTCAGTCCGAAAACCGGGGTTCGACTCCCCGTGGGGGTACTTCGACGGCCGGATCTTTCGCCAGCGCGAGAGATACGGCCGACTGTCTTTCCCGGGTGCAGCGCGGCGGGCCGGGCCCCTTTCTGCTCCGCCCAGGCGATCTACTTCCGCCGCCGCGGTAGGTCGCGGATGATGGCGGTGACGTCGGCCCGCCCCAGCCACACCTCGCGAGTTTTCGCCCGCCGGATGAGCCTCTCCGCGAAGACCACCGGCGGGACCACGGGCGGCGGGTGGCTCGGCGACGACCGGCTGTTCGCCGTGAGCGCGGTGACGCTCGCGGTCCTCGCCTGCGCGGTGCCCGTGATCGTGCGGTCGGCCGTGGGGCTCCTGGCCGTCGAATCGACCACGCCCATCGAGTGGGTGCCCGAGACCTTTCCTCCACGGGTCGCCTACGACGCGTTCACGCGCGAGTTCGAGAGCGGCGACGTGGTGGTGGCGTCGTGGCCGGGATGCCGCGTCGGCGAGCCGGCCGTCGAGAGGTTCGTGGCGGCGGCCACGGGGCCCGACGCCCCGTGCGACGCGGCGGGCAGGGAGTGGTTCGAATCGGCCGTCTCCGGCTCGCAGGCGCTCGAGCGGCTCGTGGCCCCGCCGCTGGCGCTCGACCGCGACGCCGCGCTCGAGCGGCTCCGGGGCGCGCTCGTGGGTCCCGCCGAGCAGACCTGCGTCGTGGTCGCGTTCACCCGCGCCGGCCTCGTCGATCGGCGCCGGGCCACCGCCTGGATCCGCGACACCCTGCGCGACACCGCCGGCGTGGCGGCCGCCGACCTCCATCTGGCCGGGCCGGTGATCGACAACGTGGCGGTCGACCACGCGAGCGCCGAGACGCTGCGGGTGTATGGCGGCCCCGCGGCGCTCATCATCTTCGCGCTCACCTGGTGGTCGCTGCGGTCGTTCCGCTACGCGCTGCTCGTGTTTCTCCTCTCGCTGGTCTGCGTCGGCCTGTGCTTCACGTCGCTCGCCGTCTGGGGCGACCGCATGAATCCCGTGCTGATCGTGATGCCGCTGTTGGTGCTCACGCTGGGGGTGTCGGGGGGGATCCATCTCGTGAACTATCTCGTCGAGGCCCGCGCTCACGGGCCGGCCGCCGGCACCGCCTGGCGGGCGATCCGGCTCGGCTGGCTCCCCTGCGCGCTGTCGGCCGGCACCACGGCGCTGGGCCTCGCGTCGCTGGTCGTGAGCGAGCTCGAGCCGATCCGCGTGTTCGGGTTCCACGCCGCCGGCGGGGTGCTGGCCACGCTGGCGGTCCTGTTCCTCGTGGTGCCGGGGGTGTTCGCACGCTGGCCGGTCGAGGGCGGCGGGGATGCCGACTCAGGCGCCGGCCGCACAGTGCGGTTCGCCTCGTTCACGATTCGCCGGGCCGGCCCGATCATCGCCCTTTCGGTGGCGGCGATGGCCGCCGCCGCCGTGGGCGTGCCGGGGATCCGCGCGTCGGTGGCGATCGACACGCTGTTCACGCCAGAGACCAGCGTGATCCGCGACTACCGCTGGCTCGAGTCGCACATCGGGCCGCTCGCGCCGGTGGAGGTGGTGCTGCGATTCGACGCCGACTCCGATGTGCGGCCGGCCGAACGGGTCGACATCGTGCGCGAGGTCGAGGCGGCCCTGGGCGGAATCCCGGACGTGACGGGCGTGATGTCGGCGGCGATGTTCCTCCCGGACCTCGACGGCGGCTCCGGCACGCGCACCGCGGCCCGCAAGGCGCTCGTGGCGCGCCGGCTCGAATCGAATCTCGCCGCCATGGCCGACCTGCGGGTGGTGCGCACCGTCGCCGACGGGCAATTGTGGCGGGTCACGGCCCGCACCTCGGCCCTGGCGGGGATCGACTACGGCGACTTCCTCGGCACGGTCCGCGCGCGGATCGAACCTGTGATCTCCGCACACGGCGGTGCGGCCCGCGGCGTGCGGGCCGACTACACAGGCGCGATGCCGCTCATCAACGCCATCCAGAAGACGCTGCTCCACGACCTGTTCATGAGTTTTCTCTCGGCCTGCGGCGTGATCGCGGCGGTGATGATGGCGGTGGAGCGGGGGGTGGTCCCGGGAGCCGTGGCGATGATCCCCAACGTGTTTCCGATGATCCTGCTCTTCGGCATCCTCGGCTGGACCGGCTCGGCGCTCGACATCGGCAGCGTGATGACCGCCTCGATCGCCCTCGGGATGGCCGTCGACGGCACGTTCCACTTCCTCACGTTCTTCCGCCGCGGCCTCGCCTCGGTGGAGCCCGGCCTGGCCCCGCCTCCCGCCGCCCGCGCGGCCGCCGTGCACTCGGCGTTCCGCCACTCGGCCGCGGCCCTCACCGAAAGCGCGCTGGTGTGCGGGATCGGGATCCTGGCGTTCGCGGCGAGCTCATTCGCGCCGTCGCGGTGCTTCGCCTGGATGCTCGCGGCGCTCGTGGCCGCGGCGCTCGTGGGCGACCTCGTGCTGCTCCCCGCACTCCTCACGAGCCCCGCCGGCCGCTGGTTCAAGCCGGCGCAGGAGGGCGAACTCGGCGGTTAGCCCCGGCCCGAACGCCATCGCCACGCAGGGCCCCGGCGCCGCGCCGCAGAGCAGCCGCTCGAGGATGAAGAGGATCGTGGCGCTCGACATGTTGCCATGCTCGGCGAGCACGCGGCGCGAGTCGGCGAGCGCCTCGGGCGAGAGCGCGAGCGCCTCCTCCACGGCCGTGAGCACCCGCGGGCCCCCCGGGTGCACGGCCCAGGCCCCCACGTCGTCGGGCCCGAGCCCCACCTCCGCCAGTCCCGTCGCCACCGCGCCGGGCAGGTGGCGGGCGATCGTGGCGGGCACCGCGGCCGAGAGCTGCATCTCGAACCCGTGGTCACCGATCCTCCAGCCCATCTCGGCCCGGGATTCCGGGAGGATGCTCGACCACTGCCTCTCGAGCACCCACGTGGGCCCGTGGGCCGGGCGGCGCGCGGCGGCGGCCCCCACGACCGCGGCGGCGCCGTCGGCGAAGATGCTGTTGGCGACCACCACGTCGCTCCGCGAGCCGTACTGGAAGTGGAGGCTGCACAGCTCGAGGCACACCACCAAGGGCACGCTCTCCGGCCGCGCCGAGACGAAGGCGTCGGCCACCCGCAGGGCGTTGAAGCCGCCGTGGCAGCCCATGAAGCCGACGTGGGTCCGGGCCACGGCGGCCGACAGGCCGAGCGCGGCGGCGACGTCGAGGTCGAAGCCGGGGCTCGCGAAGCCTGTGCACGAGCAGGTGACGAGGTGCGTGATGCTTCCGGCGTCGATCCCGGCCGAGGCCACGGCCCGCGCGGCGGCGGCGGCCGCCAGCGGCCCCGCCTCGGACGCGTAGCGATCCATCCGGGCCTGCGTGGACGGTCCGCCCGGCTCACACTCCGCGCGGGGCGGAAAGAACGTCTGGGCGAAGGCGGCGGCGCCGGGGTCGTCGAGGAGCACGGAGCCCCTTGCGCGGATCCGCGTCTGCCGGTAGATCGCCGCGAGCACGCGTCCCTGCCCCGGCTCCGGGTCGGTGAACGCGGCGGCGAGGTCGGCGGCGTCGGTCTGGGCGATGTGCCGCGCGGGCGTGGCCGTGCCGATCCCGAGCAGGGCGAGGCTCATGACGCTCCTCCCGCGGCCGCGCCGACGAGCGCGCTCACGAGCCGCCGCGCCGCCCCTGGAGCGCACTGCGCGGCGGCGAGCGCGGCCGCCACGACGATCGGCCAGCGCAGGCCGGCTGTCACGATCCCGCAGCGGACGTGGAGCGGGCCGAAGAGCCGCCGATGCGCGAAGACGTAGCGGCGGGCCGCCTCGGCGGGCGCATGCAGGCCGCGGGAATCCGCGACCGACTCGGCGAGGATTCGCGCGCCGGCGAGCGCCCAGCCGATGCCCTCGCCCGTGAATGGTTCGACGTAGCCGGCGGCGTCGCCGACCCGGAGGATCCGTTGCGTCGGGCCGGCGACGGGCGGAGCCCGGCGGGTGAGCGCCGGCGTGGCCTGGAACGCGGCAGCGAGGATGTCGGCTTCGTGCGGCACGCCGCCGCAGCCTGCCGCCTCGCGGAGCAGGCCGGCCACGGCGCCGGCGGGGCCGCCCGCAACCGCGATCGCGGCGCGCTCGACCGCCGCCGCCACGTCGATCCGGCCGTCCTCGAGCCGCACGAGGCCGCAGTAGCCACGGCGGCCCACCGCCATCACCAGTTCCCCCGGCGGCAGATGTGCGGCGCCGGCCGCGAGCACGGCGCCCAGTCCGACGAGGCTGCCGCGGGCGATCCGGCGCCCGGCCCGGGCTTCCGCCGCCGCACTCCCCGCCGTCCGCACGTGATCGACGAGCCCGGTGGCGAGGATCACGCGGTCGGCCTGCACGACGAGCTGCCGCGCGGACGTCGTCCCACGGCTCTCGATCACGACCTCGAGCGGCGCCGCGGACGATCCGTCGCGCACCGCCGCCACGTGCGCGTCGGGCAGCCACTCCACACCGGCTCCGATCGCCCCGCGCGCGAGCCCGACGTCGAGCGCGTCGCGGGAGATCACGCGGCCTGCCGGCAGCGGGAGCCGGACCAGCCGGCCGCGGTGGAGCACCACGACCGTGTCGAGGGAACCGGCCACCTCGGGCAGCGCCGCCGGGCCGAGGCCGCTGAGTTCCGCGCAGGCTCGCGGCGACAGGCAGCAGCCGCAGACCTTCCAGCGCGGCAGGCGGCCGCGGTCGACGAGCAGCACCCGCAGGCCGCGGGCGGCCAGCCGCCACGCCGTGGCTGCGCCGGCCGGTCCCGCCCCGACCACGACCGCCTGCCAGGGCGTCGCGGCGGCCGCGGCCGCGGTGAGCGTGCCCGCGAGTGAAACCGCATCGGCGGCGGCGTGGGCGATCATCGCGCGGCCTCCGTGCCCGGCCGCCGCCAGCGGATCAGCACCCGCTCCGGCCAGACGCGCCGGATCGTGGCGGAGGGGAGCCCCGCCGCAACACACAACCGGCGGTATTCGGCCGGCGTCCGCGCCGCCCGCACCGACAGCGGGCCGTCGACGCGGGCCACCCGCGACGTCGAGAGGAGCGCGGTGCCGACCACCGCCAGGCCGAGCCCCAGGCGGCTGCGGACGAGGTCCGACACGACGAGGCCGATTCGCGCCGCCTCCGCCATGGCCCGCAGCAGGCCGACGGCGTCGGCGTCGTCGAGATGGTGCAGGAAGAGCGAACTCACGGCGACGTCGCAGGGGGGGCACCCCCGGCCGAGCACGTCGCACACGGCGAACGCCGCCTCGACTCCTCGGCCGGCGGCCGCCCGGCGCGACCGCTCCACGGCACGGGCGCTCACGTCGATGCCGACGACGTCGACCTGCCCGTGCGGCCCGCCCGCGCCCCGGAGCCGCCGCGCCACGCCGATCGTCACGTCGCCGCCGCCGCTCGCCACGTCGACGACCATCAGCTGCCGCCCCGCGCCGCAGCCATTCGGCAGCATCCTCCGCACCTCGTCGGCCAGTCGGGCGGCCGTGCGCGACACGGCATTGATCCGCCCGAGGGCCGAGAGGGCGTGCAGGTGCTCCGCCTCCCCGAGCCGGGGGTCGTCCATCAATTCAGCCGCGCGCGACCGGGAAAACGACCAGGGCATGGCGGGCTCACGGGGCGGGGCGGGGGCGGCGACCGCGGGCAAGTATACGGTCAGCGCACGCGGGCCAGCGGCCCGGCCGGCATCCCGGGGTAGCCCGGCACCCGGGCCTGGTAGTCGCGGTAGGCCGCGCCGATGAACCGCACGAGCCGGCGATCCTTGAGCACGCTGCCCACGAAAATGTAGGCCGTCCAGGCCGCGATCAGGACACCGCGGTCGAGCGTGACGACGGGGACGAACCAGATCAGTCCCAAAAAACTCATGTACACCGGATGCCGCAGGAACCGGTAGGCCCCGTGCTCCGCGAACACGCGCCGCGGCTGCGGGAGCCCGCGGGCCCAGTGCCACCACGGCGTGAGCCCGGTCTGCCAGCCGAGGCCGGTGAGGTGCAGGCTGTAGACGAGCCCGGCCCACGATCCGATGAAGCACCACTGCACCGCGCGATCCAGCGGTGCCGGCCAGCGCCAGAGCACGACGTCGACCGTCCGCCAGCAGAGGATCGTGGTGAGCAGGGCCGCGCAGGTGACGACGCAGTAGAAGCAGCCGTAGAGGGGCGCGGCCAGGCCGCGGCCCACGATCCACGTCCGCACCGCGGGCACGAGAAACAGGCTGTGGGGGACCGCGAAGAAGAGTGCGAGGCCGAGGTCGAACGCCGCGGCCGACACGGGGGCCGGGTCGTGGGCCGCGGCGCGCGCTTCCCCCTTCAAAAACCAGAACAGGTGCCACACCGTGACCGCGAACAGGGCGTGCGCGGCGAGGCCGAAGAGGATTCCCGCCGTGCGTCGCATCCGTGCGCTCCCGTATCGAACCGGCGCGGCGTCAGGCCAGCCGGGCCACGATGCAGCCATACTGCATGGCCCCCGACCGGTAGGCGTCGAGCAGGGTGGTGAAGTGTTCGGCGAACCGGGCCTGCCGCCGATCGACGAGCCGGGCGAGCCCGTGCAGCCCCAGCCGGCGCACGCGGGCCGCGCACACTTCCCACGTGCGTTCCACGCGCCGGGTCCAATCGTCCTCCCGCACGACCTCCAGGCCGGCGAGAGTCAGCCACCGGCGGTAGTCGCCGAACGATCCGAGCGACGGACAGAGGAAGGCGTCGCACACGGACTCCACCTGCCCGCGCTTCTCCGGCCGCTCGGCATCTTCCGCGGCCAGCCAGGCACAGAGCGCCATGCGGCCGCCCGGCGCGAGCCAGTCGGCCGCCCGGCGGAAGAAGGCCGGCTTGTCGAACAGGTGCTCGGTGCACTCGATGCTCCACACGACGTCGAACGCCCCCCGCGGGAAGTCAACCGTCTCCGCGTCGGCCTGCAAGAAAGTGGTCAGGCCGCCCACGCCCTGCAGCCGGGCGACGGTCGCGGCCCAGCGTCGCTGCACGCCGCTGAGCGTGATTCCGGTGACGTGGCACCCTCTCCGCCGGGCGAGCCGGATCGACGAGCCGCCCATGCCGCAGCCCACGTCGAGCACCCGTCCGCCACCCTCGACCGCGGCGAGCGCCGCGAGCGTGTCGGTGAGCGCCTCCTGCGCCGCCCGCGGAGTGGCCGCGGGCACTTCCCGGGCCGCGTCGTCCTCCGACCACAACCCATGGTGGATGTGCGGCCCCCAGACGAGCCGGTAGAACGGCGTGGCCAGGTCGTAGTGGCTGCGGATCGCGGACTTCTGGGTGGGCTCGGCGGTGGGCGGCACGGCGATCATCGGGCCGCCCCCGCCATGATCCGGATGTCACCGAAGATTTTGAGCTCGTCGGCCACGCCGACGACACCGCCGAGTTTCGAGAACGGCTTCATGCCGAAGTCGGTCTGCCGGATGGAGAACCCTCCCCACAGCCGCACGACCGGCCCGACCGACTCCGCCTCGGCCCCGATCGTCGCGGGCCGGGTGACTCCGTGGAGCGTGAAGCCGCCGACGAGGTCGTAGGCCGTCTTGCCGGCCGCGGCCGGCCGCGCCGCCGGCAGCGCCGAGTGGATCGTGAACGTGGCCGTCGGATGCCGGGCCACGTCGAGCACGGCCGGCCCGAGCATGTTGTCGTCGACCTGTTTCCGCGTGCCGGGATCGGTTTCACCGGCGAGGCCGAGGAGCTTGCGCGCCTCGGGCGTGTCGGCTTGGAACGTGCGCAGGTCGAACACGAGCACGCCGGCCTCCGCGGTGGCCCCGAGCCGGATCCGACCCGCCTGGAGCGCGCCCACGACGGCGTGATCGTGGCCAAGGCCCGTCTTGCCGACGAACACGTAGGCCCGACTGCCGGCCAGGTCGACGTCACCCTCACCGGGGGCCTGGCCGGCCCGCACGGGGGCCGCGGCCAGAGCGACCGCCAGCCACACGAGCGCTGTGAGCGGCCAGCGGCTTCTGCACGGGTTCGATGGCGGCACGCGAGGTCGCTCCGGGAACCGGAGGAGAATAGCCCGCGGAACGCCACGCGCGACAGGGCAGTTTGCACGCGGCGTCCCCCGGCGCCCGCTACGGCTTCTCCTCCTCCTCGATCCGGCCCCGGCCCGCGTCGTCGACCACGGCGAGAGCGTCGACGGTGAACCAGCGCGTGAAGAGATCGAAGTCGGACGTGTCGGGCCACGCCTTCTCGTCGGGCTGCCAGGCCGCGAGTTCACGCCGGAAGATCTCCTCGAAGATGTCCTGCACCACCTCCTCGGCCTCCTCGGGAAAGTGGCAGGCCGGGATCAGGTAGACCACCCGGTCGGTGATCTCCCGCCGCTCGGCGAGCGTCCGCTCGTCGATGCCCGACGACTTCAGCCAGCCGTAGAAGGCCGGCTCGTGCCCCACCACCACGGCGCTGCGATTGAGCATGGGTGCCACCGGTTCGGATCGAATTCCGGCGTGCTGCCCTCGCGACCGTCGCGACGCGAATTCCTGCGTCACGACCCAACGGCGAATCGTACGGCTGCCGACCCGGAAAGGAAAAAGGCCGCAAGGTGCGGCGAGTTTGCCGGCTGGCGCGATGACGACGGCCGCGGGCGGACCATCCTCCCGCAAACGCCGATTTCCCTGGTAGGTGCCGGGAGGCGGAGGAGAAACGCGGCATGATCCGATCACGCGCGGCGGTGTGGAGCCTGGCGGCCTGCGCGGTGGCCGCGCTCGCGCTACAGTCCGCGGCCGACGAGCGGGAGACCGGCCCGCGCCAGGCCCGTGCGCCCCGCCGCCGGCTCACGCGGCGCGAGTTCGAGCACTCGCTCCGCGACCTCCTCGACCTTCCCGGCCTCACCGTGCGCGACATGCTCCCCGAGGACGGCCGCGCCCACGGCTTCGACCGCTGCGCCGACTCGCTCGACGTGTCGCCGGTGCACGTCGCCGCCTGGCATGACGCAGCGGGATTCGCCCTGCGGGCCGCCACCGTCCGCGAGGCCGCGCCGCCGCGGCCCGTGGTCGCCCGGCTCCTGCCCGGCGGCCAGGAGGTTTTCAAGCTCGCGCTCCTCGAGGGGGACGCCGTGTTCCTCCGCGCCGGCCGCTACGACGTCGACGCGCTGCCGCTCGTGCGCGGGCCGCTCCCCCACCCGCTCTCCTACTACGAGGGCATCGGGCTGTTTCCCTATCCCCACTCGGTCGGCGTCTTCCGCCGTCAGGGCCCGACCGACCACTTCGCGCTGTTCTTCACCACGTTCACGGCGCCGCGGACCGGCCGCTACCGGCTCGCAATCTCGGTCTGGAGCTTTCGCTGGAACAAGGGGACGGTCGAACGGCCGCCGGCCCCCGAGGCCGTGACGCTCCACGCCAATGACAGGCTCCTCGCCACGCTCGACGCGCCGCCGCTCGAGCCGCGGACACACGTCGTCGAGGCCTGGCTCGAGGCCGGCGAAAAGCTCCTGTTCACGGCCGCCTCGCTCCCCCCGGCGCGGGTCTACGAGCGGCCTGGCAGGGCGGCGGAGTACGTCGGGCCGGGCGTGGCGATCGACCGCGTCGACGTGGAGGGACCGCTGTACGACACGTGGCCCCCCGCCGGCCACCGGCTGCTGTATGGGTCGACGCCGGCGCCCGACGTGAAGCAGGTGCTCGCCGCATTCCTCGGGCGGGCCTTCCGCCGGCCCGCCGGCTCCGCCGAGATCGCCGCCTACGCCGGCCTCGTCGCCCGCCGCCTGAAGGCCGGCGACCCGCCCGACGCCGCGCTCCGCGCCGCGGAGCAGGCGGCCCTCTGCGCGCCCGAGTTCCTCTCCCTCGGCGGCCCGCCCGGCCCGCTCGACGACTGGCAGCTGGCCGCGCGGCTGGCGTCGTTTCTCTGGGACTCGCTCCCCGACGACCGGCTCGCCACGCTCGCCCGCCGGGGAAAGCTCCGCGACCCCGCCGTGCTCCGGGCCGAGGTCGACCGGCTCCTCGACGATCCGAAGTCGCGGCGGTTCGTCGAGCACTTCCTCGACGAGTGGCTCGACCTCCGCGACATCGACGCCACCACGCCCGACGCCACGCTCCATCCGGAATTCAGCCCCCACCTCCGCGACTCGATGCTCGCCGAGACGCGGGCGTTCTTCACGGAACTGCTCGCCCGCGATCTGCCGGCGGCCGCGCTCGTGAGCGCCGACTTCGCGCTCGTGAACCAGCGGCTCGCCGGGCACTACGGGCTCGACGGCGCGTCCGGGATCCACGGCGTTGCGCTGCGGCGCGTGCCGCTGCCGCCCGGCTCGCCGCGGGGCGGCCTCCTCGGCCAGGCGAGCGTGCTCAAGGTGACGGCCAACGGCACGGTGACCTCGCCGGTGAAGCGCGGCGCGTGGGTCCTGCGCGAGATCCTCGACGACCCGCCGGAGCCGCCGCCGCCGAACGTGCCGGCCGTCGACGCCGACGTGCGCGGAAGCGTGTCGATCCGCGAACAGCTCGCCGCGCACGCGGCCGACTCGAGCTGCGCCGCCTGCCACGCCGACATCGATCCGCCGGGCTTCGCGCTCGAGAACTTCGACGTGATCGGCGGCTGGCGCGACACCTACCGGCTGCTCGCGAGCGGACCCGACGCCCCCGGAGCGGCCGCCGGCGGGCCGATCGACGCCTCGGGCACGCTCGCCGACGGCCGCCCCTTCGGCTCGTTCGCCGAGTTCCGGGCGCTCCTCGCCGCCGACCCGCGCCGGCTCGCCCGAACGCTCGCCCGGCAGCTCGTCGTGTATGCCACCGGGGCCGACGGCGGGGCCGCCGACCGGCTGGAACTCGACGCCATCGTCGACCGCGCCGCCGCGGGCGACCACGGCGTGCGCACGCTCGTGCACGAGGTCGTCATGAGCCGGCTGTTTCTCGAACAATGAACCACGCTCCCCGACCGCCGCGCGGGATCTCGCGCCGGGCGCTGTTGCGCGGCGCGGGCGTGGCCGTGTCGCTGCCGTGGCTCGAGACGTTCGCCGCCCGGGGAGCGGCCCGCGAGGACGACGCCCCGCCGCGCCGGCTGCTCGCGATCGAGACCACGATGGGGCTCCTGCCGCACTGTTTCTTCCCCCGGGCCGCCGGGCCCGACTACGAGCCCTCCCCGTATCTCGCACGCCTCGCGGCGTTCCGCGACCGGTTCACCGTCTTCTCGGGGCTCGCCCACCCGCTCGTCGACGGCGGCCACGCGGCCGACATCTGCTTCCTGACGGGCGCGCCGCACCCGGCCAGCGGCAGCTTCAGGAACACGATCTCGCTCGACCAGGTGGCCGCCGAGGCGCTCGGGGGCCGGACGCGGTTCGCCTCGCTGCCGCTCACGGTGGCGGCCCACGGCACGGCGAGCCTCTCGTTCACGAGAAGCGGCGCACCGCTGCCGGGCGAACGCAGCCCGGCCGCGCTCTATCGGAGGATGTTCCTCCAGGGAGACGCCCGCGAGACGGCCGAGCGGATCGCGGAGCTCGGGACCGGCCGCAGCGTCCTCGACTTCGTCGGCTTCTCCGCCCGGCGGCTCGACCGCTCGCTCACCGCCGCCGACCGGGCCCGGCTCGAACGGTATTTCACGGCCGTCCGCGAGGTCGAGCAGCAGATGCAGAAGGCGGAGACGTGGGAGCGGCGCCGCAGGCCGAAGCCGAAACTGCCGCCGCCTCCCGAGCAGCCGGAGCAGGAGTTCTTCACGCTCCTGACCCTCATGGGGCAGATGGCCCGCCTCGCCTTCGAGACCGACTCCACCCGCGTCGTGACGATGTTCGTGAACCCCGCCGTGTGGGTGCCGCGGGCCCCGGGCGTGGCCCACGAGACCCACGCGCTCACCCACCACGGCAATCGCCCCGAGATGATCGAGGAGCTGCAGACGCTCGAGGCGGCCCAGTTCAGTGCGCTCGCCGAACTGCTCGGCGGCCTCGCGGAGGTGCGCGAAGGGGGCGGGACGCTCCTCGACCACACGATGGTGCTCTTCGGCTCGTGCCTGGGCAACGCCAACAGCCACTCCAACACGAACCTGCCGATCCTCCTCGCCGGCGGCGGCTTCCGCCACGCCGGCCACCTCGCCTTCGACCCGGCGAATCACCCGCCGCTGGCCAATCTCTACGTCAGCATGCTCCAGCGCCTCGGCCTCGAGACCGACCGCTTCGCATCCTCCACCGGCACCCTCCGCGGCCTCGAGCCGGCGTCATGACACGCTGCCACGGGCGTTCGCACGCGGCCCGGCTTCGGGCTCCCGTACTCAGGTACATCACCATGAAAGAGCAAGGCGAAGATGAAAGAGCAAGGCGAAGATGAAAGAGCAAGGCGAAGGGGGAGTCGGCGAACGCTCGACGAGCGTGGGCCGCCCCGGCCCAGCGAGGAGACTTTTGCCGCTCCCCCGAAGCCGGCGCGGCACGACAGGCTGAAGCCTGTCCCACATGGCACGACAGGCTGAAGCCTGTCCCACATGGCACGACAGGCTGAAGCCTGTCCCACATGGCACGACAGGCTGAAGCCTGTCCCACATGGCACGACAGGCTGA
>Ga0214923_10003464_pt1 | contig 19762 bp, 12 predicted proteins | sample LL1510_MetaG_FD_177993 | JGI IMG/M metagenome (GOLD analysis project Ga0214923, IMG submission 177993) | Freshwater microbial communities from Lake Lanier, Atlanta, Georgia, United States - LL-1510 | ecosystem: Environmental > Aquatic > Freshwater > Lake | place: USA: Georgia | collected...
GATCCTCGGGGTGCTGGCGCTGATCGGATCCGTCTGGGCGGGCAAGTGGGCCTCCGAAACTCCGGCTTGGGCCGCGCTCTTTACCTGGGATGCCAAAACGCTGGCTTGGTCGATCATGGGGTACGGATTGGCGGCCAGCACCCTGCCGGTTTGGCTGTTGCTGGCGCCGAGGGATTACCTGAGTTCGTTTTTGAAAATCGGCACCGTCGCGGCCTTGGGAGTGGTGGTGGTCTTGCTGGCGCCCCAGTTGCAAATGCCCGCGCTGACCAAGTTCATTGACGGCAGCGGCCCGGTTTTTGCCGGTCCGGTCTTCCCCTTCTGCTTTATCACGATCGCGTGCGGCGCGGTCAGCGGATTTCATTGTCTCGTCTCCTCCGGAACCACGCCGAAACTTTTGGCCAACGAGGCGGACATCCGGGTGGTGGGCTACGGGGCCATGATCACGGAGATGTGCGTGGGAGTTTTGGCCTTGGTGGCGGCGTGTTCCATGCCGCCGGGCGAGTATTATGCCATCAATCTGCGGGGCGAACCGGCCGCGGTGGTGCAGAAGATCTCCGCGATGGGATTTCCCGTCACGGAAAAGCAAATGGAGGATCTAGCCCGTTCGGTGGGGGAACCTTCGATGGTGGGAAGAACCGGGGGAGCGCCGACCTTTGCCGTGGGCATGGCCCAGATCTTTGCGAAGTCGGCCGGATCCACGGGCGGGGCAGCCATGGCCCTGTGGTATCACTTCGCCATCATGTTTGAGGCGCTTTTCATCCTCACGACAATCGATGCGGGCACCCGGATCGGCCGGTTCCTTGTGCAGGAGGTGTTGGGCTGGCTGTGGAAGCCCCTCGGGGAAGTGCATTCCGGAGCTGGGAACTTTCTGGGAAGCGGTCTCTTTGTCGCGGGCTGGGGGTGGTTTCTTTATCAGGGCGTGATCGATCCCCTGGGTGGAATCAACAGTCTCTGGCCGATTTTCGGAGTGGCCAACCAACTGTTGGCCGTGATGGCGCTCGGTTTGGCCACCACGGTGTTGGTGAAGATGGGCAAGGGGAGATTGGCCTGGGTGACGCTGGGGCCGCTCGTCTGGCTGGTTGTGGTCACGTTTACTGCGGGCTGGATGAAAATCTTCAGTGCGGACCCCAGGCTGGGTTTTCTGACCGCGATGCGCCAGGCCTCGGCGGCTGGTCAGGATCGGTTGGCCATGACAAACGGAATCAACGCCGGTATCACTGCTTTCTTTCTCCTCCTGGTCGTGTTGGTGCTCTGGGCCTGCGGACGGGTCTGTTGGTTGAAGTGGAGGGGAGGGAAAGTTTTGCCCGTCACGGAGGAAGCCTGGGCTCCAGCCGGGTGACAAAACGATGCCAAGGTTGGCCTGGGGTTGGCCTAAGCCCGGCATGGGGTAGACCTTTTTGATGAAAAGTTTTCGCTACTTTCTTCTTCTCTGCCTCTTGGGGTTTAAGGGATGGACGGAGGAGTTGCCTGCCACGTTGATCCTGACTTGGGAGAAGGATCCCTGCCGGAGCATGACGGCGTTGTGGTTGCGGGGTCCGGGGCTGGGCGAGACTCCGCGAAACGATCTTCCGGAGATCATCCAATGGAAAAAAGCCGGCGAGGAGGGCTGGCAATCCATGAGAGCGGAATCCCTGCCTTTCCCCGATCCCGAGAAGCTGGGAAGACCCCGTTGGACCCTGGTGCGGGCCCGTTGGGACCAGCTGGCGCCCGGGGAGATGTATCTTTTCAAAATCGGGGATTCGCCCGAGGCAAAATTCCGCACCGCACCCGGGGAAATCGGAAGCGGCGTGACGTTTGTGGAGGGAGGGGATGTCGACATCGCGGATCCGTCGGGCCAGATGATGGCCTTGGGGGCGGGACAAAATCCCCTTTTCATGAGTGTGGGGGGGGATCTGGCTTACGGGGACGGGCACGACATCAGGCGCGAGATCGCTTTTTGGAAACAGTGGAGGCAAGCGGCCTGTGCGCCGGACGGGCGAATCATTCCCTTTGTTCCGGGAATCGGAAATCATGAGGTGAAGGGGGGGTATGTTCAGGAGGGAGCCACCTTTGAACAGATGAAGGCCCGGGCTCCTTTCTTTTACGCCTTGTTTGGGGGGCTCTACCGGCAGGCCGAGCCGGTGGCCCTCGATTTCGGAAACTATCTCTCCATGCTGTTGTTGGACTCGGGACATGTGTTGCCGATTTCCCCGCAGACGGATTGGCTGAAGGCGAATCTGGCCAAAAGAAAGGACATGCCTTGGGTTTTCGCTTCGTGGCACGTGTCGACCTATCCCTCTTTTCGCAAGTGGAGAGACCAGAAGGAGATCGTTCAGACGAGGGAGGAGTGGGTGCCAGTTCTGGAGCAGTCGGACGTGGCGGCGGTGTTCACCCACCATGAGCACAACTTTCAGCGGGTGGAATCCGAGGGAAAGGCGGGCCGAAAAATTCCATTTTTGGGGAACGGGGCCATGGGGGTCGAGGCAAGGCCGCAACATTGTCCTGAGTCCCGAGCCCTGACCAAGGCTTTTGCCCAATCGGAATACCTCAATGTGGTGCAACTTCGGACGAACGGAGCCACGGTTCGCGCTTTGGGCCCAGAAGGCCAAGAGTTGGACCGGTTGGACCTGCCCTGTCGGACGAAACCTTAATTCTCCGCATCGACAGCGTCCGCACTTTCTGGTCTGCTTCGTCTATGATCGTGCCCGATAGCTGGCTGGAACCTTACCGCAACCTGCGCTGGCAGGGGGTTTTGGAAATCCTATTGCTGACCGCGGTCTTTTATTACGGGTACAAGCTCTTGCGTCGAACCCAAGGGGCCAAGGTGTTGAGCGGATTCCTGCTCGTTTTCCTGGTCGCTCTGGCCGCATCGAAATTCCTGGAACTTCGGGTGTTGAGTTTTTTGTTGCAGGCCTTTGTTTCGGTTTTGGTGCTCGCGTTCCTGATTCTCTTTCAACCGGAGATCCGGCGCGCGTTGGCGGAGATTGGTCGGGCGGGCGGTTTTACCCTGCACGGGGAGAGGCAGTCGTTTGTCATCGAGGAGGTGATGAAGGCGATCGAGGCATTGCGGGAGCGAAAATACGGTGCCCTGATCGTTTTTGAGCAGTCTGATTTGGCACAGGGCGTGATTGATTCGGGCGTGGCGGTTTATGGCAACGTCTCGGAGGAGCTTTTGGCCACGATCTTTTTCAACAAGACGCCGTTGCATGACGGGGCGGCGATTCTCCGGGGGGACCGGGTGGTGGCCGCCGGGTGTATTCTTCCCGTGAGTCAACAGCCGATGAGCCGGGTTTTGGGGTTACGGCACCGGGCGGCCTTGGGTTTGAGCGAGGAGAGTGATGCGGTGGTGCTGGTGTTGTCCGAGGAAACCGGCGAGTTGACGCTTTGCCGCCGGGGAAAAATGGATCGTCCCCTGGAGATTGATGCTCTCCGTCAAAGGCTGACGGAACTTCTGGTCAGCGGAGGAACCGGGGTTTCCTGGACCGGCGGATTGGCCCGCGGATTTTTACGTCCCACGTTGGGACCCCAGGCTTTGGCGCGCAGAACCCTACGGGCGTTGATCTGCCTGTTGCTTGCCGGACTGGCTTGGGGAGTTTTGGGAGTCATCGTGGCGGGCATGAGGACGGGGTTGCGCTGATGGGGGAGGGGCAGGGTCGGAGGTGGTTCGGCACCGACGGCATCCGGGGCCGGGTGGGCAAAATCCCCATGACTCCCGAGTTCATCGGGGCGGTGGGAGTGGCCGCCGGAAAATTTTTCTCCCGAACTTCTCCCCAGGGAAAAGTCCTGATCGCCCGGGATACCCGGGCCTCCGGGCCCATGCTCGAGGCCGCCCTGGCGGCGGGGCTGAAATCGGCCGGACTCTCCGTCGAGCTGGCCGGGGTGTTGCCCAGCGGGGCGGCGGCAATGTTGGTGCCGGCCCGGGGCGCTTGTGCCGGGGCCATTCTCAGCGCCTCCCACAATCCGGCCACCGACAACGGGATCAAATTTTGCGGGGCCACCGGGGCCAAGCTGACCGATGAGGAGGAGGCCCAGCTGGAGAGCGGATTGGATTGGGAACATCCTCCCGCCATCGGCGAGAGGACACGAGAGCTGGATTTTTCCTGCCGGGATTGGGCGCTCGAGGGGTACCGCAAGAAATTGATCCAGGCGTTCGGGGAGGATTTTTCCCTCCAGGGACGGAAGATTCTGGTGGATGCGGCCCATGGCGCGGCCTGGTTCACCACGCCGGAAATTCTGCGGGGGCTGGGCGCCGAGGTGGAGGTGATGTCGGATCGACCGGATGGGAAGAATATCAACGAGGGCTGTGGATCGGAACATCCCGAGGGCTTGATGGCAAACATCCGGGGACGGGCAGGCTGGATCGGCTTGGCCCTCGACGGGGATGCCGACCGGCTGGTTCTGGTGGATGAAAAAGGGGAACGGGTGGATGGGGATGAGGTGATTGGCATGGCCGCCCTGGATGCCCTCGGGCGGGAAAAATTGCCGGGGAAAACCGTGGTGGTCACGGTGATGAGCAACCTGGGATTGGATGAGGCCATGGCCAAACAGGGGGGAAGGGTGGAGAGGACTCCGGTGGGAGACCGCTATGTGGCGGCGGCGATGAAAAAGGGTGGGTTTACCCTGGGCGGGGAGCAGTCGGGGCATTTGCTTTTTCTGGACGTGTCTCCGGCGGGCGACGGCTTGCTTTCGGCGCTGAAGATCCTGGATTTATTGCAGCGAAAGAAGGAGTCCCTCCATCAGGCGAGGACGGGGATGAGGCGGTATCCGCAAAAGCTGGTGAACCTGAAGGTGAGGCACAAGCCCGCTTGGGAGTCGGTTCCTCCCTTGGCAGCTGCCGTGCGGGAAATGGAGAAGGTGCTGGGCAAAAAGGGGCGGATTCTGCTCCGATATTCGGGGACGGAAAACCTTGTGCGACTGCTTGTCGAAGCGGACGAAGACGATAAGATTCGCCAAGTTCAGGAAAAGCTGGTGCCGATTCTGAGCGAACAATTGGGGGAGTAAAACATGAGCGCCAACGCCTTGGATCAGTTGAAAAAGTTCACCACTGTGGTGGCGGACACGGGGGATTTTGCCTCAATGAAGGAGTACGCTCCGCAGGATGCGACGACCAATCCGACCTTGATCGAAAAAGCAACCGAGATGCCGGCGTATCAGGCTCTCCTGGAAAAAGCGGTGGCAGAGGGCAAGGGTGCGGCGGGCTCCAAGGAGGAGAAAGCCCGGGCGATCATCGACCGTCTGCTGATTCTTTTTGGCTGCGAAATCCTTAAGATTGTTCCTGGCCGGGTTTCCACGGAGGTGGATGCGAGGCTTTCCTTTGATGTCCAAGGGACCATCGAAAAAGCGCGCCATCTGATTGGCATGTACCAGGCGGCGGGGATCGACCGGGAGCGCATCCTGATCAAGATTGCGGCGACCTGGGAGGGGGCCCAAGCGGCCAAGGTCGTCCAAAAGGAGGGAATCCAGTGCAACCTGACCCTGATGTTTTCCCTGCCGCAGGCCGTGGCTTGTGCCGAGGCTGGGGCGCGGCTCATCTCCCCATTTGTCGGCCGGATCTATGACTGGTTCAAGAAGAGCACGGGGAAGGAGTACAAGGGGGCCGAGGATCCCGGCGTGCAGTCGGTTCAAAAGATCTACGCGTATTACAAAAAATTCGGCTACCCGACGCAGGTGATGGGGGCGAGCTTTCGCAACGTGGGCCAGATTCTGGAGTTGGCGGGGTGCGATCTGTTGACCATCAGTCCCAACCTGCTCGCCGAATTGAAGGCTTCGACCCAAGTTCTGGCCAAAAAGCTGGATGCGGAGACGGCGAAAAAAGATCCGATTGCCAAACTCCCCTTGGACGAAAAAACCTTCCGCTTCCTGCTGAACGAAGACGCCATGGCCACAGAAAAGCTGGCTGAGGGGATCCGACTCTTTTCGGCGGATATCGTTAAGTTGGAGAAGAAGATCCTGGTCAGGATCTGACAGGGTTGGATTTTCCAACCTATTTTGCAAATTGCTGATCATTAGTGCTTGTTGCGGCTGACCTCTTTGGTTTTGGTGATTGACGGAAGGGGCTGAATCCAAGATAGTTACTTTTTACACATATATGTTGGATAAGCTTTTCCCTTTTCTAGAGAACGACATGGGCGTGGATCTCGGCACGGCCAACACTCTTGTATTTGTCCGTGGCAAGGGGGTGGTCCTCCGGGAGCCCTCCGTGGTGGCGATGGACCAGGCCACGCGCCGAGTTTTGGCCGTGGGGGATGAGGCGAAAAGAATGTTGGGCCGGACCCCCGGATCGATCGTGGCGGTGCGCCCGCTGAAAGACGGGGTGATCAGTGATTTCGAAGTCACCGAGGCGATGCTCAAGTGCTTCATTGAAAAAGCCACCAAACGGCAGAACCGTTGGCGTCCGCGTCCCCGGCTCGTGATAGCTGTTCCCTCCGGAATCACCGAAGTGGAGCGGCGCGCCGTATGTGAATCGGCGGCCCATGCCGGGGCGCGCAGCGTTCGCTTGATCGAGGAGCCTTTGGCGGCCGCCATCGGGGTGGGGCTTCCAGTGCAGGATGCCTCCGGAAACATGATCATCGACATCGGGGGCGGTACCACGGAGATGGCCATCATTTCCCTCGGGGGAATCGTTTTCAGCCGCAGTGTCCGCGTGGCCGGCGACGAGCTGGACGAAGCCATCATGAACTATCTCAAGCGGGCCTATAACCTGATGATCGGCGAGCGCACGGCCGAGGACATCAAGGTGAAGATCGGCTCGGTCTATCCCATGGAAAAGGAAACCTCGATGGAGGTTCGCGGACGGGATCTGGTGGCCGGGTTGCCCAAGACATTGACCATCACCTCCCAGGAGGTTCGTGAGGCCCTTCTCGAGCCGGTGCAAATTATTTTGGAGAGCGTCCGGCTGACCCTGGAGCGCTGTCCGCCGGAGCTTTCCAGCGATCTGGTGGAGCGTGGGGTGGTGTTGGCCGGCGGGGGGGCTTTGCTCCGCGGATTCGACAGGCTTTTAAGCGAGGAGACGGGATTGCCCATTCATGTGGCTGAAGATCCCCTCAGCGCCGTGGTGGAGGGTACCGGCAAGGTGCTCGACGAACTGGAGTTTTTGACAAAGCTGACGATGGCGGACGGGCGCGGATAACCGCCCCACCTCCTTTCCTCGGCCGGCGTTCATCTCCCCCAACATAAAAAACAATGGCGCGCACTTGGGTTTTTTTGGGATCGGGCGTGGCGGTGGCCTCCGCGGTGGTCATCCTTTTTTTTGCCCCCGTCACCACCCGCTGGACGGAAAGGGCCACGATCGAGACCATCTCTCCCTTGGCCCGGGCATGGGCAGGGGCACAGACCCAATGGAATGATTTTCGCCAGAGCCTCCGCCAGTTTGACGTGCTGGAGGAAGAAAACCGCAACCTCCGGGCGGAAAATGTCCGTCTCCAAACCGAAATTCGCCAGCTCGATTATCTTCGCAACGAGAACGACAGGTTCCGGGAGATGTTGGCCTTTCGGGAACAGCAATCCTTCCGCTTGCTGGCCTGCCGGGTGATTGAGCGCGACAGTTCGAACTGGTGGAACTCCGTGCTGGTCGACCGCGGGTGGAGTGATGATCCCAATCTGGCCCCCGACCAGCCGGTGGTCACTCCCCGGGGAGTGATTGGCAAAACAGGCACCGTCGGTCGTCTGACCACACGGGTGATGCTGATTTCAGACGAAAACTGCAAAGTCAGCGTGCTGACGGAGGGGGCCGGGGCCCGGGGAATTCTCCTTGGCAACACTCCCGTGAACGGCGGAACTCCCCTTTGCCGTCTGACGTTTGTGACCCGGGAGGCAAAGTTTGGGGTGGGAGAGAGGGTTTTAACCACCGGCCTCGGAGGAACCTTTCCCCCGAATCTTTTGGTGGGCACCGTGACGGAGGCCCCGCCCTTGACCTCCGAAAAGAACTCCGGGCTTTATCGGGAGGGGCAGGTCACTCCCTCCGCCGACCTGAACGACCTTCGGGAGATGTTTATCCTCACTGGTGCCTCGGGAGCCAAAAAATGAGCCTGGAGGGAAAAAGTTTCGGCAAACTCCTCCTGTTGGCCGCGGGGGCCTGGATGTTTCGTGCCGTGGGGCCGGAAGTTTATGGAACCACCGCCTTGGCCACCAACCTGCTGGCCGCCGTGGTGATCCAAGCGGGGCTGCTTCTTCCTCCCGTCCGATTGGTCGCATGGACCTTGCTGGTGGGTTTTTTCTGGGATGGGCTCACGTTTTCCGCCCTCGGCCATCACTCTTTGGTGATCGGCACCACGGCCCTCCTCGTCCGGAGCCAAAGGGGATGGTGGCTGGGCGCCTCTGCCGGGGAACAGGCGGCGGGATCCGTTTTGGCGGCGGTGAGCTACTTTAGTTTGGATCGGTTTTTCCACCTGCTGGAAACCCGCAGTTGGGATTGGCCGTTTGTTCTGAGCGTGAATTTGGTGCTGGCCGGCACGGTGAACGGACTGGTCTCCGTGGTCCTGGGATGGTGGTTGGAGTGGAAGGCGGGCCCGATTTCCCGACGGGGCCCGAGGAGAGGCTGGTGATGTTGCTCGCTCGTCCCGTGGCCAATATTCCACGGCGCATGCACGTGGCCATGGTGGTGGTGGTTCTGGCGGCCTGCATTTTGCTGCAGCGGCTTTTTGTCGTGCAGGTGATCGAGGGGGAAAAACATGCCCAGACCTTGATCAACCAGACGACCATTCCCATTCTTTTGCCTCCCCCGCGGGGTCTGATTTTGGATCGCAACGGAATGCCTCTGGCGGAAAACCGGGCCCGCTACGACGTGGACCTGTATGTCCGGGAGCTCACGGGGAATTACGCCCGGGCTCACCGGGGACGGTTGCCCATGACCTCGGTGGAGGTGGGAGTCGGGGAGAAGCGTCGCCGGGTCAAACAGGTGGACATCGACAAGATCGTCCAGGAAACCGCCCTCGAGCCCCTGAGAAACCTTGGCATCCAGATGAACTACGAGGTGGACGAGTTGCGTCGGCACGCCCAACAACGACCGAACACCCCTTTTCAGCTGGCGACCCAAATCGACTTTGCCACCCTCTCTCGCATCGCGGAGAGGGATCCGCGTCTTCCCGGCGTGCAGGAGACCGCCCGCCCGGTGCGCTGGTATCCCTACGGGGCGCTGGCTTCCCATGTCATGGGGTTCGTGGGGGCCCCGGAGGAACAAACCCTGGAGACGTTCCAACCGGAGGTCATCGGCAAGGACGGGGTGGAGAAAAGTTTTGAAAAAGATCTGGAGGGAAAACCCGGGGGCAAAATCCTCAAGAAAAACAACCTTGGATTCATTCTGGAGGAGCAGGGGTACCAGGCACCTCTTCCAGGTCAGAACATTTACCTCACCTTGGACGCGCGGGTGCAGACCATCGTGGAGGGGGTGATGCGCAGGGTGGGCCGCGGAGCCTGCGTGGTGATGGATCCGAACACCGGGGACATCCTGGCGATGACTTCGGTTCCAAATTTTGATCCCAACAGCTTTGTCCCCGGGGGCACGGGACAATCGGCCGACTGGAAACGACTTCTGACTGACGAAACCAAGCCCATGCTCAACCGGGCCCTGGGGGCCTACGCCCCGGGGTCGACCTTCAAAACCGTCACGGCGCTCTCCGCCCTGGAAAATCCGGCGGCGAAATTCACCCCGGAAACGGTCATTCACAGTCCGGGCTCCATCGAGTTGGCCGGCCGAACCTGGCACGATTGGAATCCCGACGGGCAGGGGGACATCACCCTGAAGAGAGGGTTGGCCATGTCTTGTAACACCTTTTTTTATCAGCTGGGCGTGAGGACCGGCATCGATTCGATCACCCAGATGGGCAACCGGGTTGGATTCGGGCAAAGGCTGTTGAACGACCCCGATGGGAAACCGGTCTTGGCGGGGGAGGATCCCGGAACCCTTCCCGGAAGGCAGTGGATGGAGGATCGCATGGCGTTGCGCAAAAAAGCCTACAAAGAAAAAATCGAGGCCTGGGTGGCGGGAGGAAAAAAAGGGGAGCGGCCGTCTCCTCCGGCGGTGGAAAAGTGGAGTGATGGACACACCGCCAACACCTCGATCGGGCAGGGTTTTGTCCGGGTCACCCCCCTGCAGATGGCGGTGATGCTTTCGGCGGTGGCCAATGGGGGCACCGTGTATCAACCCCGGCTGGTGCAGGGAGTCGGGCTGTCGACCGAGACGGGCACCAAGGTGACGAAGGAATATCCGGCAGCGGTCAAGCGGGGGGAGTTGGGCGTGCGGGCGGCCAACCTGGATGCGGTCAAAGCGGGGTTGCGGGCCGTCGTGATGGAGGGGACGGGAAAAAACGCGGCGGTGAAGGATGTGGAGGTGGCGGGGAAAACCGGGTCGGCCCAGTTCACCACCCGGATTGGGGGCAGCACGGTCAAGGACACACGGACCTGGTTCACGGGATTCGCCCCGCTGAAGGATCCAAAATACGTCGTGATTGTGATCGTGGAGGGAGGAGTTTCCGGAGGAGCAACCTGCGCCCCGCTGGCTTCCGAGATTCTGGCCAAACTCTTTGAAATGGAAAAAGGAACCCCTCCCCAGTTGGTGTACCAGGCCCCGGTGACCGGGCATTTTCACGGGGTGACGGCTTCCGACGGCAGCTACCAGCCACCGGGGGCGGACAGCGACAACGACGGGGATGTTTTCGGCGGGATTTTCCGCTGGTTTGATGAGGGCATGGGAACCGGAGGGGCCGGCCGAGGCCTGAGGAGACGGTGATGGCCAAGACCCGGAAATGGCGTGGGCTGCATTGGCCTTCTTTTTTCCTCATGGTGGGGCTTTGCACCGTGGGAATCATGGTGATTTACAGCGCGACGCACACCAGTGAGGCGGCGGACTTGAAAAATGCCGCCGTGCAGCAGGCGGCCTGGGTCGGCCTCGGGTTGGCCTGTTTCTTTGCCCTGACGTTTTTGGATTACCACCGCTGGGTGGCCCAAGGTTGGTTTTGGTTCGGAGGCGGGCTTTGTCTTTTGCTCCTGGTGCTGGTCTTCGGGCGCGAAGTCAACGGGGCGAAAAGCTGGATCCGTCTGGGACCTGTCGGATTCCAACCGGCCGAAATCATGAAGCTGGCGTTTTTGGCCGGGGCTTCGGCCCTGTTGGTGGCGCTGCGGGAAAAAGCGGAAAAGTTCAGCACCGTGTTGGCGTTGGCAGGATTCGCCCTGATCCCGGTCCTCCTGATTCTCAAGCAACCGGATCTCGGTTCCGCCGCAGTTTTCATGCCGATGTGTTTCGGACTCCTTCTGGCGGGGGGAACCCGACTCCGTTACCTGCTGGTGCCTGCCGGGCTGGGTCTGGTCTGCGTTTTGGCGATCTATGTCTACGTGGGGTACCTGGGGAAGGAACTTCCTTTTCTCAAAACCTACCAGAACAACCGAATCCGGACTTTTTTTGACCCCAACCTGGATCCTTTGGGAGCAGGGTGGACCATCCGTCAGTCGATCATCGCGATTGGCTCGGGCGGATTCAGCGGGAAGGGCTATTTGCGGGGGGATCAAAACCTCTACGGATTTCTTCCGAAAAACATCGCCTATAACGACTTTATTTTTTCCGTTCTCGGGGAGGAGCTGGGGTTTCTCGGGGGGGCGGCGCTGATTTTGGCGGAGGCCGGCCTGTTGCTCTCCATCGCCTGGATTGGGTCCCGGGCTTCCGATTTGGAGGGGCGCCTGCTGGCGGGCGGGGTCCTGGGCATGCTCTTTACTCATTTTTTCATCAACGTGGGGATGACGATCAAGGTGGTTCCGATCACCGGCATTCCCCTGCCTTTCGTGAGTTACGGAGGGACCTTTCTGGCCGTTTGCATGGCCGCGATGGGTTTGATGCAAAGCGTCTGGATGCAAAGGAGGCTGGGTTGAACCCCCGCCCTCACCCAAAACCAAGGAGAAACAGATCATGATTGTGGAAACGATTAAGCGGATTTTCGGAGTGAAAACCAAGGAGGAGCGTCGAAGCCTCCTCATTTCGGTCGAACCGCTCGAGAAGCGGGTGGCCCTGCTTGAGGGCGGCGTGGTGGAGGAGTTCTCCATCGAGCGGGAAGGGGACCGCAGCATCTCGGGCAACATCTACAAGGCGCGGGTGCACAACGTGGAGCCCTCCCTGAAGGCCTTGTTTGTGGATATCGGCCTGGAAAAAAACGCCTTCCTGCATTTCTGGGATGCGGTCCCGGCCGCCATGGACGAACAAATCGAGGCGGTGGAGCGACGGGGAAGCCGCGGGCGCAAACCCCGGATCACCAGCAACGATATTCCCCGGTTGTATCCCCCCGGAGCCGAGGTGATTGTTCAGGTCAACAAGGGCCCGATCGGCACCAAGGGGGCACGGGTCACGACCAACATCAGCATGCCGGGCCGGTACCTGGTGCTCATGCCCTTCGGGGAGATGAGCGGGGTTTCCCGCAAGATCGAGAATCCGGAGGAGCGCGCACGTCTGCGGAAAATTCTGCAGGAACTCGACGTGCCCGAGGGCATGGGGGTCATTCTGCGAACCAACGGGGAGGGGATGCAGGCCCGCTACTTTGTGCGGGATCTGGCCCTTTTGCTGGAACAGTGGAAAAAAGTGGAGGAGGGGTTAAAAACCAAGAACGCCCCGGCGGTCCTGCTGGAGGAGCCGGATCTGGTGGAGCGTTCGGTGCGGGACTTCCTGACCGAGGAAGTCGACGAGGTGATGGTGGATAACGAGGACGCGGAAAAGCGGGTGCGTGAAATGGTCGGATTGATTTCCAAGCGTTCCCTCAAAAAGGTGAAGCGGCACCTGGCAGCGGAGCCCCTGTTCGAGGCGTTCGGCGTGAATCGTCAGATTGAAAGCGCCTTGCGCCGTCAGGTCTGGCTCAAATCAGGCGCCTACCTGGTGGTGGATGAGACCGAGGCGCTCGTTTCCATCGATGTGAACACGGGAAAAACCCGTGGGGGGCGGGATCATGACGACACCATCCGCAAGACGAATCTCGAGGCGGCCGAAGAGGTGGCCCGGCAGTTGCGGCTCCGCAATCTTGGCGGACTGGTGGTGATCGACTTCATCGACATGAAATCCCGCCGGGATCAGATGGCGGTGTACGAAAAATTCAAGCAGTGCCTCCGTCGGGATCGGGCCCGGACCCACACCCTGCCCATCTCCGCGCTGGGACTGCTGGAGATGACCCGGCAGCGGGTGCAGGAGAGCATCCGGCGGGCGGTGTATATGGAGTGTCCGTGCTGTCGGGGCAAAGGCATGGTGAAATCCTTTGAGACGATGAGCGTCGAAATCCAACGGGAAATCAGCCGGATTCTGCGCAAGCACAGCGAAGTGCATGAGATCAAGGTCGTGGTGCATCCCGGAGTGTTGCACCGTCTCCGCACGGAGGATGATGAATTGCTGGTTGAGCTGCAGAGGCGGTTTGCCGGTCAGTTCCAATTCAAAGCGGATCCCGCGGCCAATGTGGAGGACTTCAAGATCCTCAACGCCGCGACCGATCAGTCCCTGGAGTGATCGTGGGGGACGGCACCGGACCGGGGGGGCCGGTCACCGGGAAAAGGGGAGCGGGCGAGTCACACTCGTTCCTTCCCCGATTGGAGGAGTTGTTGGCCGCCGCGGGGGCGATTTCCCCCGATGCGAGGCTGGATCTGATCCGGCATTTTCTCCGTGAGGAGGAGGCCCGGCTTTCCGCCCGGGCCAAGGAGGGGGCCTCCGGCTTGGAGTTGGCCCACCAGCGGGCCGGGCTGCTTTCCGAGGTCCTGATCCATCTTTGGAACCATGCGGGGGATGCGGACTCCAAGAGCCGTCTGGTGCTCGGTGCGGTGGGCGGCTTTGGCCGGGAGGAGATGAGTCCGGCCAGCGATGTCGACCTGGTGTTCATCCGCGAAAGCGGCAAGGAGAAGGCCGAGGAAGAGGTGGTCCGCCAGATTCTCTACGTCCTTTGGGATATCGGCTTAAAGGTTGGGCACGCCTGCCGGACGGTGGGGGAGACCATCGAGCGGGCGGAAAGCGAACCGATGATCAAAACCGCCCTGCTCGACGCCCGTTGTCTGGCCGGGTCCGCCCCGCTCTGGCAGCAGTTTTCCGCGGAGTTTTCCAAAAAAAGCCTCACCCGGGGCGTGGAGAACTACCTTTCCTGGCGGCTGGAAAATCAGGCCGCCCGTCATGCTAAGGAGGGAGGCACGATCTATGTGCAGGAACCCAATCTCAAAACCGGAGTGGGCGGGCTGAGGGATTTTCACAATCTCCGCTGGGTGGGAAAGGTCAGCGGACAAGGAGTGAGCTTGGTGGAATTGGCCGCCAAAGGTTGGTTGGCTTCGGAGGAAGCGGCTCTGGCGGAAAAATCCTATGCCTTTCTGATGACCGTGCGGGAATGGCTTCACGATCTGCAGGGAGGGGCGGGGGACGTGTTGACCCTGCGTCTTCAGGGGGAGTTGGCGGCGGCCATGGGATATCCCCAGCCCAACATTCTCCGGCAGAGCGAAGCCCTGATGCGCGAGGTGTACGGCCACATGCGCTCGATTCATTTGATCTGCAATCCGGCGGCCACGCGGATCTGCCAACAAATCACGGGAAAGCCGCGCGGCATCTGGTCCTTCTTCTCGGGTTGGCAGGGCTCCCGTCGAGCCACGGACGGCTTCATTCTCCGGGGGGCGGAGCTGGAGGCGGAAACCCCCCAGGTCTTTGCCCAGGATCCCTCCCGCATGATTCGCGTCTTTCGAATCCTGCAGGATCAGGGATCCGTTCCGAGTGCCCAGCTGGTGGCACTCATGCGGGCCAACTTTGGATTGTTGACGGATGAACTGTTGGGCCGAAAGGAAATCCAGGAAGGGTTTCTTCACATCCTCAAACAGAAAGGGAAGGTGGCGCGCATCCTGAGGTTGATGCACGAGAACGGGGTGCTCGGCCGGATTCTTCCGGAGTTCGCCCCCCTGACTTGTCTGGTCCAACATGAATTTTTCCACCGCTACACCGCGGATGAACACACCCTGGTCTGTCTGGAACAACTGGATGCCATGTTGGATTCGAAGGATCCCGACCTCCGGAAATACTCCGAGCTCTATGCCCGGGTGGAGGCGCCCGAAATCCTGGCCTTGGCGATGTTGCTGCACGATACCGGCAAAGCGGAGTTATCCCGGCATCATGAGGAGGTGGGGGCGGCCAACGCCGCCCGGGTGGCCCGGCGGTTTCATTTCTGGGGCCGGAACCTTTCCCTCATGACGTTTCTGGTCGACCATCACATGACCCTGGGAAATTTTGCGCGCAAAAACCTGGATGAACCCGAGACCATCCGGGCCTTTGCCCGGATCGTCCAGGATGAGGAGAGGCTCGATCTTCTCATGCTGATCTCGGCCGCCGATGTCCGGGCGGTGGCGGGTCGGAGCAACTGGTCCAGCTGGCGGGAACTTTTGGTCTGGGATCTCTATACGCGCACCAAGCGAATGCTGGCCGGAGAGGAGGAGTTTCTGCGTGCTGAAGAGGAGGAGCGGGCCGGAAGAATTCGACAGGTGGCCGTCGTGTTAAGCGGAATCTACTCCGAACAGGAGATGCAAAACCATCTCGAACGAATGGGGCCGGCCTATCTCCGGCAGTGCCCGGCCGACCTGGTGGCGCGTCATATCCAGGCGGTCCATCAGTTCTTCGAAAGGCGGGTGGCCGGTTCCGAGGCGCTGGTCCCCCTCGTGGTCTGGCAGGATTATGCCGAGGAGGGGCACACCGAGGTAATCGTGGTGACCTGGAACCGGGAAAAACTGTTCAGCAAGATTGCCGGGAGTTTTGCCGTCGCGGGCATCAATATTCTCAGCGCGAATATTTTCACGCGCAGTGATGATGTGGTGGTCGACACCTTCCGGGTCTGCACCGAGCGTTTGGAGCCGGTCAGCCATCGGATCGACCGCGAGTTGTTTGAAAAAACCCTGACCGAGGCTTTGGGCGCCACCGAGGATCATCTGGCGGAGCGGTTGGCGGGTCAGGGGCCGACCCTGTGGCAAAAAGCCATCGGGGAGGCGGAATTCCCCGCGAGTCTGCGGATCGACACGGAAAGTGAACCCGGAAGAACCTTGGTGCATGTGCAAGCCCCCGATCGGGTCGGACTTTTGCATGCGCTGACGCGTGCCATCTCGGAAGAGGGATTCCAGATCGAGGGGGCCCGCATCACCACGGAAAAAGGGGCCGCCCTCGACACCTTCAGCGTGGTCGGCCAAGAGGGCCGATCCTCCCCCGATCCCGCAGGGTTGGATCGGCTGTTGGTCCGGCTGAAAGGGGTGGTCAGCCGGTGAAAAAAAGAAAATGGCATCTCGGTTTGGAGCCGGGCGATCTGCTCCAGGCAAAAAAACTGGCTACCCGGATCGTCTCTGCCGCCCAAAAGGAATTCGGGGTGGAGCGGGCCGCCCTTTACCTCTTGAACCCCAATTACGGGGATCTGGAAATGGAGGCTTGCTTGGGCGTGGCGGCCGCGGTCCGGCGAAAACGGCTGGTGCCGGGTCAGGGCTTGGCGGGTTGGGTGGCCAGCCGCGGAATTTCCGCCCGGGCGGATCTGCAGAAAAGCACCCTGGGCTTGGGATCGGGTGGAAGTGAAATGGCAGCCCCCATGAGCGAAGGGGAAAATCTCATTGGTGTGCTGGTGGTGGGGACGCGGAAAAAGAATTTCTTTTCGGAGGGACAGGAAGCGGATCTTGAGCGGATGGCTCACCAGGCCTCCCGGTGGTTGAGTTTGGCTTGGCGGGTGGCGGGGACGAGTGAGGAGAGTCGTCGATCCGCGGCCTTGGCGGAGGTGGGGGCGGCAATCGGGGCGGAGGAAACGCCGGAGGCCATCCTCAATCGGGTGGCTCGGGAGGCTTCCCGGCTATCCGGGGCAAAACTTGCCTCCATCTTTCTCCTCGATCCGCAAAAAAAGGAGCTGTCCCTCGAGGTGTGCCTGGGGGGATCCGCGGCCTACCGCAAGCAGGCTCCCATCGAGATTGCCGAAACCGCCCTGGGATACGTGGTTCGCCGGGGGCGCCCCATCTCCGTCCGGGATGTGCGGTCCAGTCCGCATGACCCGCACACCGACCGGGTCCAGGAGGAGGGGTTGGTTTCGGTTCTGGCGGTCCCCCTGGTGGAAAAAAAGGAGGGGATTGGGGTCCTGTGTGTGGCCACCGCGGAAACCCGGCGGTTTCCCGATGCGGAAATTCGTTTGCTTGAGGGATTGGCCGGATTGGCGGCGGCGGCCCTGGGAAGATCCCGGATGTCCGGACGGCTCGACCGGACGGAGGAGGAATTGCGGAACCGCGAAAGGCTTTCCTCCCTGGGAATGTTGGCTGCGGAGGTGGCCCACGAGGTGCGCAATCCTCTGGCGGTCATCCGGATGCTTTGGCACACGGCGATCCGTGGATTGCCGACCTCGGAGGCCCAAGGACGGGATTTACATCTGATCGAATCCAAATTGGCGCAAATGAACGGAATCCTGGACCGGGTTCTCAATCTGGCCCGTTCGGCCGACCCGGAGATCGGCGCGGTGGACGGAGCCGATTTGATGGAGGAGGTCAGTCTGCTGACCCGCACCAAGCTCTCCGCCGCCCGAATCCAGGTGACCAAAAAAGTCCCGGCTCGTGGAGAAGCCATGATCCGCGGGGATCGACCGCAGTTGGAGCAGGCGGTCCTGAATCTGGTGTTGAATGCCGTGGAGGCCATGCCGAAGGGCGGAGAACTGAAATTGGGCGTGCAGTCTCGGGAGGAAAATATTCTGCTGACCGTGCAGGACAGCGGTCGGGGGATGCCGAAAGAAATCGCCGAGCGGCTCTATGAACCTTTTTTGTCGCGCCGGCCCGGAGGGACCGGCCTGGGGATGGCTTTGGTGCGCCGGACGGTCGAGGCACACGGCGGGACGCTGAAGGTGGATTCGCAACCCGGCAAAGGCACGCGGGTGGAGATCCGGCTTCCCGCCTGGTCCGGAACCCGCGATTAATTCAGGAGTTTTTCCAGCTCGGCATCCTTGGGGACGCCGAGTTCCAAGGCGCGGTTGTAGTGACGCTTGGCCAATTCCTTGGAAGGAGGATTCTGCGTGGCGTAAATCACGGCCAAGTTGAAATGGGCGTCGCCATATCCCTCGTCCAACTCGATCGCCTTGCGGCACTCCTGCTCGGCAGCTTCCTGCAGACCCTTGCGGGATGAGGAGATTCCGAGGTAGTTGCGGGTTTTGGCGTCGTTTGGATCCAGGGCCACCGCCCGGCTGAGCACCTGGATGGCATCGTCATACTTTTCCTGCTGCACCAGAACAATGCCGAGCACCGAATGGGAAAAGGCGTCGTTGGGGGCGACCCGGATGGCTTCGCGAAGAGGCTTCTCCGCCTCGGGGTATTTCTGCTGCTGGAAGCGAACCACCCCCAAGTTGGAGAGGGCGTAAATCGATTGCGGGTATTTGGCCAGAATCTGCTCGTAGGCGGCGGCCGCTTCATCAAATTTCTTTTCGTTGTACAGGGAGGTGGCCTTGGCGGCGACATCCTTGAACTCCTCCGGGATGCGTGGTTTTTCCGAGAAGCTTTCCGGGCTGGACGGCTTTTCCGCATCTTTGGAAAGGGTTGGGGAATTGCCCGCGGCGGAGGAGGCGGGAGCGGCCGGTTCGGGGGCGACGAGGGAGGGGGCGGAAACCTTCAGCATGTCCTGCTCCTCGTTGGTCAGGGAAACCAAAGGTGAGCTGAGAACCTCCATCTGGGTCTTGAGAGCCTCCGTGGACACCGCGAGATTCTTAAATTCATCCAAGACCAACCGGCGGGCGGCCTCGCGCCGGGCTTGTTCCTTCAGCTGGCGGTCCAGAATAGAGCGCAGCATGGCGTTTTCCTTGGCCAGGGCGGAGTCCGACTTGCCCACGGTGCCGGCGGCCTGCAGTTGGGTGGTCAGGCTGGCGATCTGTTTCTTGTAATCGTCGTTGGCCCGGGTCAGCTCGGCCGAGCGGGCGTTGGCTTCGGCCAGTTTTTTCTCCAAGGAATCGACCTGACCGCGGAGGGAGGTCATCTCACCCGAGAGTTCCCCCCCGGCGGCCTTCTTCAAGCTCTCCTCGGTGGCGGTCAGCTTTTGCCGCAGGCTGGCGTTTTCCTCCTGAAGTTTGGCCACATTGGCATCGGGCGCCGGGGAGGCGGCGAGCTTCTCCTTCAGTTGTTTTCTCTCCGCCAGAGCCTGTTCCAGATCGTTTTTGGCCTGCTTCAGTTCGGTTCGGGCGGACTCCAAATCGCCGGTGAGGGCGATGATCTTTTGCCGGAGAGCGGAGGGATCGTCTGAGGTGACTATCGGGGCAGAAGCTTCCGACTTTTGCACGGGGAGAGCCGGGGTTTCCGAAGGGGAGGGAGCCGGAGCCGCTGCAGGAGGCGGGGTGGAGGAAGGTTTTTCCGCGGCCGGCGCGACCGGTTTCTCCGCCGGGGCCGGAGAGGCGTCTTTGGCTGATTTTAGGTTGGAGAGCTTGTCGTTGAGATATTTAATCCGGTATTTGACGATCGTCGGTTCCCATTCGGGGTTTTCGCTCTTTAGTTTTTCCAGTTTATTCAGGGCGTTTTCGTATTTTTCACGGGCCTGGGATTTTTGCCCGGAATTATCCAGTTTGTCCCCCTCGTTGATCATGACGTAGATCTGCAGATAATCGTCCTGCGGGGAGGCGGCGGGGTGGGAGGAAGGAATGGCCAAAAGAAGGAAAGCGGCCAAGGATGCGAAAATCTTGCGGGACTTCATGGCAGGGAGGGAAATTAGGCGGTCAGATGTCGTTTCGGGCAAGAGAAAACGAGCCCCGTTGACGATAACTTTCTTCCGTCTAATACAACCTAGATGGAGTTGTCCATGCCCCAGGGAGTGTTGGTGCTG
>Ga0214923_10003466_pt1 | contig 19761 bp, 23 predicted proteins | sample LL1510_MetaG_FD_177993 | JGI IMG/M metagenome (GOLD analysis project Ga0214923, IMG submission 177993) | Freshwater microbial communities from Lake Lanier, Atlanta, Georgia, United States - LL-1510 | ecosystem: Environmental > Aquatic > Freshwater > Lake | place: USA: Georgia | collected...
TATTTAGCTCCATTATCGGCAGACACAGCCACGTTGGCGCCCTTATGATTATGGGCATTGCCGACGAAAATACGGCTTTTCCGGCGGTGCTGTCTTGTCCGTTTTGTGGAAAATCGACGCTGTATTGCTACGACGATACGTCCCGAGAAGACATCTGGCTAGCCTGCGATACCTGCTCGGTTCATGGAAATATCATAACATTCGCGGCGCAAATCTGGAAGCTAACCCCAGCCCAGACGCTAGCCAAATTCGACGAAAACGGGTTGTGTTCCCGCAAAAACGACGCCGAAGAGATTAACACCCTAGCCAAAAGCATAGAGCGAACGGCCGCCGCTGAGAAATTCTGGGCGGCGGCTGAAAAACAGCTATGGGATCATGACGATATTACGATCGCGCATAAATTGCGTGAATTGGGCGTCTCCGTCGAAATACCGTGCGTCGGCATGGTCGGCGTGACGCAGCCAAAGCAGGTAGACGAGCTGTGCGAGCGCGTAGCCCGGGCGTTCCCGACTAACTTCGCCAGAACGCCGGCAATTGTGCTGCCGTATTACGACCTGCCGCAGCGACTTAGCGGTTTCTTGCTGCTGCAACCGGGCGAAGATTTAACCACGCAGCGCGCATTTATCGGCACCAGCCGCAGCGGTCGTGTTAAAACAGACGTGGGTTATTACATGCTTCAAACCGCGCTGTTGCCGGAGAACCCGGCGCTTAAACACGCCTATTTCATCGTCGACGACCCGCTCTGGGTGTTAAAGGCCCAGACGACCCAACTGCGGCACGGTCAGCAATTGCTGCCACTCTGCGCCAGCTATGACGGCAAAGAGGGCAACAGCTGCAGCACGAATCTGCTCATGTTTCCGCATGCCCGCAGATTTTTCTCTGGCCGTACGCTCACGCCAGCGCTTATTTCCCAAGCTGCTGCGGCTCGGGGTTACGTCTGCACGCCGCCTGACCGCCGTACGCCGCTGCCCGATATGCCCGTGAAAACGATCGGGCGACTGGCGAACATTTGCCGCCACGCTCAAACATGGCAAGACGCACTGGCGACCGTGTTTAAAACAAACAGCGGTTTAGCGGCGCAGGCTTTTGCCGCCGAACTGAATATCGACCGAGATCGCATCCAGCGATTTTTGCATGACCGCACGGCGCTGTCGCATGACGCTATTCAACGGGTGCTCGAAAAGGTCGTACCGCATCATGGCGTGGCTACGATCAAATACAGGCCGAAAACGGTCATTGAGCGCGACAATCGCTGGTATTCGACAACTGGCGAGCAGCTCTCAAACTGCGCGCCAATCGTGAAGCGAATTATTCACACAGATACCGGCGACAAATACTACGACGGCTACATTCAAAAAGACGACAAGGCATACCCGTTTTTTGAGCGGTCTACCGTAGTCGAGCGGCTGGGATTGCTGAATTACGCAAGTCAGCATATGGCAAAACATGGCGAGCTGGCCATGTTTACTCGGCAGTGGAATTTGCGCTCGCTGGCCGCGGCCTTGATGCTGCACCCACCGCGTATTCTGTCGGTGTCGAGTGCGCCGGGCTGGAACGAGGAGACAAAAGAATTCCAATTCAGGCAGTATTCGTTTAAACGCGACGGCACAGTCACGCCAGCGCCCTGCCCAGAATTGTGCGCCGCGAATCCGCTTAATCTACCGGAGCCGGAATCCGTCGCCGCCCTAGCCATTCAAGATCTGCTGCTGCCGACGCACGAGAATGCTGCGCTGTGGGCGTTTACCGTAACTGCGCTTACTGGCATGCTGGCGCCGGTATTGGCGGCTAGCGCGCAGAGCGTGGTCATGGAGCGACACGTGTTTGACACATTTGCCGTGTTCGCTGAGCAGTTTGGCTGTCACAACATCACGGTCGGCACGCCCTATCGAAATAACAGCGTCGGCGTCATGCGCACCATTCAAAGCGTGCGCTGGCCAACCCTTGTGTCTGAGATTAACGACGCTGACCGCGGTTTGACGTCCGGTATCGTAAGGTGCGCGCACAGCCCGGCAATTTTGAGCGTGCTGCCTGCCACGGCGATTGGCGCGTTGAGTTTTGACTGGTACTGGGTGTCGCCGAGCGCGTTGCCGGACCGCCAGACAGACATTACGGCGTTGCGGTTTGTGATCCCGGCGTACATTCAGCATGTGCTGCGCGACAGGCTGTCAGTTCGAGTCGGAACGCCCTTGATTCTGACAGTTTTGCGCGATCTGCACAGCTGGCTTGAAAACGAGTGCGGCAGCAGTTTTAATCTAGCCGCAGCCGAGCGCGCGATTATCACCCCAGAAAACGCGCATATTGCATTAATGCGGGAGCTGAATAACGCGATTACTGCCGGGGATATTGCGGTTATGCCCCGACCCCGTACAACTAAGCAAAACTCTAGTTACGTTATTCGCAACCGGCAGCATTGGTGGCTGAACAGAAAAGCCATAAACGACTATTTGGAACAAAAAGGCGGAATTGTTCCAAACTGGAGCGCTTTGTTAAACTGTTTCGTGAAACAGGGCGTATTTGCCGGTGACCGTCAAATAAACAAACTAAATGGCGCACTTATTCGGCGTGATTGGTGCGATACGTTTATCGAGCGGGAAGATAACACACAAGACATCAAAAATGCTGTGTAAGGAGTCGTCTATGTCGCGGATCTACTATGTCGTGGCTGCCAAACGCGATGATAACTTCGACGAAGATTTCATCGACGAGGAATGGCGCTTTGTAGACGACAGCGACGACGAGAACGACGATTCTGACGATGATGACGATTCCGACGATATCCGCACCAATGTTGATTGGTACATCGACGAGGGTGAAGACGAAGACGAGGACGACGGCGACGATGACCTGAACTGGGAGTACGGCGAAGACGACGACGAAGACGAGGATGACGATCCGCCGTACGTTGACGAAGACAAGAGCGACTACGACGGCGATGACGCTGATATTTGATTTTGCCAGCGTAGCTCAGTTGGTAGAGCAGCTGATTTGTAATCAGCAGGTTCGTCGGTTCGAGCCCGACCGCTGGCTTTATTTAATAACCTACGACGACGACGTGCGCCATGAGATTGATTATTCACATCAAAGACATCAACGAGCTAGGCGTTATTGATGTCACCGCGATTTATACGCGGTTATCGTGGCCGAATTCCGGAAGCTCCAGCTCCATACGCAAAGAGTTGGAAACGCGGTATGTGAACCCCGTGCCCGGCCCGCACGAAAAAATGACGCTCGCGCTGATCTGGTACAACACCGTGCTTGTTGGCTGGGTTGGAACGCGGCCGTGGCGGGAAAAATTCAAAGGCGACACAATCGACGTGCAAACAGTCGAGTGTTTTGTCGACCCTGAGTACCGGCGCAAGGGATTTGCCAGTCTCGGTACGCAGGCGTTGATTACCGCTGGCGTGCTGCAGCGGGATAAGCCCGTCGCGGTTTACGCCCCCGAGGCGGTCAACGTGGCGAAGCAATGCGGTTGTCGCACCGTATTGCTGTGCGAACCCTCGTAATTGCCGCTGTTTGGCAGCGCAATTGACGCCCGGCTATTTGCCGCTAGGCTTCTATGTGACCGGTCTGTACGCGATCTTTTCTCTTACCACAAGGACGGCATGTCATGACTTCTTCTGCTAATCGCAGCGTGTGGGTAATCGGCGCTTTAATCGCTTTCGGTATTTTGGCGCAAATCATTCTGCTGCAGACATATCGGATTACGCAGTTACAGACGGCGTTAGATATCGCCAGTCGCGCCAAAGACGTAGAAACGGATCAGTCTGCCGAACTCATGTACCGGCTAACGCAACTGCAGAATCAGCTCGAGCACGACGGCATCAAACAATACGTCGCCGGCATCACGCGGGCGCTGGAAAAGCCTGACCACTACGACGCCATCTGGCACGCCGGTTACGACCGCGGTGCGAAGGTACAGCAAGACGCGGACGCGCTCGATGTGCAGAAGATGCACACCACAACGACCAAAGAGACCAAATGATTCCAGATACGCCATGGCGACCGACTGCTGCCGACATCAAATGGCAGGAACAGTGGATTGCCAGACTGAAAGACAGCGCGGTATGGGCCGTACCGTCGACGCAAAGCGTATTTGAGATCGACAAGAATGCTAAAACGTTCAGGCTAACCATTGGCGAACCTACCGACGAGACAAATCGTCGCATTGCCAAGGTGTTTAAACGCCTTGGGTTTTCTGAGTTCGGCGCAGAACCCGAAAACCCCCTAGATCGATTTGACAGCTCTGTCAACTGAGGAGAGTCATGGTAGATCAAGCTTTTCAGCTCAAGTTGCTCAATAACATTGACGCTGCCACCAAGACGCTGGCCGATGCCGTCGAAAAAGAAATGAGCCTTGAGGACGGTCGCGCCAAAGTCAAGATGGAAGCCGTGCAGCGCATCATGGATGCCGGCGACAATCCGATGACCGGCAAGCCGCACTCATTCAGCAGCGCGGAAGCCATGGCGAATACCGACAAGGTGTACAGCGATTATCTTGCGACCGTGCGGCAAGCCGCTGTGCAGCGCATTCTGGCGCGAGGCCGATACGAATCGGCACTTATCGAGGCGCAGCTCTGTCGGTAATCACGGGGTGCCGAAAAAGCGGTTGTCCATGTCGTAGTCGATCCAGTTATCCGGGTTTTCGCTTACAGCTGCCCGGGAACTGACCGCACCCACTCCGGCAATCTCCGCGAAGTTGGGCCACGCATTGTTGATGTGCCAAATGGCCGAGCAACCGAGATTTACGGCCTGCGCAAAGTCATCGCTCAACAGCGTATTGCGGGTAATCGTATAGATATCCCCGGCTAATCGTGATTCGGCTTTGTTCTCCACGAGAGCAAGGAAGTCCGCGATTAGTCCGGGGTTATCTTGCGATGCCCAGTCATACTGGAAGAACCGCACCTGTTTCAGCTTGATAGCCTGACAGGTGTAAAGCAGCGATCGCGTCTTGTCGAGCGAGTAGTGCTGCCGATGATTGATGGCTGTAGACGGTTTAAACACCATCATGTCCTGACTGGCCGCGCGAACAAGCCGCACAGCCATAACCTTATCCAGATTGAACCCGGCTTGTACCATAACGGTTTCGCGCACAGTGCCGGCACCGGTATAGTCGTGCGCAACGTAATCAACCCGGAACTTATCCGCCCACTTCATGCACTCGACCGCCTCGGCAAGATGATCGGCGCCGAGTACAATACGTTTACCCCACAGCACATCTACCGTGCCGTCATTCGCAAAGCCCAACAACGCAAGGACTGTGAATGAGATTCCTTCTTCCCCGCCACCGCCCCAGTCGATCGCAAGTACGCGATGTTTGTACCTGTGCAAGCTGTCTAAGCATTGCTTGTCTGGTTCTTTTTTGTTCTCCCATGGCAATTGACACGCAGCTCGTAACTCTGTTTCTGTTACTAGCTTTTGCCCCGAGTCGATAGATTCGCCAAGAACCTCGTTGTAGAATTGAGCCTGCGTCATGTTGCCGAAGCCTTCGCGCTTCAGCAGCAACGTCGACCACTTTTCTGGATCGGAAAAGTGCAGGGGCAGAATCAGCTGCGGAATGTGATAACCCGCGAACTGCCAGCGCCGATCCGGATGCCTGTGCACCCAGCGCCCATGCCGCGGGTTAATCGGTTTGCGGCATTTCGCACAAACTGTACCCGGGTATTTTTCCGAGATGTGCACGTTGTAATCGCCGATCATCGCGTCCAGATCATGATCAATGGACGGGATGTTCCAGTGCCGGCATGACGTACACGGAATAAACCACTCGGCGCCGCTTGATCTTTTGTATAACCCTTCTAACGGGTTATCCATGGATTTCGGCGTCCCCGTGAAATGCGTCATGGCGAATCGGCTATAGGACATGGTTTCCTGAATGATCGGAATATGATCAGGATCCATGTCCTGCACTTCGTCAAAACACACTCTGTCGGCGCTCACACCACGAACACGGTCAGCGTCGAGCAGCGCAAAACTGAACAACATGATGCTTTTGTTCTTGAACGAACGTTGCAACACGTTGTTTTCTGTGTCCGTTCCTGACCATTGGCTTTTCACAGGCGACTGGTCAATAAACGGACGCACGTAGTTGTTACTGAAACGCCGGATCTGTTCAAAGAGCGGCGTGACGTATAACGTCTTAAAAAACGGAATGCAGTTAGACAGCACAACTCCGTGCGACGATAGCGATGTCGATTTACTGACCTGACGGCCAGTTTTCAGCACCATGTTCTTAGGCATCAGTAGCCGGAACATCGGCGCAAACGGATAGTGGTCGACAAGTGAGTACGGTTTGCCGTTCAAATTAAGCACGAGCGGCAGAATTGGCTCCAAGGACGGAAAGAACTTTTGACTCGCCAATTCCGAAAGAATGACTGACCGCGCGCTGAAGGAATGCGCGTCGGTGCAGTTGATAGACATTAACTCGTGAACAAGCGATTGAATGCCCTTGTTGGGTATTTCAAACGCATGTTCAGGCGGCAGGGCCTGTTCCTGCAACATACTTGGTGACATGTGGGTAGGTACCAAAATGGCAACTACTACCGCAACGAAGATGACGCTGAACTGCAGTGGCTGGAAGACGGAATTGGTCTTGTAGCCCGCACTTTGGTGTTCGGCGTTGTGGCGCTAGTAGTTGGAATGTGTCAGCTGACTTTCGGGCTTTTTAAGCTACTTACCTCAGACAACACGTAATTTGCGTGCAAGCTGGGGTAAGCATTTTAAATCGCTTGCCTCAGCTTGCCATCGCATTGCGGACTTTCACTCAACACAGGGGTTTCATTATACCAAGCACAGCAAAGCACCCGCGACAATCATTAAACGCCATGCGCCGGGCAAATTGTCGCGTGCTCTTTTCGGCGGGTACCGTAACATGTCAGATACCGACGGAGGTACGTTTGTAGGTTTTGCAGGTATATTACTGCTGTCCTCGATTCTGTGTTTTCCCATGCTGGGTATAACCGGTATTTTGTCCGCATTTTGCGCGATCTATTTCGTGCTGGTGCTTACCAACGGTGCGGATACGGCAGCAAAACGCCGCAAAAAACGGAGGTAGCGATGAACGGATTTGTTGACTTGCTTGCGGTCACGTTTGCCACGGGCGCCATTATCGAAGTGTGGCATAAAGGCTCAATATTCGCCACACCCCGGGCATACGCGCAAGCCGTGCAAAACATCGCAAAACCGGGTTCGGTGGCTGGGCTGCTTACCGAACTGCTGAATTGTCCGTTCTGCAAAAGTTACCACGTGCCGGTTTATCTGTTTTTGGCCTTGTTTCTGGCTGATTATCTGGGCGGTATTGCATGCGCGGCTGTCCGTGCTATTGTATTTGGACTCGCTGCAACGCGGGTTTCTAATCTGATAGACGGCCTTCTACCATCAAGGATGCAGTATGACGCAGCCGACGCCGGAGCCGGTGGGCACGACGATTGAGTCTGAAAAACTTGCATGCGATCTGGAGTTTTTTTCTGCCGCTAACGTGTTTGCGCAAACGGCAATTGAAAAAATTCCTGAGCTGCAAGCCGTGGCTATTATTCCGTTGTGGCTGCCGCCGCTGGAAAACGTGCCGACAGGCATTCTGCGGTTGCGCAACGAGCAGAGCCCGTATTTCGTCGGGCTCTTGCAGATGCTCGGACGGCTCACTGCGTTCAGCGTCGACGTGCACAAAGATCTGATCAGCCAGCTGAAAGCGCTCGAGCGTGTGGCGTCTAATTTGGCTACCGAAATCAAAACCAAAGCAGACGAACTGCGCGATATTCAGCAGCAAATTGGCCAGCCAGTAGACAAAACCAGCCAGTCGGAGTAAAGATGCCCACAGAGTTGTCAGAGGATCAGCTGCTCGTAACTACGCTTCGGGATTATTACGCCGGGCGTGACCCTGAAGACGTCTTTCGCGACCTTCAGGAAAAATACGGGGAGACGTGGAACGACGCAGAATTGCTACGCGATTTTGGCGTACAATTCTTCGACGGCCCACGTGTTCACGTAATCCGCAAAAAAGACGGCGTACGTGGTACGGTCGCTTTTATCGACAGCCCAAGGTTCTATTTTTCGTTCATTCCTGAGCCGGCGGAATTATCCAAACAGGTTCAGTCGCTATCCAGTTGAAACGCGCAAAAATCGCGCGTATTGTTTATTGACCATCAGCGTTTCTACCGCGCGGTAGAGCTGCAATAAACGGAGGCCGACATGGTTAGGCAGACAAACATGACAGCAGCAGCAGCAGACAGTTGTTGGGAAGACAGTCTTGAAAACGACGAGACATGCGAGCGCTATTTGCAGCGGCAAAAAGAAAAGGCTGCAAAACAGGAGGATGTGCTCAGCGACGACGATGAAGACGAGATCGACGACGAGGATTCCGAAGACGAAGACGACGATACGGAAACCGCGAGCGTCGAAGAAGCTGAAGACGTCACCGCTGCGCATGATGCAAACGCAGATGACGACGAGGACGATGCTGACGCTGTTTTAGCCGATGATGCTGAAACAGATCCGGAACCTGTTGCCCCGGAAGACAGCGCAACACAATCACGAGGTGGGAAAATGGCTAAGACTAAGACCGGCGGTAAGACAAAAGCCGAGGCGATTCGCGAGGTTATTGCGGCCAAGCAGAAGGCCGGCGCCGAGCTCCGACCGCGCGACATTATCGAGGTACTGCAAAAGCGCGGTATCGCGGTAAATGCGTCGCAGGTGTCGATTACTCTTCGTGCCATGGGCGTGCCCGCGATTACTCGCGGCGGCACGGGCGCGAAGAAGAAGACTCCGGCGGCCCCGGCTGCCAGCGAAACGGAAAAGAACCGCGCAACCATGAAGCGGAAGGCGCCCGAGGCGCTCGGCGGAACGCCCGAGCTTGACGCGACCGCGCGGCTGCTGGAAGCGGCTGCGGATTTCATGGCCGACGCCGGCGGGTATGAGCAGGCTGTACGGCTGCTCAGCATGTGTCACCGGCTGCGCAGCCACGACTGACAATTCCGGCAGACACGCTGCGGGACAGCGCACCCCGGCGCAAGCTCTCACCGCCAAAAACGGTGATCTTGCGCCGGGGTTTTTGTTTGCCGCTTGACAGCTGCGCTGAAATGCAGCATGACACAGATACGCTTAGGCCCTTCACCACGAGATATTGTGATGTACCTCTACTTGTCCTTGAATGAGTCCGGATCTCGGATCGAAACCACGGTCATTGGCGTGGGCGCTAGCACCCGCGGCAAACCAGCCAAAAACCACCACCCGGCGGCGTTCACCGTCGGCGTCGCCGGGTGGTTTTACGTCGGCATACTGTCGGAAACCGACGCCGCAAAAATTGGCAGCGTTTCTGAGGCTCGCGCAGCGGTAACGCGGCTGACTGCGCCGCTGCCGCTTTTCCCCACGTCCCGAACGGAATTAATGCAGCTGTTCGGCGCGGCAGTGCTCGGTATTTTGAACAAAGCTACAAGCACGCCAGCTATTGCTGCGGTAAAAACGGCGCTGCAAAAGCAATTCGACACGCTGGCTGAGTCGCTGCTGCCCGAAGAAATAGCCGAAGCAAACGAAACTATTGCGGAAATCCTGTTACAAAACCGCAAGTTGCTGAATACCGTTCTGGCGGATTATCCGGACGGTGGTTGGTGGCACAAAAAGCCCACAGAACTCAGCGCGCCTACTGCGGCTCCCAGCGCTGAACCTTCTGAACCTGAAAAAGCCGCCGATGAGACCGACAGTCACCCAGAGAGTATCAAGATGGCAACGACGACCAATTTCGGATTCGGCAAGATCAGCGGCCATGCCGCCACGAGCACCGCCAGCGCTGGCGGGGCGCCCACGACGCTGCGGGTTGCCGGAGTAACGGAAGAGGCCGAAAAGGATACGGCGATGGCTGGCGTGTTTATGCCCACGCCGGACGAGACGTATATCATCAATGACAACATCGGTAATCTGTTCAAGATTCTGCAGATCTCGCGGCAGAATTGCCCGCAAAACGTCAAGCTGGTCGGTCCGCACGGCTGCGGTAAGACTGAGTTGGCAATTCAGTTTGCCGCGCAGCTCAAGCTGCCGCTGCTGATCATGGACTGCGCCAATCTCCGCGAGGCTCGCGACTGGTTCGGCTACAAGTCGGCGCGCGAGGGCACGGTGTTCTGGCACGAGAGCCAGTTCGTGAAGGCCGTCGAGGCCGGTAATCACGTGATTCTGCTTGACGAGCTCAATCGTGCTAATCCGCATCTGCTCAACACGCTGATGCCGCTGCTCGACGCTCGTCGTTTCACGTATCTCGAGGAGAAAGGCGACAAGATCTGTGTCGGCCCCGGGACGGTGTTCTTTGCCTCGATGAACGAAGGTGCCGGATATACCGGTACGTCTGCGCTCGACCGCGCCATCCGCGATCGTTTTCCGCGGGCTGTCGAGCTGACGTATCTCGGCGAAGATGACGAGATCAAGTTGCTCATGAAGCGAGTGGGCATTAACGAAGAACTGGCCACGCGACTCGTGCAGATGGCCAATAAGATCCGACAGGATGCGACTGGCCTGACCGCAACGCTTACCGAGAGCCTGTCCACGCGTCAGCTGATCGCAGCTGCGCACGACTTGGCGATCGGCGGCGTCGAGACGCTGACGTTCACGATCATCAATCACTTCTCGACTGATGGCGACGATGACAGCGAGCGCGTGCGCGTGCAGAACATTCTGCAGGGTAAGTTCGGCGATCTGTGGGCCGCAGAAGCGGAAAAGAAGGCGAAGAAAGGAGCTTAAATGAGTTGGGATACACCGTCCTTCTGGGATGAGCCTGTTGATGGCGATGACAGCACCGCCAAATCGTCAGCACAGAAAAAGCTGAGCTGGTGGGAGCAGTTTGAAAGTGATCGCGACGCAGCAGCGGCAGAACGCGCCGACGTTACGTCATACTCTTACCGCGAGGCGTTTGATGATTCTGACTCGCGGTGGTATCGCAAAAACAGCTTTCAACATAGCCGGTACAGCGATTACTCGCCAAGCCGCTTGTTTCAAAGCAAGTTTAGCAGCTTTACGTCGGATTATTCTTACGGCGGCGGCGACAACAAGCTGAAAAACAAGGCTGTGCGCGCGTTGCGTGTATTAACGCGCAACGCCAACACAGTCGCCGACAAAAAGGCAAAGATATCTTATGTCATTCGCTTTAGCGACGGCGGTGACAACAATCAGCTGACAGTCGACACGTTGGCCGGAAAATCCGGAAAGCAGCAAGAGCAGGTGATTTTTGTCTCGCCTGACGTGCTGGCAAATGCGAGCACGCAGGACGAAAACGACGCGGCAGTTGACGCGTTGACCGGATTTGTGCTGTTGCGCGTACAAATTGCGCAAACTGTACCGGCGCCGGTGATTGATCAGCTAAACGCTGTGTCTATGCGGGCCTTGCCGCGGATGATTGCCGAAGTCATGGACGCAAAAACGGCAACGACCGCGGAAGACATTCACCGCATAGCGAGTACGACTGCGGACAAATACTCAGCGGGGCTTATCGCCAAAAACCTAATCACGCGGCTTGCCCGCCGCGGTGTTGTGCAGGACTGGGGCGGATTTGCTCCGTACTTTGTGCGGCACGCAAAGAAGTTCGCGGCTGTGCGAGAAACTCTGACAGCCGAAGACGCAGTGGAATCAGTAGAGTTGTTGGCGGCGCAAATCGCTTACAACATGCTGGCAGACGACAACGCTATTCCGCTGGAAAAAGAGGTCGAGGCAATTGTCGAAAAGCACTTAAGCGCTGAATTGCCGTATGAGGCCGTACTGCCGGCTTGTCAAAGTCTTGTGGCTGATTTGCGCGCATACTTAGCGGCAAAAACTGAGCAGCCGGCAAACGGCGAAATCGAATCGGCAATCGATAATCTGCTCAGCACCATTCTGAAAGAAAATACCGAAGCGTTAAGTGGCGATATCGACGAAGCCATGCGCAATAAGCTCGAAGAGTTCGCGAATACGCTTGACATGTTACATGAAACGTATGAGCGCAATCGAACAAGCAACAGGTTTGCTGATGTAGAAACAAACGCAAATGAGCATTACAAAAGCGCTGACCTGCTTGATCGTCTTTTGAGCCTCAAAAGCAGTGCAGAACAAGCCGCGTCTACGATCGATGTCACAGTTGAACTTGCGCGCAAAAGTCCAGCTCCCAGTGCGCCGCCGGTCAATATTGTGAATACGTGTTCGCACAACGAAAAGATGTTACGCTGCGGGCGCGAAAACTTAATTGCACGGCAGCCAACTGAAACAGCCATAGCGGAATTGCTTAACGATATTACACCCAAACAAGCAATAGTTTTAACACCTTCTGGTGAAGAAACTATGACCGCAGCGGGTGCGTACGCAGAACAATTACGCAACATGGCTAAGGAAATTGAAAAACACATCAGCAATAAAGTAAAAGTATTGCGCAATGATGTGAAAAATACACTTGAAACGACCGTGGCGCGCCTTGATTGCACAGCGCACGACATGAAAGCGCTAGCGGAGGCCGCCGAAAAGCTGGTTGCAGAGACGGCAAAACTCTCGTTGATGCACGCAAAAGGCGGCATTGTAAATCACGCTGCGCAAATTTTGCAGCGAAACGTACAGAATGTGGCAAATATGATAAGTGCCGACCAGAGAGGGTTAGCAGCCCGAGTGCCTAAACTGAAACGAATGCGCACACCGCAGGCTTTCAAATCTGCGGCTACAGCCACAAGAGCCGCAACTAATAATACGGCAAACGCGCTTTGGGGCGCGTCTGAATTAGAAACAGCAACGCGTATTATGCGTTATTTCGCGAATGCGGGGCGTTGCGCTTACAGACGCGTATTGGTCGACGACTCTAGCGAGTCTGAGTCATTTTCAACGCTGAAAATACCGCGTGACTGGCATGAAGAAGCAATTGACGGCGTCATGGACAGTGACGGCGGGCGGCAAGGTCGATTTGACGATGCCCTGTTGGCTGCCGCGCATGAAAACACGTTAAACAAACTGCTCAAAAAACTGACGAAAAATGGCAAGACAGATTTGCCCAACAGACCGAGCAGTTCCGACCTTTCGGAGGAGCAGCGCGCTGCGCTAGAACGAGTTGCGGCTGGTTTGGGTATGTCAGCCGCCGAATTGTTGGAAATGCTTTTGCGTGTTCAATCAGACCGCGCTAACAGCTGCACAAATGCGACAGCCGGATCTATCGGTAAAAAGCTCGAGGAAGGTGTTATGGCGCTCGCCGCCGGCAAAAGCCCGGTCGACGAAGAGCTGTTTGGCGAAGAAGTCGGCAACTCAACAACGATGACCGATGCCGATGTTGTCGGTGTTAATGAAGAAGCGCTGAATCGCGCCGAGGAAGACTTTGTGGCGTTCTTGAGCCACAACGCAGCGCGGCCCACCGTGGTGGTCAAAAAACCACGCAAGGCCACGTCAGCGGCAAGTGCTATGGCTAGCGCAATCAAAAAAAGAAACAGACGGGCAATTGCCAGTATCCGCGACGCGTTGCGCTTTCAAGGCGACAAGCGCGTCGGAGAAATCCACGGCCTGCTCTCGGGCGATCTCGACGAGGGAAGTCTGCACAAGCTGCGGTATGACTCTGAGCATATCTGGTCACAAAAGACCCTAACACGGTTGCCGGACGTAGCAGTCGGCATTCTCGTCGATCAATCTGGCAGCATGAGTTGCGGCAGTAAAATCGCCAATGCGCGTGAAATGTGTGTGGTGCTCGCCGAAGCGGTTAAGCAAATCGAAGGCGTGCATTTGCACATTTATGGTCACACCGCGAATCAAAACGGCGCGTCAGACATGACATTGTTCGAGCACTACTCGTCGTACGGCGATGCCCGCGCAGCCGATTTGAGCAATTTGGGCGGAATTGGCGCATACTCAAATAACTACGACGGTTATGCGATTAAAGAAGCAGCCAAACGGCTGAACGAAGATCCCGCCAAGCGCAAATACCTGTTTGTCATTGCTGACGGTTTGCCGTCTGGCAGCGGCTACAGCGGCGCAGAAGCGCAGAAGCACGTCACCAGCGTGTGCACGTATGTTAGAACAAAGTTGCACATCCCGACTTACGCGTTTGCCGTCGGAAACGACCACCCCAGAGAGCGCAAGCAATTTGAGGAGCAATACGGCAAAACAAACGTAGTGTTTATTTCCACTGTAAATGAGGCATTGCCGAGAATCGTCAGATTTTTGCGCAATACACTGCAGCGGGAAAAGACACTCGTCGACGTAGGCATTGATTAAGTGTTGATCCAGAGGCGTCAGGGCAACTTGGCGCCTCTGGGTTGATTACACAACTTTTGTTCGAGCACAACGTTCACAGCGGGTAGGTGTTTTATGGGTTGGTGGCGAATTGACGGGCCTACAGGCGGGATCGAGTGGTCTAAGCAAGAAAATGGCCTTGCCATGTTGCTGAACCACATTCCCGGGAAGCATTCTTCTGAAAATCACTACAACGGCGACGAGCCGACAGACATTCTGGACAAAGTTGTCGGTACCTTTCTGGACAGATTGACCGACAGCGAGTACAAAGCAGCGGCAAAGAACGCGTTTCTTGGCGAAGCCGATGTTCCAGAAGTACTAGATTTGATTCACAAGCAGTCTCTTATCCACGCGCGCCAAAAGATCGACAAGGTCTATTTACGCGAATGGAAACGGGAACCGTATCCGGAGGAGCTGCACGGCATCTTCGAATTCTGCACGGCTTTTATCGAGCAGAAAAAGTAGCGGTACTGCGGGTATACGGATATGCCCGCAAATTGGATTGGCTTGTTTTCTTCAAGGAGTTAGTCATGCGAGTTTGTTTCTCTGCGGTCGCGGTTGCGCTGTCGGTTGTCGGTGCGGCGTTCGGTGGCGAGGTTGCGGCTGACGGTACGCGCAGCGTGCTGGTCACCACGGCCCCGGCTGTCGTCGTGGCCCCGGCGCCTGTTGTCGTCGAGAGCGCCCCGTGCGCAAACGGCAATTGCCCGTGTGCGAACGGACGCTGCGCCACGGAACCGCAGCTTTACAACGTAGAGGCCAACTACGATGAGAGCTGCCGCAACCGCCTTTTCGGCGGCAAGGTGGTGCGCAAGAACAGCCGGACGGTCTACAAGCCGGTTCGTCGCTAGTACCGTAGCCGCAGCTACACCCTGTTACGCCACGGAGGGCGTCGAGTTCGTACTCGGCGCCCTCCATCTTTTTCAAGGAGACCCTGTGCCCAATTTCGTGATTCAATTGACGCGGAACTACAAGCAGGCGCTGGCAATCAACTGCGCCGGCCTGCGTGAAGCCGAAGCCATTGCCGGCAAACTGCTCGCCGGCGTTGATGTCGGACTCAATCCGGACGATGTTCCGGTTATTGACAGCGAAGTCTCGTCGTCATTTCGTGTGCGCGAGCTGGGAGACAACGCGCTGGCTGAAGAGGAAACTGCCGAAACAACGGAAGAGTAATGCCAATGGCTAAAAAGAAAAAAGCGGCTGCAAAGGCAAAAGCCGCAAAAAGGCAAGTACGACTTGCAGATCAGCAAGACGGCTTACCGCAGCCGTTTGTCGAAGCCGGCGTCACAGGCGAGACATTGTCAAGTATCCGCAGAATTTGCGAAGGCTTAGAAGCGACTACTGGCGTTAAAAGGATTGTTTTTACTTACGCTGGCGAAGGCGACTCGGGCGGGATTGAAGACGTGACTTACGAACCCAAACCGCGCATAGAGATTCCAGCGCCGATTGTGGAAAAACTAAAACTTTGCGTGTGGGATTTTGTTCCGCGCGGATTTGAAAACAACGACGGCGGTTTCGGCGAGCTGACTATCGATATTACCGCCAGCAAAATCACGTTAGAGCACAACGAACGCATTACAGAGGTCAACACTTCTGAAGAGGAATGCGACTTTTGAGCGTTAAAACCACAACTAGCGACCCGATTAAAACCAAAAACGTATGCCAACAAATGACATTTTCTGAGTTTGTAGCCGAAGTCAATCGGCTTTCACGCAAACGGTGCGACGCAATAAACCGAGATAGCACCCGACTTTTCAAAGCGGTGCATGTCGATTTGAGCGCTGCCATGTTGACCAGTTACTACACGGCTGGCCTGACGCCGGCACAGGCGCTGAACGAAATCTGGGACGAACCGAAACAGTAATGGCACACCTATACCACCACGCGCTCTCGTCTGTCAGAAAATGGGGCGGTAAGCCGGAAGATTATCAAGCTATTCATGACTGGTTTGACGAATCAAAAAGTCATATGGCTGATTTTCGTCATCGTGCTTTACGGCATCACACCGAAGGCATTTTTATGGCGGAAAAGATCTTCGGCAAGACAATCAAAAACTCTGCTGGCCGGCGCGTTCCGGTCAGATACATCGGCGAACAGCATGTACAAGAAGATCTGGGAAAAATCCCGACTGTTGCCGATTGGCTTTTAAACCTGAAACCCCAGCAATGGATGCTGGGTCGCGGTAAGGATCTGGAGAAAGAGCTCGCCGTCAAGCCAGCGGCCGGAAAGAAGCTCGTGCGTAAGTAACGTTTTTCGTTTTTCACGGAGGGTTTCACCATGCGTTCGATCGTTATTGCTGCCTGCCTCGTTGCCATGATGGCTGATTCTGTGTTCGCTGGACCGTTCCGCCGGCAGGCTTCTGCTCCGGCAAGCACCAGCGCCTACAGCGCGCCTATGGCGAACAGCACGGCACAGGGCGTAGCCGAGATGATGGCCCGCAGCAACTCGTGCCGGCATTTTGGCGGGAACACCGGTTACGAGGGCGTCGGCTACAGCACGCGCAGCGCCGATGACGCCATTCGCAACTGCTGCTACTGGGGCCAGCGCAAGCCCCGCGAAATTGGCGTAGCCCGCGGCAAGTACGGCCATTTCGCGTGCGTTCGGTATCACTGAAAGGGGAGTTTCTTTGAAAGTCTTCGACAAAGCGAATCTGACAATCGCCAACAACTTGGCTATCAAGCTCGGCTATAACCGCGCGCTCAAGCCTGAATTGTTGGCAACAGTTCCGGAAGACAGCTTGTGGGCTGTGGTGTTTAACATGCCGCATAACCACAAAGCCGGAAAGCTCACAGACCCACACATTCGCTGCATGCTGTACCCGTTTGAACCAATTCCGGGTAAGCCGAACAGGTGGCGAGTGAATAAAGAAGGCATCCCGCTCTTTGTCGATACGGTACTGGAAGTGTTTGAGCGGCTGCCCGAGACTGAAACAGCGCCGGCCGAAGCCAGCGCTGAATGACCGTTGTTTGATCGTTCTTTCTACAAGGAACCATTTCATGGCTCGCAAGGAGCATCCGCAAGCTCGCGGAGCGGCAAAGAAGACAGCCGCAAAACCGGTTGTGGCTGTAAAGCCCAAGACGATTGACGTTACGCGCCTCAAGAGCATCGACATGACCCCGGCGGACTGGAGCAAAGTTCCGCCAAATCCGATTCAGAAACCGAATCGAGCTGCTCGCCGGCGCAACGACCACCTGCGCACATTCAACGAAACGCACGCTCGCGTTTACATGGCGCAGTATCCGAACGGTCAGCGCTGCAAGCTGGATGGCCACGGTCGGTCGTACGTTTGGGACAACGGACTGAGCGACTTCATCCCGCGGCGTATTCAGGTGTTCATCGTGCCTGTGCGCAACGACGAAGAAGCGAAGCAGTACTTCCGCTATTTCGACAGCCGCGAAGCGGGCAAGAACGCGTCGGACAACGTGCACGGTGCGCTCAAGCATCATGATGTGCCGACAAATTCCAGCCTGTTTCAGAGCAGCAACGGAATCGCTACGCCGCTCGGTTACGCGTTTGAGATTTTCAATGCAGCAACCAGCTCAACGACTCACGTGGCGACATCAAAGGCAACCGTGTACGATCACGTTGGCGCGTTCAAGGAGCAGCTTGCTGCGCTTGACGAGCTGGCTGACCGTTGCGGTACGGTAAAGGCCCCGCTGATTGCGGCGTTCGTGCTTGCGCATATGAAGCACGGCGCCAAGATCATCCCGTTCTTCGAACGCGTTTGCAAGAAGGGCGGCGTGAAGATCGGTCGCAAGATGGACCCGGTTTTCGCGGTCGAGAAGATGCTCGCTGAGCGTCGCGGCAAGGCCCGCGAGGAGCATCTCGAGTGCGTCGCGCAGATCCTCGGCGCGCTCGACACCTACATGCTCGGAGCGTTCGAGAAGGCCGATTACGCGCCGAAGGTGAGCATGCAGCGGATCATGTCCGTTGACCTTCGGCAGTATCTGGTCGCGGAAAAGTCCAAGCGGACCGGCGCGGGACGCGGTAAGGAACGGTTTACCCGTTAATCACGCTGGTTGAACAACTTTGCCCGGGCGGTAGCTAATCCCTGCCGCCCGGGCAATTTCACAGAAAGGAAGCATTATGCTTTTGGTGACAGGCGCTGCAGGATTTATCGGCTCCAACGTGATAGCAGCGCTAAATGCGCGCGGCAGATCTGACATTATCTGCGTTGATCAACTGGACAACGGAGACAAATTCACTAATCTCGTCGGCCGCAAAATCGCCGACATAATCGACTGGGCAACGCTGCAGGAAGATTCGCTGCCGCACCTGCAGGGAATTATCCATCTTGGCGCCATCACCGACACGCAAACACGTGACTGTCGGGCGCTGATGACTGCCAACTACGAGTTCTCAAAGCGGATGCTGTGGCTGGCAGACAAAATGGAGTGCCCTATGGTATACGCAAGCTCAGCCAGCGTATACGGAGACGGCGTCCGCGGCTTTCGTGAAAACCCGGAAAACGAAAAACCTAAATCACCATACGCGTTTTCCAAGTGGGCCTTTGACGAATACGTACGGCGGCAGCTCGCAGTCAAACGGGTAACCACGCCGGTGGCTGGTGCGCGGTATTTCAACGTGTACGGGCCCGGAGAGGCGCACAAGGGCGATATGGCCAGTTTCATGTACAAGTGCTTCTGCGCGGTACGTGAAAACAAGCCAATCACGCTGTTTGACGGCAGCCACAAAATATACCGTGACTTCATCTACGTTGATGACGCCGTAGCGATTACGTTGTTTCTGCTCGATAACCGCCTAACCGGTATTTACAACGCCGGAACAGGCAGTGAAGTGAGCTTTCTTGACGTAGCCGAAATAATCGCCGGCAAAGACGTAGAGATTTTCTGCGTTCCGTTTCCGGCAAAAATGCTGCGTGGGTATCAGGCGTTTACACAAGCCGACCTGTCCAAGCTGCGCGCTGCCGGTTTCCGTGACTCAATGTCGACTGTAGAGCTCGGAATTGCGCGCTATCGAAGGGAGCTTGTCGCGTGAACAAGAAAACGAAGGTACAGTTCGAGCAGTACGTGCGGCAAATATGGGAAGCGACCAAAGCTGCCGTTTTGCCCAAATTTCACCAACGCCTGCGCAAAGTCCTGCGGAAATTAATCCGCGAAGACGAGCGCAACTTCATAGAGTTCGTTGCCCTCATGGAAACTACCCCGGAAGATCTGGTCAACAAAAAGCTGCAGGAAGCGGCTTTGGAAGCTCAAAAGCAAACGCCGGACGAAGCTGCCGAGCCGGAAGACGAGCCGCTGTACCAGTGCCATTACTGCGGCGATATGCGACCCGTCACAGACATGAGCGGCGCAAAAGAGGGCCTGATGTGCTACAAGTGCCGGCACGAGATGGAAAACCGCGAATAATGCAGACGTTTTTGCCGGATCCTGACTACGCAAAATCCGCAAGATTTCTGGACAACAAAAGGCTTGGCAAGCAACGCCTAGAGTGCAAGCAGATTTTGCTGGCTCTAGGCGTTGCTGTCGGCCCGCATAAGCCCGGTAAACGTGGCTGGCGCAATCACCCTGCCGTCCGCATGTGGCAGGGCTACGAGGGT
>Ga0214923_10003468_pt1 | contig 19758 bp, 16 predicted proteins | sample LL1510_MetaG_FD_177993 | JGI IMG/M metagenome (GOLD analysis project Ga0214923, IMG submission 177993) | Freshwater microbial communities from Lake Lanier, Atlanta, Georgia, United States - LL-1510 | ecosystem: Environmental > Aquatic > Freshwater > Lake | place: USA: Georgia | collected...
ACTAGGTGTAATACTGGGTGTAATACTAGGTGTAATACTGGGTGTAATACTAGGTGTAATACTGGGTGTAATACTAGGTGTAATACTAGGTTATTTTGTGTGTACAATATGTGTACAATATGTGTAGAGTATGTGTACAATATGTGTATACCACGCGTTATGAACACAAAGTAGAAGTTGTACATAACAGTCTGATTGACTATCACAAATACGAGAATATGAACTATCGTCACACGAGTATGAAATCATGGTTCCATTCACCTGCTTTTACATACATCAATCACCTGATACAAAAACATATTGTATTTTAGTATTTTGTTTTTTTTTTTAATTTTTCAGACCATCGTCTGAGATTTTTGAAAATGTTGACAACAAAAACAAATTGTAACATTTTTATAAATTCAGTTTTTGATTTTGGTTTTTATGTCTAGTGCGTAAGCATGAACAAGTATATGGAATGTCACAATTACGTTGTGGTTCAAGTAGCCATCCTTTGTACAAGATAGCAGGTGTTTGTGATATGTATGAATACCCAATCTATAAGAACGATCATATATACATAAAGTAACATACCAAGATGGTTCAACTCTCCGTATTTTACAAATGATAACAGTGGTTAAAGAAAGGATAAACAGGTGAAAGCAACCAGCAAAAGTAGGTGTATAACCAGCAAAAGTAGGTGAAAGCAACCCAGCATAAACAGGTGTGACCTACAGTTTCAATACCAAAAATATACTGTTCATTTTGTCCTCCTGTGCAACGTGTCCAAGTAGGTGAAAACAGGTGAAAGAAACTACGTATGTATTACATCGAATTGTTTTTGTAAAATTTGTTTGTGTTATTTTTGTTTGTAAAAGTTTTTTATAAAAGTTTTGACCATTTTATTTTTTTTGGTCTCATCGTCTGAGATTTTTAAAAAACAAATTATTTTTTGTAAATTTGGTTTTCATTACAATCTTTATGCATACCAGGTGAGCATGAACAAGTGTCACAAACATACGAGTATTCAGTAATGCTGTGAATGCCTCAAAACATCGTGTAGCACTTACACTACTACGTGTTTCGTAGTTAACGTGTCAGCATACACCTACTTCTTTTTTATATACACGAAGGTTTGAACGAATACATAAAATAGAATGGAATGGAATCTTACTGGTTCATTCATGGTGAATATGCATGTTCGTATCATTTTGTAATATACACGTGTATAACAATAACATTGTATATCATCTTAACAAATAAGTACAAAAACATTACAATTAACAATTATTTATTTTGATTTCAACACCATTTACCTAGAGATGTTATTTAACGTGTGTAGAAGACAGTTTATTACATGGAGAATTCAAAGCAATGTGAACATTGGGTCTGTACATACAGTTCAAGAGAGAAAGTTTGAAGACAAAATTCTTGCTGCCATTATCTCAAACGATGCTTGTGTAAATGTAGGACAATCGGAACAAGTAAAGCATAGTCGTGTAGGTGAACAGGAGTACTTGCATCCTTTTGTGTTTGATGACACGCAAACCAAAAGTCCTAAAGAACATAATGAATAAAATACGTTTTTTATTCTTGTTTGTATTGTTGTATTTAAGTTGTTCAGCATATGGTCAAACATCAATAAATCCAGTTTCATCTGTTTTGTTTTCAATTTTCCAACCTTTTCATCTCCTCGGAAATATCGACATTATCGTATGACTGTTCTTGACTTGAAGGTTGAGAAAGTTGTGAGGAATCTTCTTCTACAGTGATTTGTATATCACTACTATTCATACCTTGTTTTTGACTTCGTTCTTGTCCGTTGCTCATATCAACTGCAACAAGGATCTCTGTTGTATCTGGAACCACAATGCCCATACCCATGCTCATAACAGCAGGTAACATACTACTTGCGTTTTGCATAACTGTTTCTAACAAAGACGATGTAGAAGAACCATTGTTTCCGTTACCAAATAATTGTTCCGCCATTTGTTGTTGAATTTGTTGAATAGGATTTAATGCTTGTTTTGGAGAAGATGATTGTTGTTCTTGAGTGGGTGTTCTCACGTTTGATACTTGAACCTTTTGTTGTTGCGGTTGTTGTTGAGCAGGATGTGACGCATTTTGTTGTTGTTGTGTATACAATTGTTGTTGTGAAGTAGGTTGTGGAGCAGGTTGACGACGTTGTTGTGAAGCAGGTTGTTGAACAGGTTGACGTTGTTGTTGTGAAGCAGGTTGTTGAACAGGTTGACGACGTTGCTGTACTTTAACAGGAACAGGTTGTTGTTGCTGCGAAGCAGGATGTGACTTTTCAGCAGCAGCAAGACGTGCTACTGCTTCTTGTTGTACAAGCGGAAGTATAGTAGCACTTGTGTATCCAGTAAACGAACCATCATTTGTAATTGCAACATCATATTCACTTACACCTTGATTAATAGCTTGTTGTGATTTCATAAAGTGTATGACAGATTCTAATCCTTTTGATACTTGGACATATTTTTGCTCCAAGTCTTTGTACTTTTTGTTGATCTCAGCAACTTCATTTTTGAGTTCATTTATCTTTTTGTTAAATACATAGGTGATAGACCCTATGATGACAATCTCAGTTGCAACATGAAGGATTAACTTGTTATCCATTTTATTGGTTCATTCGTTCTCATCTTTAAGTAGATAATTATGATGAAACAAAATTTTCATCTTTGCAAGCAGACATCACCAATTTACATATACATCTTTAACAACTGTTTTAATGCTTTAATCTCTTCTTTTAATTTCCTGTTTTCATCTCTCAAGATGAACAGTTCTGATTGGGTGTTTATTGTACTTGAACTTGATTGTGTTTGAAGTTGAGGTTGGGTTGAAATAACCGTTACGGTTTTTTGCCAACAATAGATATATTCACAATTGTTAGCTTGTTCTTTGTTTTGAGCACGGTATTGCAACATCATATGAATCTTTTTAGTAGGTTCACCTAAGATCGTTTGTACAGGTGTGAACAAATCGTACTTGGTATGTTTTCTATTATCGGATTTAGAAGGCAAGTTTAAGCATAACCATCCGTTTTCACGGAGATGTTGCCAGGCTTTTGCCACAACCACTTTCAAAAACGACGAGATCCACACTTCGAATGTTTCGTACGATGGCATATGTTCATACTTTTCCAGGTCAAAATACGGTGGAGATGTCAACACCATGTCGTAAGACACTGTGGAAAAATCAAAGGTTTCACTTGGTTGAAAATGGATCTTGACAGTGGGAACTGTACATTCTTTCTTGTTTATGAGTTGTGTATAAAATGTAATCATATTGCTATATGGTGTTTGCAACTCAACGTTAGTGTCGATTCCCGTGTAATGGATTCCTTTGGCCATTGCAGCTACACATCTATCACCCCATCCTGCACAAAAATCCAAGACAGATGTAGGTTTAAAATAGTCGTAAAGACATGCCGCTACACGTGGTTTGAATTGGTTGATGGATCCAACACGTAGGTGCAAGACCGATTGCAAGTCATGTTCTTTGCACTCTTCAATACTTTTCTTCTTAGAATAGGTGAGAGCCAATTGTTGAAGCTTCTCTACGCCATTCGCTTGAATCCAACCTTCGTAGGTACCTTTGTTTCTATAATTGGTTCGAAGACGTACGGATTGAAAAAAGTAATTGCTGGCTTTATTTCCATTTGTGCTTGCACCAATGCGTGTCGATGATTCTTGATTCTCCTTCTTGTCTGTGGTATAATCATTGGTGTGTGCATGTTGTAAGTAGGTAAAATGCTTGATGGCCTCTTCTTCAGAAATGGGTATCAAATACAATGATTCGTACATCGGTATTTTGTTGTTGAATTTTTTGAATTACTACAGGTTGTTGCAATCCAACGTTAAAGGCTCAATAACTAGTTTGGTGTTATTATATAATTGAGCATAATTTTTTGTTTTGAATACTGTGTATATATACGCGAACTTAACAAGTTAGTTCAATCGATTAAAGCAATATCCATCCGTTTTAATCTTTCTTTAATCTTCATTCGTACTCATGCACAAAAATAATTTTTTATCTCTTGCACTCTTTATAAAAAACAATGAACGTTAATTTGTTGCTAATCGTTTCCGTATGTATTGTTCTCGTGTTTTGCTTTATGTATTTTTATTATCAAAATGAACCGAGACGTGAGTACTTTAATGTGTCTGAACACTTTCAATTTACATCAACCAAATCAGGATTCAATACAAATGTATTCAAACAAATTGCTGAACAACAATTACAACAACAGCAACAACAACAAACACAGCAAGCACAACAAGCGTCAACACAAGCACCACAATGGTTTCAAACTTTTAACAACAGCAATTGGTGGGCAAAAGAGGTCATGAAATCTGCTTTGTTGTACAACACATCCAATCGTGAAGTTACTATCAAAGTATATGGTAGCACTGTAACATTAGGTACTATCCAAGCTGATAAACCAAACGAAATTTTAGTTGACAATAAATGGATGAACATAGAAACACGTTTACAAGATTGTATCAAGTTCCCGAATTATGGTAAAAAGTCGGATATTGGTGCTGGTGGTAATCGTATCATGAACAAACAATTTTTAATTCGTCACAAAATCACCAACAAGATTCTCTGTCCAATGGGATTAACCAAAGACGCAAATGGTAACTGGCAACAAGGTGTTACTTGCAAAATCGTCAACACACCAACAGACATTGGTCGTTGCTTGTTCACTTATAATAGTGACTCGCGTTTTGTACACGTCGAATCTGGACAACGTCTTACACTCACACAAGACGGTAAACAAGTTATATTGTGGTATTGCAACTTGGCTCCAGGTGCAACACGTGAATGTCAATGGTTCATGGCTGGTAATGCACAACGTGTTCAAGTACTTTCCAATCAAACATACTTGTATGCATCTATGTGGCAAATGTTTACACATGAAGAAATCAATGTAAGTATGGAAGGAAGTCAAGTTGCAAGTTACGGTGATTCAGAGTGGGTCTTTGATATTACCTCCGTTGAAGACTACTATGGAGATGCTTCAAGCACCAACAATTGGTTAACTGAATTTTTAAATACAAATGATGCTGCATCTCGAGTTCGTGATCGTATGTATGCAGATGATAAAACATTGATGGCTTTAGTCAATGAATCTTCGAATCAATTTGGTGGTGATGATGGTGAGTTTGAGTTTAAAAAACCAGGTGATGGTATTTTTTCATCTCTTGCTTCTTCTGTAGGTGCAGAACAAATAAACGAACGCACATCTGGTTTCAATTATATCGTTCCTTATACAGGAAAGATCGTTGATGCGTTAGATTTTCGTTATGCAAGCAATGATTCATGGTCAGGAAAAGTAGGTGGACGTGGAGGCACAAAACGTGATATTGGAGGATGTCCAAATGGAGCAAGAGTCAATAGTATTTTCGGTAATGCAGACAAGTATATTAACTCCTTTGGATATAGTTGTGAAAATGGAAGCCGTTTTACTAACGTGGGTGGATTCAATGGTGCTTACTATGATTTTAGATGCCCAACTGTCGTGTACAAATTACCGAAAGGATTAAATTTAGAAGGACGTTGGTCAAGCAATGCACAACAAACCAACATACGTATTGAACCTAGATTTGGTAATCGTTCAGTTATTAGTATTGCTCCAGGTATTTTGCAATATTTGAACACACAGTTTAGAGATCAAGACGTTGTTCGTTTAGGTGATTTACGTGGTTTAGTCGATCAAAGCGGAGCAAAGATCAGAATCGTTTGGTGTACCTATAGATCCACAAAAGACGAAGAGTTTTATACTCCAAATGGTACTATATTTACACAAGTCTTTCCTTTGGATTTAGAAGGTAAATGGTCAGCATCCAGAATGGCTGCGCATATAGAAAAAGAAGGATCTCAAACAAATGTTGCCAGCAAATGTACAGGAAATGATTGCACAATTGAAGGTCAAATGTGTTTACCTGGTACTGAAGGTGCATCTGGTAAAACATGGAAATGTATCAATAAAAAGTGGGTGGAACAACCGAATACTTCGAGTAATGTAGCCAATGTAGCAAGCAAATGTACAGGAAATGATTGCACGATTGAAGGTCAAATGTGTTTACCTGGATCTGAAGGTGCGTCTGGTAAAACATGGAAATGTATCAACAAAAAGTGGGTGGAACAACCGAATCAACAAAAAGAACGATTTCAAATGCATGTTAGACTAGAAGATCGTGATAGAGTCAGACAACAAGTTGCACAAGAAAAAGACAAGTACCAAAAACAAATTGAAGAAAATCAACGTAAAGCAGCAAAACAAATTGAAGAACAACAGCGTCAATTACGAGAAAACCAACAACGTGCACAACAAGAACATGAACGTCAACGAGAATTAGATCGTTTACAACGTGATTTTCCTGTTGACGGATTTGTCCGTGTATTTGATCGTGTACAAAATTCCTCCTTGTTAGATTCTTCAAAAGGACGTGTAGAGTACAACGATGATGAAAAATTCAACGGGTACCCTGTTGTCAAGTATGCAGGTGCATATGGTATTGTCAAACGTGTGGATGATAATCTAGGTATAGTTTGGTGTATGAAGCAAGACAACAGATATGTTCCATTTGGTGTGGTTTGGAAAAAACAAGTAGGTGGTTGGATCAAACGTTTCACAGGCAAAGGTGAGAACAATTCTGCAGTCAATTCGATCAAAGCAGAATGTGCTGTCACACCTAAAGTAATAGGTTATACAGACGATGCACATGTAGGTAAAATACGTATGGAAGATGGAAGTTGGCAAGACATAGGTGATGTTTGCACAGTCATTGCTGGTCCTCCTGAAAATGAACGATTCATGTATTACAACTCGAATGGCAATAGAGAAGGATATCATTTCAATCCATTCAGTGGAGACAGTTGGAAATCTCTTGGAAATAAGATTGTGAGTGCTGCAAAAGATGTTGGCAATTTCGCCAAAAATTCGGCTGAAAAAGTAGGTGATTGGGGCAAAGGATTAGGCAATAAATTCAAAGACTGGGCTGGTAAAGCTGGTAAAGGTATCGTTGAAAGATTAGTTACTCTAGGTAATGCGATCGGATCTACTGCACGTAACTTGTGTAGAGACATAGCTAACACAGCAATGTCAACCTTGAATAAGATCAAAGATGCGTTGAAAGAAGCAGCTGAATTTGCCAAACGTTTAGCAGAGAAGGCTTTAGAACAACTCAAAAAGATAGCAGATGCACTCAAAATCTTTGAAAAATTACGTGATATTCCAGGTCAAATCATGGGTATCATTTGGCAAAAAATCAAGGATGCACTCAACGCTGTCAAAGACGTTGTGTTCAACTTTATCAAGGATGTTGTCATTGAACCTTTGAAGGCAAAAGCCAAGGAGTTCTTATGGTGGGCAAAAACCAACTTAAAGAAGGCAATACAAATGATCATGGATGCATTGAATCCAGTCGTCAGCCGTATCAATGAATCGATTGCGCGTGTTGTGATCAAACCAATCAATATGATTCTTATTAACACCTTGAGTGCAGGTTTATTAGCACCATTTGAAGGGTGTGTATGGGGTGGTTTGAACGATCCTTTATGCCCAATCGGATACTTAAATTCCTTGTTGAGTTTGATAGGAAAGAGTTTACCAAATACCAAAGGTATCAAAGACTTGATTGTTCCACAGATGAACAAGTTGTACACTCTTATCGCAGAAATGTTTCCATCTCCGTTGGTCAATTTGATTAATTCTGTATTGGTCAAACTCGGTTTCAAGGCAGCAAGTCCTGATGCGGAAGCAGCACAAGAAGCATTGGATGAATTGATAAGTATGGATGAAAGTGAAGAAGTACAAGATCCTGTTAAAGTTGCAAAACTCGTACAACAAGCGAAGACAGGTGTATTTCCAACCGACAAGACAGCTATAGGCGAAATTGATAAATTAGCATCACGTATTTTAATGCGTAAAGAACAGCCAAAGAAGATTGAACCACCAGCTGAAAAAGAAGAACCTGAAAAAGAAGAAGCTGAAGAGGAAGTCGAGGAGGAAGAAGAAGAAATCGAAGAAGAAGAAATCGAAGAAGAAGAAGTTGAAGAAGAGGAAGAAGAATTTATGATGGAAACATCCATCAAACCATCGATTACAACAACACAGAAACTCCCAACCTTGTCTGCACAAAAATTACCACCTGTCAAGATCAACATCAATGCGATCCGTAATGCCATGAAAGACTACAATGAAACTACTTTGGATCCATTAAAGGCATTACAAGATGCAGCATTATCTTCTAAACCTATGCCATCTGCAAAAGCTGAAATTTTAGCTACACTCGTTGAAAACAAATTAAAGAATCCATTAACATTACAAGAACAGAAACAAGTTGAAAATGCATCGGATGCGATTGATAAATTAAAGAAAGAAGCAACTAGTTCGTTAAGTGCAAACAAAGAGAATGTAGTAAAAGATGTGCAAGCGATTCAAGCTTTAACACCAACCTTGAATCCAAATGATCGTGTGCCAAGTCAAACTGTTAATATCAACACATTAGAAAAAGTATTGAATACAACCATCGTACAACAAGAAAAACAAGAACAAGTAGATTTACGAAAGTCTGTGGCAAAAGCAGAAGGAATCCCATCTTGTGGTTCGTATGTAGGTTCAACCAAGAATATTAGTCAACAATGTTATAACGATATATGGGCGAAGAAGTGTAAGACAACAGCACCTGTTATGACCGACTGGCACCGTACACAAAGTATGGATGATTTAATCAAAGACACAGAAACATGGGCAACATTACAAGATCTTGTTCATGTGGAAGGTTGTTATGGTAAAAACAGTGTACAATATGAACAAGCACTCAAAGCAATTAACGCAGCAGTTGCAAAAGACCAAGCAGAAGCTGCAGCACGTCAAGCACTCCGTACAGCTGCCATCGAGAAGGAAAAGATTGAAGAAGAAGTTCGTAGTAATGAATTAATGATTTACGGTGGTTCAAAAGTGTTATCAGACTTTGAATTTAAGTTGAAGACAACTCAACTCACGTTACAATCATTACGTACACAACGTATGAACTCAACAAGTGAATACAATTCGATCCAATTAGAAAAACAAATTGCAGACTTGATGCCTGTTGAGAAACAACTACAAGAAGATATAGAAAAAGTACGTTCAAAATTGAATGAAGTACGTAAAGATTACAAAGAAAGTGTACAGGACGAGAAGGTTATTTTGAAACAAAACAAAGTAGAAAACATCCATAAACTCACCAAGATCACCCAACGATTTATTACAGCTGGAGCAAACTCAAATACTAACGCAGGTATGAAGAAAGAAGAAGCATCCGAGTTATATGAACAAGCTATCAAGTTTATTAATCCTGAAGATAAGAAATCTTTAGAGGCATTAAGCAAGCTAAGAGACATGGCAATCAAATCACGTACATATACATCGGAAGAAGCAAGTTTGTTAGCAAAACAAATCATCGACGGAAGTGTTATCACACAAGAGAAATTAGAAGAACAACAAGAACCGAAACCACAAGGTATATTAGGCACATTAGCAAGCTGGATCGGATTATGAATTATGAATGTGAGTGAATAAATAAAACAAATGATTTTTTATTTTTTTTTTCACCTGGATGTAATAAACAACTTTTCAAGTTGATCCGTAGTTGAAACTGTTTAACAATCACACGATTTGTATTTTTTTGTTAACAACTTGTTTGTTACTTGTTGTTTGTCAATTATTAACACGTGAATATTTTCAACAACAAACATTGATAGATAATTCAGGAGGAGCTCCCTTGTTTGGATTAAGTCCAGACGCAATTAACAGCTTGAGATGGAATAATAACATGGGATTTTTTCCTGCTACCCATTTTAAACGCCCATCCTTTCGACAATGTTTAGACTATGCATATAAAATCGGTAAAGGAAAATTAACAGAGGAAGCAAATACCAAGTTAATTATGTGTGTACAACAAGCGGGTATGAGGCCATGGATTAAGAACTTACCTATCAGTTCACCAGGTGTTTAAAAAATATATGAGTATTTGCCTACACACATAACTTGCATATTATTTATAATTTAAAGAGAACAAACAATCAAGTATAAACTTAATCAATATGTTCAAATTCTTAGCTGGAGTCGTTGCTGGTATTCATCTGAGTCATATCTATCCACGTGAAACATCAGAGATATACAGGATTTCTAACAATATGATCAAGGACATCAAGAAGAAACTCCAAGATTATCGTAAAGAGGATGAATAACCTAGGTTCAAAATTGTAGTTGGAACCATTACATAAAGTTGGAACCATCAAAAACAGTTGAAAATTGAATTGAAATGGGAATAGAATAAAACATAATCTTTTTATTCGTGATGCTTGTAGCTTTTGTACCACACTGTGGCAAACCGAGCGAGCAAAGTACCACTTTAGATATTGTTGTAAGAGAATTTCCATTGAGGACCCCAAGCTGAGATATCTTCTTGGAACAATGTGGAAACAGGAGTGGAACGATCGAATTGAGCATCTTGAATTGCAGCCTCTTGGGTGATGTCCAAGTAACGTTCGAAGTAACCCTTGACCACATCTTTTTCTGTAGCTGGGGTAATGTCGAACCAACCACGGTATTCTTGCTTGATTGGAACGTCACCTCTTATGAAGTCAACTTGATTACCATAACGACGTTTTAAGTTACCGAAGATAGTTCTATCGTACATGAAATTTTCTGGGTTAGTTGGGTCAACGCCAGCTGAGTATTTCATATCTGGAACTGGTAATAAGTCAGCTGTCTCTTGGTATTCTGGTTTAGTAGAACCAATCTTGTTGTTTAATGCTTGTTGTGCTTGTGAAGAAGTCATAGCACCTGGTACAGCTTCAGTAGCAGATCCTAATTGTCTGAAATCAGGTTGTAAAAATTGTGCTTCATTCAATGTAGGAGATGGAGGAGCAGCTTGTAATGGCATTGGTGGTGTACGAGATTGACCTAATAAAGAATTTGCATCTACACGGTTAGTATCAAAACGTGGTGGTAATTGTGGAATTAATGATGGACGTTGTGGAACACCTGTAAATGTATTCTGTGAGATTGGTTGTGCTGGATCTTGTTGTCTTTGAACTGGTTGTTGAACTGGTTGTTGAACGGATTGTTGATAGTGAAAGTTTTCACGTTGTTTATCCTTGGAATGTTGCATTAAAACATAACCAGTACCTAACAAAGCACCTGCAAAGATCAAATTTTTTAAAATCGAGGATTGTTCACTCATTGCTTTATTCTCATCAACAAGAAAAAAAACAAAAAAAACAAATTTATACATTTTATGCTATATCTCACTCTTATAACATTTTATGACTTCTTTACACAAATCAAAACTTTCTCACAACGATTATGAAGACGTAGAATTTCTCTTCAAAAAAGACAACTACGAAGTCTCCTCCAACAAAGATATTTTTCGTCATCCATCCGCAAAAATCATCTCCGCTTCTCCCCCTTCCTCCATCAACAATGATGAATTATTCGATTGTCTCTCCTCCATTTTCCAACTCCACGGTCTATCTCAAGAACAAGCAACAATCGCATTAACACATCCATCGTTTCAATCCATGTTTCTCCAAGCATTCACACACTATTCATACCTTCCTCAAACCATGTTCCATCTTTCCAACGACTATTTAGAACGTATCGGCTCCTATATTCTTGATAAATTTATTCTTCAATATTTGTTCCTACATCACAAGCTAGAAAATGGTATTTCATGCCAAGATCGATACTCGTTAGTATTACAATGGATGCAAAAAGAACACAAGGCTGCCTCCTGGCTAGACTTACTTGGATTAACCAAGTTCATACGTTGGTCTCCTATTATTTTACAACTCGGACAAACCACTCGTACTATATCTTGCAACGATACCGTCAAATGGTCTGTCTTGCTCGCATTCATTGCTGTCACCGTTCGTTCCATCAACATTTGCATCAAACCTGGTTTAGGACATGAAATTGCTCACTCGATGTTACAACCTTTCTATAGCTTGTTAAATATCAATATTACACAAATGCATCGCTACAAAGATGCTAAATCTCAAATCGCTTTCAACCTGAACAAGAAATTTTCTATCAAAGAAGTTTTACATGTTCCAACTCAATTATTAAGTATAACAATCACTCTTTTTGATAAACAAAATACAAGCACCAAGATAGAGCATGCTGTACCTCATCAGTTCAAATTGTTCAATTGGAAACTACCCATATATGAAAAGATCAATACCTGGTTGCAAGAAAATGGTGTCAACTGGAATATCAGCACCAAACGTGATTAAAATTATTGTTGTGATTGTTTCTGTTGTTCGAGGTAGATTTGGTCAATATTACGTACAATTTCTTCATACGATGTTACTTCGGAATGTATGGCCAAAGTATTGTTGATTGCATGTGCTAAAAATGAAGGTAAAATAGAGTTGGAATACATGTATGCATATCCTGAAATAAATCCACCGATTGTTGCTGCGATTGTTTGTAAATAGACGTTGGAAACTTCATTTGATGCATGTAACATGTTAGAGATGTGAAACAATCCAAATAAAATTGCTTGTATGACATTTGCAACATGTTTATTCAGTTTCAAACGTTTGATTAATAAAGTTTTGAATAAAAATAAACGAAAAAAAAGTTCTTCTGCTATTGGTGCATACACACCTGCATTTATAAACTCAGCCATAGCTAATTCTGTTGGTTCAATTCGTTTGTTGTACATCGATTGAAATTCACGACCTTTTGCTTCTTGAAATTCCTCTTGTTGATCATTGCGTAACGACATACGAAAAATAACCATTGTATAAATCATAACTACAACTGTCCATACAAGCACTTTTGTAAACGAAGGTGCAGGTTGATTGACATCGAATAATAATAACTCTTTATAAAAGCACATAGTAGAACATGCGTCAGGTTGATTCATTATAAAATCTGATGAGTATGTTTGTTTGTTACACAAACACGTAGAAAAAAATTTTTTATGTTATTCCCATTTAAGAACAATATACTATGTAATCCAAGACAAACATCAAGATGAAACGTGAGCATGCATTATTAAATATTGAAGGTAACGCAACTTTTGTTTCTATTACCATCAAAGATGATATTGATGAAGATTTATCAGCTGTATTACACAAATTCTTACATTCATCCTTAAAATACGATCAAAACAAACGTGTGTTTATGTTGAAAACTAAGAATCTGGATAGTTTCTTATCGGACATTGATTCCATTGTGCAAGAATTCGAAAAGCAAACAGAGGAAAGTGAAGAAGAAAGCGAAGAATCATCCAGCAGTAGCAGCGACGACAGTGAAGAAGACAAGGTGTTAATTCAACAAGCGTTAGCACGTAGATTAGAAATGAAGAGCCGTCAAGATATCATAGACACAGAAGTCATCAGTGAATCTGAGCATGAATCTGTCATCACTCATTCACGTCGTATCCGTTTCCTTCTTCAAGAAATAAAAGCTTTAAAAGCAAGAGTAGCAAAATTAGAACAACAAGCTTAATTGATAATGATTCAAACATGGAAAGAACGCGTCCACTATTTATGCACTATGTTACTATTTGTCTCTCACCTGTTGTATGTCAATTGTCTCCGTCATTTTTGTGACATCTGGTATTGTCAACCTACCGTGTGGTTCAAAAAAACACATTTCGTACGATTTTTTTCAGGAAACAAGAACTATCGTATGTGTTTCAAACTCAAACGATTTGGAGTATGTAAAGTCAAACGTGTGATTGTAGAACAAACACAAGAAGACATCACAGAACTGGTGTATGAATGTATGGGACCAAATCATGATTTTTTTCAACAAGATCTGACAGTTGCAGATATGGGATGGACATCATTACAGATTATCCAACAAGATATGTTCGATGATGATGACAATTCTATCAAATCATTCATTTTACAACCGAAAGACAAGTTGATCAAGATGTGTGAATAAAGCATTTTAACAACATGGGGATGGGGTTGAAATAAAATAACAAGACTAATCCGCAACATAAAATGGATGGAACATAAAATGGATTGTATTTTTATGTAGATGCTTAGGTTGTTAGCTTGAATATTTAACCTGTAAAGTAAGGTCTGTGAACGGATACATACAATTCCATCGATACACATCTGTTTGAAGGGAAACTAATTGGTTCGATGGAGATATTTCCAACATCGCAGAAGACACATTGGTAATACCATCTTCTATTGTTTCATCCTCTTCAATAAATTGATAGTTTTGATTCTTCATGTATTGTTGATATTGTTCATATGTCAACTCGTTTGAAAAATGTTCTACATAATTGCTATCTTGTTGACCTTTACATTGACGTGAAATATTGCCTGAATCCGTCTTGATTAAACGTAGGTTTTGCAAGTTGTCAAGGTCAAAGTCGTCTGCACAAATAGTGTTGGAACAGAACATGACAGCATTCAAGTTGTTATGACCAATGACTAGAATCGATCGTAACAAAGATGGTTCAGTGATTTGGAAGGTTTGATTATGATTGTAATCACGGTTCCACACTAGTTCATTCACAAGTTTTTGTACAGGTATAAATGAATGTGGATCCATATTTTTATAAAATAACATCAATGGAACAGCGTTCATAGTTGTTACAAATGATTTTAATTCAAATGGTTTCTTCGTGATGAATTTCCATTTGTCGATGATGGATTGGGTTAATCCTGCGTGACTCAAAATCAAGTTACGGAACGTTAAGATGTATTGTCGACGGTTCAATATTTGAAAGACCATGCTTTTAGGATTTTCGAACATCGTAGGGCGTAACAACTTGGATTGTGAATAACGTGCATCCCCTTGAATATTGATAATTTCATGGTTGCCAAGCACGGAACAAATATGCCCCTTCGAAATATAGTTCAGTATATCGAAAAAAATAACAACTAACCAGTCTGGTGCAGAATGTTGAGATGGATGACGGACACGACGATGAACAGGTTTTCGCAACGGACTTGGATTATTATGATCTGACCAATTTTCATCAACCTGATCACCTAGTTGAAATACGTACTGGTGTGGTTGTGCAATATATTCTAAATTGGGAGAAATGAACTTATGGTCTATGAACCAGTGTATGACCATAGGCAAGTCACCTTCTATATCACCCAGAAGATATATTTGCGTTGTTACACCCTGTATTAGGGTTGACGCAGGTGTTGAAGAAGGTGTTGGCGCAGAAGCAGATGTAGGTGTTGACTCAGGTATTTGCGCAGATGTTGACGCAGATGTTGACGCAGATGTTGACTCAGGTATTGGCGCAGATGTTGACGCAGATGTTGACTCAGGTATTGGCGCAGATGTTGACGCAGGTATTGGCGCAGATGTTGACGCAGATGTTGACGCAGATGTTGACGCAGATGTTGATGCAGGAGAAGAAGGTGCAGCAGGAAGTTCTCTCAAGGAGACATGTGTTTGGAAATGTTTCATATAGTTTTTTAAAATGGAACGTAGAATGGCACGTTGCGTGTTAGGCACGATTTGGCAGTACACGTCATAAAAGTAGGACATAATTACATCTGTCATTGAACCAATTGCTAGAATCGAATGGAATGTAATCAATCGTTTGAAGTATAAAAGATATAATAATTTATACTTGTAAAAATAGGAATACTCTTAGTTATTTCTATCATAAATTGGTTGAACATTGTATGGTTTTCTACCATATGCTGGTGAAATTGAACCATTACCGATGTTCTTTTGACCATATGAACTATATGCAGCTTCATTTCTTTGGTTGTTTTGGTTACCATATGTGACTGGAACATTGATATCAACATCGAAACCAAACGCATTTGGACGACCACCGAAACCATTTTGACCAAACATCATATCTGCACCACCACCTGTAATACCTTCTGGTAAATTGAAATATGTTGGTGAAATAAATGGGCGTAAAGAGTTTTCTACGTCTATGCGGAGAGACGCTGGGAACGCGCCCGGGCAAGTTTGTGTGTCCAGCGAATCGATTGCTGAACTGCGCCCGCTATAATCAAATGCTGGGCGGACTGGGCAGACTTGGAATTCTGGAACGAAGGTTCTTAAGGATTGACCGAATGTAGCTACTGAACCAGCAGAGATTTTTGTTTGGACTAATTGACCTGAGACAATTGACATTCTTAGTTTTTTATTTGTAAGAAAAGATAAAAAAAAAATTTTATTTTTAACTGGGCATTTTCAACGAATATAGATTTGAGCAATGCCAATGTTGTAATCTTAGTTTAAAGACAAAGAAAACCATATAATAAACTGTAATTTTAAGTTGAAAAGACGTGTATAAAAATGTCTGAACCGTCACAACCTAAAAAGAACGAAGAAGAACAACCTACCGCGTTAAAAGCCAAGAAGATTGCACCGAGAGTTCCTTACGATTTTCAGCTTTTACAACAAGTACTAACACGAGATGGATCTGAAACAACAACCGATTATAGAAACGTACCTCTAGGAAAAGAGTTCAAGTTTATAAACTTAAGATGCAAATGCGGTGCATTGTTTAACAAAGTATTTAACACGATGAAACTTTACGGTGCAAAGTGCGAAGATTGTATGAAAGTTCAAGCCAAAGAACGTGCAGTCAATACATTTATGTTAAAATATGGTGTTGATACTCCGATGAAACTCGATGCAGTAAAAAAGAAAATAGATGAAACAAACTTTAAAAAGTATGGCACAAAACGTGGGTCACAAACAGAAGAAATAAAAGCAAGAATTGTTCAAACCAATTTAAAAAAGTATGGTGTAACATGCTCTCTTGCAGCTGCTTCTGTTAGAGAAAAATGTGATGCTACTATGCTTCAAAAGTATGGTGTCAAGTATGCATCTCAAGTACCAGAGATTAGAGAAAGGCAAAAACAAACAAATCTCAAAAATTTAGGTGTTGAATATCCAGGTCAATCTGAAGTTGTAAAAGAAAAGATGCGTCAAACAGTGCAAGAAAAGTACAATGTATCAAGTGTATTGCAAATACCAGAGTTACGTCAAAAAGCTCAAGAGACCATTCAAGCACAATATGGTGTTGATCATATATCTCAAGCACCCGAAATCAAAGAGAAAAAAAGACAAACAACTCTTGAGCATTTTGGTGTTGAATATCCAGGTCAAAGTGAAATAATTAAAGAAAAAATAAAAGAAACAAATATAGAACGATATCAAGCTACATGTGTGCTTGCAAACCCTGAGATTAGAAAGAAAGCATTAGACACAATCTTTGAACGTTATGGAGTTGAACATGCTGCTCAAAATGATGATATCAAAGATAAAATTAAAGCAACAAATTTGGCTAGACGCAATGTCGAACACGTATTTCAAGATGCGGATGTAAAAGAAAAAATCAAAAATACAATGCTTGAAGTATATGGTGTAGAACACAATATGCATGTACCTGAATTTGCCGAAAAAGGTTCTAAAACTGCATACAAGAGAAAAGCTGTAATAACACCATCTGGTAAAACATTGTACTTACAAGGGTTTGAACCTATGATGTATGAACAATTATTAAAAGAGTACCAAGAAGATGATATCGTTACAGACACTAAATTAAAGCCTGAGATTTGGTGGACTGATGCAAGTGGTAAACGTCATCGTTATTATTGTGATTTTTTCATCCCGTCCAAGAACTTGATTGTTGAAGTCAAAAGTACATTTACATATAATCAAGATGACAAAAAAGAAAAAATCACCAATACAATGCAAGCATGCAAAGATGCTGGGTACAATTTTGAATTGTTCATTTTAGATAAGAAAGGACAAAGAGTAAGTTCCATTTAATTTTATTTCTTGCATTTATTTCTTTAAAGATAAACGCGGAGTAAAGCATACTTTCATTATGAATAAAACACCATGTATCAAACAAGCAAGTTCAAGCATAAAGATGGTTATGAAACCAATTATTGAACAAATTATTTTAAACATACACGATCAAGATGTTCAATTCATACAACTTCGTTTGTTTGAACAAAAACGTAAACAATATGATTATCTGTATACTAACGTCAAGTATCAAACAAACACACTTTCAAGTTAAGTTGAAACCTGAATAAAATGTTTTCAACTGCAATATCACAATTGAACACAAATTTTAAACAACTGTTCGAAACATGTTTGTTGTCTAGTGATATTGAAAAAGTGGATACATTACTTGCCAATCAAACAGAAGCTATCTTTCCTGCTGCTGAACATCTTTTGCGAGCATTTTCGTTTTTTGACGTGGAGAAGACAAAAGTAGTGATCCTTGGACAAGATCCGTATCATGGTGTTAATGAAGAAGGAGTTCCTGAAGCAGATGGATTAGCTTTTTCTGTACCAAATGGAACCAAGATGCCTCCTTCATTACGTAATATTTTTAAAGAAGTAGGAACACGACAATGTACAGATCTTTCGGATTGGGCAGAACAGGGAGTCTTATTAATCAATACAGCTTGGACGGTTGTTCAAAACAAACCATTATCTCATGAGAAAATTTGGAAAGGTATTTTTATTAAATTTTTCAAGGCATTTGCAGCTAAGTGTGAAGGTGTTGTATTTCTATTATGGGGCAAGAAAGCGCAAGAATATATGACGTGTATCAACACAAGGTTGAATCGTGTGTATATGCACACCCATCCGTCTCCATTATCACGACAACCGTTTCAAGGATGTGATCATTTTAACAAGGCGAATGATTATTTACAACAACAAAACAAGTCACAAATTGTTTGGAATAAATGAATACAAATAAATAAAAAATAAATAAATGTTTATTATTTTTCTACTTGTCAATCATGTGTTATATGAAAACAAACTAGAGGTTTAATATGAGTTGAAAAATGTTATTTCATCATATTAAAATTTTTTGTAATAATTCACAAATTTCAGTTGGAGTTAAGCAATTTGTTGAATTATGATTTTTGTACCAAGCTTTTTTATCAGATGGAGTTTCGTAGATTTGTTTGAATGGATTTTGATCTCCTAATACTTCAATACAAACAACGTAACGATCATTTGCTAATAAATACTTGGTTTGTGAACCGGAAGAGATGTCACGATAGACATCATAAAAATGATAACGTACCAGCTCAACCGCATTGATGTGAATTGCACGTACAATTTGTGAGACGATGTTTCTGAAGTCGTCTCTGTATTCATGTGGAGATTTAGTGATTTGATCATTTGCTATTTTTGTACCATGACATATACCTTCATCACTGATACCAAAATATAGACGTCCATGTTTACGAGCATTAAGAAATGCAACTATATACTTCTCCACAAATTCATTTGATTGTTGTATTGGTAATACGATATTATAAAATGCTTTGAATTCCGTGAATTCATCTTCTTGAAAACCAACATAACTTTGATACACAAATGCATCATCTGCAATACTATGAACAATTGTGTTTTGAGAAGAGTGGCCAGCACGAGAAGGAGAGTTGGAACGTGTGAGTTGATCTAATACATCTTCAGAGTTTTTGACAGCATAGACTTCTAATGCTTTGTTATCCTTACCATATTTGAACTTGATTAATGTGTTGACATGATGATAAATATGGGAAGGGGTATAATAATATAATGCATCGGTCGCACATTCTTTGATGATACAAGTGTAGAACTTAGGTTTATCGTCACAGTGTTTCCAATTGATTTCGATGATGTGACCATATTGAGCTTCAGAAGAAGGAACTTTTTTGCTTTTTGGACAATGTGTAAAACAAGGTTTTCCATCTTTAAAATTACCTTCAAAATAAAACTTG
>Ga0214923_10003469_pt1 | contig 19758 bp, 12 predicted proteins | sample LL1510_MetaG_FD_177993 | JGI IMG/M metagenome (GOLD analysis project Ga0214923, IMG submission 177993) | Freshwater microbial communities from Lake Lanier, Atlanta, Georgia, United States - LL-1510 | ecosystem: Environmental > Aquatic > Freshwater > Lake | place: USA: Georgia | collected...
TATTGTTTTTTGAAATAGTATTGGAATATATAAAAGACCAGTCTCTAATATTCTTATTGTAAGAGTTGAATCTACAACATATAAACAACCTAATCCTAATATAATAATACAAATTAAAATATGAATTAGAACTATAGGATGAAAATTGATTAATAATAATAATATACTGGATGTAGTAAGTATTCCTAATAAAACATTTTGTATATTTAATTTTATTTTAAAAATGTGTTCTACTTTTTCAACTGCTTTTTCTTCTATTTTTTCAACTGCTTTTTCTTCTATTTTTTCAACTGCTTTTTCTTCTATTTTTTCAACTACTTTTTCTTCTACTTTTTCAACTGCTTTTTCTTCTACTTTTTCAACTGTTTTTTCTTCATTACCAATGGTTTCTTCTAGTAATTTAAGCTCTTCTTTTTTGATATTTAAATTTTCTTCACCAAAATATTCAGTCATTATATATAGTATTAAGTAATAATTTATATGGATTCATTTTATTTATATTTAATGAACTCTCTACCATTTTCATGTATATAAAATGCTATTACATATTTTATCGTTTATTTCAAAAAATTACCTTAACTATAATTTTTAATTTAGTTGATTTGCTAAGTTGTTTATATTCATAGTATAATTAACAAGGAACACATTGTTGTGAATCAGTAAAACTTAATCCTAAACAACTACATTCGTTCGCAATAGTGGGAGTATTTATAATAATACGTGCCAATAGATATGTTCTATTATATGTATCCATAAATATTTTACTTAATTGATTATGATGATTATTACTATATTTTAATGCTTCTTTTACTAAGGCATAATACATTGGAGTATCAGGTAAAACCAATTGGGTTTCAATTAATTGTTTTGGATCCATAGGATATTTTATGTTGTCTCCGATTATTTTTAGTAATCCTAACATTCTAAAATTACTTTGTAAAAATTCATTTAAATATAGACTACCACTAGAAAATCCTTGTCTAGGTGGATCCAAACTTTGAGCTCTTAGTCTGTTTATAAATGATTGATCTGTCATTTTAATTTGCGTATTCATTTGTGTAGTATTAGTTCTAGAAACTAAACAATTATTGTTTGTAGGTGTAGTTGTTTCTATGTTTCTAGTAGCATTTATTGTGGTATTTACAGATGTCGATTGACTATCTATGTTGTATACAAATTTAAAAACTTTATTCATAACCATATAAAATTTATCTGAATCATCTTTATTATAAAGTTTGGAACATTTTTGTATAGAAGCATTATAGTTTGGTAAAACAGAAGTTCTACAATTTGCGGTTGTACGTGCATTTAAACATCCAGCTGGATTAAATTCCTCATAATCTGGGTCTGGACAAAAATCCAATTTTTCTGTTGAAGGAACGGTTAATTCAAATAGCCATCTACCCTGAGCAGATTGATCTCCACTATTTACCCATATTGTCTGTGCTCTAGTATCAAAATTTGGATTATTATTTGATGGAACGATTATTGTTTCGGGTAACTGATTTCTACTATAAACTTGGTTTGCCCAAGGTCCACCACAATTTTCATTACTATTATGATTACATCTTCTATTACAATTATTGGAAAACCCATATCGACCAAAGTTATTTCCTAACCAACATTCTCCGCCATTTTGTAAGCCATAGAACTGCATATTTTGATTGTTAGCTGTATTCATACATTGGTCTTTACTCATAAATCCGGCAAATAATGGTAAATCACGATTTCCATTATCGGCAAAACATCCCATAAATCTATTAGGTATTATAGTTCCATTAGGAACTAATTGTTTTCCTATACATCTAAAAATAGACATATTACTATAGTATGTTGAATTACCATATGTAAATTGGAAACGAATTCCGCCTTGTCCGCCTCGGTTATTAACTCCAAAAAAAATCTGGGTATTTGGTCTGACATTATTAATTGTAAATCTGTATGTATTATTCCATTGATTACCGGAACTTATTAGAACACCATTATAAAAACATTGAAATTCATTATCGGCTACAACAATCATATTTAATGGCATTGATTGCGTAAAATGTTCAATACTATTATTTAGACTATTTTTAACACCAAGTTTATTTATAATAAATAGTAAAACACTTAAAATAATCAATAAAAAAATAATTTTCATATATATACCCTAACAAGAGATTATTCTGATAGATTATAAATATTTCGTATACGTATATAGTCTAAATCTTTAGGTAAATAGTCTTTATTTTTATCTATATTTTCAATGCTTTTATATTTTTTAATTAGATAATATGCTACCACACTATTTTTAAAACTACTACGAAATTTTATTTTTTTATAATAATCACTTCCACACAAAATACACAAATCTATAAATTCATCTTTAGTTATGTCTAAATCAATTAAAATTTCTTTTAAATTATATTCCAAAATATGACTACTGTTTGTTTTATAAAATCTATATAAATGTTCACATCCATAAACTAACATATCATTATCTTCACTAATACATCCATCAATTTCCCCTTTTTTATATAAAATACCTATAGCTCTATCCGCTTCCATATCCATATCATCAATATAATTGACACCCATAATATTACATAAATATTTAATAGCTTGCTTTGTTTTTCGGTCAATTGTCATTGAATTTTTTTTTAATTCATCTATTTTATTTAATACGACCGTTTTAATATCATTCTCATCCGAACTTATTTTTTGTAAATATACTGATTCTAAATATTGGATAACTTCAAGACTACGACTACGTTTAAAAGCTCGTTTTTGTAATTCATCTATTTTTTCTTTAGGTGGTTTACCATCAAATACATATATTGGTTTAATTTTATATCGTTCAAGATGTAAAATTTGTTTATGAATTTCTTCAACTGGATTTTTATTTTGTATAAGTGCCTTATATAAATAAAGTTGTAAATCTATGGCTAATGTTTTATTTTTTAAATCGTAAAGTGTTAATTCTCGAATAGAATTTTTATTGTATCTCTTAATTAAATAATTTAGGTCGCGAACACCCATATCTTTTTTGTTTCTTAATATATCTTATTGTTTTTTCTTTATTATCTTTTATGAAATTCGTGAAATTAAAAAAAATCAAATTTTAATATATATGTTTAATTGGAATAAAAACGAAATTGATGCTTTAAGTGGTAGATTTGTAAGTTCTGAAATTCTAAATTTTATTTTAAAAAATACAATTGATAGACACATCTATAAAAATGATTTAATCCATTGGAATACATATATATTTAATAATAGTAATATTGATGAAATTATTCATGTTGAAAATATGATGATTAAACGTGCTCTCGATTTTCAAAAACGTTCAAATAACCTAGGTACTCCTATGATTATTTATTGGTTTCCGACGGATTATAAAAAAGAATTACCCAAGGATAAGAAAAGTCTTGATGTAAATGAAATTAATAGTGCCGCAACTTTTCATGGTCATTTTAATAAATTTATTGCTCTTTATCGGATTGAAGAAGCACCAAAAGTTTTATATCATGAATTAATACATTATTTTGAGTTAGATAGTATTATTCCTTATGGCGAAGATAGTGATTATAAAATTCAATTTAATTTGAAATCTCCATGTCTATTACGTGAAACATATTGTGAATTAATGGCTTTATTATTAAATATTGAAGATATTTGTAAAAGAGAAAATAAGAATTTTATGGAACTTTATTCAATAGAATATGCTTTTTCTATCTTACAAAAAGACAAAATATTAAATTTTTTTAATATAAAGGACGCCAGTGATTTTGATAAATTAAAAAGTGATACTAATGTTTTTACCTATTTTATTTGTAAAACGGCAATATTATTATCTATTGATAATCCTATCCATTTTTTAAAAAAAATGGAAGAAAATCATTTTAAATTACATAGTATACAATTTTTAAAATCATTAATAAATAATGGTTTTGATTTGATATTTAAAGAAAAAGTGGATTTAAATATTCCAATATTAAATAATACACTGCGCATGACTATTATTGAATAAACCTTTTCTCAATATGAATATATATGGATGATTTAACTATTCTATTTTCAAAAATAAGTAGTTATATAGGTATGTTCTACAAATATTTATTGGAAAAAAAATGGTCTATATTTACTTTATTTATTTTTGGTATTGTATTTTATTTTATTTATGGATTACTAATGATAGTGAATTATAAAAATAATGTTAAAGAAAATTGGACAATTTATAAAAATAATCCTTTAATGTTACCTATAGCTGGATTTTTTATGGAAGGTAATTTTTTTACAAATACTTTTCAAAATTTCCAAGAATTTATTTATAATAATAGTAAAAATGCCTTTGGATTATTAATAAGACCAATACAATATGTATTTGCGATTATAACTAGATCTATTGGAGATATAGTATTTACATTAAATAATATGAGGAGAATGGCCAGAGTTATTCGTGAATTATTTCAAAAACTAATAGCTGAAGTTTTTGAGCAACTTACCCGTAGTGTGTCTACACTACAATTCTATCAAGAAAAATTTAGAAATTTGATGAAAAAACAGTATGCTATTTTTCAATTAATATATTATTATTTAGAAACATTACGTGCTACGTTTGATAGTATGTTTAATGGTCCATTACCAGTAATGTTATTATTTTTAATGATATTTGGAATATTATCGATGTTTATTATGAGTATGTGTTTATTATGTCCTATTCCGTTTGTTGGTTTATTCACGTGTCCTATTTGTGTATTATGTTTTAGTGAAAATACGAAAGTAGATATTGACAAATTTAATCAAAAAAACATAAAAGATTTAGTTTTAGGTGATAGTATATTTCCAGACCAAAAAGTAATAGGTAAATTTATTTTTAAATTAGAAAAATCTACGACTGTATATAAATTGGGAAATGCTTTTGCTACTGATAGTCATATTTTTTATAATGAAAACGGATATCCACAAAGAATACATGAAATATGTTCAAATTTAGAAAGTGAAAATGTCAATGTATTATATTGTATAGCTACGACGAAGAATATGGTATATAGTGGGGGTAAAGCATTTGCTGATTACTATGAGATATCAAATGAATTATTAGATAGTTTATGGAATAGTAATGTGTTAGAAAGTCTAAATGGTTTTCCTGAAATAAAATCATTTAAAAATTATCCAGCGGGTTTTATAATTGAAAATTTAAATATGTTGGAAAAAAAAACGGGATTTATTTATCATTTAATAAATGAAACAGATGTAGAATTGTATGAATATAATGGAATAATATGTAGTGGTAATAATATTGTATTAGAAAAGGAATGGATACGTGTAAGTGATAGTGTACATGCGGTAAGATATTTAGGCAAACATAATAATAAATTGTATCATTTTACGACAAATACGGGTATAATAAGTATAGACCGAATAATTTTCAGAGATTTTTTAGAAACGAATTGTAATCATGTTTATGAATGGTGGAATGAAGCTAGTGTAGAATTTATAAATAAATGTATTATTTAGTATAAATTTTAAATATCAAAAATATATATATGTCTATATTTATATATATTTTAGTGTTATTTCTTGTAATTTTTGTAGTATACATTGATAATAAAACAGAGCATTTTATAGATAATACTATAAATGTAAGAAATATTCCAGTAGATTATTCTACACAAGTTCGTAAAAAGGTTTTATATGATATAGAATATAATAATCCATTTTTGAATGAAAATGATTTTTTAATTTGGAATGATAGTTTAGAATTTAGAAATGATATAGTTACAAGTAAAAATACATATACTCCAAATTATTTAGAATCTATGCTAAAACCATTTGCTCAAGTTAAAAAATATAATGATAAAGATTTTATAGAGTTATCTAAAGGAACAAATGTAGATATAGACGCATTTTTATTAATAGTTGATAATGTTATGAATATGTTTTCCAATGCTATTTATTTTAATTTATTTAAAAATCCAGACCGTCCACAAAATATAATGTGTCCTAATATTAATATGTGTTATGTAAAATTATTAAATAAAAAAATTGTGCGTGTAAGAAAAAATCAGGATGGGATATATAAATGGGATATTTTAATTGAATTAACATTATATAATAAAGCATTTAGCTATGGAATTCTTTGTATCGTAGAAGATAAGACGTTAATAGATGTACGAGTAATTGGTATACGATCTGAAGATTTACGTAAACTACAATTTAATTATAAGCGTGACCCGCAAATAATGATTACACAAGATGAAATATTTCCATTTGTAGGAAAAAATTACTATAGATTTAATGAAAATACAGATGTTTTAATAGAAAAAAATGTTAAAAAAAAGGTAAATGAATATTTAAGTCGTCAGCAATTTACACCTAGTGGTAAAATTAATTTTAAGCATAATACGCATAAACAATATTACTGTCATGGAAGTCATGGTAGGGACAAAACAGAATGTGAAAATGACTATGATACATATTTTAGAAAGAAAAATCGTGGTGTATGGGATAAACAGTGTATTAAAGATACCGATTGTCCATTTTTTAAAGCGAATAAAAATTATAGTAATGTATTTGGTGGATGTATTGATGGATTTTGTGAAATGCCAATAGGAATTAAAAGGTTAAGTCCAAGATTTTATGATATTAGTAGCACCCCTTTATGTTATAATTGTAAAGGTAGTAATAATTGTTGTGCTACGCAAGAAAATCCAGATTATATGTTTGAGGGTGATATTTTGGTTAGAAAAGCCAATGAAGATGATTTGATAGAACGTGGTTTAGAATTGACTTAAAATACCATGCCATTATGAGTATTAATATTTTTAACACGTTCAACATATTCGTGTATTTCTAATTGAAAATTAACATCAAGATTATTAAAATTTACTAAATTTCCCGTTTTAGTTAAGAAAAAAACTTCCAATTCATATAGACTAGGTAGTAAATTTAAATCAAAAATTACTTCATAATTTGAATAGTCTAGAAAAAAATTATTAATGTCAGTTATTTTTGTGTATATTTTAGCAAAAATAATATTATTGCCAATATTATTATTTTGTTCAACTATATTATTAGTTTCAATGTTATTAAAACATAAATATATATAATCATTTACTTTTACATCTTGTGGTTTATTTATTTTTTTTTTATATATCATTCCTTGATCCGCAATGTAACCATACTTACTAGGAAAAATATTATTAAATGTTAGCAACTCATTCGGATTTTGAATATAATTAAATAGTTGTAGTGGAGTTGTATTGAACCCACTAAAAATAGGATTGATAAGTGTATTATTAATAGGATTTTTATTATAATTTTGTTTATAAATATCAAAAATAGTTCTTCTAAATCCAGTGCTATTGTTACGAAAATAAGAGCAAATGATACCTTTATTTGCGGCTAAATCTAATTCAATTGTATTATATTTACGATTTACATTAGTTATATTAAACGAAATATCATCAAAGATTGATGATTTTGTGTTAAAAGATATTGTTCCTCCAAATCCTTGATATCTACCTTTTATAGTTATACTATGAAAATTATTTTTTTTAAATGTATTTGAATAATCTACATCTACACTTTCTCTTAGTCCAAAATATATTATTTTAAAATTATACAATTTATCCTTTGTTGAAAGTATAATAACATTGTTAGGTTGATTTGGGTTAGAAAAGAAAATTGTATTAAATATTAATTGACTATATAAAAAATTGTTCATTATATTTTTAATATTCATTACGATATAAACTTTATAAAGTTTAAACCCTTCAAAAACTTCATTTGTATCTTCTATTTTTAATACACTGCATAATTTATCAAATGTTACTAATGTATTAGGCGCAGATTTAATATGATTTTCATTGATATAAAATAAATCTATTTTTTTAAATGTAGCAACATCAATATTTTTGTTTTCATTTTCAAAGGCATAAAACCATCTAATATTTTCATAATAATCAATCCATTCATCCAATTGGTCCGGTGTTGTATTACTATAAATAGTGTCAAAATATCCGGGTATATCATTATCATATTTACTATCTAATATGTCATTATTGTCTTCTTTTTGAAAATATACTATTTTATAGATATCATTAGGCACTGGTTTTAGGTAAGGATTTTGTTGATTGTTTTCAAATGTTACTTCATCGCTATTATAATAATTCCGTTCTATTTGTTGAAATCCTATATTAGTGCAGCAAAATCCTTTCATACCAGAAATATACACTTGTTTGTTTGATAAATTATTTATTCCTTTAATTCCAGCATTATTTATTTGATATAAATCTATATTTTTTTCGGATTGATAGTAGATTTTTGTATACCATTCATTATTTACGATAATATTTTGCGTAGACAAACAATTTGTAAGAATATTATTATCGTTAGCAATTGTATCACTAATTTGTTGAAAAGGGACATCAAAATCGCCTGCCAGTTGACAGCGTGTGTAGCTTGAATTATTTAATGGATTAAACATAATAATAATAGGTAATTCACTTTTAAATTCATATTTTAAAGGGCTATTTAATAATATTTCTATATATGTTTTACCCTCAATTGTAATAGTGTTTGGATTAATAGAATTGATTATGTTTGTTTGTTCATTTATAATATCATCTATCTCAAAACTAGTCAACATGTCAGTAAAATTATTTGATTTTTGATTATAATTTTGATATATACTATTGTGGCTACAATAATTAATAGTTACAGTATATCCAGGTTTTAATACAAATTGTTTATCAGTATACCAATTTTTTAATATATATAATTTATACGATCCCTTAATTTTAGAATTTGGAGTTTTATAAATAGTTGTATAATAATCTTTAATTTGTACAAGACATCCTCTATTTACATTATATTTAACTGGAAATTTCAAATTAATTTTAAAAATACGATATGTAACTAATTTTTCTGATTTTATTTGATTACCTATTTTTGTATATTTAGGTAATCTATTTATATCATTAAGTTCATTACTATATTGTACATAAGATATACTTTCAATAATGTTAGTTTGTATTATTTCATTTTTTTCAATATTGTTTACATCTACTGATTTCAATTGATCGATATAAAGAAAATTAATTGTAATTAAAAAATTATCTAAAATATTTTTATTCAATAATACTACACTTTTATTTATTCCACTTGCCCTTAAAGGGTCATATGATGGAGAAATTATATACAAATATCTATCACCTGATTGTATTGGAACCCATAATGCTCCATAGTTAAAAGTAGATGGTTCATTAAAAATATTAAATATTGAATTAAAATCAGCATTATTAGTATTATTTTGATAAATTCTATAGATTTGTTCTAAATTACACATATTTTGCTCAATCGATTGTGTTCCTTCTGATTTAAATTTTCTTACACTTTCTTCGGAGTAAACCTTTTTAAATTGATTTGAAAGATACAAATTAAGGTCCGCAGATGGAATATCTGCATCTCCATATATAAATTTGTTTTGATAACTAGTATTTTCTAAAAAGGCGTTTAAAGAACCGCAAATATTAAAAATATTATCAATTACTCTTGCTTTATATTGAAAAGTTTTATGAATATTATTTTCTAATTTTTGAGTATAATCTAAATCTACCATAATTGTATTTATTGGAGACAAATCTACTAATAATTGAAATATGTCTAATAATTTACGAATTTGAATGATATCCTTAGAGGCGTTTTCATTTAGATTTATAATATTATTTTTTATTTGTTCTATATTATCAATTAAACCTAATCCAGTTTCTTTATCAAAACATAGTTTTAATAAATTTTTATTATCTAACATATTTATCATAATACGATATTGTCCATTTAATTGATCGTCATTTTTTTGAAACTTTTCATTTACTTTCATACTTATAAAATAACCATTTTTAAAACTAGTAATATGTTGAGTGTCAAAATTATATAAATTCATAAAAACACTATTAATATTATTATAATAATTAAAATTTAAACATTTTTGAAGTGTATCCGTATTATCTGGAACAATCTGAACGATCGTTTTGAATTTTAAATAAGTATCATATAAATAAATATATTTATTTGCGTCTGTAACTAATATTGGTTTAGTTTTAATACGATTTTTTATAAGACTATCTTCAGTATAAATATAATCTTTAATATTTAAATTATCGGAGACATTATAGTTAGAATCAACTTTAATATACAAAATATATGTTATATTGTTATTAGGTTCACTATCTTTGTATAAATTATTAAATGTAGCCACACCTATTACAATTCCATTTTTATCTTTTACAATAATTTTTTCTTTAAAAATAAAATTATCTAATAATTCTAATTCAAAACGCCAAATATTTTTATCGGCGATATAAATGTATGTTTCTAATATGTATAGATAAATATCAAAACATCCTTTTGTCCATAATAATATGTTTTCTTTCACAATAAACCATGGCAATATTTTATTTAAAATTACATTATTAATTATAAATGCATAATCTTGTGAAATATTGGTGGAATTTAATTTAGGAACATCATTTAAATTATGTGTTATATTTTCATCTAGATTATTATACATATTATTATTTAAATTTGTTCCAAAATTTTCGTTTATTAAATTTATAAGTGCTATTATTTTATAGTCATTATCAGATGATACATATAACGAGTTAGGTATCGACATCATAAATACTTGCCACATATAAAAGGAACTTAATCTATCATTTTTTAATATACCCAAATAATCATTAGGACCCATTGAAATAGGGATTCCTGATTTGATAAATGCTAAACGAATACTTAGAAAAGTTAAATAAATATCAAAGGTAAATATATTTTTAATATTCACTTCACTCGTATTCATGATATCAAGTAAATTGCGTTGAATAATTGGACGAACATTAGTATTTTGTAAATAAACAGTATCTCCTATTCTGTAATTACTACTGTCTAGTAGTTCAATGTACATCTTATTTTGTATTATATTATCTGAACCATATGTCATATATATTTTAGTTATATATTGTTGATCGTATGCGATTGTATTATCAAATGATTTTTTCCACGGTATTTTATTTGTAGGATTTATATAATCATTTATATTTAAAATATTAGATTCACTATAACCGAGTATATCTTTTGGAGTGTCATATTCATCATTACTATTTTTGCCTACTAATAAACAATATTGATTTGTTTTTAAAAAATTTAAAACAATATCCGTGTTAGTAATTGTAAATTCAACCGGAAAGTCAAATGGTATTTCAAAACCAATATAACAATTTTTAAGTTCAATTAAAGGCCAATTAAAATATGGATAAAAAAAACTAGTAAAAATATTATAATAATTAGAAAATGTATTATCTTGAAAAAAAGGATTATAATGATTAAACGCCTCTAAACTATACTCATTTATATAATTAAGTAAATATTCTTTATTACTATACTTATACAAATATTTTAAATAATTTTTATAACCTAATTTTATGATATCTTCCGTTGGTAAGCAATTATGTAATTCTTTTATTTCAGGATATTCATTTAAAGTTCCCCATTCATAAGGCACTACGCATCCAATCGTATCACTTCTAAACCCATATATTACATCGCCTATAAAAATAGGTTGACTTACTTCCGTTTCACCACATAATTGAATGTTAATAGAATAATTTCCTTTATAATTACTTGTTTTATCATCAATTCTAATAATACGACCTATTTTATATGATTCATAATTAAAATATATATTATCAATTACTATAACTAATTCATTTTCTATAAAATTACATGGAATACCCGCATTATTTGATATATTACCATTACCAACATACGTATTATTATTATTATACATATTTATTAATGTTTGACCTATGTATCGCATTTTTTCATTTAATCCAGGATAATTTGCGCGAAAATTAAAAGGACTTAATTTAATCTGGTCTAAAATATTAGTGATATTTTCTGGTATTATTCTATTTTTATTAGATATATTATTTATATTTTGTAAATCAATTACTGGATTTATAATACGTATTTCGTATTTAAAAATAGGCAGTATTCTTGTTGTAAATTCTTTATTTAATCTTTTTGCTACTTCATTCGTAATTGAATTATTAGCAACATCTCTTAAAACTTCTATATATAATCGATTATTATTTATAACATTAGCACTTTTAATAATAAAAAATATAAACGGTGTTATCGGATTATATATAGCTGTAAATTCAATATTATTTAGTACTTTGTAACTTTTAATTTCATTTTTTTTGGTAGTGCTGTCGTATAGAACTTTAAATCTATATGTTTCAAAGTTTGGATTATTTATCTGTAAATTATTTATATCACCGGCTTTTAATACCTTTTGATAATAATCATAATTGGCATAAATATTATTATTAAGTTGTGTTTCAATTTGACTTATTAAAGTTTCATTTGTATAATTACCATTAGATAGACTAATTTCATAATATGGTATTAAATCATAATTTTTAAAACCTGTCATATTTGTTTTTACCGGATTTTTTATAGAACAATTGCGATTAATAAAAGTTTGTTCTTTTACAAATTTGCTATTTAAATTTTTTGTATATATATATTTTCCGTAATTTTGTAAATATTCTAATTGAAAACTATTAGATTTTTCTATAATTATTTTATATAGTTCTACTGAATGATAAATACTATACCCAGTTCCAATAATTATATTATCTATAGTGCATACAAAATTATTTTGTGTGTATATTGTTCCTATATTAATATTAGGCGTTTTTAATGATAATTCAAATACAAACATGTTTATATTTTTATCTAATATAGGCTGTTTCAGAATATCACAATAAAATTCAACACCTTTGTCATTTTTTAATAATATAACTTTTCCTTTATAATCAATGACATTATAATTAATTTGTGTTCGGGTTTCTATTATACGAATATTATCTAATGGAATACGTATTGTTTGCGGAGCCATAATATTCCTTGTTTGAAGCGCTGTAACTTGATTTGTATTATTAAATTCAGATGTTTCACTTAAATTAATATTATAGTTAGAATAAATACTTGCATCGAGTATAAGTTCAAATTGAACATCTTTTATTATACCAATTGGTTCATAACTTCTTAGTACTCTGTATTGATTTTCTTGCGAATTGAGTGAAATTGTATCCCCCTGAATTAACATATTTTGTCGATAGTTCGTAAAACTAACACTAGAATATGCTGCTAAATAGTTAGCATTATCATCCAATTTTTTTAATAGAAAATTTGGTTTGCTATTATTTTCTAAACTATATATAGAACCAGGCACAAAACCCGTAATTATTTTATTTAATCTAATATTATAATAAGTGTCTAAAATTTCATAGACCCTACCTATATTATCATTATCATTTATATTTTTAAAAACTAATGCTTCTTTAAAAAATGATAATTGTTCAAATGAATACATTATATACGCATAATAACTTATCGTATTTATAGTAACCATTCCGATATATTGATTAACTGTATTTTCTATTAAAACTCTATTTGATGTAGCCACATTTGTTTCATTTGTAGCACCGTGTAAAAAAATGGTTCCATTATTATTTATTATGGTTGATTGTTGATTAACCGTATTATTTGTTTGTTCCGAATAAATAACAGAACCCACTATAGATTCAGGAGTTGATAATGTACTTTCAATTGTTAATAACATGACATAACTAATATAATTATTTTTAACACTTGATGTATTAATCAATTCTTGGGAAATATTGCGGAATACAGTGCTATTATAATGAAATAAATGAGTGTTGATATTTTTATAATCTTCTGTTGCTGTAAAATTTTTATAAATTCGATAACTATATGTATTATTAACACTATCATATTTTAAAAATTGAGATACATTATTTTGAATATAATTAATATTATTATTTAAAAGAGCAAAAATGGGTTGATTATTTAATGAATTTGGATTAAATCGATGTATTAAATTATATATTGAAATCGTATAATATAAATTTTTGTTATCTATATATTTCGAAGGGTTATCTTGTATATATCCTACAACTCTTTCATCTATATTATTTATTAAACAAAATAATTCAAACCATCCATTTTTTTCTCCATAGTTTAATGATTTATCTAGTATAATTCTGTCCATCCAATTACATATTCCTAAATTTAATTCATATGTTTCAGTATTTACATATAATAAAAAATCATTAAAATACATAAGTGGATTTTGAATATTAAGTTGTTCATTATCTTCTCGCAAAATATACTTATTATCATTAGTATTATTATCAATTATTTCAGAAGTATAAATATAAAATATTCTCTTAATTAATTCTGGATTTCGTTGTTTTCTTAAAAATGAATTAAAATCTAAAGTAGGATCATTATTCACATAAGAAAATACATCTGTATTATAAAATAAATTAAATTGTATCATGAAAAAATACGCTACTTCAAAAATATTATTATTTGTATAGTCTAAAAAATGGTCAGTAGTATCTATATTATTTAAAATATTAAACATTAATTTATAAATATCATTTCCTACGTAATAATTGGGATATTTAGATGAATTAGTAATATCAAATTTATATAAATTATTATTAAACCCTGGAATATCATAAATAGCATCTTTAAGCCAAAAATCATATTTTACTCGTGCTCCTACATAATCAATATTATTTATTGAATAATGATCGTCAAACATCATAAATCTTATTTTATTATTCACCGCAGTTGTATAATTATTTTTCGTATATCTTTCATTATTAATATTAAAAATAATTTCAGGTAAAGATATATCTAACAATTTTAATTTATAAATATTACTAAATGTTTTTCCAAGAGTTATTTTAAAGTAACTTGTTAATGGATAACCTATTACTCGCGATTGTAATAAAAATATTCGAGGTCTTTTTAATTTCATTATTGTACAATAATTATCAATCTTGGAATTAGATATGTTGATATTATTAGTTGTATAATTAAAACTAAAAAACATAATATTATTTTTATTTTTATCTTTAAAATCATCTTCACTCGTGTATTGAGGTAGAAAATTTTGAAGAATAGGCCAAGTAAATATTTCTATTGCCTTTTCATTTTCAATATAGGATATACTATATATTGGTTTATTTGTCTCATTATTAAATTCTATAGTGCTAGAATTAATATTATTAATGTATTCAAATATATTTACTAAATTCGTAATATATATTTCTGAATTATTTTTAATATATGGAGATTTATTAGTTTCTCTAGAGCTAGTATTTTGTCCTGGTAAATATAAAAAAAGTTGACCATAATATTCTATTTTATTTGTCATTAAAAACCCTACTTCATTAAATATTAATTCAATACTATTTATATTATCTTTCATTTCACGATTTTTACTATCCACCATAATTACTGATTTACGTAAATAATGATTACGTGCTTTAAATCTATTGAACTGATCTTCAATTATACTATTCGATAATTCATCCATCCGTTCTTCATTATTTTGATTTAAACTATTTGAAAAAAAAATAGAACTACTTTTAGATATACTATCACTATTACGATTTTTAATATTATTCATAGATACTTCATATAATTCTTACAGAGGATTTATATTTAATATCTTTTTATTTTAAATAAGTAAATTATTTATTAAAAATTTTAAAACTTGAGTAAGAGCCATTTTTTTCTCTATTTGATAGGGACGAATTGAACGCATCGCTTCAGTATAAGACATCCAACGAATATTACTTATTTCTATAGTTTGATGCTCTGTAAAATTATAAATATTATAATCTTTAAATTGATTGGCTCGAGCAATATAATATATATGTTTATATTTTTTATTATTTGAACCAAAATACTTTTCAATAATGGGTTGATCACTTAAAATTATATCTAAATTATCTTCTGAAAAATTTGTTTCTTCGCGAAATTCACGAATAGCTGCGTCTAAATTACTTTCATTCATTTTACGTTTTCCTTTTGGAAATTCCCATTCTTGTTCTAACCAGTTATATTTACATTTTTTTATTACTTGATGTAAATGAATATATTGATTATACTTATTAATATATCCATTTCTTATTAACAAAAATTTTTTTTTGGATATTAAATAATCATTTTCAAACTTTTTTCGCATCTCATCTGTCATATAATTATTATCGTTATCAACACAATTATAATCAATTGAATACCATAACTGATCAAACGTTTCAGTCATTATTCGTATTTTTTCATTAATTGTCATTTCATTAAAAATACGATATATATATTCTACATTGTTAATACTGTATTTACCTAGTATAAAATCCATAAAACCTAAACTGAATTTACGACGTATCATCAAAAATCGCAAATTTGTCGCATCTTTATAATATAAAACAATACCAAGACTTATTATTGGCTCCAAACAATTACGTAATACATGACCTAATTTACCACAATTACAACAATATATTTTTCTTTTAGGATTAATTAAATTCATTATATACGGCTAAATTAACTTATACTAAAAATACGTATATATTTTTAAGTATTTACATTTAAAAATTTGATTTAAATATATATGTTTATTATAATATATAGCATAAATGTCATTATTTGTTAAAAGCACCCTTTTCCATAAAATTTATCTATTACCTAATGAAATTAGTCATAATATAGATAATTTATTATTGGAAAAACTTAAAAATGATGTTGGTAATAGATGCATCAAAGAAGGATATGTGCGACGGGATACAATAGAAATATTAAAACGTTCTATAGGGAATGTTGATTGTATACATTTTAATGGACGTGTATGTTTTCAAATGACGTATAGTGCGGAAACATGTAATCCAACGGAAGGACTTAAATTATTAGGGAAAATTGCCGATATCAATAAAATGGGAGCAATTGTAAATATTGAACCATTATCTATTGTATTACCTAAACAACATCATCAGGACCTGGAAATTTTCAAAAATATTTCAATAGGCGACACTGTGAATATATCTATTGTAGGATGTATTTTTGAATTATATGATACTGAAATAAACGCAGTAGGAATTATTACTGGTAAAAAGTAAAAAATTGATTGTATAAAATGTTTTTATTTATACAAACATATACTTATAGAAATGACATATTCACCATTAGCTTTAAATATAAATAGAAAAACAACTCATTATAATGAAATCTATAAAAAAAATCACAAACGTTTTTGTCAAAGATTTATTGATACAATTATTCTTAATCAAAATAAAGTTATTATTGATTTAGCTCTTAAATATAATATTGATAGTTGTATGTTTCATTATGGTTTAGTCGATACGGATATATTTTTATGGAAAATAAGAGATATTCTTGATAATTTTATGACATATAAAACTGTAAAAGAAGTTATACAAAGTCACGAATTAATGACCGCAATTCAAGATACTTTTATTGAACTAAATCAAATTAAAAATGAATGGATTAAGGTATTTAAAATTTAAAAACAAATAATATATCAAAATTAAGAAATATAATATACTATTTTTTTATAACAACATTATAAATAATTAGTCTATGATCTAAAAAGATTTTATATATAATTATTATAATGAACGAAGATTACCATAAAATAACTGATATATTATATTATCCCCATGGAATTTCTACTGAAATAATAAATAAAGATAGAATTATTTATATTACATATTTTAATCTAGAAAAATCTAAAAACGATGATTGTATTATCGATATAAGTTATGGGCTTATTGAGTGGTTAACTATGGAAAAGGATAGATATTGTAATAAAGTTAGGAAAACAAATTATCGTGTCATTGGAGAAGATAGTCTTAGACAATACCTAAAAACTACTTATCAAATTGAGCTTCCGGTATAGACTTCATATTTATATAATATGCCAAAAAGCATAGCCAATTGCTATAAAACACCCATACTTTTAAATTCACCAATAGTATTATAATTATAAAATGACCATATACAAGTTAATACTCCATATATAAATAATACTAAAAACCGGTTATGAGGACCTTGCGATAAAAGAGGTAAGAACATAAATGTTAAATAATAAATTCCATATATAATCATAAAAAACTGTTTATATATTCTATTTCCCAGTCTAGATGACCATTAATACCCTTTCCTATATTTTTGGAACATACAATATAAATAAAAACAATATACCTATTATAACTGGTATATAAAATATGGGTTTATTATTAAAATACGCATTACCAAAAATTTTGAACTATTGGCTGTATCACAACTATATATACCGAAAAAAAACAAAATATATCATGTCCTAACCATATAAATCCTTCCCACAATTGAACCAATATAAAACTAACTATAAATAAAGCATTCCAATAATCATAGGTTTTTATTAAATGCTTTTGACCTAAACCATAATTCACACACTATATACATACCAACAAAAAAAGTTAAAAATGAATGGATTAAGGTATTTACCTTTTGAACAGATAAATTGATTATATACCTTTCTTGAATTATTATTTTTTACTTTATAATATATATGAATGAAATTATAAAGTTGCCATTTATTTTAAGTAATATAAATATAGTTAGTAAATCATTAAAAAATAAAACAAAATTAGGAGTTGTATTAAAATCAAGTTATGATATTCTAAAAAATATTAATATGGCATACATGGCAAAATTAATTGATAATAATACAGATTTAGTTGATATTTATATATTTGAGAATATTTCAAACGCGATATTTGCTAGACAAACCGGTATTACTAAAAAAATTATAGTTTTATATTATGTCTCAGTAGATGAAATATTATTAGCTTCTGAATATGATTTAGAAATAACATGTCCTAATTTTGAATGGTTATTACAAGCGGTAAACATATTAGATAATAAACCGTTAAAATTACATGTTTACGTTGATTTAGGAATTGGACGATATGGTTTTATAGATCCTAATAAATTATATGACTTGATGTATAAAATTAAAAATTATTCTAATTTAGAATTAGTGGGATTAGGAACACGTTTTAATCCTACGGTTTCTCGTTCAGAAATAATACAAAAAAATCAATTAGAAACATATGACCCTATTTTCTCACAAAATAGAAAAGAAATATTAAAAAATTATTTACAATTACAAATTAGTACGTTCAATGCTATTATCAAATCATCATTACATCAAAATTTAATAAATGAAAAAACACAAATTCATGCGGCATGTTCTATTGAAATACTTAATCAATTAGATGAGGTTTATTATGATTTTGTAAGAGTTGGAACATTAATACATAGCACAATTTATCAAAAATTTAAAGTTGATATTCCAATAATTGATATTAAAAAAATACCCCAAAATTTTTGTATTGGATATTATTGTGAATCAACTATTACACAAAAGCCATATAATGTAGCTTATATTAAATATTATGGATTTTCTAATAATACAATATATAAATATAATGATATAGAATTAGACATTTTTATACAAAGTGACCCTATGGGTCTAACTATCCCTGACGGAACTAATATCGATGTAGGAGATAAAATTCAAGTAATTATAGAATAATAATTTAAAATAGATTGAGATTTATAGTTATTAGATGAAAATTTACTATTGTTTTAGTTTTTGTTCATTTTCTTTTTTATAATTCATATTTAAATAATAAGCTAAAAAAGCGTAACCTATTGCTAAAAAACACCACATACTACTAAATTCATTTGTTTCCATATAATTATATAATGTCCAAATTAATGTTCCTACACCATATATAATAAGTGGACTAAATCGAGATA
>Ga0214923_10003470_pt1 | contig 19756 bp, 15 predicted proteins | sample LL1510_MetaG_FD_177993 | JGI IMG/M metagenome (GOLD analysis project Ga0214923, IMG submission 177993) | Freshwater microbial communities from Lake Lanier, Atlanta, Georgia, United States - LL-1510 | ecosystem: Environmental > Aquatic > Freshwater > Lake | place: USA: Georgia | collected...
ACGACGGATTCGTCGATAACAATTTGCGTGAATGGTTTTGGTTTCACAAGTTCTAACATGAACTGAGGAAAACCTGCGTCAGAGATCACTCCGCGGTTTGACTGTTGAATAAATGACGCTCTTTCACCGAAAGACGATAATGGCGGAGATGAAAAATAAACAATGGTTCGATTTCGAATAGTCTGCTCAAGAGAAATGTCAAATCTCTCGAGTCCGAAAATTAGGAGCATTATTGACAAAACTGTCGACCAAACAACAAAAAATACCCTGTCGTAAAGCACGACAAATATTAGCAACTAAGAATTGTGTCGAAGGTGGGACTTGAACCCACACGCCCTTACGAGCGCCAGCCCCTTAAGCTGGTGCGTCTGCCAATTTCGCCACTCCGACTTGCATTCAAAATCTATCTAGTTTGTGAGCAACAACCCCAACGCGATGACTGTAATAACCCACACAAGTGCCAAAACAGTCGTTATCCGGTTCAAATTACGCTCAGCGGCCGCCGAACCGAGCGCCGCGCCGCCGCCACCACCGAACATATCCGACAAACCACCACCTCGACCGCTGTGCAAAAGCACACCGACGATCATTGCGAGCATCGCAACGACATTGATCACAATTGTTACGTAGGTGACTATATTTCGCACGCCAAAATTCTACCTTTAAGACTCAGGAAAATGGCACGCCGACATCTGACCACTCGGCCGAACGGTGAGCATCGGCTCTTCTTGCGCACAAACATCTTGCGCCTTCCAACAACGGGTTCTGAAGCGACAACCTGACGGAGGGTTCACTGGTGACGGCACATCTCCCTCGAGCATGATGCGATGACGTGCTCGCTCTATTTTAGGGTCAGGCAGAGGCACGGCAGATAACAACGCTTTGGTATACGGGTGCGTCGGTCTTGCATACACAGATTCTTGATCACCAATCTCAACGATCTTGCCGAGATACATGACAGCAACACGGTCGGCGATATGTTGCACCACCGATAAGTCGTGGGCAATAAATATGTAACTCATTCCAAGGCGCGACTGCAGATCTTCGAACAGGTTGACGACACCGGCTTGGATACTTACATCTAGTGCAGACACAGGTTCGTCCAAAACAATTAGTGCCGGGTTCAGCGCCAAGGCTCTCGCCACACCAATTCGTTGTCGTTGTCCACCCGAAAACTCGTGCGGAAATCTCTGTGCATGATCGGCAGATAGGCCGACCAGCTCGAGTAATTCAATTACTTTGTCTGAGTGGTCGCCCGGCACCCCTTGCACAACCATCGGCTCAGTAATCGAAGCACCTACGGTCATTTTCGGATCAAGCGATGCGAACGGGTCTTGAAACACGATCTGCATCTTTCGGCGCAATGCACGCATTTCTTCGAACTTCAGCGAACTCAAATCGTGACCTTCAAATTCAACGCTGCCTGAGGTTGGTTCAATCAAGCGCAAGATACAGCGACCGACTGTGGTCTTGCCTGAACCCGATTCGCCGACTAGTCCAAGAGTCTGACCTTTGTCAACCGAAAACGAAACATTAGTTACTGCTTGAACTATTCGTTTTTTTCGTCGTGCACCATTGTTGACACGTAATTCAAAATTTTTTACGAGGTTGGTAACCTTCAGCAATTCACTACTCATACAAAACTCTCGCTTTTTGGCAATTCTTTGGCGCGTACGCAAGCTGTCTGCAAATCACCGAAACCGACGAGCGGCGGCATCTCGCCCTTGCAGATATCGGCGGCGTACTCGCATCGTGTATGAAACGCACAACCACTCGGCGGGTTCAACATATTTGGTGGAAACCCTGTTATCGGCTTTAAGCGCTGCTTGCCAGGTCGCGGTAACGAAGCCAGCAAACCTCGCGTATACGGGTGACTTGGATGATCAAAAAGACTTTCGATCGTGCCCTGTTCGACATTGCGACCTGCATACATCACGTTCACACGATCGGCGACTCGCGCAATCACACCGAGATCGTGAGTGATCAACACGACTGCGGTGCCAAAGCGCTCTTGCACGCGCTCGATAACCTCAAGAATCTGGGCCTGAACTGTCACGTCAAGTGCCGTCGTCGGTTCATCGGCTATCAAAACCTTCGGATTGTTGGCAATTGCGATTGCGATTACCACACGCTGACGCATGCCGCCCGAAAACTCGTGCGGGTATTGCCTGGCCCGATCGCCAGGCTGCGGAATTCCAACAATGTCGAGCAGTTCAACCGCTCGTTTATCAGCGTCGCGCGCCGAAAGATTCTGGTGAGACCTCAGCATTTCAGAAATTTGATCACCGATGCGATGTACTGGGTTCAATGCCGACAGCGGATCTTGAAAAATCATCGAAAGCAATCTTCCACGTACTGAACGCATTTGTTTGGCAGACGCACCGATAAGTTGTTCACCGGCCAACAAGACAGACCCTGTCACTCGCGCTCGCGCGGGCAACAACCCCATGGTGGCCAAAAAACTCACAGACTTGCCTGACCCTGATTCACCAACTACACCAAGCAATTCGCCCGCTGAAACATCTAGATCAACGCCACGCACCGCTTCAAGCGGCCCAGACGGCGTGTCAAACGTGACATGCAAATCGCGAATTTCTAAAACTTTTTCAGCCATCACACGCCACGATCAAGTCGAGGGTCAGTCGCATCGCGCAGGGCATCGCCGATGAAATTGATGCTGAGGGCAATGACAATCAACACCAAACATGGAAACACCGCCAGCCACCAATACCCAGTTTGCACTGCACCTTTGGCAGCACCGACGAGAATGCCCAATGAAGTTGCGCCATCTCCCGCTTGCGGGCCATAGCCGAAAAACGCAAGAGTCGATTCGCCAATGATCGCGCCAACTACAGAAAAAGTCAGCGCGACCATGATCGGACCAACAGAATTCGGCAATAAATGTCGAGTAATGATGTAACGCCGCGATGCACCTACTGCGCGTGCCGCTTCGACAAATTCACGCTCTTTGAGTGAAAGCACTTGCCCGCGAACAATGCGCGCAACACCCATCCAACCAAATAACCCGAACAACACGATAATGAATCGAACTGAACTCATGTCACCCGTAATCGGTCGCAGCCACGGCAGCGCACCAAGTACATTTCGAACCACCAACAAAGTAACCAAAAATGGAAATGCCAGAAACAAATCTGTGACTCGCATCATGATGTCGTCGAACTTTCCGCCGCGAAAGCCAGCGACGGCACCAACGAGAGCGCCGAGCGTAACCGAGATAATCGCACTGGCGAGACCAATCAAAAGTGAAACCCGAACTCCATATATCAAACGGCTGTAAAGATCTCTACCGATATCGTCTGTGCCAAGCCAAGATTTTGCGCGAGGTGTCAAAAATGAATTAGGCGGTGCTTGAACAGACTCATTGACGCCGTAACGAGCGGTCAAAGGAGCAAGAACAATAAACAGAGTCAAAAGACCGATAATGATGCAACTCGCTACGGCCGCTTTGTGCGAAACAAATCGCCTGAATGCCATTTGGCGTGGCGATAAGACGGTTGACTCTTGTTTACTCAAGACGAATCCTTGGGTCTAACCATGCATATGAAATGTCGGCGATCAGATTGAAGAACAATACCGAAGCGACGATCACGACCATCCATGGCATCAACAACGGAAAGTCGCCCTCGCCGAAAGATTTCAAGAAATAGAGACCCATGCCCGGATACGAGAAAATATTCTCGGTAATGATCAAACCACCAACTATCGAGCCAACATCGAGAGCCGCTATGGTGACAACCGGTATCAAAGCATTTCGCATGCCATGTTTGATCAGAACTCGTCTCTCGCTAATGCCCTTCGACCGGGCTGTGCGCATGTAATCAGAATTCAAAACATCAAGCAGCGATGAACGCATGTATCGGCTGTATGTTGCAATGATTTGAATCGCAACGACCAAAGTTGGCAGTGCCATGAACTTCAACATTAGAAATAGATCAAAACCGGTGTGGCCGGCTGGGTAGACACCCGACGTCGGAAAGAGACTTTCACCGAACCACTTTTGCCAATAAACCGCAAACAACAGCTGAAACATAATCGCACTGATAAACGGTGGTATTGAGATGCCCACAAATGCACTGGTGTTGATAAACACATCGCGCTTTCCGCCCGGGCGCAGGGCGGCCAACACGCCGGCGATCAGTCCAAAGAAAATGCCGACGACTGTCGCAGCAGAGCCAAGCCGCAATGTATTCGCCATCGCGTCTTTTAACGCTGGCCAAACCTCACGACGACCTTTGATGCTCCGCGGCCATTCACCGGTCACAAAATTTTTCAACCACTTGAAGTAGCCCTGAACAAAATTCGGATCAAGTCCATTTACGTCGATGTATTCGGCGATTTTTGCGCGACTTGCACGCGGGTTAATTCGCTTATAACTAGCAACCGGATCGGTGCCGATGCGCAATGCAAGATAGACCAGAAACGTCACGATCAGCAAAGTCGGTATTGACCACGCGACCCGCCGCAAAATATAACGAAACATCAACTACAGCCTTACCGATAGTGGCGCGCAAAAGAAATTACACGACAGCATATTTATCAACCCCAACAAGAAAGGTGCGCCGACCCAGTTTTCACCGAGCCGACGCACCTATCTCAAAGTTCCTTGCAATTAAAAGCGATTAGCTCTTAATTTCAACTTTTGCCTCACCAGAAAGCAGGTTCGACAACACGTACTTACCATCATTGGTAGTTGTGTATGCGCCTGGCAATACCTGGAACGCGGTTGTCCAAACCATCCACGAAGAGTTTGCACACTCAGTGATTGGGTTGAGACACTCTGGCCATTGCTCTGCGCCGAACACTATTTGTCCGTCGCCATCGAGATCTTGCCAGAGGTGAATGTTGTTGAACGCCGCAAAGTTGTTAAGTTCGGCGTTCCATGGACCGCCGACCTTGTCAGTGCGTGCAAAACCCGACTTCGGGAACTGCATCAACGGCAACATCACATGATCTTTCGCCATAAGCGCAAGAACCTGCTTTACCTTGTCTGCACGGGTTGCTGCATCAGCATCAACGTCTGCTGCATAGAGCAAATCTGATGCTTCTTTGTTACACCAACCTTGGCTGTTCTGACCAATGTTGCCATTGGCCTCAGTTGGGATCAGGTCACAAGCAAACGAGCTTGTCAAATATGCAGGGTCTGGCGGAGCTGTCGAAATGTACATCGCCATGTCGTAGTCCATACCCGGCAAACGCTGCTGGAAGTAGCAAGCTGCATCGCAGTTGTCTGCGCGCACTTTGAAACCTGCTGCATTGAGCAACGGAATCAAATAAGCCTGTGTGCTCTCACGACGAGTGTTGCCCGTGTTGATGATCCAACGAACGTCTGGAACCTTGCCGCTTGGGTCAACCCAATAGCCATCTGTGCCTTTTGTCCAACCATTTTCGGTCAACAACGCTTCGGCTGCTGCTGGGTCATAGCTGTTAGCGAACTCGTCGCCTACGCAATATGGTCCAGGCACCATTGGGCCGCATTGAAGCAGTTCTTTGCCACCGAGTGGAATGTAGATCTGTTCAAACAATGCTTCACGGTCGATTGACATCGAGAATGCCGCACGGAAGTTTGGATCTGCGAATGGTCCGCACTTCTGTTGGAAGTAGAAACCTTCGTAGTCGCCGCCGTAATCAAGATTTGTCTGAATGTTGTCTTGCTTCACTGCTTCTTCAATGCCCGCAAAGAACTGTGGGTAGATGAAGTCGACTTCGCCTGCTTTGATCGCTGCGATTTCGGTGTCGCTATCTGCCTTCGGCACGATAACGAATTTCTTGGTGACAGCCTTATCAGTGCCCCAATATTTGTCGTTTGGCTCGAACACGATTTGATCTGGGCTCCAAGACTTGATCTTGTATGGACGACCCGAGAACGGAATGTTGTCTGCAAAATCAGCAGATACATCTTTTGTGTTTTTAACAGATGCAGCTTTGATGATGCCACCAAACAGACCACGCCACGGTGCGTAGACCGATTTCAAGGTGACAACAACTTGCTTGTCACTTGTACCGGCTTCTACCGCTGTCACTTGGTCGTAGCCAGATGTCGAAATCGAACCTGGTGTGTTCAATGATGCTTCCCACGTTGCGGCGAAGTCGGCAGCCGTAATTGGCGAACCGTCATCCCATACCGCTGCTGGGTTGATGTCGTAAGTTATCGTCATGCCACCAGTAGTTGCCGGCTTGACATAGTCGTATGTAACATTCGCGCAATCATCCAAACTGGTTGGATAACTGACAGCCGTAGTTTCTTCGGCTGGCGCTTCGTCTGTCGCTGCGTCATCACTGCCACCACAAGCCGCGCCAATTAATGACACGGTGATTAGTGCTGCAGCAAGACGAGCCACTTTTGTGGTTTTTCTCACTCTCCGACCTCCCCGTCAGATTAGGTAGACGCCATGTGGCTTCTAGTCCCGTAAAGACTAACAGCGTAGGTAAAGAGTGAACAGGCCAATCGCCCGAAACTAATCTTGTTTTTTTAGGCGATACTGACAAATTCTGGCGAATTCAGCGGCATCGAGGCTTGCCCCACCGACCAAAACCCCATCTATATCTGGCTGGGCCATGATCTCAGCAATATTGCTGGCCTTGACACTGCCGCCATATTGAAGACGAACGGCACTGGCGACGTTCGCCGAACTTATTTTTGAAATTTCTTCGCGGATTGCACTTACCACTCGTTGTGCGTCGTCAGCTGTCGCAGTCTTGCCAGTGCCAATCGCCCAGATTGGCTCATAGGCAATGACCATTGACTTGATCTGTTCAGCGGTGCGCTTTTCGAGGGCGCTTCTTAGTTGACCGAGAACCTTTTCATATGTTGTTCCGGCTTCTCGCTCTGCGAGAGTTTCGCCAACGCACAAGATAGGCGTCATTTTGCTCTTTTGAATCGCCACGATCTTGTTGTGAATTGATTCGTCGGTCTCGCCGAAAATTTCACGTCTCTCGCTGTGACCAACTATCACATAACTGACATTGAGTTTTGCCAAAAACATTGCCGATATCTCTCCAGTGAACGCCCCACTGTCGACCTCATGACAATGCTGTGCTCCAAGAATAAATTTAAGTTCGTCGGCGTCAATCAAAGTCTGGACGCTTCGCAGATCGGTGAAAGGCGGATGAATCGTCACGTCAACGGCTGCGAAATCGTCTTTTGTCAAGAGGTAGGCAAGTTTCTGGACACATTGAATTGCCTCAAAATGATTGTGATTCATTTTCCAGTTGCCGCTAATTATCGGCTTACGAGCTTCATTTGACATTTGGTGCTCCCCTTAACGCAACTAGACCCGGTAGGTCACCGAGCTGCAAAAACTCTAGTGACGCTCCGCCGCCGGTCGAGACATGGTCAACTTCTTTATCTAATCCAAATTGAGCGAGCGCTGCCGCCGAGTCACCACCACCAACAACCGTAAACGCTTTAGTGTCGGCCATCGCTTGCGCGACAGTACGCGTGCCAGCGGCGAAGCGTTCGTCTTCGAACATTCCCATTGGTCCGTTCCAAAAAACGCTACGTGCATTCATGATTATGTCGGCAAACGCGGCCGCACTACCAGGGCCGATATCAAGACCCTTGGCGCCATCTGGCAAACGAACACCGAAAGTTGCAAAGTCGCCTGCGGAATCTAAGCCCACAATGTCTTCAGGTAGGTGAATCGGCACATCTCCAGACAAAAGTTCTTTACACGCGTCAATTTGATCGCGCTCACACAAAGAGTCGCCTATTGGCAAATTTTTGGCAGCCAGAAATGTAAAACACATACCGCCACCGATAACCAGTTGATCTACAACTTTCATCAAGGCTTGAATTACGCCGAGCTTGTCGCTCACCTTTGCGCCTCCCAAAACTGCCACGAATGGCCGCTTGGGGTTTGAACGCAACTCTGACAAGACCTCAAGTTCGCGCTGCAATAAACGACCAGCCGCCGATGGCAAAGTTTTGGGCGGTCCAACAATTGAAGCGTGCGAACGATGTGCCGCACCAAACGCGTCGTTTACGTAAATATCGATGCCATCTACAAGTTTTGCAACAAAGTTGGGGTCGTTAGCTTCTTCACCTGGGTTAAACCGCAAATTTTCGAGCAATGTAACTCCTGGCGCGAGTTCAGCCAATCGCTTTCTGACCGGCGCGATTGAATATTTCACGACTTCCTTTCCTTTTGGCCGACCAAGATGAGTTGCGCAAACTACATTCGCACCACGAGACGTCAGCCAGCTGAGCGTTTCTAGAGCACTTCGAATCCGAAAGTCATCGACAATGACTCGATTGTCGTCCGGTCCAGCCATAGGCACGTTGAAGTCGGTGCGTACGAGCACGGTTTTGCCGCGCACATCACCAAGATCTTCTAATTTGGCGATCATTTAGCGACTGAGTGCTGCCCCGATGTATGTAGTCATATCGACCAATCGATTCGAATAACCCCATTCGTTGTCATACCAACCAAGCACTTTGACCAGAGTGCCCATGCTCATTGTCAGGTCTTTGTCGAACACACAACTGTGCGAATTCGTGACTACGTCGCTCGAAACAATCGGATCACTGCAATATTCAAGAACTCCCTTCAATGGACCCGCTGCGGCTGCTTTATAAGCAGCGTTAATTTCGTCGACCGTCGCCGGATTCTTTAGATTTGCAACAAAATCGGTTATAGACCCTGTCGGCACTGGCACACGCAACGATGTGCCATCGAGTTTGCCCTTCATCGATTGCATCACCAGACTTGTCGCTCGCGCAGCGCCAGTGCTTGTCGGAATGATATTTATTGCCGCCGCACGAGCCCTTCGCAAATCGCTGTGAGGAGAGTCAACAATTGATTGATCACCGGTGTAAGCGTGAATGGTCGTCATCAAACCATTTTCGACACCGAATGCATCGTCTAAAACTTTTACCAGCGGCACGAAGCAGTTGGTTGTGCAACTGGCGTTTGATACAACCTTATGTTTTTTCGGATCAAAGTCTTTGTGATTGACTCCATAAACGAAAGTCGCATCTGCATTTGTCGCAGGCGCTGACACAACTACGCACTTTGCACCTGCTTCTAAGTGGGCCGCAGCCTTATCGCGGTCGGTGAAAAAACCAGTCGACTCAATAACGACGTCGACTCCGAGTGTTCCCCAGCCCAATTCTTTGGGGTCACGTTTCGACAATACCTTCAGAATTTTCGAATCGATACTGATGCCCTCGTCAACCGCTTCAATTCTGTTCGGTAAGACACCGAGTACCGAGTCAAATTTGAGCAAATGTGCCATCGTCTTGATGGTACCCAAATCGTTCACAGCGACTATTTCAATGTCAGCGCCAGATTGCCGGATTGCTCGATAAAAATTGCGGCCAATGCGACCAAAACCGTTAATACCAACTCGTAATGTCATGGTCGAATCTTAGTCAGATCGCTGTTTTAGCGAGAAATGTCGCGATGTGTCACTCGCGGGTTCTGACCACTTTGGATCAACCAATTCTTTAATTGCTCGGCGATGACAACCGAGCGATGACGACCTCCCGTGCATCCAATAGCGACGGTCAGGTAACTCTTTCCCTCTGCCTTATACGCCGGCAAGAGCAAAGTCAGCATTTGCGTAAGGTGATCAAGAAACTTACCTGAGAGTTCCTGAGCCATCACAAAGTTTTGCACCGGCTCGTCAAGACCCGATAGTGGTCGAAGGTTCTCGTCCCAATGAGGATTCGGCAAAAATCTCACATCAAAAACAAGATCGACATCAAGTGGCAAACCGTGTTTATACCCAAACGAGACAACCGATATCTGCATTGCATCCAACACACCATCTTGGGTGAATAGCTCACCGAGTTGCGATTTCAATTGATGAACAGTCAAGTTTGACGTGTCAATCACTAGGTCAGCCTCGGCTTTGACAGGCTCAAGAATAACTCGCTCTTTAGAAATCGCTTCTTCGACGCCTGACTTGCCTTCAGCAAGCGGATGTTTACGCCGCGTAGCGCCGTAGCGTTTCACAAGTTCGGCGTTAGTAGCGTCCAGAAAGAGCATTCGAACTCGATGGCCTGACGATCGCAAACGCTTCAGAACTTCAATAACACCAATTTGTGCTGTCGGAGTTCCGATCACAAGCGCGAGTTTTGATAGCGATTCGCCTGCTGCTGCAATTTCGACAACTTTGTCGATCAATTCGGTTGGCATGTTGTCGACAACGAACCAGCCCAAATCTTCTAAGTCATCGGCAGCTTGCGAGCGACCCGCACCAGATAGACCTGCGATTAAGAGTATGTCAGCCACTTCTAGACAGGCTATCTATTGTGTCGCATCAGATGAAGAATGAAACCTTAGATACACCGCGTCTGCCGTGTTCTTTGGTAACCATTTCAATTCAGACAGCTGATCGCGAGTGGCTTTTTTGACTTGGCTCATACCGCCAAATGCGGCAATGAGTTTTTTGATCCTCGCAGGCCCTAAACCAGAGATGCCATCGAGTTCGCTTTTTGTCATACGCTTTCCGCGCAGTTCGCGATGAAATCGATTTGCGAACCTGTGAGCCTCGTCGCGAATTACCTGCAACATGAACAATGCATCACTTCCTCGCGGCACTTCTACGGGCTCACTTCGACCAGGGACAAAAACCTCTTCAAGCTTCTTTGCTAATGACGCAACAGGAATTTCATGTTCTAGACCCAGTTCTCTCACAACTTGCTCCGCCACACCCAACTGACCCTTGCCACCGTCCACGAGCAGAAGTTGTGGCGCATAAGAGAATTTGCCTGGCCGCTCGCCACGCTCGTTAATCGGTTGGTCTCGCTCGTTTATATACGCGGTCAAGCGCCTCGTCAGCACCTCGCGCATCGCCGCATAATCGTCGTTCCCTTCGAAGCTTTTGATCTTGAAGCGTCGATAGTCGCGCTTGAGTGGCAAACCATCTTCGAGCACGACCATTGAACCGACGTAATCGGTGCCCTGAAGGTGAGCCATGTCGTAACACTCGATGCGTAGCGGTGCCTCGGGGAGACCAAGAAGATCTTGCAACTCGCCCAACGCCCGAGATCTTGCGGTGTGATCAGACGCTCGACGAAGTCGATGACGATTTAGTTCTTGTTTTGCATTTTGAGTTACCAGTTCGTGCAACTCTCGCTTGTCACCGCGAAACGGAACTCGAATTTCGACTTTTGCTTTTCGGCTTTGAGTCAACCATTGTTCGAGTATTTCGCGTCGATCTGGCTCGAACGGCAGAACTACGACCTTAGGAATTCCCAATATGGGCGCCTCACTATAAAGTCGCTCGACGATCACGGCCACCAGAGCTTCACTACTTACATCTTCAACTTTGTCTACGATGAAACCTTTTCGCCCGACAACCCGACCCTTACGTACATAGAAAATCTGTACGGCAGCCTCAAACTCGTCTTCAGCGATGCCGATTACATCTAGGTCTTCGTCACGCTCACCTACCATTTGTTGGCGCTCGAGCGCAAGTTTGATCGCTTCCAGTTGATCCCGATATTTCGCCGCGCGCTCAAATTCTTGTGCGCTCGAACTCTCGGTCATCTGCTGCTCAAGTCTTGACACAACGACCTCACTATCGCCGTCCATGACGCTCAGAAAATCGTCTACGAGACTTTTGTATCTTTCATCATCCACCGAACCGACGCACGGCCCTGAACACTTTTCAATGTGAAAGAGCAGACACGGTCGCCCGAGTCTCTCGTGTTGTTTAAAGGTTGCTGCCGAACAGGTGCGGATCGGAAAAGATTTCAATAACAAGTCAAGTGTCTCGTGAATCGCCCACGGGTGTGGATAAGGCCCAAAATAACGGGTACCTTTGCGCTTGCGTCCACGCATGACCATTGCCCGAGGCCACTGCTCATCAACCGTCACCGCCAGAAACGGGTAGCTCTTGTCGTCTCTAAGTCGAATATTGAATCTCGGCGAAAAGCGGTTGATGAGACTGTGTTCAAGTATCAAAGCTTCAATTTCGTTGCGAACCTCGATCCATTCAACGCTCTGTGCCGCACCAACCATGCTGCTTGTACGCGGATGAAGGCTTTCGGTCTTGGCGAAATAACTATTGATTCGTGCACGCAAATTGTTGGCTTTGCCAACATAAATTACCCGACCCGCACCATCTTTAAACTGGTATGACCCTGGCGTCTCAGGTATCACACCCGACGGACGTTGCATAATCGCTCGCTATTTCTTTGCAATCTTCTTGGGATTCATGGTCTTTGACTCATTCAAGACAGAAGACAAATATTTTCCCGTATGTGACCCCTTAACTTTCGCAACATCCTCTGGTGATCCTTCGGCAACCACCAACCCGCCACCGCTACCACCCTCGGGGCCAAGATCAATCACCCAATCAGCAGACTTGATCACATCGAGGTTGTGCTCGATGACTAAAACAGTGTTGCCAGAGTCGACCAAGCGTGCCAGCACAATTAGCAGACGCCGAACATCTTCAAAATGAAGGCCAGTTGTCGGCTCGTCAAGCAGATACATCGTGCGTCCTGTTCCGCGCTTCGAAAGTTCACTCGCAAGTTTTACGCGTTGTGCCTCGCCACCTGACAACGTCGGCGCCGACTGTCCGAGTCGAACATAACCCAGACCTACATCTACAAAGGTCTGCATGTGGCGAGCGATGCGAGGCTGATTAGCGAAAAAGTCGACTGCATCGCCGATGGGCATGTCCAAAATGTCGGCAATGCTCTTGCCTTTGAAGGTGATGTCAAGTGTGTCTCGGTTGTATCGAGCGCCCTTGCATACTTCACATGGCACGTAAACATCTGGCAAAAAGTGCATCTCAATTTTGATGGTTCCGTCACCAGAACATGCCTCACAACGGCCCCCGGGAACGTTAAAGCTGAATCGACCGGGTTGGTAACCACGAACTTTTGCTTCAGGAGTTGAAGCAAAAAGCTTGCGAATATCATCAAAAACCCCCGTGTAAGTTGCGGGGTTCGAGCGCGGAGTGCGACCGATCGGTGACTGATCCATGTCAATCACCTTGTCGATGTGCATCACGCCGTCGACACCGGTGTGTCTACCTGGTGCGTCTTTTGATTTATAAATTCTTTGCATCAGTGACGGCAACAAAATGTCACGTATCAGCGTACTTTTGCCGCTGCCAGAGACCCCCGTTACGGCGACAAAACATCCAAGTGGAATTTTTACATTTAAATTTTTGAGATTGTGTTCTCGAGCACCACGAATTGTCAAGAAGTCTTTGCCTGGCTTTCGACGCATTGCTGGCACGCCAACACATCGCTCACCTGAGAGATATTGACCCGTGATTGAATTTTTGACTTTGAGTACACCCTTAACCGGCCCGCTATAGACGACCTGCCCGCCATGCTCGCCCGCTCCTGGGCCGATGTCAACGAGCCAGTCACTCGACCTGATCGTGTCTTCATCGTGTTCGACAACGATCACCGTGTTGCCAAGATCGCGCAATCTCTGCAGCGTTTCTATTAGGCGATGATTATCTCGTTGATGCAAACCGATACTCGGCTCATCGAGCACATAAAGCGTGCCAACCAAACCCGAGCCGATCTGACTGGCCAAACGAATGCGTTGCGCCTCGCCACCAGCGAGTGTCGCCGCAGCCCGAGAGAGAGTCAAATAGTCAAGGCCGACGTCTAATAGAAACCCCAAACGCGAGTTGATTTCTTTTGTAATTCGTTCGGCGATCATCGAATCGCGATCAGAAAGTTCAAGATCAGCCAAAAATTTTGCCGATTCACCTATCGACATACCACAAACTTCGGAGATGTGTTTACCTTCGACAAGAACGGCGAGAGAATCTGGTTTCAGTCGAGCACCTTTGCACGACGGGCAAGGCACCTCTCGCATATAACTTTCAAATTGTTCGCGAGCGTTGTCACTTTCGGCACCTTCATGGCGACGTTTTATCCATGGAATCACACCTTCGTAAGACGTGCTGTATTCACGAGTACGACCGTAACGATTGCGATATTTCACCATCATGTTGTCGTCAACACCATTCATAACGATCTTCTGCGCCTTGACCGAAAGTTTCGACCACTTTTTATCGAGATCAATATCAAATCTGTCGGCTACGGCTTCGAGCATGCGTGTGAAGTATTGCGTGTGGGCAGATCTCCAAGGGGCTATCGCACCTTCATTGATACTCAAATTCGGATCAGGCACGACAAGGTCGACATCAACTTCGTATTTGGTGCCGAGACCTAGGCAGTTGTCACACGCACCAAACGGCGAATTAAACGAGAAATTTCTTGGGGCCAACTCTTCATAACTGGTGCCACACTTCGGACACGCCAAATGTTGGCTGAATGTGATCGGCTCGCCTCCATCGACAATCTCGATTTCTGCTACCCCGTTAGCCAAGCGGAGTGCGGTCTCGAGCGAGTCAGTTAGTCGTCGTGTAATGCCGTCTCGGCGCACAAGACGATCGACGACGATATCGATTTGGTGCTGCTCGTATTTCGCCAACCGAGTAGGTTTTTTCAAGAATTCACTGATCTCGACGACTTCGCCATCAACACGAGCACGAGAAAAACCTTGTGACGCGAGTTCTTGCAAAAGAGTGTCATACTCTCCTTTTCTGCCACGCACGACTGGGGCCAAGATCTGAAATCGAACGCCCTCTTCGAACTTCATTATGCGATCGACGATTTGCTGTGGTGTTTGCCTTGACAAACGGGTCATATCGCGTGAGCAGTGTTGCACGCCTATGCGCGCGTAGAGAAGACGCAGATAATCGTAGACTTCGGTAATCGTGCCGACGGTCGATCTCGGGTTGCGCGACGATGACTTTTGGTCGATCGAAATTGCCGGAGATAAACCGTCGATCAGATCGACATCTGGTTTGTCCATTTGACCCAAAAATTGTCGGGCATAAGAACTCAACGACTCGACATACCTGCGCTGACCTTCGGCATATATCGTGTCGAAAGCAAGGCTTGATTTACCCGAGCCCGACAAGCCCGTCAACACGATCAACTTGTCACGCGGCAGTTCGACGCTGATGTTTTTTAGGTTGTGTTCTCGGGCGCCACGAACAACTATCTGATTAGCCATCACAGGCAGGCTACAAAGTGTTAGTGGGCATCTCGTAACTCGCGCTTAAGTTCTTTTATTTCGTCTCTGAGACGTGCGGCATACTCGAAACGTAGTTCTTCGGCGGCCAAGTTCATTTCTTCTTCAAGGGTCATTATTAATCGAGCTAGTTCACTTTCTGGAAGGGCTCGAAGCTCGCGAACAACCTTGTCGCGTTCGTGGTCTTTTCGCCTTCCTTTGCCGGGCAACGGCGCGGTGTTGCTGGGCCGCAACACCGACAAAATGTCGCCTATCGCTTTGCGAACCGTTTGGGGGTCGATGCCATGCTTTAAGTTGTAGGCGATTTGCAACTCGCGACGACGGGCAGTCTCAGAAATCGCATACTCCATGGCGGCCGTCCTGTTATCGGCATACATAATCACTTGCCCGTCGACATTGCGAGCCGCGCGGCCAATCATTTGAATGAGCGAAGTCTGACTTCGCAAGAAACCCTGTTTGTCGGCGTCCAAAATCGCGACTAGTGAGACCTCTGGCAAATCGAGTCCCTCGCGCAACAAATTGATACCGACTAATACGTCGAACTCTCCCAACCTCAACGCTCGCAAAATTTCGATTCTTTCGATCGTGTCGATATTTGAGTGCAGGTATCGAACTCGAAGACCCTGTTCGATTAAATATTCAGAAAGATCTTCGGACATCTTTTTGGTCAACGTCGTCACGAGGGTTCGATCGCCCTGTGCGGTCTTCAACTTGATCATTTCGATTAGATCGTCGATCTGACCTTTGGTTGGTTTGACTATTACTTCTGGGTCGATCAAACCAGTCGGTCGCACTATTTGCTCGACAACCTGCTCGCTCAGTTCAATTTCAAACTTGGCGGGTGTCGCGGAGAGAAAAATACACTGATTCAATCGCTCGATTGTTTCTTCAAATCGCAACGGCCGATTATCCATTGCCGATGGCAGTCGAAAGCCGTGCTCGACCAATGTTTGTTTTCGGCTTCGATCTCCGGCGAATTGACCATGAAGCTGCGGTACCGCCACATGGCTCTCGTCAATCACCAATAGATAATCCTTGGGAAAATAATCGAGCAAGGTGAACGGTGGCTCGCCTGGTTGACGACCGTCAATATGCATCGAATAATTTTCGATGCCATTGCAGTAGCCGACTTCTTTCATCATTTCTAAGTCGAACATCGTTCTCATGCGTATGCGCTGAGCCTCAAGAAGTTTGTTTTCAGATTCGAACATCTTCAACTGCTGTGCCAACTCTTGTTCTATGCCAAGCATCGCCACGCGCATACGCTCTTCGCCTGCGACATAGTGAGTTGCTGGAAATATCACGATTTCGCTGAGGTCACGTAGGGTTTCACCCGTCACCGGATCGACGACTGAGATTCGCTCAACTGTGTCACCGAACATTTCGAGACGGGTAATCGTCTCTTCATATGCAGGATGCACCTCGATCGTGTCACCGCGAACCCGAAAGTTGCCACGCCCCAAAGTCATATCATTTCGGTCATATTGGAGTTCGACGAGTCGCGCCAAAATGCTGCGTTGGTCATAATCGACGCCCGTGTGAAGTTCGAGAAGATTTCCTCGATACTCGCCAGGGTCTCCCATGCCATAAATGCAACTCACCGACGCCACCACGATCGTGTCGCGCCGCGTCAATAGCGCTGCAGTAGCCGAGTGTCTAAGCCGATCAATTTCATCGTTGATCGACGAATCTTTTTCAATGAATGTGTCGCTGGATGCAATGTAAGCCTCAGGCTGGTAATAGTCGTAATAACTGACGAAATACTCAACGCGGTTGTTCGGAAAAAATTCGCGCATTTCTTGCGCGAGTTGCGCGGCCAGCGACTTGTTCGGCGCCAAAATCAGTGTCGGGCGTTGAACCTTTTCAATTGTCCAGGCGATGGTCGCCGACTTTCCAGAGCCGGTTATGCCCAACAGTGTTTGAAATCTATCGCCCCGATTGACCCCATCAGCAAGCTTGGCTATCGCTTCGGGTTGATCGCCGGCGGGTTTGAATGGCGATTCAACAACAAATTTGCGTTCACTCATTTCAGAGATTGAATCCACGACCAAGCCGTTTCAACCTTTTCTTCGAGCTGGGTGCGGTCACCCGAATTGTCAATCACATGATCGGCAATAGCGAGTCTCTGTTCACGCGTCGCCTGTTTGGCGATACGTGCCTTTGCATCTTCGACAGACATGTTTCGCTGCTGAACGAGGCGACCTAAAGCAAGATCAACATCGAGATCGACCACCAGAACCCCGTCAAGACCCTCTCTTGGATTTTCAACCAACAACGGAATATCGAGCACCACGACTTTGTCGGTTTCGCGAAAACTTTCAATGCGTTCGTTCATTACTCGGCGCACAATCGGGTGAATCAATTCGTTAAGGGTCTTGAGCAGGTTCGAATCGCTGAAAACCCTCGTGGCGATTGCGGCCCGATCTAAGGATTTGTCTGACGCGACTACTTCTGGGCCAAAAAGTTCAACCATCTTTAGATAGACCTCTGCACCAGGCCGTTGCAATTCGCGAACAATTAGATCGGCGTCGATCAATATTGCGCCACGGTTAGTCAACAGCCGCGCAACCTCTGACTTACCAGAGCCGATGCCACCAGTGAGCCCAATGAGAATCATCGGATACTCACCGTATCTAAAACTGAATTTTGATTCAGCCTGCGCTAGGTTCTTCGGTTGGTTTTGGTGCCTCTGCGGCTGCTGCGTTCGGGTCGAAAAACTCTGCCCATGCTGATTCGCGTGTTGAATCGTCACCACTTACCCAGTTGCCTTGCTCGTCGGTCTGGAATTGTCCGCGGTATTCTTCGGCCAACTCACCACCCTCGGCGGCTTGTTTGATCGACAAACTTATGCGGCGACGAGCCAGATCAAGATCGATAATCTTCACCCAAAGCTCTTCGCCTGGTGTTACAACTTGCTCTGGAGCTTCGACATGATGTGTCGACATCTCTGAGATGTGGACCAAACCTTCGATGCCGTCACCGACTTGAACGAAGCCGCCAAACGGTACAAGTTTTGTGACTCGACCATAAACCAACTGACCAACTTGATGGCTCGAAGCAAATTCTTGCCACGGGTCTTGTTGAGTCGCTTTAAGCGAAAGCGAGATTCGATCACGTTCGCGATCGATCTCAAGTACTTTTACAGAAACTTCATCGCCGATTTTTACGACTGCGCCCGGATTATCGACATGCTTCCATGAGAGTTCGGAAACGTGGATCAAACCATCCATGCCGCCGAGATCAACGAATGCACCAAAAGCGACGACGCTTGAAATGCGACCCGTGCGAACCTCGCCCACAGCTATGTTTTCGAGAAAATCAGTTTGGGTGCCCTTCTGACTCTCTTCAAGCAATGCACGACGCGAGAGCACGACGTTATTGCGCTGACGATCAAGTTCAAGAATTTTCGCTGTGATTCGCTGACCTAGATAAGGTGCCAAATCGCGAACGCGACGCAACTCGACAAGTGATGCTGGCAAGAAGCCACGCAAACCGATATCAACGATTAAACCACCCTTGACAGCCTCGATGACCAGACCTTCGACGGTGCCGTCGGCATTCTTGATCGCCTCAATGTCGCCCCATGCGCGCTCATATTGCGCGCGCTTCTTTGACAACAACAAACGACCCTCTTTATCTTCAAGAGTCAAAATTAAGGTTTCAATCTTTTCACCAAGTTTGACGATTGTGTTTGGGTCCGCATCGTGACGAATCGAAAGTTCTCGATTCAAAATCACGCCTTCGGTCTTGTAACCGATTTCTACCAAAACCTCATCGCGAGTAATTCGCACAACGGTGCCACTTACGAGCTTTCCTTCTTTGAGTTCAACAATCGTCTCGTTAATCGAATCTGCAAACGAGACATCTCGTTCTGTAACTTTTCGCGGGGTGTAATTGCCTTCTGCGTCGAATGTCCCCATTTCAGGGCTCGACATCAATTGAGTTGTTGACACTGTTATAGCTTTCGGTGGATAGGAGAGGTGGATAGGACGGTTCAGCCTATCCGTGACGACACTTTTCGAGACGCCGAATCAGGCTTTTGCAGATGCCCAACTGTCGCCCCAAGCCAGATTGACTTCGAGCGGCACCGCCAAATCGGCGGCGTTGCACATCGAATCGCGTACCAATGCCTCGACGCGTTGGTGCTCTGTGCTCACGGCCTCGACAATAACCTCGTCATGCACCTGCAAAACCAATCGTGACTCGAAGCCGCCGGCTTCTAGACCATTGTCTAATCGAACGATTGCGACTTTAAATATGTCGGCAGCCAAGCCTTGGATTCCCGAATTCATCGCCTGGCGTTCGCCAATTTGTCGAATTCTAAAATTAGGGTTCTGAAGTTCGGGAATCGCCCTTCTGCGACCAAAAAGAGTTTCGGTATAGCCACGCTGTCGTGCCTGCTCGACGGTCTCGTCCATATATTTTTTGACTCTCGGAAACGCCGCGAAATATGCGTCGAGTATTTCGCTTGCCTCACTGACCCCGATCGCGAGTCGTTGAGCCAAGCCGTATGCCTCCATGCCGTATGCAAGACCATACGAGATCATTTTCGCCTTAGATCGCTGTTCGCTCGTGACTTTGTCGGTCGCAACTTTGAACACGTTCGCCGCCGTCACATTGTGAATGTCGATGTTCTTGTTGAAGGCCTCGATCAAACCAGGGTCATTGGCAAGATGGGCGATGCAACGCAATTCAATTTGGTTGTAGTCGGC
>Ga0214923_10003471_pt1 | contig 19756 bp, 22 predicted proteins | sample LL1510_MetaG_FD_177993 | JGI IMG/M metagenome (GOLD analysis project Ga0214923, IMG submission 177993) | Freshwater microbial communities from Lake Lanier, Atlanta, Georgia, United States - LL-1510 | ecosystem: Environmental > Aquatic > Freshwater > Lake | place: USA: Georgia | collected...
TAATTCCAATTGTTATATTCGGGCCTGTACCAACATTAGATGGCGTAACCTCCCAATACCATTTTCCATAAGATACTCCTAAACTTCCATGAATGTAATAAGTTGCAGTTGAAGTTGCGGTTGCTGAAAAATCTAAATTTCCATTGACAAAGGAAAAAACACTTGATGCATTTATTGGATTCAGCGTACAATAATTTCCCCTAACCTCCCCACCCAATCCACTATCACTACCATAATTTGTGGGGCTATCCACAAGGCTGTCGTTTCCTGTGCCTGCGGTAATTGATATTCCATTTGTAGCCCAATAATTTGCATTACCACTAAAGTCTTTTCCAATGCCAACATTACTTGTTGTGGTCAACGATGAATTATCTGAGAACTTAAGATAAAACCCATTCGTCCCATACGTCCCACTGTAAGCTTTAGCCTTCCATCGGCCCGTGATGGTATCGGTTTCTCCGAAGCTAGATGGATCTAATGCTTGACCATCAATAAAGTTTATTTCAGCTAAATAGCCAGGAAACATTCCAGATGATCCGTTAAATGTTCCAATTCCATGAAATTGAGGCGAATTCCAATATCCGTTTTGATTTAATGATGGTTGCGTTGCAGTTGAAAATGATGTTACCCGAACTCCGTTGACATATAACTTTACTCGTTCCGATGCTGTTGCGTTTGTAGTGTCAACAGACACTGTAATCATGTACCAAGCTGAAGGATCTCTAAAAACTTGAGTTGTTCTATATTGATATGATATTGTTGTTGAAGCTCCTGTTGAATATACTCCAGAAAAAAATGATAACGTGTCATCAGCTTCAAATGCAATATATGCGTATCTTGAGTTTGTTGAGGCATAAAGAGCAGAAAAAATTTCAACATCTGTTCCAATTGCTATTTGTGATCTTTTGATCCAAAAATTAAAAGTATATGTTTTTTGATTCGTTGCCGAACTTGGTGTTCTATTCAAATATGCCGAATCAAATCGTAAACTTCTTTCTATACGATAAGTATCATTTTCATTTAATCCTGTTGAGGCAACTGGAGTTATTTTACCTGTTCCGAATGCAAGTGGCATAATAAAATTATATTAGATTTGTTGCACCAAATCCAAATACTCTTGTTGTTCCAGCATTATCTCTTACTATTGAAAATGTTAATATATCTGTGCCTGTTGTGGCATATGGTATAGATCCACCTGCCCATCTTACTCCACCAGGAATAAGAGTTCCATTTACTGTACAAGCATCTCCATAAATATATGAAGTATTATTTAATAACATAGTTGAAACAGTTAAAGATCTGCTATTATTTGTGGGCACATTAATGAAATTGAAACCTGTGATATTTGAGCTGCCTGATCCAAGAAAAACAGTACCAGAAGTTACATCAAAATTTAAACCTGCACCAACAGATGTTGAAAAAGAGTTTTGAGTTGTTTCAGATATTGCATCAAAAAAAACAAAATTACCATCATTTTCAATTCTTGCTCTTTCAGCACCGCTAGTATATATAGATATTTGATTATTAGCAGTTTTTTGAATTGTATTACCAGGAGTTCCTACAATAAGAGAATTATCTACATCAAGATTGCCACTAGAAGGTATAGTAATACCTACATTACGAAGACCTCTAGGATGAATAAAAGCAGAAGATGATACTCCTCCTGTTATTTCTGGATCAGAAGCAGCGTGAGCTAGTTCAGTGTTGAAAAGATGAAATGCCATATTTTAATTTACACTTTCTTCATCTGCAGGAAGCGGTTCGTTGCCATCGGCCAGCCATTTCAGATAGGCTTGGTAGTCGGTGTTGGCTGGGTCAAATGGGATGAATATATTTTTTTCTATATTTTTAATTACATCACAATCAAAGCCTCCGTATAGAGATTTTATTTTTTTGTACATATTAAAGCTCCGAACTAAATCCAAGATACGCCGTGGATGAATTTGCCATAGCAAGTTGACCGCAGAATCCTTGTGTTCCAGTGTATGAAGTAGCCCCTACGATTCTTGCGGAATCAACTGATGAAGCATCTATTGATATTGAGGTTAAGGCAGAGTTTGCAACACCGTTTACATGATAAAAGAATGTAGAAGCAGAACTTGATTCAAATGATGGCGCAGACCTCATTGTTACAGGAAATGAAATGTTTGTCTGATAAGCGTTTGTTGCCATTTGTATATAAGAAAATACATTATTTATTCCATTGCTTGCGCCAGATGTCCTTGTTTGCCTGTAATAATACCTCTGACACAACGCCAACTCCGTCCCAATCGGCCTGCGCTCGAACTCGGTGGCGGTTGAGCCTGCTTCGAGTTGGACTCCTGTGATTACAAACGTAGCTCCAGCTGTCCCCATAATAGAGGTTGCTCCAGTTGCTCCAAGAAATCCAGTTGTCCAGCTTCCAGCTGGCGCGCTGTAAGTGGAACCAACCCCAAGACCAAAATATAACCTAATACCAATACCATTATCTGTAAGCCACGTTCCACTTGTATCCCCTGCTAGAGTAATTGTTTTCTTTTCCCATGTATTTACTGACGATATTTGATATGTGAATGGATAAGATCGTGATGTTGCGGAGTTTGCAAATACACCACCAAAAGTTCCAGCAATAGTAGAGTAAGTCCAAAAAGAAAGAGTTACTGCCTTGGCACCAGATGTTCCCCATCCAAGATCAGCGCAATTAAACCCCTCGATAAAGTGACCTATTAGAAAATAATCCGATGCTGTGACCGTGTACGCAGAAGAAACTGTTGCAACTAAACAAAATGTATTGTTATCTGCTTGCTGTGGGTTTGAAACAGATTGCCTCTGTGCGGTTAGTTTTGAGGCTTGTGTTAGCGAAAAATTCCACCTATCTAATGTATAGCTACCATTGGCAGGAGTCACACTCGCCCCAGCATTCCTCTGGTCAATTCGCATGTCGCCATTAATTATTCTATTTCTAAAACCAGTAAAAGCTGATACCTTTTGAATAGAACCATCATTAAAAGTTATGCCATTTGTGCCGTTGATTGATAAACTCATAAATTATCCTTCGTACATTATATTAGCTGAACCTGAATCGAAGGTGTCGGTTCCATTTACATGGGTTAACCTTATTCTGTCCAAGACTCCTGATAGCGTTTTTGAGCCTCCTCCATGAATTGAATAATTTGAAGTGCCGTTGAACATCCCACCAGAATGAGATGAAACCCATTTGTTCGAAGAGATTTGGCATATTGTCATTATTGCCCATATAGTATCGTTATTTGCGTTATTCCAAACACCAAAACCCGCGGTTGTTGATCCTTGAGATCCTGAGGTTGAATTATATGTTGCGAAATAAGAACTATACGATAAATTATCTATTCCAGAAGATGTCCCTAGTTGAACTATTCTTGGAGAAGATCCAGAGGCACTAACATTCTCAAGTATTACAGTAATTCTCTTCACCCAACTTGGTATTCCAGTAAAATCAATCGCAGTTCCAGAAGTTGTTGCCTGAGCAGTTCCAAGCGTGATTGTTCCGCCATTAATAGTAGCACCACTAATTACTCCTCCAGATGTAACAGTTAAAATATCGCTAGTTGTTGCCCCACTATTTCCTCTAGCTAATTTGATTGTTCCATCTGGTGAACTTGGCACAGATAATGTAAAATTATTTGTGGCAGTATTTGATTGGCCAATTTGTACTGAATTTGCTTTTATTAAACTCATAATTATACCACCGTATATACACCACTATCTGGTATTGTTAAAGTTATACCATCAGCTATTGTTATTGGTCCTGCACTTAGTGCATTTTTACCACTAGTGATAGTATAATTTACTGTCATTGTTTGATCATTTTCCCAAAATAATGCATTACTACCCCCTCCAGCTGCACCAAGACTACCTGCCCATGTACCATCACCTTTAAGAAATTTTCCTTGCTCTCCAGCATTAGGTGTTGGAACCAAACCTCCTGCACCACGAGTGCCTGTTGTGGCTCCTACGAATGTATATGGTGATAAGGGAGTAAGACTAGTAAATGCCATTAGCTTTCTCGTGCTCCATATATAAAGTAATTGATTCCACTAGGAATGCTACTTGTAGCAAAAAGTTGTTGATTTCCACTAAGAGTAAGATTATAAGCAATATCCCATTCTAATGTTTCACTAGATACAAGAGTTGCATTTAAAATTCTATTTGATACTCCTGTGTTTTGAATAAATACTGCAAGATCGCTGCTAGAGCCTTGATTGTTGTGAAAATAACAAGCTTTTATATAAGTAGTTGTACTAGCACCAGGATTAGCATATAACGAACTTGGTGTTCCAGTTGTTGGAATAACTCCTGTTGCAATCTGTGAATGAGTTAATGTTGTTGCCATAAAGTCTCCTTAATTTCTTAGCCACATTTCTTTAAGATCTGTTCCTAGAACTATATCGCCTTTTGCGATTTTTTTCAAAGAATTTGTAGATGAGTCTCCTACTAATAAAAAATCACCAGTTTCAAGAGTTCCAGTAGTAGTAAGAGTAGGTAATAATCCACTCTTAGGAATTCTAAATAAATCAGGTATATTTTGTTTTTGAATAATGAAACTATCATTATCAGTAAATGATCCAGTTACATTTGGACTACTAATTTGGATACTCTCTACTTTAAGAATTTTAGCCATAAACCTTTAATATAATATACACTTATTAGTGTAAAATTTTATAGATATTATGCCTAAGAACAGAGTTTTATACAATTGTCAAGCTCTTTATGTTGGTCCTAGTCCATCAACTGGATATCATTTTATAAATGGCGCAGGAGAATTAAATAATATATACGAATATGATAGTGATAATTATAATCTTATTAAAAGAATTAATAGAGTCACAAATTTAGATTATTCTATTACATTACCAAGAGAATCAATTAAACAATTAGGCAAAAGTTCAATTGCATCAGTTCCTATTATAAATAGTCCAAGTGTACAAGTTGATTTTGAATATTATCTTAATGGGGTTACTAATGAGGCTAGATTAGGTTGGAATGTAAATCATAATAATACAGATGAAATAAGAAGCGGAGAATGTATTCAAGATAATTTTAATACATTTTTATTTTCTGGTCTTAATGTTTATGATGAGAATATCTTACCACAAACTTCACCTTTTTGGCCAGGAAATAATAGATCTAATAGAAATATATTTGCAGTAGTTACTCGTGGAGCAAATGAAGATGAAGTTATAGTAAGAAATACTCTTGAAGAAGGAAAGAATTTTCGTGATGCAAATGTTATAAGCTTTGGAGACGGCTATATGATCAGTTATGATACATCATGTTCTGTTGGAAGTACTCCAAAAGCAAAAGTAAGTTTTGTATGTGATAATGCTATATTTTATACAGGTAGTAGTGGACTTGGTATTCCATCTGTTAACCCAAAAACTTTAGAGAGTTATTCTGGAATTAAATTTGTTATTCCAGAAGAAGTTATGATTAATGATGTTAGTATTATACTTCCAGGAGATATTCTTGTTGATATTCAGCAAACAGGAGATTACGGAAATACAACCGAAATGAATGATGTAACCGATCTTGGAGTAAAATTTTCAGATATTAAAATACAAAATTATAACATTTCTTTAAAATTTAATCGCGAAGATATGAATTCTATTGGATATCGTGCTCCTGCAAGCAGAAGAATTAATTTTCCTATAGAAGTTGGTTTAAATTTTAGTAATCTTATCGGAGATGAATCAGAATCAAAATTGCATGAACTGATTAAAATAGATAAAAAATACAATGTTACAATAAGAATGCAAGATAGATTAACCAAAAATGATCTTATAAGATATGATTTTAGAAAAGCATCATTACAAGACTTTGGATATAGCTCATCTATAGAAGAAAATAAAACATTATCTTTTAATTTTAAAACAAATTGTTCACCAGATAACCTTACAGAAGGATTCTTTGTAAGTGGAGTATTGAGTAGCGTAAGAAGTTCAGATTATTTATTAGATCAAAATGTATTGGATTTTTTAATAACAGAATCTGGAGAAAAGATAATAACTAATTTTATACCTGTATATTAAGTGTAAATTTACTATAGGCAAAAGGATATGGGAAATAAAAGAATTACAGATTTAACACCAATTGTAGCTCCTACAGGTTTATCTATAATGCCAGTAGTTCATCAGGGCGCAACAAGACAGATAACTTTAGATAATTTATTTACATATGTAGACAATAATTACTTTAAAAGCGGCAAAGCTCCAGCGATAACAGATAATTTAGGATATAATTATAATCAATTTAAAACTATAAGTGGAAACTTTCTTGTTAGTGGCTCTAATATGGTTAGAGTTTCTACAGGTATATTTAGAGTAGATAATAGTGGCGTATTTGATAATTATCTTAGTGGCAGAAATGTATATATTGATAACCTTTATGTTTCTGGTTTAAATTTAAGTGGAGGTTCAGTACAAGGTGATCTTACAATTTTAGGTAATCTTAGAGTCTCTGGTGATCTTACCACTATTTCTACAGATTTTGAGATTGAAGATAAAAATATAACTTTTGCTAGTGTTCCTTCTGGATTATTAAATAATAGTAATCTAGATGGCGCAGGATTTACAGTCAAAGGATCAGAATCTGATAAAAAAATAACTTGGTACAACACAGATGTTAATTCTAGTTTAAAACCAGATTTTAGTGGAACTTGGCAAGTAGATCAAAATTTTCAAGTAGAGAAAAAATTAAGGACAAGCGGAACAGCAACTTTTGATTCTGGAATCTATATTAGAAATAGTAATTTAAATAATCCTATAAAATTTGGTCAAAATATTAATGCTTATGCTGCAGGTGCAGGACTTGATTTTCTAGCAGTTGATCAAAATGCGTATATAAATAAGAATTTAATTGTTAATGATAGCGTTTATGTTAAAAATAATCTTGATGTTAGCGGAAATTCAATTAGACTTCTTGGAGATGTTACTCTTGGTACTTCTGCAAGCAACAGTATAACCTTTCTTGGCGGTTTTGTACAAGATATTAAACCAGTTAACGATTGGTTAAATGAATTTTCTAGTCCATTTCAAAGTCTTGGAATATCTAATAAAAGATGGAAAGAGCTTTTTGCTGGTCGTGGAATATTTCATGATTCTGTTAATATCACTGGAGTTTTAAGATTAACTGGCGATGCATTTGTAACTGGTAATACAACTTTAGGTCAGGGCGAGTCTTCAATTTTGAAAGTAAATGCAACACCAACATTCACATCTTCAAATACCACTTTCCAAAATAATATTAATATAGGTGATTCAAATTCAAAATCACTTTCGATTAAATCTAAAACTTATTTTAATGATGGAGATATTTTTGCCAAAAATAATCAAACAATATCAGGAAATTTAAATATTAGTGGAAATACTATTTTAGGCGATAGCGAAACGGATTCTTTAACGATAGTAGCATCACCAACGATAACTGCAACAAATTCTTATTTTAGAAATAATGTTGTTGTTTCTGGAAATCTTGGCATTAGCGGCAACGCTACTTTAGGAGATTCAGAAAATGATTCTTTGATTCTCAATGCTACTCCAACAATTAATGCAACTAATTCTTATTTTAGAAATAATATTATTGTTTCTGGAAATGCAAATGTAAGTGGAAATATTACTGTTTCTGGTAATCTTAATATTACTGGTAATACTATTTTAGGAGATTCGTCAGCAGATACTTTAATTTTAAATGCTAGATTAGCAACAGATATTTTACCTACAGGAACAAATATTTTTAATTTAGGATCAACAGGATTACTATGGAATAATATTTATACCAATAATTTAAATGTTAGTGGTAACACTATTTTTGGAGATAGTGCATCAGATCAACTTATTTTAAATGCTTCAGTAAATTCAAATATAATACCAAACTCTACAAATACTAGAGATTTAGGATCAAGTAGTATATTATGGAACAATCTTTATGTTAATAATTTAAATGTTAGTGGTAATACAATTTTAGGAGATAGTACATCTGATAGAGTTAGTTTTATTGGATATGTAAATACAGATATAGATCCAGAAACAAATAACACAAGAGATTTAGGTTCAAATAATCTTTATTGGCGCAATGCTTATTTAGGAAATTTATTTAATAGTGGAACATTAATTACCATACAATCAGGAACAAATATACCAGCATTAAGGATTACTGGTAGTGCTATAACTGGTGCCTCTGGAATTTCTGGATATAATTATACAGGATTATATATATCTATAGCAGACAATTTTATAACAGCACCAAATAGATTAGTAGATATAAGAGGCGGAGCAAATGGATTACTTCAAAAATTTACTATTTCTAATACAGGAGCCACAGTATTAAATACTCCATTAAATATTAATGGAAATACTGTTATTACTGGAACTCTTACTACAACAGCAAATGTATCAGTGATTGGTGGAGTCACATTAAGTGCAGGCACAACTCAAAGAATAAGATGGAATCCACAAACAGATCTTTATACTGATGGAACAGGTATTCTTGCTCTAAGAGATGGCACAACTGCAATTAGTCCTCAACAATTTAGAGTCTATAATATAACTGGCACAAATACAGGTGAGTTTGGTTTATTTGGTTGGCAAAGCAATCGATTAATTATAGGATCACAACAAACTTATAGTGGTATTTTAAGAGATATTTTATTAACAGGTAATAATATTTATATAAATAGTCCAAACACAGATGTTATTAGTGGACATTTAAAAGTTAGCGGAAATATTGTAGCAATTAATAATGATTTATTAAATACTGGTATAACTTTAGTTAATACTATAAATTCATTGAGTGGTAGTACAAACACATTTGTTAGATTAGATGATACAACTCAAACAATTTCCGGCACAAAATATTTCTTAGGAAATGTCACAATTAATAATCTTACTATCACAGGAACTCAAAGTGTAGTTTCTTCTAATGATTTTACAGTTCGATCCAATTTTATAACAATTAATAGTGGTGAATCTGGAAACGCAGGAATTAGTTTAATTAGTGGAGGTTTAAAAATTGATAGAGGCACAGGAACAGCTTTCCCAGATGCATATTTAATATTTAATGAATTAAATAGAAGATTTGAATTTGGAACACAAAATAATTTAAGTGGTATTGCTCCTATAGAAACTTTAAATACAACCATCACTAATCTTGCGCTTACAGGATCATCGTTAAGTAATGCTACAGGAATACTTGATGCAAAAGTTTCAAGTTTATCTGGTACATTAACATCAGATTATGTTACATTAGCTACTTCTCAAAATATAGGCGGTGCAAAAAACTTTACAACAAGACCACAATTTAATAATAATAATCTTTTAATTATTTCAGATTTAGCAAATCAAAATAATCTTGTTTTCATTACTGGCGATCAAACAATTAGTGGAACAAAACAATTTGTATCAAGACCAACAGTAAATGGTACTGGAGTATTATTGCAGAATGAAGCGACAAGACTCGATAATGTAGTATTTCAAACTGGAAATCAAACTATAAGTGGAATCAAAGATTTTGTATCAACTCCTACTGTTAATGGAATACCTGTAGTTGTTAGTGGTTTTGGGTTGAGTCTTTCTATTCAAACACAAAACGTAACTGTATTAGATGGATCTATACAACAAGATATTCCATTCATATCAAATTATAATTTAGGAGTTAAGCCTACTGTTATAGGTAATTTATACGCCACAGGAACTCAAGAGGAAGTTATTCCATTTCAAATTCAAAACGTTTCTAATACTGGATTTAGATTATCTATAGCATATCCGCCAACAGGATATAATTTTAGCTTTATTTCATTTGAAAATACTGGAATTAATTTCATTGCTCAAGGTGCTCCAGGAAATATATACAACCAAAGAATTCAATTAAATACAGGAGTAATATCTCAACAAGTTACATTTAATCCAACATTTGCTAGTCTTCCTTCTGTTAATTTACAACTTGAAGATCGTAATAATCCTCCTAGCGATTCATTTTTCTTATATAAAATAACAGGTTTATCTACATCTGGATGTTTCATTAATTTAAGTAATCCTATATCTTATCCTAATAGCGGATTTTATATGCATCTAACAGCTGCAAGACCACTTTAATATTTATTAGAATTTAAGAAATTTTCGCGTTATAATTTAAGTGTAATCTAATATGAATAATATGCTATCTAAATTATTTGGCCCGAATTGGAGATCCTCAACATCAGGAATTGCAACGGTTATAGCAGTCACTACAGCGATAGCAATTCATTCTGATCCTGGATTAGTAGCATTTCTTCCTGATCAAGCAGAAGTTTATATTGTAGGATTTTCTAAACTTGTAGCGGTTGTTAGTGGAATTATCTTTGCGTTAACTGTTAAAGATGCAAACGTTACAGGAGGCACAATAGCTTCTACAACTGAAGCAGAAGAAAGAATACATCCACATGGAGAAAATATATGAATAAATTAAATCTGATTGCTGTTGCTCTTTTGAGCGTGTTTCTTGGTGCTTGTGCCACAACACAAACTGGTCAAGTTGATGCTGCTACTAGCGTAGAAAATGCTCTTCCTTATGTAAAACCTGCAGTAGTATTAGCTTGCACAGTAGTACTTGATCAAGCTCTTTCTGGAGACGATAGAATTCAAAAAGCTAAGATGATTAATCATGTTGCAGTTATTGTAGAAGGTTTAACAGTTGGCACTGCTCCAAGTCCAGCTCAATTACAAAAAGCTTTATCAGATTATCTTCCAGCTGAAAAAACTCATTGGGCAAATTATATTAGTGTTATTAAAGATATTTATGCTCAACAATTTAGCAGAATCGATGGAAATACTGCTCTTGCAATTAAGGTACTAAATGCTATTGCATCTGGATGTAAAGATGCCACAGCAAGTTACGTAGAATAATCATGCCAACTGGAATAATCCAAGCTTTACTTTCTGCAGTATCTGGAATATTCTCAGCAATTAATAATGTATTTGGTGCAAAGAACACGAAAGAAATGAAAGAGCGTCAAGAAGCTCAAAAAGAAGTACAATATCAAAGTGAAATAGAAAAAGAAGTCAAGGAGAAAGATCTTGAAAAAATTCGTAAACGTATTGGTTCTTAATCTTTTACTTGTTGGTTGTACTACAGTGACTCCAGATAAAATTCAAGATAATGTTGCATCTTTTGATAGCTCAACACCAACTAATTATAATAAAGATAATGGCGGATTAATTGCTCTCTTAGATGATGGAGCAGTAATCACATCTCAAGCAAAAGACCGCTATAATAAATTAATTGAAATGTATAAAATTAAATTTAAAAAAGAAAAAGCTATTGAATTACTTGCTGATGCAGGAATAAAACCATATAAAGATCGTTATGGAAATGATCTTTTTTTAATTGATAATGAACATCTTGTTTATTTTGGAGTAATGAACTCTTGGTTAAAAGAAAAAGTCCCAGCAGATAATATTATAGATAAAACAATAGATAAAATAAATAATTAATGTTAAACGATAAATCTATTAAACTTATTTTAGAGTTTGAAGTTGGTGGTGGAGAAAATTATTATAATAAATTTTTAAAAAATCCAACTTGGCCAGGAGAGCAAAGTGGGGTAACAATTGGTGTTGGTTATGATGCTGGATATGTAAACAAAACGGAATTTACAAATGACTGGAAAGAATTAAATCAAAAAGACTTTGACAAATTATATAAAGTTGTTGGAATAAAAGGCATAGCCGCAAAAGATCTTATTAGGGGTTTGAAAGATATAATTATACCTTGGGAATTAGGACTTAAAGTATTTATGAATAAAACTGTAAGTAAATTTTATAATCTAGCTAAAAATACTTTTCCACATTTTGATAATCTTCCAGAAGATGCAAAAGGCGGTTTAGTAAGTTTAGTATTTAATAGAGGCGCAAATCTTGAAGGGGATAGACGTCGTGAGATGAAAAATATTTATGATATAATGAATAAAAATGAAACCTTTGATCAAAAAATATTATCTCAAATTGCTGATCAAATTCGTAGTATGAAAAGAATATGGATTGGTGGAAGCATAGAAAAAGGAATGAGCAGAAGACGAGATGCCGAAGCAAAATTAATAGAAGAATCATTAAGTAATATATCTATAGATCCTATTAAAAATATAGAACAATCAGATAAAGCTATAAACCAAGTTTTTAAAAATTCATAATAGTGTAAATTTATTATTATGGGTAATTTGTCTTGCAGATTAGGTCCTGGAAAAATAGATTTTATAAAATCAGTAGGATTAGGGTTGATATATAATTCTCAATTTACATTTATTCCAAGTTTCTTGTCTAATTTAGAACTTTGGTTAAAAGGCGATGCTGGAATAATTTTAAATGGTAGTTCTAGAGTCACAACATGGCAAGATCAGAGTGGTAATAATAGACATTTTGTTGATAGATCAACCATAGGAATTGGAGGATCTTATGTTTTGCCAACTGTTGTGGGAAATACTTTAAAATTTACAGCATCTTCAACTTATGGCGCTCCAGATGCAACAGTATTAGCTTGTGCAAGTTCTTCTTTAAATTTAACAACTCCATATACTATATTTGTAGTAGCTAGGGGCCGTTCAGGAGCAATAATATCTAAAAGTATGGATGATTTAAAAAGAAGAAAAATACAAATATCAATGGACAATGCTGGAATAGTATATTCCTTAGAAAGTTATAATTCTAATGATACTGGAATTAGTTATACAACTGGCACAGGATTAAATTTAAATACTAAAAGATTAATAGCTGCAAGATATAATTCTAATACTTCTAGAGAATTAAGATATAATGGGACTCTTGTAAATACATCAAGTGCACAAGCAGGTTTACAATATACTAATTCTGCTCCAGTTTATATTGGTGCATCGCCTTTTCAATACAATACTACTCCTACTTATAATGCAGAAGCATGTTTAGAAACTTATATTTATGAAATAATATTATATAGTAGAGCTTTAAGTAATACTGAAATATCAACAGTAGAATCTTATTTGAATCAAAAATATACAATTTATTAAAATGTGTAATTAAGATGTAATGAAAAAATTAATATTAATATTACCATTCTTTTTATTAATATCTTGCTCTGAACCAAATAATCAAAGTCGAGAATTACCCACAAAATATCCAGATAGTGCAACTATGGGTAGCGCAGAAGACGCAACTAAAGGATATAATCCTTAATTTTAATTAGTTTTAATTATCTTATAAGTGTATATTATATAAATGAATATAGACAATCCCGAGAATTTCGGCTTTGAACCTATTAAAGCCGCCAGATCTGGACCAAAATCATCTGCTCAAACTCCTGCTAAACCTAGCGAAAAGAGAAAAGGTTCATCTAAAAATAAACCAGGAAGTGCTGGTACGAAAAGCGACAAAGCTATTGAATTTTCGAAAAAAGTAATAGAAGCTCTTAAGAATAAAGTAAAAGAGCACAATAGTAAAAATAAGAAAAAAGTAACTCTTGGTCAATTAAAGAAAGTATACCGTCGTGGTGCAGGAGCATTTTCTTCCTCTCATCGTCCAGGAAAAACTCGTGGACAATGGGCTATGGCAAGAGTAAATATGTTTTTAAAAATGGTTGGCGGTGGAAAAGTAAAAGATTCTTATCGTAAAGCTGATAGCGATATTGCTCGTGCATCATCTAAAGATTATGAGATAGATACATCATTTGAGCCAAGTGATGAAGATTTTAATCAAGCAGACGAAGATATTAAAAATTTTGAATTAAATGATTTTGATTTTGAAAGTGCCGAAGAATTATATCTCGATGATGAGAGCGATGGACAAATTTACGGTTTTGAATTCTAAGAGGACAAAAATATGGAAACAAAATACACAACAATTTTTAGCTCTGAACTAAAATGTATAGTTTCAGAGGAAAAAGACTTGCATCTTAGCGTAGCTTCACTAGATAGTCTAAGAGCATTTCTTCCAAATATTGATACTGATAAAAATATAGATTTATTACCAATCTCAACAAATGCTTTTGTTGCTGGCAGAGTTAATCGTAATGGTGATGTTGTAGATAATAAAACAGCAGTAGAGATTGCAAAATATTTTGTTAATAAACCAATTAATCTTGAGCATAATCGTACTCAAGTAGTTGGTTGTATTTTAAATTACGGATTTAATACATTTGGCTCTGAAGAGCCAATGACAGAACAAGAAGCAATAAATAGTAAAGATCCATTTAATATTGCTCTTGGTGGAGTTATGTGGAAAGTTGTAAATAAAGATATAGCTAATCTTGTTGAAGAGAGTAATGATCCTACTAGTCCAAATTATATGAGAGTAAGCGCAAGTTGGGAGCTTGGATTTAATGAATATCAATTTGTTCTTCTTGATAATGATAAAAAGAATATTATGGAAGGCAGAGTCGTAGAAGATGCTGATGAAATGGAAAAATTAAAATCTAAATCTAGAGCTTTTGGTGGTACAGGCATACTAGCTAATGGACAAAAAATATATAGATTAGTAACAGGTAATATTATACCACTAGGTATAGGTCTTACTGGTACACCAGCAGCAGATGTAGTAGGAGTTGCTACTAATGAAAAGAAGCCAGATTTAGCTATATTATCTCTTAAACAAGAAGAAAAAGAAGATGATAATAAATCTGAGGCTAAAATTGAAGAAAAAATTAATATTTCACAAAACCAAGATTTAACTGTAAATTCTGATACTAACAATAATAATATTATGAAAATAACCAAAATCGAAGATATTACAGCTGAATCACTCAAAGAGATTCAAGCTTCTCAAGTCGCAGAGTTTATTGCAGAAGAAATTAAAAAGGCTTCTGAGACTTTTGATACAGAGAGAAAAGAAAAAGAGGAAGCAATTAAAGCTGCTACCGAAAAATATGAAGCTCTCACAAAAGATAATGCAATAGTTAAAGAAGAACTAGAAAAAGTTAAAGCTACTCTAGCTGCTCTTGAAGAAGAGAAGGCTGCAAAGATTCGTGAAGAAGTTTTCAATACTCGTATGGCCTCTTTTGATGAGGAATACGATCTATCTGATGAAGATCGTCAAGTTCTTGCATCAGATATTAAAGATTTAAATGATGAAACTTTTGCTGCTTATAAAAATAAGATGACAGTTCTTATGAAAGAAAAAAGTAAGGCTGTTAAAAAAGCAAAGATGGCAAAAGAAGCTGAGATGAAAGAAAAAACAATGGCTACAGAAGTTGTAGCTAAAGTTGAAGTCGTAGCTTCTGACGCTAAAGAAGTAGTCAATCAAGCTTTAGACAATGGCATTAAACAGGCAACCGACGTTCCTGCTACTGCCACTGCTAATGAACCTTCCTTGTACGATAGGTACAAGAAAGCTTTTAGCATTGAAGGTTTTGATGTATCATAATATAGGAGAAAAAATATATGGCATATAGCTCAAGTACAAAATTAATCAAGCCATTTCGCAGCTATGACGAACATGATGTCGTCAATTTGTTTGCGTTTAATGGCACAGCCAACAAAGGTACACTTGTAAAAGTAAGTACTGGTTGGTCAAATACAGACGCTAACGGTGGTATTACTCAAGTTGCTAATCCTCATGCTGCCACATACGCTGGTACAGTTAGTCAATATCATGTTCTAACTCCACGCGTAAGTGAAGCAGGATCAACTGATCGTGCCCTTGGCGTTCTACTTAACGATGTTCGTCTAACTGACGATAACGGTGAGTATCTAATTTACAAGCCAGCTCGTGCTGCTGAACTCAGTGCAGTAGCTTCTGGCCAAGCAGTTCCAGTTCTAACAAAAGGACTTGTCCTTTATAAAGTAGCTGGCGTTTCTGCTGGCAACGTAGCTTTTGCTAATGGCAATGGCACAATTTCTGGCGCAGCTAGTGTTCCAGGTAGCGAAACCGTAGTCGGTAAGTTCCTTGGAGCTACTGATGCAGACGGATTTGCTCTGCTCAAACTAGAACTCTAATTTATAGGAGAAATTTAAAATGAAGTTAAAACTTAAAAATACACCAGAGCAAGTCGAACTCATCAAAGCTATGGGTTCTCGTAATGGAACAGAGAGCCGCGAAGCTCTAGAAGCTTTCGCCGCTTTTGTTGGACCAGTCGTACAAAAGGTTCTAAATGAAACCGCTCTATCTTCTGCCCTCTACACAGATATGGCATTTGATGAAGATGACAGTCCTTCTATTCCACTAGATCTATACTACAACGAAGATGCAGGTCTCATCTCTGTTTGGAGTCAAAATGTAGCAGGCGGTCTTCCAACTTCTACAGTTGACGTTCCAGTACAAGAAATGAAATTTAGCACCTATCGTTTAGATAGTGCAGTTTCTTTCCACAAGCGTTATGCTCGCAAGAGTCGTCTTGATGTAGTTAGCAAAGCTATTGAGCGCATGACCCAAGAAGTTCTTATCAAACAAGAACGCAATGCTTGGGCCGTAGTTCTCAAAGCAGTTGCCGAAGCAGCCACAAAGAACGGCAAAGCCGCTTCTGTTGGTTCTACAGGCAGTCTCCGTCACGTTGTTGATGGTCCAAGTAGTGCTGCTAACTTTACTCTAGCAGATCTTAACAACCTCTTAACTCGCATGAAGAGAGTTAGTCAAAGTTTCGCTGGCGGTACAGCTGCTGAAACTCGTGGCGTAACTGATATTTATGTCAGTCCAGAGGTTAAAGCTGCTATCAGAGCATTTGCTTACAACCCAATCTTCCCAACAAGTGGAACAGCTCAATCTTCCGTACCAAATAGTGTTCGTGAAGAGATCTATCGTGGTGCAGGCACAGAAGAAATTTATGGTATCACCATTCATGAGCTTCTAGAACTTGGCAAGAGTCAAAGATATAACGATCTCTTTGCTACAGTTTGGAATAGCGCTTCTGCTCCAACTAGCGATACTAGTAGCCTAGGTTACTACGGATCATTTGCATCAGCCAGTCAAGAGCTAATTCTAGCTGTTGATGGTACTCGTGATGCATTTGTACGTCCAGTAGCTCGTCAAGCTGAAAGTGGCGGAACATTTAGTGTTCTACCAGACGATCAGTTCTACGCTGCTCGCCAAGATAAGACAGGCTTCTATGGTTTCGTAGAAGAAGGTCGTGTTTGCTTGGACGCTCGCGCAGTCGGCGGTATTATCCTCGGATAATATAAGTCAGATTAATATGAAAACCCCTCAAGGTAAACCCTTGGGGGGTTTTCTTTTTTTTGGAAAAAGGTATATTTAACAATATAATATAGTTAAAGGTAAAATTATGGCTAAAAAGAAATTAAATTTAAATGAAATGAGTCAAGCTCATGGTAAAGATGAAAATAAAGATTATGTACAAAGTTTAGACCAACTTTGGGGTGATGATGGTCTTTCAAAATATAAAACTTTAGATGTCTCAGAATATACTCAGCAACTTGCAGAGATGAATAAAACAGATCTTCAAAATCATGCTGCTAAACTTGGCCTTGTACCAATTGATAGTCGTGAACTTCTAGTAAAAAGACTTGTTGCCGAATTTAAAAAGCATGTAACTAAATATGAAAAAGTTCGTAGGCCAGAATCTAAAGACGAGAGTAAAGAAGCTAAAGTAAGAAAATTATTATCAGATTAATTCTGATTAATTTTATTGCCATGTGTAATTATTATTACTATGGCATCTAGTTATAATATATCTACATTTCAAGGCGATTATTTACAATTAAATCTAGCGGTTAAAGATAGTAGTAGTAGTAATCCTATTAATTTAAGTGGTTACGAAATTAGGGGAGAAGTAAGAAACGGTTTTGGCAGCACAGGAGTTTTACTTGATTTAAATCCAATAATAATTAATGCGGTTTCTGGATTAATTAGTATAACAGTTCCTTCAATTCAAACTCAAGACCTTCCTGTTAATACATTTTATTATGATATTGAAAGATATCCATCTGGAATAGAAACAGGAAATAGCATTAAATTATTAAAAGGAAAATTTATAGTTCATCCAGAAGTTACTAAAGCTTAACAAGATTTAAAATATATGGCAGAGATAGATATTGATATAAAATTACCCTCTGCAGAAGCAACCGATGTTGATAGTCCATATACACAACAACAAACAAATGTTATATTATCAAATAATATAGAAAAAGATGTTAATCTTCTTGAAGTAAAATCAGATAGTACAAATGTATATATTCCTGGCCCTCAAGGTCCAAGAGGTGAAACTGGTCCAACAGGGCTAAAAGGAGAAAGTGGAGTTGTTAATACTGGAGAGTTAGATTTAAGATATTATAGTATTAATAATCCAAGCGGTTTTATTACTGGAGTCAATTTATCAGATTACTTAACCAATCAAAACGCATCTAATACATATGCAACAATTTTAAATTTACAATCAACAGGTCAAAGTTTAAATACTACAATATATAATGCTATAAATAATCTAAGCGGCACAATAAATCAAGATTTTTATTTAAAGAGTAATCCAAGTGGCTTTATTACTCAAACAAATCTTTCGCCTTATTATTTAAAGACTAATCCATCAGGCTTTATTACTGGTATTGATCTATCAAATTACTATACAAATAATAATCCAAGTGGATTTATAACAGGAGTAAATTTATCTAATTATGCTACATTAAACCAACTTCAATCTACTGGCACAAATCTTCAGAATCAAATATCTAATTTAGACAATATCTATGCAACAGATACAGCTTTAGCTTCTACTGGTCAAACATTAGATCAAAAAATAAATATATTCAGTGGCACATATCAAAATTTTGTTAATAATCTTGATTTAACTTACGCAACAGATTCTCAATTACAAACAACAGGAATTTTATTAGAAAATTCAATTAATAATCTTAGCGGTATAGTAAATACACAATATACTACAAAAAATAATTTACAAAGTACTGGAGAAAATTTACAACAACAAATCAATAGTCTAGATAGTATTTATGCAACAGATTCACAATTAAATGCTGTACAATCAAATTTAAATACTAAAATTAATTCTACTGGATATAATTTAAACACTAAAATTAATTCATTAAGCGGAGCTTCAGTGCTTTTATATGGTGATCAAAATATAGATGGAATCAAATCTTTCTTATCAAGGCCTAATTTAAATGGAACAGGATTTTTATTGAGTGGCGAAATTGCACCAGCAGATTTAAGTTCAACAGTAAAAATTACAGGCAATCAAACCATAAGTGGAATTAAAAATTTTACTAGTAGACCAACGGTTAGTGGATTCTATGTATTAATTAGTGGAGAAAATACAGGGCCTCAAGGACCAATTGGGCCGCAAGGACCTCAAGGTATTCAAGGAGTTGTAGGTCCTGTTGGTCCGAACGGAGAAAAAGGAGAGAAAGGTGAGCCAGGAACAGCTTCAGATAGAATTTATGTTTATGATTCTTTAGGAAATATTGATTTTACAGATTCTCCAATTACAATTAAATTTGATACAATTGGAGCGAATTCAGCAACAAATATTTTCACATTATTAAATGATGGAAGTATATCTATAAATTCTTATCAAGAAGATCAATTTATGTTTAGCTATGAAGTATCGATTGGTACTTCATATGGTGGTAGTCATTCAACATATAGGATATATTTAGAGCAAAGTATTAATAATGGATTAAATTGGTCAGAAGTTCCATCCTCACAAGCTTTTGGATCAGCAATTGATATGACTGCTACAACAACTGCATCCTCTTCAATAGTATTACAAGTTCTACCAAATACAAGATACAGATTAAGATCTGTGAGAACTGCTGGAGGTAATATTTTAAAAACTATTCCTG
>Ga0214923_10003472_pt1 | contig 19754 bp, 21 predicted proteins | sample LL1510_MetaG_FD_177993 | JGI IMG/M metagenome (GOLD analysis project Ga0214923, IMG submission 177993) | Freshwater microbial communities from Lake Lanier, Atlanta, Georgia, United States - LL-1510 | ecosystem: Environmental > Aquatic > Freshwater > Lake | place: USA: Georgia | collected...
GTCAGTAAGTTCAAGCTATGCTTATGAAGCTAGCAGTTCTTTGTCTTCGAGCTTAGCAGAAACCGCTTTCTCATCTAGTTGGTCAGTAAGTTCAAGCTATGCTTATGAAGCTAGCAGTTCTTTGTCTTCGAGCTTAGCAGAAACCGCTTTCTCATCTAGTTGGTCAGTAAGTTCAAGCTATGCTTATGAAGCTAGCAGTTCTTTGTCTAGCAGTCATCTCATATACACCGTAGATGTCTCCCCTGTCGGATCACCAACGGTTGCAGGATATCTGACCGCGACGTTGGCGGGAAACAGAATCTACATTCCTTATTACACGTCAGTATAATTTACTATATATTTCTATGAATCAAACAAGAGATTTTCTTAAAGATCTTATAAATGAATGTGTCGACAAGATTTTGTCAGAGGGCGTCCGTATACAACACGCTGAGGATTTGGTTTTTTGGGAGGGTGCGCCCGGTGCCATAAGAGCCGTAAAGTCTCTTCTGGATGTGTCTGCGGGAAAGTCAAAAAGTGTCACTGTAAAATGGGACGGTTCTCCAGCTGTCGTATTTGGTAGAGATAAAAATGGAAAGTTTATCTTTACCGACAAAAACGGGTTTAATGCTAAAGGATACGACGGAAAGAGTGGTTCTCCAAAAGAGTTGAAATCTATGCTTCTAAATCGAGGAGGAGTTCCTGCAAAAAATAAAAGTGCATCATTTAAGAAATTCGCAGATAATATGGCAAGAGCATTTTCGACGTTTGAGTCGTCTGTTCCACCGAACTTTAGAGGATTTTTCTTTGGAGATCTTTTATATATTGGAAAATTACAACCGAATTCTAATGGAGATTTCGTGTTCAAACCGAACATAGTAACTTATAAGGTTTCTTCTGTTTCTCATTTGGGGTTAAAGATAGGAAAGAGTTCAGCGGGTGTTGTTGTTCATGGAAAGTTTGATCTAGATGGTAAAGTTCATGAAGTGACCAGCGATGACTCTTTTTCTGGGGACGAATTGTGCGTGGTTCCTCCAATATCGGTGGAATCGAAAACTAATATAGATAAAGAAAGGGTGAAAAATCTTTTAACGTTTATAAAAACAAATTCTTCAAAAATAAACGATCTGGTTAACAGGAAACTTCTTTCCGGGAAGAAGTTGGTGGATTTTCCTGAGATACTTTATACGTATCTGAACAGCAAGGTGGACACTGGCCTTGTCGATCTTGGGAGGGATTTTTTAGGTTGGGTAGATACTAACGATAAATTAAGTTCTAAAAAAAAGAAAAACATTAATATCCATGTCAACGAGAACCGAGAAGGATTCGATGCACTGTGGTTCACGGTTGTAGAAATAATGGATATTAAGGATTCTATTATATCGGAGCTTGAGAGTCATCCCTCTGTGGTTCGGGCTTCAATTGGGGAGTTCCCCGGAGGCGAAGGATATGTCATGAAACACCCGAGAGGAAATATAAAATTCGTCTCTCGTTCAGGGTTTTCTGCAGCAAATAGATCTGTCGTAAGAAACGAATCCTTAGTGTCCGAAGGTGGGAATATTTTTAAATCAAAATCCGGTGGACCGGAAACGATTCGTATATCTAGAGGGGACGTCGTTCCAACTGTTAAATGGTTAGAAACCGTGACAGATTTGCCTCTGTTAAATAATATTCTTGGAACGGCTGGCAAGCGTGATACATCTGGGGATTTAGACCTGGCTGTCGATGAAAAGATAACACAAAAAGACAGTCTTGTTAAAACCTTATCCAGTTGGTGCAATTCTCAAAAATATAATCCGGCGGATTTTGTGAAAAAGTCTGGGGATTCGGTCCATTTTAAGACCCCTATAAATGGTGACGTTAAAAACGGTTTCGTCCAGACAGATTTTATGTTCGGAGATACGGATTGGATGCGATGGAGTCTTAGAGGCGGAAAGGAGAATTCCTCGTATAAGGGGATGCATAGACACGTCCTATTGGCGAGTATCGCAAAGTTTAAAAATATGAAGTGGTCTTATAAGAACGGATTGGTTGATAGGAATTCAAATGAGGTTATAACAAAGAACCCCACTGACATCGCCCGTTTATTATTGGGGAAAGACGCTAAATCGTCTGATTTGGATTATTTTGAATCCATTATTGACCGAATTAAAAATAACAAAGACTTTGAAAATATGGTCGCTGACGCTCGTGAGACACTAATTAAGTATGGAGTAAAATTTTAAGTTATATTATGAGTCACGCTAAAAATAGAAGTAACATAGATATTGTCCGAGGGTATTTGGCAGGAGAACGACCTTTTATCCAAGTTGGTTGGGATTCAAATCTGGAAAATAGAAAAGAGGGTGAAACGTGGGAAGATTCCAGTGGAAGGTGTTGGATAAAAAAGAACGGTTATAAAAAGAGAGTGAATAAGTTGGGGAAAGTTTCCTCCGATTCCACAAGATTGTTATGTTCGGTGTGCAAACGAGATATGAAATGGGGGAATAATCTCGATGATAAAATTTTTCCAAAAACGGGAAGGTGTTACGATTGTAACATAGATTACGAGACTAAGTTGAAGGTTGACGGAGAGTTTCGTAAATATGAACTTGAAAAGGTATTCAAGGCTCAAAAGGGGAAAGTAGAAGATTTTCGTGCGAAAATAATCGAAAGTATTAATTTTTTAGAAAATTCCACAGATGATATAGTTTATTTAAACGAAGACGGTAGTAAGGAGGTTTGGAAAGACACCACTAGGGAGTCGGTTCTTGAAGAGGCCAAGAATGACTTGAAGGAGTGTGATCTGGCTTTGGAGAGAATAAATAAATCATTGAAGGAAATCGATGAGCGAGTCTAAGATAAACATTAGAGATGTAATAAAGGAAGAGTATAAACGGTGTTTATCTGACCCGATATACTTCATGAAGAAGTATGTTAAAATCCAACACCCTCTTCGTGGAACTATACCTTTCGACTTATATCCTTTCCAAGAAAAAGCGTTAAAGAACCTAGTCGATTTCGATTACAACATTATATTGAAATCTAGACAGATGGGTATAACGACTCTTACGTCTGCTTATTCTCTGTGGTTAATGGTCTTTCACAGCGACAAAAACATTCTTTGTATAAGCATAAAACAAGAGACTTCAAAAGAGATAGTTACGAGAGTAAGGTTTGCGAATAATAATCTCCCGTCTTGGTTAAAGATACCATGTATAGAAGATAACAGGCTTTCTCTAAGACTTAAAAACGGTTCTCAAATAAAAGCTGTGTCTTCCTCGGGCGACGCGGGGCGTTCGTCTGCGTTATCTCTGTTGATAATTGATGAAGCGGCGTTTATAGATAACATAGAGGAAATTTGGCTCTCCGCTCAACAGACTCTTTCCACCGGAGGTAAAGCGATAATTCTGAGCACGCCTAACGGTGTCGGAAACTTTTTCCACAAAACTTGGATAGCATCCGAGCAAAAGGAAAACAAGTTTAACACCATAAACTTGCCTTGGTATCTACACCCAGAGAGGACGCAGGAGTGGAGGGGTCAACAAACCGAACTTCTTGGCGTGAAGGGGTCTGCCCAGGAATGTGACTGTTTGTGGGGAGAATCATCTGTTAAAATTCGTCATAAGGATACCGGAGTAGAATTGGAGATATCAATCAAAGATTTATTTGACAAATTATCTTTCACGTAATATGTATTCGCAAGAATGTGACTGTATGGAAGATAATTATGTAAAAGCTGGTTGGGATAAGATAAAGGAATCTATTTCTAATAATGTATCTATAATGTCTCTTGAAAATACGAGAAAATTGTTAATGTCTAACGGTTATTACAAAAAGTTTTTCGGAAAGGCAAAGAACAGAACGATGATGAAAGAAAATCCCAGTTTGTATAAATCCGTTTATGCGCACACACGGTTATTAGAGGATACGTTCAAGTTTCAGAGAAGTTACAAAGGAAATTACAATTTTAAATATAGATTATTGTTCATAACCGATAGAAACTGTGATATTGAATCTCTTAAATGTAAGTGTGGTCGAAGTTATACGTGGAATATGTATTGTAGAAAGTGTCCAGAGTATCATAACACATGGAGTGGAAGATCTCATTCGCCCGAAACGAAGAAAAAACAAAGAATCGGCGCCATAAATTATATAGAAAGTTTGTATGGACAATCTGTTCCTCGTTACAACAAGTCATCCATAAAATTGATAGAAGAATATGGAAAAAAATATGGGTATAAATTTCAACACGCGGAGAACGGTGGAGAAGTTTATTTGAAGGAATTGGGTTATTTTTTGGATGCTTACGATAAAGACAAAAATGTCGTGTTAGAGGTAGACGAGGACAGACATTTTAGATCAGGCAAGCTAAAAAATTCTGACGTGATCCGTCAATCAGAAATCGAACGGAATTTAAAGTGTAAGTTTATAAGGATTCGTATATGAATCGTCTAAAATTCAACACCGATTATGAGATATTGACTCCTACGGGATTTAAAGATTTTTATGGAGTTCGTTGTTTGGATAAAGAAACACATTTGTCCATACAACTATCCAACGGAAAACTTCTAAAATGTTCTCTCACACACCCATTTATTAAAAACGGAAAATCAGTTTTAGCAAACACTTTAAAAGTGGGTTCTGTCTTGGATGGATGTGGAGACGAAGAAATTTCCGTTGTAAACATAGAAAAAATCGAATCTCCAATAGATCTTTATGACATAATAGATGTTCGTGGTGGGAACGTTTTTAATGTAGACGGTATAGTTTCTCATAATTGTGACTTTACCACTACTGGGCACACCGTTATTGACGTCGACACATTGAAGTGGGTGAAATCAGCAGGTGTCTCCGAACCTATTGAACGGAGATGGGTCGATCAATCTCTTTGGATATGGAAACCAGCTGATTACTCTAGATCTTATTTGATTTGCGCGGATGTTGCTCGTGGAGACGGTCGAGATAAATCTGCATTTCACGTTTTGGATATGGAGAGCATGGAACAAGTTGCAGAGTTCAAGGGTTTGGTAGATACAAAGGGGTATGGTAATCTTCTCGTCAGTGTGGCGTCCGAGTATAATAACGCTATTTTGGTGGTGGAAAATAATAATGTAGGGTGGGCCACTCTTCAACAGATAATTGATATAGGGTATCCAAACACCTTCTATAGTAGCGCAGATCTTCAATATGTTGATCTTGAGAGACAAATTTCAAATAAATTAAATAGATCCGAAAGGAATATGGTGCCCGGATTTACAACCACCACTAGAACCCGACCATTGATTATATCCAAACTTGAGACGTATTTTAGAGATAAGTCGATAAAAACCAACTCTGTTAGATTGTATGAAGAGTTGTCGGTGTTTATATGGAACGGAAGTAAGGCTGAGGCGATGACGGGATATAACGACGACCTGGTGACTTCTTTAGGTGTAGGTCTTTGGGTGAGAGACACGGCTTTGAGACTCCGAGCGGATTCTGGAGAATATCAAAAGGCTCTTCTGGGAGGAATCAGTAAAACCGGAGGGGGAGAACAGGTCTATCACAAGACGGTTGATAGGGGAAGAGAATATTGGTCTATGCCGTCAAACGCTGGGTCTGTGTTTTCTTCCAACCCCATATCGAGAAAGCAGGAGGATTTAAAGTGGTTATTATAATGAATCTTCACTATTTATCCACATATAGTAAATTATGATCGATCCAGACAAGCCCATTGATTTAAAATCACGAAGTCTTTACTCCAGGTTGAAGAGACTCTTTTCTACAGATGTGATCGTGCGAAACGTCGGTGGAAAGATGTTAAAGATAAAGGATACCGACCAAGTTCAGTATGCTACTGATAGAAATTCTTTGAGAGATCGGTTTAACAGAATACGAACTTCCGGATACAATCAATATGGAAGGGATTTTAATCTTGCATATCAAGCCTCACGTTTGGAACTCTTTAGGGATTATGACACGATGGATATGGATCCAATCATAGCCTCGGCTCTTGATATATACGCGGATGAATGTCTTACGCATAACGAAATGGGTTTTGTTTTGAACATCAAAGCATCAGATAACAATATTAAAAAGATTCTTGAGAATCTGTTTTACGATATTCTAAACATAGAGTTCAATCTTTGGTCGTGGACCAGGAATATGTGTAAGTATGGAGACTTTTACTTGAAAATGAACATTTCTCCGGAATATGGTGTTTATCTTGTAGAACCGATTTCGGCGTATAATGTGGTAAGAGTAGAAAATTCCGACCCACTCAACAAGAACTATGTGAGATATCAAGTAACCACTCCTGCAGGAGTTATGGAGGAACTGGAGAACTATCAGATTGCTCATTTTAGGTTAATATCCGATAGTAACTTTCTTCCTTACGGTAAATCTATGATAGAGGGAGCGAGAAGAGTTTGGAAACAATTGAGTCTTATGGAGGACGCGATGCTTATTCATAGAATAATGAGGGCTCCTGATAAGCGTGTTTTTAAAATAGATGTGGGAAACATACCTCCATCAGAGGTTGATAATTTCATGGAGAGAACTATCTCAAAAATGAAGAAAATCCCATACATGGATGAAAATACCGGAGATTACAATTTGAGATTCAATTTACAAAACATGGTCGAGGATTTCTATTTACCTGTCCGTGGAAGCGACAGCGGAACGAGTATAGAACCTCTTGGTGGAATGGAGTTCACCGGAACAGAAGATATAGAGTATCTGAGAAATAAAATGATGGCTGCTTTGAAGATACCAAAAGCATTTTTAGGATACGAGGAAGATTTAAGCGGAAAAGCTACTCTTGCTTCAGAGGATGTTAGGTTTTCAAGAACTGTAAACAGAATTCAGAAAATCTTAACCTCCGAATTGACAAAGGTGGCAGTGGTTCACTTGTATTCTCAGGGATATACTGATGCTAATTTGGTCGATTTCACGTTGGAGTTAACAAATCCGTCGACGATCTTTGAAAAAGAGAAGATTGATATATGGGGAAATAAAGTGGGTGTTGCTAAAGACATGATGGAGAATAAATTGTTTTCTAAGGATTGGATATATAAAAACATATTCAATATGTCTGACGATGATATTTTGAAATCGAAGAACGAGGTTATTGGCGACGTTAAACAATCCTGGAGGTTTAAACAAATAGAAGAGGAGGGAAATGACCCTGCAGTTTCTTTACAAAAGGTGAATGCGGACGGTGAATTGGAAGATGTGGGTGGAGATTCTTCCGGAGGTTCCTCTGGTGGTTCTAGTGGAGGGTTTTCTGGTTCTGACGAATTTTCTCCAGAAGAAACCGGAGAGGGGGATGAAACTGGGGCTATTCCTGACGAAGAATCTTCCGATGAGGATTCTACGGGCGGAGAACCATCTTCGACTGGAGAAGAAACGGTGCCGCCAAAACTTACTGAAAAGGCAAAGCCGCGAGCTTCTCAAGCGGGAATAAAAAAAGCAAGTAATTACCCATTTGGGGAGGATCCTCTTGGAAGGTTGGAGAACAATTCCAAAAGCAGGACAGACCCGATTAGACACAGATTTGCAGGCGGGAGCCCTTTGTCCAGAGAGTCTGTGGACATCTCTCGGTTGAAAAAGTTCATAAATATCAGCCCGGACTCAAACAGAAAATCATTAATAAGGGAATCGGAATCACACGGAAACAAAAAATCCTTACTCGATGAATCTAATATTTTAGACCATCAGTGACACAAAAAGGGTAAATAGTGAAGTATTTATTAAATTTTGCTCAATCTAACCATATTTATAAATTGAGGTAAACTCGACAATATGCAAAAATCAAAACACTCAAAGTTCAAAAATACAGGAATATTGTTTGAATTGCTAACTCGTCAGCTTACCGCTGAGATACTTTCTGATAAAAAAGAATCTAAGGCAAGAGATATTTTGTTCAAATATTTCAAAGAGTCTACAGAACTTGGTAAAGAGTGGGAACTTTACAATTTCATAGTAAACGAACAGTTCTTGGATGATAAAAAAGCGTCTCGTGCATTAGATGTTGTTTTGAAGGCCAGAGATCGGCTGGATAATAAAAAGTTATCCACCGAAAAGTATAATCTGATAAGGGAGATTCGTGAAGCGTATCCTATAGAAAGTTTTTTAAAATCTTCTATCAAGAATTATAAAGTTTACGCCTCGGCGTTTAAAGTTTTTGAAAGTCACGTAAGCTCCAACCGATTTGATTTAACGGAAGTTATACAGGCCAAGGATTTTTTGATTGAAAATTTAGTTAAAGCAAAAAATTCACCATCTGTTAACAGAGAAGATGCTCTTCTTGAAGAATATAAGAAACAAAGCGAAGATATCAGACTGTTAGCTTATAAATTTCTTGTTGATAATTTGAATAAAAAATACGACTCTCTTAACTCCGATCAAAAATCCATCTTGAGAGAGTATATAAACAACGTGTCAAATACAAACTCGATTTCGTCATTCGTTCTTTCTGAAAAAGAAAAGCTCAAAAATAAACTTACATCTGTGTGTGAAAAGGTTGATTCAAAGGTCACTCAAATAAAAATAATGGAAGTTGTGAACCAATTGAATTCCATGAACGTTCAACGCGGGGTCAAGGACGGACACGTGATGCTCTTGTTAATGTCTCACGAATTATTGAAAGAAATAAATTCTGCTCTTCTCACATGAAAGATTTAAAACCAATAATAAAGAAGATTGTAGAAGAACTTCTGGCTGAAATGACTGCCACAGGAAATGTCTCGGGATATTCAACGCCTTTTGCTTTTAGCAAGAGCGGGAAGAACAAGGCAACCGCTTATATTGAAAAAATGGGATATAAGGTATGCGAAGACGAATCTGAGAATGAAAAGGATGAGGTATTGTTGGAAGATGTTAATTATGATTCGTCAAAAGATATAACCGCTTTTAGAAAGAGTCTATCTGCTGCTGAGGTGAGTCTGTCTCAAAAGTTTTCCGATTCTCTTAAAAAGAAGCTTCTTGGAAAGAATATCGAAGTTCAAGCAAGCAAAGGATATGGTCAGTTTAAGACAAAATATTCCTTGAGGGTATTGGATATCAAAGTAGAAGATTGGTACGGTAAGGAGGATTATCAGTTAATAATAACCGGTGAAGACAGAAAACAATATTTTATAGATGTCACAGTTCCTATTAAAATTGTAGATTCCAAAGGAACACCAGCTGTAGTTCCGGCAGCGGATACGAATCCAACCCCAGAACCCGTAAGTCAACCTAAAAGACCGTCAACTGAGTTAGATGCAGCAATTTCAAAGTAAAAATATGAGTGAACTAAATAAAAAACCATTGTTACTTGAATGTATGCAGTTTACTGTTAAGTCACGTTCTCTTACTGAAGGGGTCGGTGATGGAAACAAGAAACTTATAGTTAGTGGGGTTCTTCAGCGGGCCGAGGCCAAGAATCAGAACGGCCGTGTGTATCCTCTTGAGATACTTCAGAGAGAGGCTAAGAAATATGAGGAAAATTTCGTAAAACAGAAGCGGGCTATGGGTGAACTGGACCATCCAGAAAGTAGCGTTGTGAATTTAAAAAACGTATCACATAATATAACAAAAATGTGGTGGGATGGTTCCGATTTGAATGGTGAAGTTGAGATACTTACAACTCCAAGCGGAAATATTTTGAAAGAGCTCTTCAATTGTGGAATAACTTTAGGAATATCAAGTCGTGGATTGGGTTCCGTTAAAAAGGTTAATGAAAGCACTGTAGAAGTGGACACGGATTTTGAACTTATTGCGTTTGATTTTGTGAGCAATCCATCAACCATTGGTGCCTTTATGTTTCCGAGTGGACAGTTGCAAGAATCCTTACAGTCTTCTACAGTTGTCGATCCTGTTTCTAACAAGTGGGTTAAAGTAGAAGAAGTTGTTCACGACATTTTAAACGAAATAAGATAATGATACATATCAGTGACATTATTTTAGTGAGAGAATCCCTCCATTTAACGTCGGATCTTATAAGGTCTGTTCTCACGGAGGAAATGGAAAACCCTGTAGTCAAGAACATAACAGCAAAAGAAGATTTTGACGAATATGTAGCAAAGCCGGAGAATCGTGGCGAGACATTCTCTAAAGAGGAGGTAGAAATATTGGATACTTTGGATTCAAAACCTTATAAAAAAATGCCTAACGAAATAAGGTTCAGTTCTACTGAGATAACCAATAATAGAAACAAAGAGCTTGCCGTCGTTAAGAAACAGGGAAGATATGTTGCTTTCTTTTCCGTAAGAAAACCGACGGACGTGTCAGTCACTACAGATTTGAAAGATGATGATACCGAGGAAGAGGATGATAGGGATGAGATTATTATAAAGGTCAGCCGACCGTTCACAGACAGTTCTAAGAAGTTCGATACATCTTTGTTATTTAACTTTGTAAATACAATCACTAAAGAATATCAGATATGAATATGTTTTCTATGAGAAGAATCATGGAGTCTGATATGTTGGCTCCGGATGAATGGGAGATTCACGAATGGGATGGTTTAGATGACTTGGGATTTGAATCCAACGGAATGTATAAGATGGTTTTTTCTCACGAAGAGGTTGTCAATGGAGATGAGAAAAAACTTGAATTGACAGTATATAAGAAAAAAGACGGATGGTATCTTGAACAATCAGTTAACGGAAAACGTGGAGATACTCTACGTTTTAAGCAGAACGGTTCTTTGTTGACCAAGATACACGATATTTTTGAGAAATTTTAACTATTTATTGAACGTATGATCAAATTAAAACAAATCGTAGAGGGAATTACCTCTGTCTCTACCATGAAGACGGAAGAACTTCAAACTAGCAGCATGGATAAACGTCTCTCTGTGGAACAAAAGAAGAAATTATCGACGATGGTTTCTCAGTTCAATGAATATGGAAAGGCCATATATAGAGAACGTGATATATCCGAAGTGGCCGCTCACTTGCAGGAAATTGTTGAACTTGCCGAGGCTTATGCTTTACATGAGTGTGCAGATTTTATCGAGGAATCCACCGTTAAGAGAAATATGATGGAACTCAGAAAGTATAACGAAAATTTTAGTAAAATTGCAAAAGAGTCGAAGATCCGACAGCAACAGATGGAGGGTCTTTACGAAGATATGGGCAGAGTTCTAGAGAGATATTTCGACATTAAGGGATGATTATTTTTTAAATTTTTGACGTTTTCAAAAAGTTTATATATTTATATCTATAATACAACATTATCCTATATGTTGTTTCGGTAGTCAGTTCAACTTCTTGAAGTTCTAATAACTTCACAAACAAAACAAATTTATGAAATCACAACTATTTGAGGAAGCTATCGCCGACGCTAAAGCGGTTCGTGCGACAGCCCTAGCTAATGCTAAGTCTCTTCTTGAAGAGGCGTTTACACCAAAGCTTAAATCAATGCTTGGTGCAAAGTTAAAAGAAGAATTGGGTGAAGATGATGCCGGAGAAGTAGTTCCTTCCGAAAAGGCTACGCCGGACGACGATGTTACTGTAACATCTGATGAAATTGACCAGATTTTAAAAGAATTGGATTCTGATATTAAGGAGGGTGATGGAGAAGATGAAGAAGTCCCCTCGGGCGATGCAGCTCCGACAGCCTCAGATGTTCCTGCCGCAGATGCAGTTCCAGCAGCTCCTTCCGCAGATGCAGTTCCAGCAGCTCCTGCTGTGACTCCTGTTGAAGGACTTGGAGACGTGAAGACTGTAGAAGCTCCTGCTTTGGTTGTTGCTCCTGGTCAGTTGCCTGTGGCCGGCGACGCCGCCGCTGAGGCTCCTGCCGCAGATTCATCGCCTGCTTCCGAAGTCTCTCCGGCGGATGCTTCTGCGTCTCCCGAAGGGGATGTTGTTGATATGGGAGATGACGATGAGGTCAACTTGGAAGAGTTGCTCGCCGAGTTGAATGGTGATGTTAAAGAAGAATCCGTTGTGGAGTCTAAGGACGCCGATGCGGATGATGAGATTTCCGAAGAAAAGGAACAATTGGCTGAAGCGTTGGAGACTATCAAGTTCCTTCGCCATCAGTTAAATGAAGTTAATTTGTTGAATGCTAAATTGCTTTACACAAACAAAATATTTAAAGCACACGCATTGAATCAAGGTCAGAAAATGAAAATTATTGAATCGTTCGACTTGGCTAAGTCCGTTCGTGAAGTCAAGCTCGCTTTCAATAATCTATCAGAAGCATTAAATTTCAGTAAAGTAAAGACTCCTGTAAAGAAGTCTATCACTGAAGGCTTCGCGTCACAATCTGTAGGAACGACCAAGCCCGCCGAGAACATCGTCGTGGCTCCGGCTAACGAAATGGCTTCGAGATTCCAAAAACTCGCTGGTATTAAGAAGTAAACTAAAACCACGTAAATTCAAAAAAACAAACAAAATATATGGATAATGTAAAGTCATTATTGACAAACAACTCAAATCCGATGTCTCGTCTTCTCGAAGAGACTCGTCAACTCCAGGGCAAGTGGGAAAAGACCGGCTTGCTTGAAGGATTGCAAGGCACCGACAAAGCAAATATGTCTGTGCTTCTCGAAAATCAGGCTCAACAGCTTATTTCCGAAGCAACCTCCACCGGAACGAGCACAAACAGTGAGCAGTGGGCTGGCGTAGCTCTCCCTCTCGTTCGCCGTGTGTTCGCTGAAATCGCCGCAAAGGAATTCGTAAGCGTTCAGCCGATGAACCTCCCAAGCGGACTTATCTTCTACTTGGATTTCAAGTATGGCAACGCCCGTGGTGGAAAGACCTCTGGAGAGTCCCTCTTCGGTGGAACGTTGAAGAAGCTCGGATCAACTGATTCAGCTGTCAACGGTCTTTATGGTGCAGGTGAATATGGATATACGATCAACACATCGGCTTCCACGATCACTGTAACCACAGGATCTGCTGCTGGTGCTTCTTCATGGGCGGATGTGAACTACGATGCTGATTACTCGGCCAGCGTAGCTGCCTCGAAGTATAAGACGATCACATGGAACCTCACAACCAACGCCGGAAACTGGGACTTGAACGCTGTTCGTAGCTTCACCTTCCAATCCGCTTCCGTTGACTCTGGTGTTCTCTCGAAGTTTACCAAGGTTTATAACGCAGGAACAGCTGCTGCACCTAACTACTACCTCACGGCAGTTGTTACCGCTTCCGCTGTAACTGATGCTTCAAACGGAATGTATGTTTCCGGAAGCAAGCAGCCTACCGACACAACCCGTGGTGACTTTGAAGATTCCACCGGTGGAAACAGTCTTGCTACAATCGGTATCCCTGAGGTCAACCTCGAACTCAAGAGCGAACCAATCGTTGCTAAGACTCGTAAGTTGAAGGCCGTCTGGACCCCAGAACTCGCCCAAGACTTGAACGCTTACCACAGCATTGATGCTGAGGCTGAGTTGACCGCTCTGTTGAGTGAGTATGTCTCTATGGAAATCGATCTCGAAATCTTGGACATGCTATTGACTGCTGCTCCTGGTGAGACAACCGAGGCTTGGAGTGCCAAGATCGGAACTGAGTTCACCAAGACTCTTGATGGAAACGGTAACGCCGTCTTCACAAGAATCGAGGATTCGGCTGCTAACCGCACCGCATACGTCAAGTCCACATGGTTCCAGACTCTTGGTAACAAGATTCAGAGAGCCAGCAACAAGATTCACCAATTGACCCTCCGTGGTGGTGCTAACTTCATGGTCGTAAGCCCTGATGTTGCTACCATCCTTGAGTCGATTCCTGGATTCATTGTCGGCACCGACGGCGACAGTGCTAAGTTCGCAATGGGTGTAAGTAAGGTCGGTAGCTTCGCAAGTCGCTTCCAGGTTTACAAGAACCCATACATGGTTGAGAATCAGATCCTTATCGGATTCCGTGGTTCTAACTTCCTTGAGTCTGGTGCTGTCTACAGCCCATACGTTCCGCTCGTTCAGACACCTCTCGTGTATGATCCGATTAACTTCACGCCTCGCCGTGGGGTAATGACGAGATACGCTAAGAAGGTAGTCCGTCCGGAATTCTACGGAAGGATCCTTATCTCGGATCTTAACTACGTCTAATCTTTAGGGATTAGTTAAAGAAAAACCCGACGGTCCAATCCCGTCGGGTTTTTCGTGTCCAAAAATGAAATAAATTTACTCTCCTACGTAACGGATACATAATTATTCCCAGACATGGAGTAAAATGAAAAATTGTAAAATATGTAAAAAGGAAATACCTTCCCATAGAACTTATTGTGGTAACAACTGTAAGTTTTCTGATTTTGATTACAACCGTTCTAGATCTAAGAGAATTCCGAACGATCCAACTAAAATCATGGTTTGTAAGTATTGTGGGTGGGAAACCAAGGATATACGAAATTTGTCTGGTGGTGTGTCCGAACACTTGAAGAAGCACTCCGTTGAGTTATCGGAGGGTAATTTTGATACTTCATTTGTTGTGAAGGAAGATATACGAAAAAAATTGATATGTTGTTTATGTGATTGGTGGACATATGATGTAGATAATAAATCAGGAGCATTTACGAATCATATATGTAAAAAACATAAAATGTCTACGGGAGAATTCATAGAACTTCATGGGAAAGAATATTCACACCTATGGTCGACCGTAAAATCTACAATAGATAGATCATCTCATATAAATTTAAATCCTAAAAATCGAGTAGTTTGTAAAATTTGTAATGAACCTCTAAAGATTTTAAGTAACTCGCATCTTAGGTTGCACGGGATAACTCAATCCGAATATAAGGATAAATACGGTAAAATAATAAGTGAGTTTACACAGGAGAAGTTTTCCGAAAATTTATCTAAGATAGAAATGCCTCCACAATCGAGATGTGAGAAGGAAATTTACGATTTTATATCATCGGTATATAATGGGATTATAGTGACAAATACCAAACGAATCATCAGTCCATTTGAAGTGGATATTTATTTGCCAGATATAAAGCTAGCTATAGAATTAAATGGATTGTATTTCCACTCGGATGTTCATGGTGGACGAGATAAACATTATCATCTTGCAAAGACGCTTAAAGCGGAGAATTTAGGGATAAGACTCTTGCACATATTTGAAGATGAGTGGAAAAATAAAAAAGATATAATTAAGAGCATGATTCTGTCCAGGATCTCAAAAATTACAGACACATTCAATGCCAGAGATATGATTATTGGTGTTCCCACGTCTAAAGAAAAAACCAGTTTTCTTAAAGAGAATCACCTACAGGGACCGGATAAATCAAGCATTTATTTAGGATTATACTCTAAAGGAGAACTGATATCTCTGATGACGTTTGGCTCTTTAAGGGCGGTGTTGGGAAGTAAATCCACAAAGAATCAGTATGAATTGATGCGGTTTTGTAATAAACTAAATACGTCATGTAGAGGTTCATTTAGTAAATTATTGTCACATTTCATTAAGACCAGAAATCCAGACAAATTGGTAACATATGCGGATTGTCGTTTTTCCATTAAATCATCGAATGTTTATAGGAAGAACGGATTTATCTACGTATCTACGTCAAAACCGAATTATTTTTACATGAAAAACCACGATATTAGACTTCATAGGTATAATTTTCCAAAACATAAACTTGTAAAGTTAGGTCACGATAAATCCTTATCTGAGTGGGAAATTATGAGGTCGATGGGATATGATAGAATTTGGGATTGTGGACATCTCAAATATGAGTGGAATAAAAAGGTTTAAGTTTCGGTAAGAATGGTATATTTATTATCATGACCAGGGACGAACTTAAATCTGTTATACGTGAATGTTTATTAGAGGCATCTTCTATTGACCGACATAAAGAAGAAAAGTCGCTTACCCCTGTTCACGGAGAAAATGTTTCTGCTAGATTTTTTTCACACGAAGATTTTTCAGGGTGGTTGAGTGTTATAAACGGTACACATATACCATTAAACATTTCGGTTGAAAGAATGACTTCTGCCGATCACCCAAATAAACAATACAATATAGTGACCATTACCACTGATATAAAGGAACCGGTGTTGAATCAGATTATTAGAATGCTTAAGGAGAAGTGATTTTAATAAATGCTTTAATGATATGTATGTTGAGATATGTCTACATTTTCTATATCAGACACAGTAAGAGAGAAATCGAAACAAGTTTTAAAAGACGCACTTAATCTCCGCAAGAGAGCTGATGATTATAACACAAGTTATTCTCAGGAGATAAGAGAAGGGACTGAAAAACGTCAGCTTCTTCTAACGGAAGGATTGTCGAAGGGGCTGTCTCCTGATAAGATAGATTTTGGTCCAAATTTTATTCCTTCGGAAAAAACTCCCGTTCTAAACTTTTTATTCTTTACTCTTAGAGACGAGTTTAGTGGAGATATAACCGTTTTACGTGAGGAGAAAGATCTGGGAAAAGATTCAAAAGAATTGTTGGAATATTATAACAACAAGATAAGCTCTGGAGCAGTGGAAGATAAAGTGGATAAATTTGAGAATCCTCTCCAACCCAATGTGGGAAAATATATTTATGGGGATGTCGATATAGAGATGTTTGATAAAATCAAGAAATTGAAAGCTTTGTCAAACAGTCCAAATGAATCAGAGGCTTTTTCGGCTTATAGAATGGCCAAGAAGCTTTGTGAGAAATACAAACTAGATTTTGACAGAATTCCAGTTTAATGAATACATTTATCTTGTGCCCAAGGCTCTTGGGGCATCATACCTTCGTTAAGGTAACTAATAATAACATCTCCGTGACATGACTTCGGTTTACAGAAACACGCTAGTGTTTTTCCCCTCAATCCCTCCACTCTAAGTTTGAATAATGGTTCTTCATTAATTCTTTTATAGAAATATTTACAGTATTTGTTTATAACCTCATCTCTGTCACCGTCTACCCCTATTATGTAGGGGTTTCCAAAATCAGATCCACGACCAATATATACGTCGTATGGGATTTTGTGATGTTTATTTACTATCCGAGTTGTCATATCTACGAATATCCACCCAAACGGGTTTTTTGTCTTTCCCATGTTCTCTTAAGCAATCATATTTTGTGCTATCGGGTCTTCGTGTCATGGGTTGAAAACATAGAGGACAGTATATCTTTTTCGTCTCCGGAGGGTCTTTCGCCATAAATCACTTTCTGTTTCCAGGTGGAAGACTGTTTTCTTTTATCTCAAAAACTCCGTTTCCAATGAAATCTGTGAGTGTGTTATATCCCGAGTAACTAACTGTGCTGCTTAATCCTCCCCAAATCCCATTATCTCCGTGAATTAAGTCATACAGACTTTCCAGAGATTCTTCTATTTTATATACCTTGCCTTCACTGTGTCTGCGTTTCCCTCCATATCTCTCTTGTTGTTTCAGTGAAGCCCCTCCCCAAAAAGTTCCGTCTCCAATGATATTTGTCTCAGCCTCTTTCGCTCTAGCAAAAAATCCACCTAACATGATAAAATCCGCACCTGCCCCAAACGCTTTAGCTGCATAGTTTCCGTTTTTTATCCCACCGTCTGCGATAGTATAAAAATTTGGATACTTTTCTGTTTCCGAAGAACATTCTATTATTTCGGTAATTTGTCCCCGGTTCACACCGGTTGCATCAGATGTAGAACAAGCGGATCCTCCTGCTATCCCTACTCTGAACATTAAGTTGAACTGTGCTCCCGAGAAGGTTTTGTAGATTTCTATTCCGGACGAACTGTGTATGTTTCCGACTATTAAGTTTTTTACGTGGGCAGTTTGTTCGAGTCTTTCGATAACTGTTTTTATTGAAGCAAGATATCCGTTCGCGCAATCTATTAGCCAGTTTGATGTATAGTCTTTTAGAATATCTACTCTATCCCAATCGTTTAACCCTATACTAGCAAAAACGTTGGATGAATTTGTTTGTTTATAAATCTCAAGCTGATTTTGAATCGTGGTGAATCTGTGAATACAGACACTCAGACCAATTTTTGATGCTTCTTTAGCGAAGGTTGGGCCAACTACGGCGTCCATAGGCGAAACAAAAATACGATTCAACTCCATAGGAATATCCCGCCTAGAGACTAATGATGGATGTGATGGTTGAGCAATTAAATTACAATCGTTGTAATAAATTGATTTAGTATTTAAAATGATTGGCATGGTTTATACAGTATATTCACAAATGAATACATCAAACGGACCCCCGTCGAATATGGAGTGAATCATAGACGACACAATGTTCCAATCTCCCCCAGCGAGCATACATCCCATATTTTTCGGAAATCCCACAGTTTTTACTGGTCGTGAAACACAATCCCGTCTCATACCTTCAAGTGCGGTATAGATAGATTCGTAGTTAAGTTTACGAGAATCCTTACCATAATAATATTGTCCATATAGATTATAAACAAACTTAATCTTGGTTTCTATTTTTGGAGAAGTTATAGATGCACAGGAAAACTTCCCAAATTTATTTTTATCACCTGGTGTGGTTTTGGAGTCTTCGGCAAATGCTTCTGGGAGTTTAACTTTGATTTGTTTTGCAATACCCGACCCCATAGTGCAGAAGCAGTTCGCGCAATGGCCTATAGCATCTACCTCAGCGGACAAAAGGTCTATTTTGAGTTCTGTGAACATATATGTATGTTAGACTAATTTTGAAATCTTTCAACATTTTATAATGTTTGGGGATATTTATTGATACCATGATTAAACTTAAAGATTTACTCTCAGAAAATGATTCCGAGGAAACCGATTTTTCCCAATCAAGCAACGTTGTTCAAACAGAAGTCGGTCCTAATCAACATGATGTTCAAACCGTCGGAAATCAGGAAGTATTTATAACAAATCTTCGGAGAGATGTTGTAAACATAGAGTTAAAGTTAACTAATGGTGTAGTGTTTGTTACTGTAAAATAATATGAAAATTTCTGAATTTAAAAAACTTGTTTCGGAGTGTATCGACGAGATTAAAACGGAATCTTTAATTGAAATGAAAATTATTCCAATTGAAGACTTTGTTAAAAATAATTTAAATGAAGCAGATTTCTTGGGAGCTAGGACCCGTGAGGTTCCTGACGATGAGATGTCGGATTATTTGGCCACATCTGTCGCGGGAGAAAAAAGTGCAAAGGATAAGTTTGAAATGCCATACGTCCACTCATCAAACATTGAGATTCAAAATCAGGATGGAAAAAAGGTCAATCTCGATGCGTTGAAACGCATGGTCATGACCCGTCCTACGAAGTTGTTAAAACAAAACGAAAAATTGGCTCATAGTGGTGGTAAAGGGTTTGTCCAATTCCACAATATAGGGCTCCCCGCGTTAAAGGGTCTTGCGGTTGACGAAAAGACTGGAAAATTTGTAGTGGTGGATACGTGTCCCGGAGCGGGCGCATGTAAGGTTTACTGTTATGCCAGAAAAGGGGGATATGTTCAGTGGAAGGATTCTTCTCTCTCTCAAACCAAGGTTCTGAATTTTCTTTTGAATGATCCCGCTGGGTTTTCTAATCTATTGGAACAGGAAATTTCCGCACTTGTTAAGTCCGGAGAAAAAAAAGATATCAAGCACGTAATTAGATGGCATGACGCGGGCGATTTCTTTTCTCCTGATTACTTAGCATTGGCGTATTCTATAGCTAAAAAATTCCCTATGGTTGATTTTTACGCATACACAAAAATGGCATCGGTTGCTATGGGGAATAAACCTTCTAATTTTCTGATAAACTTTTCTATGGGAGCAAAGAAAGAAGAGGAGCGGAAAATCGATTTCACTAAGACTAAAAATTCGACGGTTGTTCCGAAGGAAGATTTTATAGATTTGCTTCAGACAGAGCCCGGTAAGGGAACTAAGGTTAAGTATGCCAGAGATGAAAAGGGTCGCA
>Ga0214923_10003474_pt1 | contig 19747 bp, 18 predicted proteins | sample LL1510_MetaG_FD_177993 | JGI IMG/M metagenome (GOLD analysis project Ga0214923, IMG submission 177993) | Freshwater microbial communities from Lake Lanier, Atlanta, Georgia, United States - LL-1510 | ecosystem: Environmental > Aquatic > Freshwater > Lake | place: USA: Georgia | collected...
CGTTTCACGTAATGCCTGCTCAGCAGGCATTACGTGAAACGAGATCAAAAAGAAGCAATACGCTGTTAACGGCTAAAACACCTCCTGGCAAACGTGCGGTAACGGTTATGATTGATTCATTAAATGCTGTCGGTGGTTTGCTCAATGCGGGTGATTTCGTCGATGTTATTGCTCACCTTAATATGACCAATGATCTGGATAAAAAGAAAACCATCACAGCGATGGTTTTTCAAGACCTAGAAGTATTGGCCATCAATACGAATTTAGATGATCCTGGTGCGTATGATGATCAGCAAAATTCAGCAACGTTAAAAATAACTTTTGCGGTGGATCCTCAAGAAGCCGGATTGCTCGCTTTTGCTAACAAGAACGGACGTTTAGAATTAGCATTACGCAGTCCAAATGAAAGTGATAAGCAGATTGTTAAAGCATCAACTTGGAAAACATTGGCAGATTATGTGCTGCAGAATCAAGGATCTGAATTAGATGTTTCTGAAAGCGAAACAGAAGCTGCCCCTAAAGAACAAGCTGACAAACCTTACATTCAAATCTTCCGTGGCGGCAAGGAGCTATAATTGATGAAAAAATTCTTATTGAAGAACTTGAGTGTTTTCACAGTTGTGGCCTTTTTGGTCTCAAATAATCCGTATTTGATCGCCTATGCGCAGGAAGAAGAAACAGATCAAGTTAAGGATGAAAATGCAGCTAAAAGCGAAGAGATCATTGATTTAATTACCGGGGAAGTTGTGACTATTGCAACAAAGAATTTAAACCGTGTTGCGGTGGCGAATCCGGATATTGTTGATATTTCAGATGCAAAAGCTGACAAGGTCTTTATATCAGGTAAACGTGCAGGTCAATCTGAAGTGTTTGTCTGGGATGATAACGGTAAGCGAGACATTATTGTTCGTGTTGCGCTAGAGAAGCTAGACAGTGTTGAAATGCGCGTACGCGAAGTGATTGAGAAGGCTCAAATTAAAGGGGTTCAATTTCAGCAAAACCAACCTGAGGGCAAGGTTGTATTATACGGATCCATCCCGAAGAAAGATAAGGATATCCTTGATAAAATCATGGATCCTTACTTAGAGAGAACAATCAATTTAGTTAATGTTGAGAATATCGAAGATTCTGTTCAGATTGATGCACAGGTAATTGAGTTAAACACAGATTTTGAGAAGAACGTAGGAATCGAGTGGTTTACTGGAAAGCAAACCCAAGATGCAACAACCGGACAGATTACAACAACTTCCAGTGGTGCACTAAATCCCACATATTTAGAAATTCTGCCAAATCAGAATGGAAAACCTGAAGATTTCTTTAAGGTCGGGAACTTTTTTAGATCTCAGCAATCTGCATTTGGCGCAAAGATCAATGCCTTAGTGACAGAAGGTAAGGCCAGAATTATTTCAAAGCCACGACTAATTGCGATGAGCGGTAAAGAAGCGAGTTTCTTAGTCGGCGGCGAATTACCTATCCGTACGACAACTACGAGCGCGGCAGGCGGTACGTCTGAGCAAAATGTTACATTTAAGCAATATGGAGTAAGCATGACCATTACTCCTGTTATCCGAGAAGGCAAAATCGATTTGCTGCTAAATGTGAAGATAAGCGATATTGATAAATCGACAGTTAATCCAAGCGGAGACTTCGGCTATATTACACGCCAAGCACAAACACAAGTTTTTCTAGAAGATAATCAGACGATTGTTCTGGCAGGATTAATCAAGCACAATGACAGTCACAATATTAAGAAGGTGCCATTCTTCGGCAACATTCCTGTGGTCGGCACGTTGTTTACAAGCCGTGACCAACCGGAAAAGGATACTGAATTAGTCATATCGTTAACAGCATCAATTATCAAGAACGTAAAGAAAGCAACTGAGCAAGTCGCTTACCCAAGCAAGCGCGGTCAGAAATATGTTAATGAAGTTGAAAGCAACTTTGATAAAGAGCCTGTAGAAACAAAGCCAAAAGAAGAACCTAAAGCAGCTCCTGCACCTGCTGCACCAGTAAAGCAGGAAATTAAGACCATTGTAACGCCAACAACACAGGTTCCTGATATGGTCTCTTTAAGCTATGTTCGTTCGGTACAATTAAGAATTTCACAGGCGATTAATTTTCCTTATGAAGCACTACAGCGTAATTGGGAAGGTACAGTTAAACTAAGATTACGCATCTTAAGAGACGGAACCTTGGCTGATTGCGATCTGCTTGAATCATCAGGGCATGATGTTTTTGATTCAGATGCGATGAGTGCTACAAGAAATCAATCACCTTTCTTGGCATTCCCATCAGAAATGACCCAAGATGATTTAGTAGTCACTGTTCCAATCGTGTACAGTCAACGAGCTGTTTCAAAGAAAGATTCACAGACCGTTGTTGCTTCTTATTAATTAAACTCTTCATTATTCACTAGATTGAGGTAAGTAGTTTCTCAACAGTGAATCAAAGCAGTGAAAATAAAATAATGGCATGTAAAGTTATCACAGTATTCAGCAATAAAGGCGGTGTAGGTAAAACCTTCGTCTCTGTTAATGTGGCTTCTGCTTTAACATTAAAGGGAAAGAAGGTTTTAGCTGTTGATCTTGATTTGCAGGCGGGCCAGAATATGGCGCGTATGTTCAGTCTGACTCCGCCGTATTCACTAGTTGACGTTCTTTCTGCGATGAAAACGGAAGACAGTGAGAATTTAATTAAGCGCTTTGTTTCTACACACTCGAGCGGTTTAGATTTTCTTCCAGCCGTCAATAGCTTAAGCCAAATAGGACATATCACTGCTGATAATGTCCGGCATTTTTTTAAGAAAGCAGTTAACTTTTACGATTATATTATTGTTGATGCCGATAAAATGTTCAGTGAAACACTGATCAGCGTATTGGACAATACCAATATGATCTTATTGGTGACGACTCCGGATATTCTAGCTGTTTATCAAGCCAAAAAATGTTTAGAAGTACTTCAAAGCCTGCATTTCCCATTGAAGATGTCCAAAATAATTGTAAACAGAGCTGAAAGCCGCGGCGGTGTAGCCTGGCAGGAAGTTCAAACAGCTCTTAATTGCGAAATATTCTCATTGATCCCTTCGGATGGTAAAACGGTTGGTTTAGCGTTGAATCGCGGGGTTCCTTGTGTTATCGATAGTCCAAAGACAAGAGTTTCAGAAGTATTTTTTGAATTAGCGGACAAATTGCAGATTCAAGATGCTTATGTGCAATCGTCAGATGTGATCAAGGTTCGTTCAACTGATGGCGCGTCGAATAAAGGAAATGAGTTCTGGGAAAAGTTTGGGATTACATTAGGTTCTTCGCCTCTTGAAGCAACATTTAAGAAGGAAGAAGACGTTGTTATTAAGCTTAAGAAAGCCATTCACCATAAACTCGTTGAGCGCATGAATATTAAGAAAATCTCAACGGAAGTGCTCATGGATGAACAGCAGGCGGCTAATATCCGCAAAGCAGCTGAAAAGGTCGTTACTGAATTATTGGCTGAAATGTCAGGCTCTATCTTATCTTCTCATGAAGAACGTGCGCGTATTGTACGTGAAATTGTTAACGAAGCCGTAGGGCTTGGCGCATTGGAAGACTTCTTGGCAGATTCAGACATTACGGACATCATGGTTAACAATAAAGATGATATCTTCGTTGAAAAGAACGGGAAACTATTGTTAACCAATAAACATTTTGTTTCCAATGAACAGGTGCGCGCCACAATTGACCGTATTATTGCACCGTTAGGACGCCGTGTTGATGAATCAACTCCGATGGTGGACGCTCGTCTTCCGGACGGTTCTCGTATCAATGCAATCATTCCTCCGCTAGCGTTAAACGGTCCCATGATCACAATTCGTAAATTCTCTCAAGACCGCTATACTATCGAAGATTTGCTGACCAAATTCGACAGTTTGTCTCAACCGATGGCGGATTTCTTAAATGCGGCGGTTATTGGTCGTAAGAATATGATCGTGTCCGGCGGTACGGGTGCAGGTAAGACAACGTTGCTTAATATTGTTTCTCAGTTTATTCCGGACAATGAACGTATTATCACCATTGAAGATGCGGCGGAACTTCGATTAGTTAAATCACATTGGGCCCGTCTTGAAGCTCGTCCGGCTAACATTGAAGGTAAGGGTCGAGTGGCGATACGTGATTTATTCGTTAATACCCTTCGTATGAGACCTGACCGAATTATTATCGGGGAGTGTCGTGGGCCTGAAGTTCTAGACATGTTACAGGCAATGAACACGGGTCATGACGGTTCCTTGACGACGCTGCATGCTAACTCACCTAAAGACGTTTTATCCCGTTTGGCTTCCATGGTTTTGTTATCCGGTATTGAACTTCCCGTCCGGGCGATCTATGAAATGACTGCATCGGCGATCAATATCATTGTACAGATTAACCGTTTCTCAGACGGTTCACGTAAAATCACAGCCATTTCCGAGATGACGGGAAAGTTGGTCGATGGTGCGCCTGAACTCATTGATGTCTTTAATTTCAAGAATGCGGGTATTAATGCAGAAGGCAGGATCCTAGGAGAATATGTTCCGACCGGTTACGTGCCGATCTGCTATCAGGACATCATTACGCGCGGCGTTCCTCTAAGCAAAGATATTTTCATCCCTAAAAAGTAATCTGCATGCCAATTCATAATATTACTCAACAGTCAATACTCGCCCAAGATGCGGTGATTGCGGATAATCCATTTAAGAGGATGAAGGGCTTATTGGGCAGGGAAGCTTTGAATTCAAGCGAAGCGCTGGTCATTACCGGCTGCAACAGCATTCATATGTTATTCATGAAGTTCACTATTGATGTTGTTTTTGTTGATCGTAACAATAGAGTGGTGGGGCTCACCCCGAGGATTAAACCCTTTCAGCTTTCTCCCGTTTTCTGGAAATCTGCTTGCGCCATTGAATTGCCCGCTGGTACAATTGAGGCAACCCGAACATGTGTGGGCGATCAACTGCACATTTCTTAATCAAACCTTTTAGGACGTATTATACATGGGCGTCGTTTATAGATTAACCCCGGAGATTAGCGCGTTTATTATCAGCGAGAAGCAGAAAGATCCCAAGGCGACGTGTCAGTATTTATCAGGTCGAGTATTTCTTCAGTTTGGTCAGCAAGTATCTAAATCATCCGTTCATGCACTGCTTAAACAGGCGCAAGTAATTACTCCTCGCGAACGCAAAATAAAAGACACTTTTAAGATCCCGCTATCCAAGAAGGCTGAGATTTCTAAAGCATTGGCTCCCTTTATTGAGAAGCCACCTGTACTTATTCAGGAACAGCCAAGTAAACCAGCAGTAGCGGAGATGAGTTTATCTCTTCAAGAAGAGCCCGTTCCTGAGCAAGGTCAAGAAGCTGAAGAGATAAAACCAGCCATGGGAAGAATCTTTCTGAATGCCGCGTTGTGGGATCTTTCCTTTAAGGCAATTTCCGGGATTAAGGATGTTTCAGAAATAGCTAATTTCAATGACAGCCAGATCAGGGAAGACTGGGCCTATTTAACACAACAGATGCTGGCCGTTAAGATAGAAACAGAGGCGGGGGTTCTTTATTTGGATCCTCGATTTCAAGGTTTGTATGGAAGCGTTCCACAATTTGAACACTTGGCTGTTCCGGTGGAACATGCGATCGGTCAGGTGACGGATCAGATTTTAAATAATATCGAACCGGTCGTTATTCGCTTAGAAGCAGTACAGGATCTGATTCCGACGTTTTATCATTTTTTAGATGCGTTTGAAAATTGCCCAGGCAAAACAATCAAGCGCATTGCTTTAATCGGGACTAAGCAACGAGAATTTATTGATTTCAAGCATCCATTGGCCATGAAAAGAAGATTTATATTGGGCGTATCTACAGAACATCAAGAACTACAATGGTTTGCAAATGAAACATCAGAAGAATTGCCTTGGCCTCAAAAAGAGTTGGGGATAAAGATAATTAGAAATGATAATAATTTCATTGTAACTAACATATTAACAATGAGTTGCAACGAAATTAGGGATATTTATAAGGAAAAGCACCCCCATCGGTGTTTAGCGGGGGTTAGAAAGATGATTGAATCGCCTGACCAAGAAGAACAATGGCTTGATTTATGGCTGGAGACAAAATTAAAATCAAGGATCAAGATGTTCTTATCTAACGAGATTGACTCAGTGGCGCTTGAAGGAATACTGCAATTATCAGGTAGAGAGGTTATTGAGGGTAATAAAAGAAGCGTTTTTCTACAAGTGCCTGAAGAATCTACTTATAAGGAAGAAATTGGTCAATTGATTGAAAATATCAATGGTTGTGACATTAAAGATTTTATGGCCAGAAAATTAAAGATTTATGTAGAGCATTAGCGACGATAGAAAGCGTTTTCCTGTTTTGGCCTGCTTAGGTTGACACCTCTTCTAATATATGGCATACTCTCAATACAGCAGTTGAGAAGGGTAGTCTAGGTAAGTATTTATGTCCCGATTGGGACTTGACATAGAGTAAGGTCTGAATTTTCTGCATGTCCCAGTAGCTGGAGGAGCTAGGGGCAAAGACCAGAACGCCTTTACGAAAATAACATAGGAGCACGCAATGAATCGCCAACGAATAAATAGAGGACAAAGTCTACTTGAATATGCGATTGTTGTGTCTTTAGTGACAGCTGCGATGGCTGCCATGAGCACCTATGTATTTCGTTCCACCCAAGCAACCCAAAAGGCGATCGATGCAGCATTCTTGCAACAATAAAAATTAAACAGGAGAGATCATCTATGTTTAGAAATAGAAAATATAAGGCCCAGCGGGCAGTCTCGGGTCAAAGCACGGTAGAATATATCGTTCTTGTGACCGCGGTGATTGCAACCATCATTTTCTTTGTTGCTCCGGGAAAAGATGGCAAACAAAGTCAGTTACAAAATAAGATCACCTCAGTGTTGAATGAAACATCGGAAGGATTTGTGGACAGATCACAAGTCTTAGATTCGTCTCACAATGATCAAGTGGCATATCATGAACCGCAAATCAACTTAGATATTGCCATGAAGAACTCGTTATTTGATAGAAACTAGATTAATCATCCTTAAACTTGGTTTAAGGATATCAGGAGGATATATATGTTAAGACAGTTATTTAAGAATAAGAAAGCTCAAAACACGGCTGAATACGCCTTGTTGATCGCCCTTGTCGTTGCAGGTGTTATTGCGATGCAAACATATGCTCAGCGTTCTCTTCAAGCGCGTATGCGTGACGCTTCGCAATATATGGCTCAAACCACTGATTTTAGCGGTAACGGCCAATTCGTGAGCAACCAGTATGAACCTTATTATATGCAAAGTAATTATGAAGTTAACCGTGAGAGCGAAAGCAACAAGAGATTGGCTGAAGGTACGACTTCCGCTGATTCCGCGACAAATCGTTCGAGAATCGGTAATGAACAATCAACATACAACAATGTCGGGGTTTCTGGCAGTTCAAGTGCGCTTTAATATAAGACTGTGTAAAACAGTTTAAAGATAAATTCTTAAGGAGGAACTTAGTATGATGACGCGTTTAAATCAAAAAAGAGGACAAAGTACTCTTGAATATGCGGTATTAATGATTGTTATTATTGCTGCGTTAATTTCAATTCAAACCTATATCAAGCGCGGTATTCAGGGCCGTTTAAAAAGTGCGTCTGATGATATCGGTGATCAATATTCTCCGGGTAATACAAACTCGATTATCTCAGAAAGAACCAAAAGTAGTCAGCGTCAGCGATTTGGTTTGGATGAGAATGGGGATGCAAAACAAGGGGTTTCGTCCACCGCTATTTTGGGTAACGAAATCACCAATACAATGGCGGTATCAACCATTGTTAACAATGAACGTGAAAATTGGGGTAAAGCAACGAACCAATAAGGAGAACAGCGTTTAAAAGAGAGTTGTTAACGCATAGGTTTAGGAAGAATAATTCCTAAACCTATGCGCTTTGCTTCAAAAAGAGCAGTGAGGAAAATATGAAAAAAACAAAAGGTCAAAGTACTGTTGAATACGTCTTGTTAGTTTCGGCGGTGTTGGCGGTTATAATCGCGCTTACAACCAACAAGAACACGGGGTTTCAACAAAAGTTAACTAATACGGTTAACACGACAATGAGCGGCATGGAGAAAGAAGCAGCCAAGTTGACAACCGCCATCAACACACCGTAAGGACGGCAAGGTATGTTTAAGGCACAAAATCAACGAGGCACCACTTCTTTGGCCGAATATGCCGTAACGATATTTTTGGTGATAGCGACAATTACAGCAATGACGATTTATATTCAGAGAACGTTGCAATCGCGGATGAGAGATGCAAGGCATTATATGGCCAAAACGGTGGGTGATTCGTGTGATGAAGTCTATTGCGGGCCGGCGGCTAATTTAGGTAAATATGTGACCAATGTTGGAGGGCTACAGGCGACTGTTCAGAAAATGGGAGATCAATATGAGCCTTACTACGCACAGGTCGCCTCAGTTGTTAATAATGATAAAGAAAGAAGCAAGAAGCTTGCCGCCTCGGATGCTGATGCGGGGACATTTATGGATGTGCGCGTTTCACAAACAAGGTCGGTGACCACCAGTAATCAGGCGGCGCCTGCTTATGCAAGGACGGATGATGATCAAGTGCTGGTATCCAACAGGGACTAAGGCAATGTTAAATAACGGCCAATCCATTATTGAGTATGTGCTCTTAGTGGGTATTGCAACAATGGCCTTAATGTATATGGGAACAGATTTTAAGCGGGGCGTTCAAAGCGTTTTTAAAGTGACCGTCGATCAGCTTGGCAATCAAGCGGATTCAGATCAAGATTTTACATACCAAACATCAGGTACTCTCGTCAATTCTGACTCAAGATCAAGTCAAACATATAATAAGACAACGCAAGCGTTAGGGAATAATACGACGCGTTATCTATCAAACAGCCAAACAGAATCGATGACAAATTCGTTAACTAATATGTCGTTTGATCCGGTAACTTATCTATAATAAGAGAGATAAGGGGAACTGTTTAAGTTAAGAAGAATAGATGGAAAAGCAGTAAAGGAGCAATATGCGTAAAAATGGCCAATCAATGGTGGAATACTCAGTTCTGATTATTGTAATTTTGGCTGCTTTTCTAGCAACAGGAACCTATATCAAGCGTGGGGTGCAGGGGCGTTGGAAGTCAGCGATTGATGATTTTGGTGATCAGTATGACCCAAGAACAGCAAGCGGTTCAATTGTTTATGGCATTAATGCATCATCTAACTCAATTGTGAACATTCTTCCTGATCATGGAGTTTTTACGACGCAGCGTGTCGATTCGTCAGATTCCGTGGAGACAACAAAAGCTAATATGACGGTCAATTGATATGATTAATAGAATGGGATTCCGACATAATACGCGTTCAGGGCAGGCTTTAGTTGAGATAGCCACCTTCGGGGCTGTTTTTATTTTTTTAATCGGCATGATCATTCGTTCTCACATCAGCACTTCTTTTTCTCAGAATTATAAGGTACGCGCACTGAAAATGGCGCTAAAACAAAGTTTCGAAGGATTTCAAGGATCCTCACCTAATACCTCACGCAATAGTGCAAGTGTCCTATTCGTCGAAGACAGAATCGCCCCTGATTTGAATAAATATAATACACTTGATCGTTCCCCCTTTATTGCCAATGCATCGGCAACGATGAGCAATTTGCTTGAGTATCCGGTGGATGCATTTGAATTTACTCAAAATATTCCTATGCAGGATGTGTACATCAATGGGCAGCATTTTGAATTTACTTCTGCGGGATTTGTTTTCAGAACACTATATGACAGCCCAAGTGACTGTAATGCCAGCTATGTGCGCAATGATCCGGCTGAACACGATCGCTGTGTTCGTCAGACAAGATCAGAAGAGCTTTCCGGCGGTTTACATAAATTTTTTATTATGGCGGTAAATGGTACGGAAGACTTTGATTCAGGAGGCGGGTCGTTTGATTATTTGCGCGGCGGTCTTCATCCGACAGACAAGACAACGGATACCACCGATGTTCCTCCCTCCAGCATCAGAGATTATATGTCTTGGCAATGGACAAGCACGGATGGAAGAGGCAACAACAGTAAGATTGATTTTGGATCTGAAGATTCTCCATCTTATCCGTCAATGGACGTATCAGGATCGTTGAGGGAACAAACACTTTACTATATTTCTCCGAATTCGATGAAGAAAAGTCAAGGCAGCGGATGTTTGATCAACAGCAATCCGCATTTAGTGAATATCGTTATTTGCTCAGATATGGCGGGTAATTTAGATCCCCGTCAGGATGGGCATGAGTTTAGCGCTCCAATTAAATCCGTCGCCGTATTAGATACTCAGCTGGGGGATATTGACGGAACGTTTGATCCGCTTAATACACCAGGACCTCAGCCAGGGTTTACCCGTGAGATGGCTCTGTATACGAATATTGATAAGGATAGGAATTCTTATCTGGAAATCAGAGAAGGAAAACTTGTTGATCCAATTAGCGGGAAAGCAGTTCGAAGCATCAATAAAAAAGATAAGGCTGATTTAGTTTCGCGCGTTTTTCAGCTCAGCAATGATACGGGACGTATGTGCCGTAACGGAAAGCCGGTTAAGAAGTACGAAGATGGTGAAGAAAATCCTGTTAAGGCATGCGGAGATTGTGTGACAACCAATTTCAGCGTCACTTGTTTTGATCCGGATTCGCGTAAATTATATATTCGTGCAAACTTGCTAGATTATAACAAACGGAACTGGTTCACCAATATTACAAAGGGTTTATAAGATGAGACAAAAAGGACAGGCGACAATTGAGTTTACTTTTGCGATGGTAGTGGTCGCATTGCTGATCTTTGGTCTCATTAAGACATATCAATGGATTGGGATGGATTATGCAGAACATGCGTTTGATCGTGAATATTTTAAGGATGGGAGCAGTAAGCCGCCTATTGTAACGACTGAAGACGGTAAGGTTGAAAAGGATAACCCGGTTAGAACGAAGAGGCTAAACGCTTTCACGAGGGCTTTTTAATGAGAACAAATAAAAAAGGACAAGCAGCGCTGGTTATGATCGTGGTTCTGGCACTGTCCTTTATTTTTTATTCAATTGAATTGAATTGGGGACGACTGGCTGACTTAAAGATCTCAACATGGATGGCAGCTCACAGCGCGTCCTCAGCGATGGCTTCTAATTTTGCCAGTTATACCGAGCGTTTATTACAGGAATATTTATTCAGTGAAGAAGCTCAGGATAAATTTGATTATTTCCCTCCCAAGGAAACAGTGAGTGACGATACATCATTTGAAAGTGGGGATCTGCTTAAATACACCGCCTGTCAGGGAGATTGGCTCTTTCTAAAGATCCTTGTTATCATCATTATCATCATTATTGTTATCCTTACGTGGGGAGCGGCAACACCGTTGCTTGTTTGGGTCGGTATTGCGCTCATGGTGATCTCATTGGTTCTTGAGTATGCCGTTATTATGCCGATGCAGCGGGCGATGTGGAATAAGCTGATGAGGAATCTTCAGCCCATCGACCAGATGAGAGAAACAGGCATTCAAACAGGAATGTTAAGTTTGGCCAATGATACAGTTAATCTGCCGGATCGTTTTGATATGAATGGAAACGGTCGATGGGGATTCAGCACTCGGCTTGATATCGGTGAGCCCTATCAGCCTAATGATACGATCGGTCGATTATCATTCTTTTATACAGAAAGACTGAAGCATGTTAAACCTCAAAAAGTTTCACCGAATGACGCGTATCAGGATTTTGTTAGTGCGCTGGGGAATTTTGTTGGGACAAGCGCCTTAGGAGGCAGCACGACAGGAAACGGGATAACGTCAGGGGATGGGACAGGCAATACAGGAACAAATGTCAGCGGAGCGACAGCTCAAGGTTCAGGATCTCTGGGGACAAGTTTATTCTGCGGTGGTAGCAAGACCAGACATACGACATCGTTAGAATTGAGGAATGCCGGTTTAGATCCGATTGATATCTTCAATAAGTTAATTAATAAAGGATGGTCGTCAGCGATCAAGGCGACCCCGAATAACCCCGGTGTAACTGAAGTTCAGTTATTAGTGGATTTCTCAGATCAGAATATCATTGATCAAACGTATGATATCTTTGGTGCGAATCGTGATACTGTTTTAGGTGTTTTACAAAATGCCCAGGCAAGCAACGTGTCTCCGTTATGTGATCCGGTTTGTACGCACGGAGTCAGACCTACCAGACATGGATATAATCTTGGCTGGACATACGGAAATTCAACATCAGGGTCAAGCAGGGATTATGTGCCGAGTGTTTGCATGTCTTGCGATCCAAGCTTACCTGAATATCAAAATGCTCCATGTCCGGCATTCTCAAGTTCATCAGAGGCGCGGGACCGAAGATTGCTTTATAACCCTTATTTGGAGAATCCAATCCCGCCGAATACATTAAATAAGGCAGATAAAGGTTTTTCATTCGGTTCACGCTTTGGTCATGATGATGAATTCGGAAAAGATTCCTCTTACAGCGTGTTAAAAACATCCGGGATTGTTTTCCCGATGTTAGATCAGATGGATCATCTGCAGGATCCTCCAGGCATTCGAGCGATGGCTGCTACGTCGGATGGGACAATTAATACGTCCACCGGACAAGGTCAGGCAACGACTGCATCGGGCGGAAATTCGGCTTTAGCTCAAGATATTAAGATCATTTATCAATACGTAGGCGTTGAGAATTCAGGAGGTAATGCGGAAGTCTTGTCACGTGACATCACCGCTTATCAGCAAGTGGGAGGGACTAATTCAGGAACAATGTTCAGTATTTTGCACAATAATCTGCAGCCTGATGCAAAACAAATGATCTTTGAACTTGATCAGCATACAAGTGATGTGGCGCAGCTAAGATCACGCATTCAGCCGATCAGCTCCCGCATGAGCACTAAGGTGACACATATTCAATCGTTGATCAATGCGGACTTAGGTGAAGCCAACAGCTGGATCAGCTATATCAACAGTATTAACAGTGACGAAGATACGTGTTGTATGGATGCAACGCCGTGGATCAACCGACGTGATGCCGTGCAACGATTGAATAATGATCTGGTCTTGTTAAGAAATACGCTCAACAGGATCCCAGGAGATATCACAATCAGCGGCGGAAGCAATAATAATGCACAGCATGCAAGTACACCGGGAAGCTATAACAATCCTCAATTAAGCAATGAAGTCAATCGGGTGCCGATAATTACAGACAGTGTCGGAAAAATACTTAACTACAAGGCAAGTGATGGAGACTGCGCCTTTGAAAGTAATTCAGCTCAGGGTATCTTCTGGAAAAAAGGAGCTGATCGCTATTGCTCCGGCACGGTCATGGATTATATGAAAAAGGATCCGAAAGCTGATCCGAAAAGTCCGTTGTATGATGCTAATTATGCCAAGACTAATCCGCTGTATGACACCGAATATGCGGTACAGACCAAGCACAACATCTCATTTTCTCCAGATGGTCCAAATACAAAACACTGGCCGTATGAGGATTGTACCTACATGCGTAACAGTTCAACAGGTGAACCGGTCTCTTGCGGAACTACTAGCCCGAGTTTATGGCCTCAAGATCGATTAGATGCGCTTGTTTATGGCTTACCTGCATTAGTCGGGATCAACGAAGCGCTTCATGATGCGGATCAGAATCAGTTAAACCTAGGTATTAATCAGTGGTATCCATTGGTGGCTTCTTTTATTGCACCTAAGTGTACTGCCTCGGCATGTACAGAATTACAGAAATATAAGCCGAATCAACAATGCGGAGATTTATGTCAAGGCAAGGGTTGTGAGGCGATGAATAATAATCCGGTTATTGCCTCAATGGTAGCCAAGTACGGCAATAATCATGCGACATGTAATCCTCAATATCACGGATATATTCTGCAGTGGTGGTACGACATGCAGAATTGGATGAAGCTCACGTATGACTGGTTATACAATCCTCCTTCCGGCGGTCTTTGTACAGGGCCGACAGTAGCAGGAGCTCCGGGCACCAATACGGCCGTGGCGGGATTTAACCGGTTAAATGCGGATGGTCCTCATCCGTCTTTACCGCCGGTACCTCCTTCAGTGGTTTCTCAAGCCGGCAATGTGGTTGATTGCTTGTATCAAAAGTCATATTTCCTACAAGACTTAGATGATTGCTGGTACGGTACGTTAAACCAGGGACTATTAAATACGAATGAACCTGTTAGCGCTCCGTTCCCATCAACACATGAGAATGACCGTATCGGAACAGTTTATCCGTACATGACCTATGCGTGTAAGAAGGTCATTTGGGAGGCTCAGCGCTACGGAGCAACAAACTTTGTAACTTCTATTCCGTCTGGATTGCCTAAGGTGGGAGAAGGTTATGGGGTGAATATTGACTCCACCGGGCGACCGTCAGGTCCCGGAATTATTACTGATTATCCTCCGAATAACGGAAGTGAAGATCAGGCATCCACCAAGGCTAAAGAATATTATGAGAAGATCAGGGCTTGGGTTCAAGTTAATCAAGTAACGGTACATGCGGTCAAGTCACGTTATGGTGATTTAAGTGATCTAAGTTATAAAGCCATCGATGCGATGAATCTGTTTAATGAAGGAGCTGTTAAGTTTTACGGATTCATCAATCCTACACCGACGACACGCGTGGTAGGCGTGAGCAACGTGGGCGGAGCGCCTTATAACACGTATACTCAGCCTGGCACCAGCGTAGGTGGGGGGTATGGAGCCACACCGACAACAGCAGCAACGGTCAATTACGACGGTGCGGTGTATGAATTGATGGGGACAAGAAGTCAGAACGGGATATCCACGTCGCTTAAGCTTCCCCGCTTACCGGGCTTTGCCATCTACGGTTGGCAGGACGGCTATAATGAATCAAAGAAGGTTGTTTCCAACGGCGTTGAAAGCCCGACAGGAAAGTGGCATATTGCCCGCGTGGAAGTTCAGCAGCCGGACGCGCTGCCAATCATTCAGGCGGGTGAAGAATGGGGATTCCATGGCTGGAGTGGACCTCACTATAATTGCTATACCGCATCGAATATCCGCGGTGATGTTTGGGTTAGAGCAACCCGCTGGGATGCTCCCAATGGAGAGATCGCTCAGTTTGGGAATAAGGGTGCCAATATCTGGGGCTTTACTTACAGCAATTTGACATCGGAACATGCAAGCGAAGCAACTATCGACAATATGCTCATTGACGGTAAATGTCCGGGACGGATGGCGAATGCTTATACCGCCCGTGAGATCCTGTCGGACCCAAGCAATATGCTCAATCAATATTGCCGAGGAAAGAACATCGGGCGAACGGCTAACAGCGTTGAAGGGTATCAGCAAAGCGCATCATCGGGAGACTCGAATCTACAGCCTTCTCCGTCGACAGATGCAATTATCTCCGATGCCATCCCCCGATCTGTTAAAGAAGAAGCCTTTAATTTGAATGATGCGTTCATGTTCAATTTCAATCCCCTGGAAGAAAGCACCAAGGACTATATGGATGTTTCTGATCCGGTTAAGAACTGTTACTGTATTGCAAATGCCATTTTGATGAATCAGGGGATCAGTAATGCGAGTGGCGCGCATTGGGCTATTCCCGTATCCATGACAAGTGGTCCAACGACAAAGTGGCACACACAGATCAAGTTTAACAATGCTGATGATGCAAAAGGCAAGTTTCCATCGAGTGGTGATACGATGAAGGATGATTTAAGTTCGCCGACAGAATCGGAAGACTAGACAATGACGACACATGAACAGACAAAACGGGGAATATCAAACAATCGACGCGCTCGGCTGGGAGCAAGCGTAATTGAGTATATCGTGTTGATGATGATGATCACCGGTGCGTTGTATGTGATGAAAGACTCAATCAGCCGCGGCATTTTTGCTAAATTTAAATCGGCGGGGGATTCATTTGCCTATGGGCGCCAGTATGACGCAAAGAGATCGTCCGTCTGTAAAACAGATCTAACGAACAGCGGCGCAGAAGTATCCTACGATGAAGACTGCTATACAAAGCTTGTCATGCGAGATCCCGATCATGGCGGCTGTCCGCAATGCTATCCAGGCGAAGAAGATTGCTTTAAGTGTGAAGATGCAATTAAAAGCCAATGTGCTTGTAAGAACTAAATTTGAATAGTAGTATAAAACAGCTATGATTGCTGTTATTTTATTCCTTATCTTCGGTTGTGTTGCTATTTTGGTGTATGCGCTAGCCCCTATCTTAACTCAACGCGCCATCGCCATGAATCAGCAGCAAGCCCAGCAAAATCTCTCTCGGGCTGATCTTTATCTACAGGATAAAGAATCACAGAATGCCTATCGTTTCACTATCATTGCGCCTGTTGCATTTGCTGTTATTGGCTATTTTTTCACCCCTGATCCTCTTAAATTAGGCGGCATTTTCATTGGTATCCTCCTCGGAGTTGTCATTCCCCGCATGTATGTCAGTAATTTGATCAGCGCTAGAAAATCAAAGTTCAACGAACAGTTGGTTAACGCCATTATGATCATGTCCAGTTCGTTTCGCGGAGGTCTTTCTTTGATCCAGGCCATTGAAGCTGTTGTCGATGAAATGCCTGATCCGATCAAGAAGGAGTTCGGGATCGTGCTGGGTGAAAACAAAATGGGTGTTGCGCTTGATGAGGGTTTAAACCGCTTGTATAAACGGATGCCTTCGATCGCCCTGCAGCAAATGATCACCGCGATCCTGCTGGCCCGTGAAACCGGCGGGAACCTGCCTCAAATTTTCTCACGTATTGTCGGAACGATGCGTGAACGCAGAAAGATTGAACAGAATTTAAAAACGTTGACGATTCAGGGAAAAATTCAGGCAGCTGTTATGACCTTGTTGCCGATTTTCTTCGTTATCGGGGTATCCGCGAGTAATCCTAAGTATTTTGATGTCATGTTTAAAGTGCCCATGGGACGACAGATGCTGCTGACGGCATTGATCTTATGGATCGTCGGGGCTTTCTTTATTTGGAAGATTGGCCGTTTAAAGGATTTTTAGAAAGAATATGTTACTTTTTTGTTTTATCCTAATCTTTGCAGCAATATTCCTTCTTGCGCTGGCGTTCATTCCGTTTGACAGCCGACCAACGCTTAACTTAGAAAGTGCGGGCGCAGAAGATTTATTGGGGATTCCTAAAAAGGCGGAGAAAAAGAGCCCCTTAGCCATGCTGTTTGATCCGCTGCGCAAATTGGCGGTCATCAATAAGCCGTTGGCCCTGACCCTTGGACGAAGTTATACGGTCAATCTGCAACTTAGTCAGACAGGTATTTCCGTCGAGGAGTTCCTACTCATTAAACAGGTGATGGTGGTCGTTGTCATTCTGTTGGCGATGAAGATCAATCCCGACCCATCTTTTTTAGTCTTCAGTGTTTTAATTGCCTTAGCGATCGGCTGGATCATGCCTGATATTTGGCTTAAAACAAGAGTGGCTAAGATCAAAGAAATGATCGTAAAAGAATTGCCTGATGCGGTTGATCTTTTGGGGCTTTGCGTTAATGCCGGTCTCGACTTCATGATGGCGATCAAGTATATTATTGAAAAATCGCCTCCTTCGGTGGTTATCGAAGAATTAAAGATCATGATGCAGGAGATCAGTGTTGGTAAAACAAGGCGTGATGCGCTGCGCGGTTTGGCGCACAAATATGATCTTCCGGATTTGTTCACCTTTGCACGTACCTTGATTCAGGCCGATCGTATGGGGACATCGGTGGCGGAAGCATTGAATATCCTTTCTGAAGACATGCGTGAGGCCCGTTTTCGACGCGGTGAACAGATGGCGCTTAAGGCTCCGCTTAAAATGCTTTTACCCTTGCTATTTTGTATTTTCCCTGTCGTTGCCATTTTGGTCGCGGGTCCTATCTTCATGGACTTCTTCCACAATAATCCTTTGCAAGGATTGGGCAAGTAAAACCACTTGTTTTGACAATATTGAGCAAATAATCCACTCAGATGGTAAAAATTTCAATATTTTTTTCATTTCCCTCCATTTCAAAATAACTGTATCAATTTGAAACATTTAGAGAGCTATTTCTCTCGCACAATCATGAGAAAGGGAGATTTAGGGCAAAAGGACCCTTAAAAGCCTTTAGGACAAATTATTTCAATTGGATAGGCAAAGCATTAAAAAAGATCATTTAAGGCAAGAAGATGCCTTTAAAGCCTTTTAAAGGGCATTCTAAAAGGGATTCTTAAAGTTAATTAAAATTCTACTTTAAGGCGGTATTTGACTCAATTTCTTCCAGTCTGGAAATAAGAAGAACAAGAACCTAACAAAAGTCTTATCAAAATCTAATATATCTTATAAATAATAGATACTTAAATTCTTTTTTAGATAAAATTTTTAAAAAATTTAAAAATTGTTTCAACCAAGAGCGGAAGTGCTAGAAAACAAAGAGGTTAAATATGTAAAAAGAATTGGGCAAATTTGCCTTTTGAAGGTCATATGTTATACTCAGTTCATACAGTAGATATACCGACGACAAAAAGAGTTTTAAACGGTCATAATGGATATAAACGACGAAATCAATAATCCAAAAAAAGATCCTAACGCCGAAGGTGGGTCATTCAACGATCAACCATCGGATTCGTCATTTTTACCACTCCCTTCCTCGTTGAAAAACGATAATAATTTGCAACATATTCCCGCAGAACAACTTACCGGAGAATCCCCTGAAGAAGAAATTGACACCACGCATGGCGTTGATTCGCAGTTGATCCAAACGCCTAGAGCAGATAGTATGCCTTTTGTCAGTCATTTTAAACAGTGGGTCAAATCGGTAGCTGTAGTTATTTTGTTGGTCTTTGTTCCAGATCAGGTAAGTTGGGCGTTTGGATATGACCCAACCGTTTTGTACAGAAGCTTATCGGTTGCTCAAGCCTCCAGGTTAACTCCAACTTCGCCAATGACGGCAACGCTTAGTTTACCAGCCGGAAAACAAGTCGCCGGTTCAGTTGAATATTTGCTTAAACAGATCCAGGACAAACAGCAGGCAAAAGTAAAGATTGCGTTAGATAACAATCCGGCGGCAGGTGCACAGCCAAAGGAACTGGTCATTGACGCAAAGACAAGTTTTACCCAAGAGAACATAGCCAATATTTCTAAATGGTTAGCTGATCCAAAAATGAACGTTAATACCTGCGGGGTTTATGCCTTACAGCATATCTTGGCTAAGAATGGTGTTATGCGTTCGCTGGAAGAAATCTCCGTACTGACCGTTTCAGCGGATCTGATCGCGAATATCATTAAAGTCGGTGAACCGTCCATTAAAACAACATTTTTCTCCATTAATCGGGTGGGAGAAGCGCTCGGCTTAGATTACAAAGTACTAAAAGTTGATCCGAAGCAGGAATTGGATCTGCCCAAACCATTTATCGCGTCTCTCAAGGGAGAACATTTTGTTACCGTCAAAAGCGTCAGTAAAGATAAGGTCTTTGTTGATGATCTGGGTCGCGCACAAGTATTGAAACGTTCCGAGTTTGAGAAGAATTTAAACGGATTTGTGTATGCTCAGTTGCCGGCGTTAATGGTGACAAATACAGACCCGCCGGTCGATCGCCACGTTTCAACCTGGGAGGGTATTTCCAGATTTCTTCAAGCAAAACCAGTCCAAGAACCCCAATTAACCAGTTCTATTCCTTATGAAATCGTTCCTGAATCTTTAGCTGCCTTTGTTTGGGGAGATAAATGGCGCGATAAATCAGCTAGTTTACCCGGT
>Ga0214923_10003475_pt1 | contig 19746 bp, 27 predicted proteins | sample LL1510_MetaG_FD_177993 | JGI IMG/M metagenome (GOLD analysis project Ga0214923, IMG submission 177993) | Freshwater microbial communities from Lake Lanier, Atlanta, Georgia, United States - LL-1510 | ecosystem: Environmental > Aquatic > Freshwater > Lake | place: USA: Georgia | collected...
CCGGATTGCCAAGAAGTGCCAAGAGGCGAACATCTGACGTCTTGACGCTACTGGTCAACGGGCACGTCATTTCCGGCAGATTGCCCCGCACGCAATAACCGCGAAATGCCGTACCTCTTGACGCCCCTGCCACACTGCCGCCATGCCTCACGCCATCCTTCGCTTTCGTTTACCCGCCGAGCAGGCAGAATTCGACGCCGCCCGCCAGGGCAGCGAGGCGAAGGCGTGCCTGTGGGACATCGACCAATACTGCCGCTCGATCTGCAAGCACGGCTCACCGAGCAAAGAGACGCGCGAGCACCTGGAGCACATTCGCACGTTGATCCGAGAAACGCCGGGGCTGGTGGACTAGTTCCACATTCCAGAACATGACACAACAACACAAAACCTGCGACATATCGCCATCTCGTGTCGATCTCCGCGACACGTTCGCCGCTGCGGCTCTTGCCGGAATCCTGACCAAGGACGATGCGGCCCAGCTTGAGAAAATGGCACCTTGGTGGCCTGAGTGGGCTTGCAGTGCCGCGTACCGCTGGGCCGACGCCATGATCCGCGAGCGGGAAAAGTCCCGAGCGGGACAGCACGGCAATTCTGCTGCAAACTGTCCCGCGCGGGATCGCGTTGCGGAACCGCTGCCGAAAGAAAAACGAGCAGAGGTTTCTTTCGCGCCGGTGTTCTCCGACAAGACGATAAGCCGGCCCGTTTCATATGAAAAAAGCGACGACAATCGCGTCTTATACGATACAAATCATGACGCCGCGCCGGCGGCGATAGCAGAGCCTTCGGAGCGGGGAACTCGCCGAGAAGGACAAGGCACCGGCGACATTTGTGAGCGGCTGCGGGGTTGGTTCAAAGCGGTTGACGCCGTGCCAGCTACGGACTTGATGGACGAGGCGGCAGACGAGATTGAGCGGCTGCGAAACGGTGCTGTATCAGCCTGCGAAACGGTGGAGCAAGAGCCAGTGGCGTGGGCGATTCAGTTTGATGGCGAAGACATCGACGTTCGCAGCGTGTTCTCCGACAGAGAGAGTGCTTGTCGGCACGTTGCTAATTACGCCGGAAAGAATCAGATCGTCCCGCTCTATCGCCACCAGCAGCCAGCCCTCGCCACATTGCAGACCCTCGCTAACGGGGAGATCGTCCCTCTCTACCGCGCACCTACGCTCACCGACGAGGGGCGGGCTGCGATCATGGCGAGCCATGGCTTCTGGGCCTTGGAGGACAGCCCGCACGCCGCCACGCTCCGCGCGCTGCTGGAGAGGCTGAAATGAGAACCATTGACCCGGCCGCATACGAGGGCGACATCGTCTCTCGGCTCCGCAATTGGCGAGGGCTGCACATCGCTCACGGCGGCGAGTTGTTTGAGGAGGCGGCGGACGAGATCGCCCGCCTGCGCGAAGCCAGCCGCCGTCTCGCCGCACAGGACGCCACGCTCTCGGTGCAGGGCGGCAACGTGACAGTGACGATGGACGCCACGCTCACCGACGAGGAGCGGGAGGCTGTGGAGCATGCAGCGTCAAGGCTTGCTGGGATTCACTACGCCGCCACGCTCCGCTCGCTGCTGTCACGTCTCGCCTAGCCATCAAACAAGTGCATCTTCGCCAACTGCCGCAGCGCCATCGCCTCGACCCGTGCCTTGCTCCCTGGCTCTGACGGCAGGCGATCCGGTGGCGTCATGAACACTTCGATGTCATCTGCCAGCGACGCCGCCCGGTGCTCAACCTCACGCACCGTGTCGAGCACCAGCGTGTGATCGCCAGCTTTCGCCCTGTCGCAGAGTTCGCCCTGCCCGCCCTTGGTCGGGTCGTACAGCAACTCAATCGTCCAGGTGATGCGGGCACCTACTCGAGCGAGTTGCGTCAGCCACTTCCGCAGTTGCGGCGAGAGCCTTTCGGGCATGCGGCGTCGCTTGCCCTTCGGTGGAGGCAGTTCATCGTCGCCAAGTAAAGACCGCTGCACGTCGCCCATGCGGGCGAGTCTGGCGAACGTGTCAAGTCTTTCGGGCTTCGCGGCACGCCGCACGCATCCAGGTGCGGTTAGACATTGACTCAAACCAGAGGCGAGCGAAAGCCTCTACGGCTTCGGTTCCGACGTCGCCGTAGAGCTGTTTGAGTTCTGGCGAGTCGCCCCACATGAATTCGACGTCTTCTCGCACCTTGGCGATCAGCACCTTGGCATCCTTCACCGCTGCCATCTCGCTCTCTGGCTGCGAGCGTGCCAGCTTCGTCCAATGCTCAGCATTCCAGCAGCGGCAGACGGCGTCCACGAACTCATCGAACGCACGCCCAGCCGCTACGGCTCGCGGGCCGACTTCGGCACGCAGCCGGCTGCGCAGATGCGGCAGCATCCCAGCCGGCGCGTCGCCCACCGTCACCTCCCGCCCGCAGGCCGAGACGGTGCAACAGGCGTGGACGACGCGCCGGGGGGGCTTTTGCACTTGCAGGAAGCAGGGCACGGGCACGCTGTCCGGTGCCCGTCTCCATGCGTGATGAATCCATTGCCGCCGCAGTCAGTGCAGCAGCCCGGTTTAGGCTCTGGCTTCGGCTCTGGCGCCCGTTCCGGTGCCGTGGCGGCATACGCCACAGATACCGCCGCCGAGGCTCTAGGAGCCTCCTGGTCGATCTGTGCAGGATCAGCCGAGAGGCTCGCCAGGATTGCGAGGAGCCATTGCCACATGTGTCACCATCCTTTCCAAAACTTGTCGGCAATCGCTGCAACGCTCCACGTTGTGGCGGCTGTGATTGCGAACGTGGCAAACAGCTTGCGTCCGGTCTCGTCATCAACAACGCCCCAGACGCCACCCATTGCAAGGACGGCGCTGGCGATGGTCAGCAGCACAAGGACGATTCCGGTGATCTGATTCAGTTTCTTGTTGTTGAACATCACCACCCTTGCCCGTGATTGATCACCCTGTACCCATTCTCGTCTACCCGTGCGTGAACAACGTAGCGCTGCTCGGCTGGCGGTTGCTCCGCAAACATCATCGCCCACAGCCCTATGCGGGCGAGCCGCTGGATCAGCCGCAGGACGGGTCGCTGCGGCTCTGGCTTGACCGGGCTGTAGTCGCTGGTGGCGGCCCACCACGTCAGCATCACGGCGACCAGGCCCACGACGACGGCTGTCTGAATTTCTCTCTTGCTCATCGGTCGTCGCTCCACAACGAGTAGCAGAACATCACCACGCAGGCACCGATCACGCTGCCGATCAGCCCGGCGGGTGCGTCACCGAACGGAAGACCGCCGGCGAGCGATCCGACGATGCCGAGACCGATGGTCGGCACCCAACCTTCAGGGCAGCGCCCAGGCATCAGCCACTTGGCGATACCGCCGACAATGGCACCGAATATGAGCCACAGAAGCAGTCCCATGCGTGTCTCCTAGAAGGCGAGTTTGTACGTGTCTGCAATGAGGCTGGCCGGCGACGGCGTGCGTGTCTGCGTCTCTGGAGGTGCAGGCGTCAGCCACCCGCCGTGGTCGAGGTCTCGGTACTTGAAGCCGTCCGTGTCACCGATAGCCCATGCGTCTTCGAGCATCCGAGTCTCAACGACAGAGCGACGCGCCCAGTACGATCCGTCTGGCATGTCTGCCGGAACCTTCGGGCCTGCGATCCAATTCGGACCCCACGAGTTCAGAATCAGCACAAGGTCATCAGGCGAGCCGTTCTTCCGGTGCCTAATTCCTATCGCTACTTGTTGGTGCATCCATGTGCCGGATGCTTCCGCGATGCCGTCCTTGTTGCGGACAGACTGAAAGCCTTGGGAAGACGCCAGCGTACACGGGTAGCCTGACTCTATCGCTGCCGCCAGTTCAGCCCAAGTGCGAACGGCAACGACGTGACGCAACGGGTGCTTCTTCGCCTCGGCATCTAGTCTGCCGTTGTCGCCCTGCCCGCCGCAGCCATACGCCCCGTACTGCTTGGCACGCTCGCCGGAATACTCAGTCAGATCGACGGTTGGATACTTCTGGCGATAGACCACGCCGAACTCACGCAGGAACTTTGCGACGCCGTAGCCAGTGGCACCATCGCTCCACCCGCCGTACGGCTGGGCACCGTCTCCCGGCTTGCCTCTTGCCTCGACGCGGGCACCGCCGTATAGCGGTTCAGTAGCAGGAAGCAGCGGAGGCTCTGGCAGTTTGCCTAGCGACCAGGAGACAGCGTCAGCAACCGCCACGGCGTGCATTCCGCCCCAGCTTGTGCAGTCGCCTATCTGCTGCCGGCCAACGATGAACGGTTTTCCGTAGCGTGCCCGATGGGCTGCGTCAAGTTGCCGATAGAGGAAGACGTCAATGCCCTTGGCTTCCTTCATCGCCTCGGCACCCGCCTGGCTGAAAAACTTCTCGTCACCTAGGGTCGCCAGAAACGCCCGCGTTCCTTCTGGATCTGGCGTATACCCGAACTGCCCGTCAATCCGTGCGGCGACCTTGTTCGTTGCACGCTCAACGAGAGTGCCAAGAATCGCCATCACGATCACAAACGTGACGGCTGACAGTGACCAGCGGCTACTTCGTGACATCAGCGGCGGCCCTCGAAAGGTCACGGAGTGCAGCCACCCACGCAGCCCTGCTCTCAGGCGTCACAGGGCCACCAGACGATCCAACGGCGTCGTCAAGAAACTTGTGTACCGCTTCCCTGACGTGCGGCTGACGGGCACCGATGGAGTCGCCTTTGCAGCGAGCCTCACGGGCTGCGATCCGCAACTCATCAAACGCCACGCCGGTCTTCAGTCGCTGGTCGTGCGACCCGTCGTACTCAATGCAATCTGCAAGTTCTGCGCACAAAGCGGATAGGGTTGCGGCGTCGGAACTGGCACGCTCTCCGATGAATTTTCCGCGAAGCGTGAACGCATCCGGCGGCACCGGCGCCGGTGCAGGCGTCGGCGTACTCGAGCGGGCCGGCATGAACGCAATTGCAGCCGCAACAAGCAACGCCAGTGCGGCAACGTGCTTGCCGTCGATGGTCGGCACCTTCGCCGTGGCGTACCAAGTCTGCACCTTCTCGGTGATTTGCTGGCCTGCTAGCACGTAGACCGCGAAGGCGACGAGTAACGCTGTGATCACGACTTCCTCACGAGTGGCAGAAGAGACTCAATGGCACCTGATGCCAAAGCAAGCACGAAGACACGCAGGGCGGGTCGCAGAATCGCCCAGGCGGGCCACGCCATGAGCGGCACGCAGAAGCCAGACAGCGTGTCAAACAACGCAGCAACGGCAGCCAGCGCAACAGCCTTTTTCTCAGAACCGGAAATGGTTGACGTGGCGTCCAGCGTCTCAACGCATAGCCGCAACAGTGCGACAAGCAGAGAACCGAACTCGCTCCACGTCAGACCGTCACGGGCTTTGACTTTAGCGGTGGTCAGGAACGCGCCGACCTTGTGCTCGATGTCGAGGAAAGGGTGTGCGGCAGCAAGCGGTGCGTCAGTGACCATGCCGCCAGACTAGGGCGGCTGGGTGGCAAACTAGACCGCCTCTGCCGACTCACACTCTGCAAGGCACGCAGCGTATCCAGCCAAGTCAATCGGCCCGTCTGCCGTCTTGTTTGGACCGAGAAACCGTGCCACCTTGTCAAACGTCATGAAGATCGCCCAGTCCGATTCGGTCAGCGGTCGTTTCAGCACGTCAGCAAAAGCGGCGTTGATCATGCCGATAGTTCGCTTGAAATGATGCCTTGGCCCGCCGTACTTCGGGCGACGGTCACGCACGACGTCGAGGGCATCCATCAGTAACTTTTCTGCGGGCGTGACATTGCTCTTGTCGGCAATGATGCTGTCGCCAGCCCAGCGGATGTCGTCGCCGTGGGCTTCCATCTCCTTCTGCCCCTGCAAAATCCAATCCACAGGGATCTCCTGCTCTGGCTCTGCTCGCTCTGCGTTGTACTTCTCAGCACTTGCCTGCGTAATCTCTTTCCACCGATCCGGTGCGTCGTCCGTTGTGTGGCACTTGCCGCCGTCGCAGCATCCGCCGGCGAGGCGATTCTCAACGGCTGCCCGCAGCTGTGCGTTGGAATCCTCAAGATCCGTGATGAATCCTTGCATGCGTTTCCTTTCAATAAGAAGGCGAGCGACGTCCGCTGCCAGTGATCCTGCCGTGCCCGTCCACTGCCCTTGATAGCGATACGCTCGCTTGCGTGCCTCGGCTATGTATTCGTCAGTCAATTCGTACTGCATGCGTCAACGCTTTGCCCGTAGGTCACGGTCACAGAACAGCGGATACGCACGAGTCACCTCGTGCCGCCCGTGGTCAATGATTGCCATGCCTTGGCACGGACGCTCTGGAGAGGCGACACGCTCGGCATATGGACTGTGGCCTATTACGCTCCCATTCGCCACGTAGCGAGCACCACGCAGCCAGCCCCACGAGTGGTAGTGCCCAAAGATGGTCAGGTCAGCACGGCGACCAGCGTCCCAGCGTGCGATTGCCTTGCTCGCAGGCAGGGCCAGGCCATAGACCCCGCCAGCGAACTTGATTGAGTGACCATGCGTAGTGCGAACTAGGAACCCGTCGAGATCAACGTAGCCAAGATGGCCTTCGGCAATCTGCCATCGGACGTTCTTGTTCTTCTCCTCGCGGGCCAGCGTGAAGTACATGAGCTGTTCCCACGAGTGATCTAGCTCCGTGGCGATGCGGTTTTTCTCTGTGCTTCTCCCGTGGTTGCCTGCGTTCGTGCAGACGATGACCGATTCAGCGTGTGACGCGACAGCGTCAATGAGCGTTCGCAGCCGCTCGGCAATCCACCGCGTGGCGTTCATGGGCGATAGCTGGGCCACCTCGACGCAGTCTGGATGGATATGCCCAGTCAGAAAATCGCCGCCAAGCCAGACAAGCACCCGGCGTATGTTTGCTTGGTTTCGCTCGTGCTCTAGGCATGCGAGGAACCGCTCTTGCAGTTCATCAAGACGGCGCTGACATACGTCAAGCGAATAGTCGTTTTCGCCATTCACAGTCTCAGGCAGTACACGTTCCTCGCAGTGGACGTCCGAAAGCATTAGCACAGCAGTCGCGTCGTGCTTCTTTGCCTTGACAGACTTGGTCAAAGGCTTGGCAACCGGCTTGATGCCGGACAGGCTGACAAGCGCGTCTCCACGCTCCCGCTCGCGGTCAATCTGCGCGAGAGCCGCCTTGTACCTATTTCGGTACACAGCCAACTCAGAACGCAACCTAGCTAATTCAGCGTCGGAGGCCAGCTGTTGCGAGTGATTGACGTCCTCGGCGATCTGGTCTTTCAGGCTTTTTCGAGCCACGCAATGACTCCTTGTTCGCCAATGTCAGACATGCCACGCTTGCGCATGTTTGCAGCAATCGCCCTGGCGAGCGTCTTCCTGCGAGTGCCGAGTTCTCCGGCAGTCCAAGCCGCCTTGATGGCGTCTAGTTCTTCGCGGTGCTCCGGCGCGAGCCGCTCATACCACGTCGCCGGCCCGTGTCGGACAGCCGCCATAGCTTCACGAAGGTCTTCGAGCAGACCGCCGCTTCGGCTTTTCGTTTTCACGCTCTGGCTCCTTTCGCTTCTCGCGCAGGTGAATCCAGCCGTCCTCGTCGGGGATGCCGCCGCCGGCGGCCTCCTCCTCGACGTCGTCAAACTCTGGCGGCAGAATAACCGCCTCGGTCTTCGGCTTGGATTTTGCACGTCCCATGCCGATAGCGTGGCAGGCGTGTCAAGCGGAACGGTTCGTCACCAGGACGCAGTGATACCGCTGACGCGAGCAGTGGCGTCGCCGTTGTGACCGATAAACTCCATATCGTCACCAGAGGTGTGCAGAACAATAGCTTCGTCACCTCCGCCAAGCATCGTTAGACGATTGTGTGTTTTTGTTGTGAACGACGCCACGCTGTCGCTCCACGTGTCGAAAAAGCAATTTACCCATGCCACCCGAAATGATGGCGCGTATGTCGCAACCGTATTTCCGAAGAAATTGCCAAATGCACCGCCGCCTTCGCCCCAGTTTGTGATGATGTCCGTGGCGACAAACTCATCTCGAGTCGTGGTGCGTGTGTTTCCAACTTTCCACACGTCACAATTTCGAGTCGTTTCCGTGTTAGCCCAAATGCTTGCAAAAAACGCTTCCGGCAATGCCTTGGCAGCCGACCCGTCTGGGACTAGAGATTTATCCCAATAGCGAACATCCGGCCTTGTTCTGCTTGTGAACTTTAGCCGTTGCTCTACCGTGCTCGCTGGGAACGACACGCTTGTTAACCCACCTGATAATCCAGATCTGCCGTAGGAACCAAAGTAGCCAATCCCTTCGCATGATTTCAATGAAGTGCTCATTGTTCCGCTAACAAAACGCGCGGAATCGCAAAGCAAATTAAACATACTGATTTGCCGTTGAAAAAACGCCTGCTTATCTGAATTCCATCTGCCAATAAGCCCCGGCGGAACGCCACGCTCTGATTCAGGAACGTCAGTGCTTTTACTGAGCTCCCATCGCGCTCGTGCCTCCATTTGCGACCATGGCGACTCTTGCCAATAAGACGCTGACACAATCGCAACCGACAATCTGTACGTTTTTATTTGACCGCGAGCAGTGGTTGTGTTGACTGAGCGCGACCCGCCGCTGCTATTTCGTGCGTGCCACTCGCCAACGCACTGATTGCCAAAGCAGTCTTTTTGCTCAAATGCAAGATTGAGTGTTCCGAAATCACCCAAGGCTCCGCCGTCCTCTTGCCTACTGGCAGGCCCAACCGTCAGAGATGCCTCCCGGTTCGCAATCAGTTGTGGATCGAGGTAGGGAATCTCTCCAATACGAACATCTTGTTTGTCGGCGTCTTCGCCGCCTGGCGACTCAGTTGATAATGAAGTCAAAAAGCCTGGCAGTCCCAAGCAAGCAGACGAAACGCCAATGCCTCCCGCCTGCCTGTTTGCGGCAACAGAAGAGCTTGAGATCGTTACGTTTATTCGCGCGGACTGAAGAGACTCTTGTCGCGCGGAACCAATTGGGATCGCAATGTCTGTCTGCGGCTGAAATGCCGGCCACACGCCGCGATATACGGATTCTCCAGCAGCGGCAGGTGTTATCGGCTGCTGGTATGTCCACAAGTCCGCGTATTCCTTGTTGGCCTGTATTGCAGCGTTTGTGCGAGACGCAGACACGGCAGTGATGTCGGCAATGTCTCTGCCGTCAACTGGGCTTACCGGATGAGCGATTGCGGCTCCGGTTGCTTGGGCGTATGTTCCGCCCACCGTGACGTACGGCATATTTACTGTCTGCGAGCTTGCATCGCTGGACACGCGAAAGCGGCATGGAGATTTCTGAACAAAATCTATCTGCTGCCGATGATCAACGTCAGCGGGTGCATCGTTGTTGAATATGATTGGCGTGAAGGCATAAAGCACAGGAGGGCTCGATGTGCCTGCTGCGATGGTTGCGTATGCGCTCCGAGAATGAACCCCCAGCGTCAATTGAAATGAGTCGCCGCCAAGACGCTGATGCCATCGCATGTAGGTCGCTTGCGCCGGATTGCAAGAACCTTGCTCAATGCGACCAAACTCAAATTTGTAGAGCGGCACCGAGTATGTGTAGCCGTGAAGTGGAGAATATCCCCAACCTGCACGGCGTGACGCTACTGACTCAATCATGCTGCCAGTAAAAAACGATCTGTGCGTTAATGCGTCATACATCACGCTTGCGTCTTCGTAGTCGATGTCGTCAAGATCTGAAAACAACAGCGTTCGACGTGGAGTCCACGTTTCGTGCTCAACGGCAACTTCGCCAAAGTTATTCGCCGCACCTCTTGAATTTGGCTGCGACGGAAAAACGACTGAAGAAAGGGTCGTTGTGAGGCGAACAAAAAACCCGTCGTTTTCTTGCGTCGGATCTGACGAGTCGTGAGTGAATGCCTTCACCGTGACAACGCCAGCCGCCATCGTGTTTCCGTAATATCCGCCGAGAGTTCTCGGCATCGTGCTGAAGTACGCTCGCGCTGTGAATTGCGTTGGCGTTTCGTTGCATGGCTTGGGGCTTGGCACTCCGTTCCATATAGAAGACGTGAAACGAACGTCTGCCTCTGAAGGCGACCCATCAACTCCAATCTTGCCGCCTACAAATGCAGGGTCGGAGTTGTTGTATGCAGTCCACGGCAGCCCATTTACTGAATTGAGAGAATTCGACACGCGGCGAAATGCCGCAATGTAGATGTAGGACTCGCAATTCATATGATCACAGTCGCCCAAGCAATCGGGGCGTTCTCTGGCATCACCGTAGATGCCGGTGCGTCAACGTCATACGCAATCACTCGCACGCTGCCGTCGCATGCACACGGGGAACTATCAAGTATGCCTGTGTATTTTCCGCTGTCGTTGTTTTCGTTGCCTTTAGCAAACGGAGGCACAGCATAAAAATGCGATCCACTGAATAGCCTGACACGAACAACAGCCAGGCCGCGAATCACGCACGGCACAACGCTCGAACCGAGTACATCCAAATCACCAGATCCGCCAAGCGTAACGGCAACAGGGAACGCTCCGCTGCTAAGGGAAGTCGGAAAGCCAGACAAGTATTCAATCTGCAAGTATCCACCGTACGGCACGGAAAGCGTTCCAGACTGAGCTTGTGTCCCTAGTCGCTTCGCTGGATAGGAACCAGTTAGATGAACGGCAGTTCCTGGCGCGCATGCCCCGTACACACGAACAGGAGCGACAAGCCTGCTGAAATCGCGGACGCCCTCGCCAGCGGCAATCCCTGTGTTTGCACCAAGCACAAGGTCAGCAGCGTCCTGCGCCCGATTCCACGCACGGGCTGAAATAGCACCGCGTAGCGGCTGACCTGGCTCAAGGCGTCCATCTGGGCGAGGCATTAGGTGGTTCCTATGCCAAGAGCCGAGAAGTCACTTTCTTTGTAGACCTTGTTGACGTAAACGGCCTTGGGCTTCTTGAGCAGAACATTTGAGTCAACTGCGTCTTCGTACCGAACCCAAAGATACTCGTGACCCTTTTTCGCAACGCCTGTGATGTCGCCAATTCTCTGGTCTGTCACGTTTTTTGACGCCACGAAACGAAACGACAATGACCACGGGCCACGCCCCTTCTGGTCGTCCCATTCCTGCGATCCGCTGCATCCCATGAACAGCACCTCGCCGGCCTGAAACCCGCGAAACGATGCGTTGTTTGTCGTGCCGGTGACGGCAGCAACGCCACGAATCCACGAACTTGAGACGTATGTGTTTGGCACGTCATACGTTTCTTGCCATTGCAATTGAGGCGTCACAACGTCTACGCCGTTGACGCCGTTTCCATCAACGCCAATTGCACCGCTCATATTCGGAGCGGACGACGGGTAGCGACTCTCGTAGAAATATCCTTGAACGTCGCCGTAGGATTGCGATTGCGTGATGTGCTGCGTTCCGCCAGTCGTGTCAAACGACCGAGCACGCTTCAGCGGCTCCGTCCCATCCTCGGCGCCGTTCTTCTCGTAGCTGATCGTCAGCTGCCAAGCATTGTCACCCAGATACGTGACGCTGTACTGCTCGGCACGCAGCTGCATTGATGTCACGCCTGGATACTGCCAGTATTGCAAACTGGAAGTGATCCGCGAGTTGATATCTGCATGAAGTACCGTGTCGTCAGTCGTGCCGAAAATCTTGTACGACTTTACGTAGCTAGACGCTGCCTTTTTGCCCTTGCGGACAATCGTCGCTTGCCGAGATTCGCCGTCTTCAATCCAGGTGAGATTTGCCATTACGCTGTCACCGCCCCTTCGTCACCAATTTCTTCGGTGTTCTTCTGGATTGCCTCCAACGCCTTCAGTTGCCGCTCTGCAATTGTTGATCCAAAGCCCATGCCGCCGAGATTGACACTTGAGAATGTGCCTTGCGTCTCAACTTGCTTGGCGGCTTCCGCAGCGGCTTTTAGGAGTGCGTCTTGGTCAGGTGGCGTGATGCCGCCGGGGGACTGTTCAACAACGCCCGAAGTGGCAGTTGGCGTTACTCGCTCAGACGCTATGCTTACCGCTTCGCCGTACTTCTTTTGTTGCGTCTCGGTCAACATTCCCGTATCGCGCAGGGCGAAAAACTCGTCAGCCAACGCGCGAAGCTCATCCATAGTCTTGGCTTCGCCAACGGCGTTGATGACTTCGTCGCCCTGGCCGGAAAGAATGCGACGGTCGCGGGCCGTGCTGACAAGAGACGCCAGCTTGGCAGTAGCGTCTAACTCTTGCTTTTTGAGTCGATTGCGAAAATCCGTAGCCGCTGACGTCCTGCCGTTTTGAGTTTCGACGCTTGCGGCTTCCATCGCTGCAATATTGCGATTCTTTTGGTCGGCTAGTTGCTTTAGTTCTTCAGGCGTTGCAGCCCGCCCCTTGGTGTGGTCAGGAGCACCGCCCCACGCTTGCGGCGACGTCGCCAAATCACTTAGACCGCTGCTTTCGGCAACAACTGCGAGCGCCGTCCCAACGTCCGTGAATCCATTTTGAAATTTTGCCCACCATTCGGCAAAAGCTGCCTGAAGTTCTCCAGTTCCTTTGAGCCATGCAGCCATCAATCCGGTCATGGCAATTTCCAGCGCTCCACCAAGGTCTCCCCCGGTGATTGCGTCATAAATGCCTTTTATCGTCGTGGAAGCAATGGACTGCACTTCACCAAAAGTCGAGACGAAAGAATCCTTGAGTTCAGGCGTTGTCACGACCATCGCGGCGATTCCAGCCGCCACCAATCCCAGCGGACTCAACAATGCACCGAGAGCCCCGCCAGCAACAGCAATCGCAGTGCCAAGAGCGTAAAACGCCAAGCCGCAGCCAATCACGGCCACTGTGCCCTTTGCAACGTCCACGACCATCTGCTGGTTTGTTTTGACGAAGCCAGTGATTCCGGTGGCAAGGTCTTCAATGAATCCGATCACGACCATGAGCGCCGGTGCCAATGCATCGCCCAACGCTAGCTGCGTGCCCTCAATGGCAGACAGTGCAATGCGAACAGATCCGCCAAGACCTGCGTCCATTGCCTTGGCGGTCTTCATTGCCGTACCGTCTGCGGTCTTCAGCCCGTCAGCAAGTTTCTGCACGCCACCAGCAGACTTTGACAGCACGTTGGCACTTGTGATGCCAAGCAGGCCGAACGCCTTCGCCATTCTGGCGGTGCGTTCAGCAACCGGCATATCCATCGTCGCTTGGTTGATCTCGTCAAGGATCTGAACAAGCGGCTTGAGGTTTCCGGCGGCGTCCGTGTTGCTGACTCCGAAGAGGTCTTGCAATTTCGCCCCAGCACCTGACGAAATCACGGAAAGCCGCCGCAGAGCCGTTCCAGCCTCGCTGCCTTGAATCCCGACGTTGCCGAGCACACCAAGGATTGCTGCCGTGTCTTCAAGCGACATGCCAAGCGACTTCGCCACCGGCCCGGCGTACTTCAACGACTCGCCAAGGCTGTCAACCGTGTTGAACGTGTTGTTAGCCGTGTAGGTCAGGATGTCGGCGGCACGAGTGGCATCTTCTGCCCCTAGCTCAAACTGTCGCAACGTCGCAGCCATGATCCCGGCGGAACGTGTGGCGTTCGTGCCCGTAGCCCTGGACAGGTCAAGCACGGCAGCCGTCATGTTGTTGATCTCGTCAGGCTTGAAACCAGCCCTCCCGAGTTCAGTCATCAGGTTGGCAACCTCGACAGCCGTGAAAGAAGTCGTCGCACCGAGATCGCGTGCCTTCTCGTTGAGCATGGCAAAGGCTGCGGCACCTTCAGGCCCGAGGGAGCCTGTAACCGCCGCAGTCGCACGGATGGCATCATCAAAAGATGCAAACTGCTTAACCGCCAGTGCGACCGGGGCTGCGGCTACGGTGCCAAACGCAGCCATCCTTGTGCCGAGAACCGACATTGACTGCCCGACCTTGGTGACGCTCTTGGCGATCCCGTCAAACGCCTTGAACATGCCAGACAAGCCGGCGCCGACTCCAAATGAGCCTAGCTTTGAAAGCCGCTTGTCAACGGCACCTACCGTGGCAAAGAACGCTTTTGCGTCTGCGCCGATTTCGACGAAGACGCCGCCCATCCGAATGCTGCCGGCTCGTCCCATGTGTTTCTCCGGTAGCTAGGCGTGTTTGTTCCAGTTGGGGCCGAATAGCCGTTTCAGGTCTTCAGGCGTTGCCTCTCTTGGCTTCGGCTTTTTGACGTACGGGTGAAACTTGGCTGCGTCCGCTGGCGGTTTTGATTGGGCCTTGTTGATGTTGTACGTCTGTGCCAACAAGCTGGCTGTGTGCCACCATGCTGCTTCTAGGCAGCCGTTGCGGGCTGCAACGAGTTGTCGGAAAGTCCACTCGCCTGGAAAGACTCCGACGACTCCTGCGGCCTCCCAGATTGCAGCCCAGATCCCGACAGAATCTCGCCTGTCGTTGCGGCTTGCATGCTCGCCTCCGCTCGCGTCATCAGCTCTGCCGTCGCTTCGTCCATCTTGGCGGCCAGTAGACCGATCATCTTGCGGAGGCGCGGGGGGAAAAAATCAATTAGTTCCAGTTCCAGCACTTTCGCAGCAGAGTCCAACGCATCGCCACGAAGCCCGTCAAAGAACTCCTCTTTCGACAACTTCTTTTCCTCGACCTGGCGGCAGAGAATCGCGTACAGCGTTTCCGCGATTGTCGTGTACTGGCCTCGCAAAACTTGCATCGTGGTTGCGATGCTCGAGACGTCCACAATGTCAAAAGGCACCTTCTGACCTTCAACGTCTATCGTGACGTTGTCTCGCACTCGCATGGCTGCGGCTATCGTCAACGCCACTTGCCACGGCCTGCCCTGGTCATCCCGAAATTCACGCATCCCACTACCTCTGCAAATTAGGATCTGTCATCTTGCCTTCAAGCACGAACGTCGCCACGCCGTCGATTGGGTCTGATTCACTGATGCCGGTCAGCACTGCCAAAAAAGAAAAGCCGCCTGCGCCGCCGACTACGTTGAACGTGCCGCCCGTGTGCATTTGCAAGAATGCAGTGCCAAGGTCTGCCGAGTCGTTTAACTCGACTGACACGGTGCATTCGTAACCCGTGCTGTAAACGCCTGCGTATCGGCTTCCGTACGGATTGACGTCTATGGTGCGAGCCGACTCTGTCAGCGTCACGTTGCGAGCGCTGAGAATCGTTCCGCCATCAAGACTGATGGTGCAGTCCTTCCCCAGCGTGATCGCCATCAGCTAAATTCCTTGGCCGACACGGTAAACGTGATCGCCCCGTCAATGCCGATGTTCTCAGTGACGCTCATCACAGAAAAACCACTGCCAGCGGCTTCAAGCGACGTGATCAATCCAGTAGGGTCATGGCATTCGATTTCCCACGTCTTCGTGGTAAAGCCCGCCTTGGCAACTTTGTGCCCAGGAGCACCAGAACTGCCGCCGATATTGGCTCGGTTGCTGATGTCAACCGTCTCGCACTCCTGCGTGTAAGTCGCAGAAATGATGCCAGTGCCAAATGGAGCGGAATGCGTCGCTGCGTCTTTTCCGAGAGTGATAGCCATGTGGGTCGTTCCTTGTTAGATTGTGCGGCTGCCCGAAACCGTGTAGGTGATGATGCCGTCAAGGGGCTGACTCTCTGCCACGTTGGTGCAGATGTACGTCGCATTTCCGGTTTGCGTGCCGGTGATGCTGAACGTGCTGCCGACCGTCACGCCGGGGTCGTCCACGCACTCAAGCTCAATGGTCTGCTCAATGAGCGCCTTGCGGAACTTACGGGACGTGTCGCCAAACTTCGTCACGTCCACGTCGGACGCCGAATTGGTGACAGTGCAGGATCGAGCGTTTGAGACGCCCGAAATGGTCACGTCTTTGCCGAGCGTGACGGTGACAGAAGTCGGCATGTGGTGCCCTTGTGTGCGAGTGCCAGCGGTGCGGCTGGTTCGCTCACGGTATGGGCACGGGGGGCGTTTCTAGACCGGGTATGCCTTACGAACGGAAGCTCTTTTCCCGAAACACCTTGATTTTTCCTTGACCAAGTTTATTGCTGAACTCAGCTGGGATTTTGTGGAGAGATGCCTGCAATCCGATCTCCATATATCCACGCCCGCTGACGTTTCGCTTGCCAACTCGGAAAACCATGTAGGACGGGTACGATGGCTGTTTATTGTTGAAAACGCCAACGTATGCACCCTTGTAGCTCGTTTGGCGTTTCTTCTTGCCGTCAACAACCGCATAGTAAAAGCTCGACGGCTGGAATTTCTTTGGAACGTCGTATCCTGCAAACTTCTTGACGGGATACTTGCCATGCTGGACGTAGATATTCACGGTGCCGCCGAACTCGTGCAGCTGATTGAGCCACGGAGCCTTACTAGGCCCGATCACAACCGTCCCACGGCTGGAATCAAAATCGGCTTGAATGTCGTTGCGTAGAAATGCCTTTGGAGACCACGAAGACACCTTGTCTTCCCGTGGCACCTTTCGCACGAACGCCAAGACAGGAACGCCGTCCCGGTCTCCTACCTTCCACCAGCGCGGGCGAGATAGCGGCTTGCGGCCCGTTCTTGTGCCGCCGCCAACCATCATCCGCTGCGTATTGCGTCGAACTTCTAAAGCTGCCTTTTGAAGTGCAACGGCCGCACCAGCCCCAACTACTCGAGCCGCTTCGCCGGCCCAGTTAAATTTCGTCTTTTGTTTTTTGCCTGACTTGTCTGTCCACGTCAGTCCAACAAAACCAACCTTAGCCACAAGCCACCTCCTATACGGTCGGCAGCACGTTTGACTCAAAGACTCGATACGTCGCCGTAATCACGGCCCGCCAGACGTTCCGTTCTGTCAGTGCGTCGTCAGGGTTCAGATCAATGCCGACTGTTTGCGGGCTTGTGACGCCAGCCGGCCAAATCACGGTAGATCCGAAATCGTGAGCACGCACATGGAGCATGACCGAGTCGGCGAGATCCAGCATGGCGTCAACGTCGCTGTCTGTAGTGACGTGCCGCCCTACGAACACTGTCACGGTGTAATCCACTTGCATCATCTGACGGCTGATGCGAGTCACGTCAGCGTTTCCAGGCACGACGTACACATGCGGTACGCTCATCGCCTCGACGTCAAGATTTGCCCAGTTCTTGCGTTCCACGACCGTGGAAGAAATGTCCCACGTCACGGACTGAAGCCCAGCGGCAAGAGCGTCGGCAATGCCGCGTAGCGTGCTGCTCATTTTGCCATGCCCTCAATCGCCGCCCCGATCTCAAGAATCAGATTCGCCGCGTCTTGGCTTTCCGCCCACTGCATCAACCGCGTCAGCACGAACGGCCCCACCAGCGCGAGCGCAGCGTAGGCGAGAGCTGCGGCGATTGTTTCGTGGTCGGTCATGCGTTATTGACTACGCCGTGGCGTAAGTTGAGGTTGCGTATGTTGCGAGCGTTGATACCTGTCCGATCGTCAGTGCCGTGCTGTAGAGAGCTATGTCGGACAACAGGAATTGCCCGAACAGAACTGGCGAACCGCCAGCGATCTTCTGGCCTCCGACGCTCAAGTACGCGGTTGCCGTCGATGACGGGTTGAGATTACTGATGATGCCCGAGTTCGTTGACGTTGCGCTTGCCAGCGATCCGTTCTCATAGAGGTAGGCGTTCGTTCCATTGAACACATAGGTCATCAGCTTGACTGTCTGGCTCAATGACGATCCTCGCACATACGGGCTGAAGTCCGCTTGAAACGATCGCGTAGCAAAGCCACCGAAGTAATAGCCGCCACTGCCGCTGGCAGGGTCTTGGTATTCGCGGAGCGTCAAGCCTGCGGCGAACTCTCCGGCGGTGATACCGCCAAACACTCCGATTCGCATGGCGTTGAGGGTCGTCGTTGTTGCCGTTGGCAGGAGAATCATCGCCACAGAGAACGGGGCAGACCGCGACCACGACGACTGCACCGCCATGCTAAGACTTGCGCTTCCGCCGAACGCCAACGCAGGCTGTGAGTTGATGCCTGTAGAGTTGACGGTGACGTTTCCAGCGTCCGCCGCCAGCACCAGCGATCCGCCATTAGCGTCGCGCCACTGCGTGACGTTGGAGCCAGAGAGCGTCAAGGTGTTGGCATCTGCCGCCCTGCCAAGAAACATCAAATTGCTTGTAACCGGCCACGGCCACGAACTGATTGCGGCCCGCTTCCAATTATTTTGTCCGGTGGCGACATAGATAAATTCCGAGTCCCTTGCGATGCTCCCTGCCGTCCCGGTCGCCGTACTAGAAGCGGGCACGCTCGACCACGACAGGCCGGATCCTCCGCTGGCGGCGACTAGCTCCCAAGCATAGCCAGACCACGAATATGTGCGACCGTTCTGTGTGGAGGTCTGACCGACTGTCGGTGAGGATGGAAACGAAAGTGCCATGATGATCTCCTGCTAGACTCCGACCTCGACGTACACGCCCGACGAATCCCACCGATACACGCGGCTCACGTCAGTGGCGACGTACCACGTCAGGCTGGAACCAGTCCCCGGAAAACCCGCCGCCGTCGCAGCCTCGACGATACTCGCCGAACCGCCGCCGCCGCCAAGCGTGATCGAGACGACGCTGCCGGTTGTTGGGTTTTTCACAAACAGCTTCGCGTCTGCCCAGTTCACGGCCATCTCGTTGTCCACCAACTCGCTTGCGAGCGGGACGTAGTTCGCCGTCCACAGTCTTTTTGGCAGCACCTTGTTGGGCATTAGTTCACCGTGAGGATTGCTGCTTGCGAGTAGGCCGTGGTGGCACCAGTCGCGCTGGCAGCCACGCGATACCGCTTGCCGTTGTCAGCCGACGTGAGGTTCGTGAGTGCCAGCGTGCTCGACGTTGCGCCGCTGATGTTCGTCCAGGTCGCGCCCGCGTCGGTCGAGAGTTGCCACTGATAAGAGACGGTGCCGCCGCCGGTAATTGACGTTGAAACAGACAGGCTGGCGGTTCCGTAGGTTTCGCCAATGGTTGCTCTTGCGCCGCCAGTCGCGTATCCAACAGTCTCGCCAACCATTTCTTGCCAGAGCAAAGCGCTCGGCATTGATCCAAGCGTCCACGACACTCCATCTCGGCTGTAGCACACGTCCGCGCTATTTAACGAACCGTTAAACGCCCAGAAGAACCCAGCGGCATACGAAACACAATTGCACGCTACGGGCAGCGTGGCCGTGCCCCATGCGGTGCCGTTGGACGTATACCGAGCCGATGTCGTTCCGGTAACTCCAACCGCAATCGTTCCGCTGCTGGCGATGTCGGAAAACACATCAATCGGCGGAATGGCTGACGGGTCGGAATTTGTGACCGAGCTTCCAAAAGCTGACTTAGTCCACGTTATGCCGTCAGTGCTTGTCCACAGATACGGATAATAGGTGTTTACGCTACCAACCTGTGTGTCAACTCCGCACACAACAAATTTGCCGCTCACTGCAACAAGAGGTTTTCGGCAGCTCGTGACAACTCCGCGGGAAGCATTTTCTGTCCGAGGAAGTGAACGAGGACTCCACGCTGCGCCGTCGGAAGAAGACAGCATCTGAATCGACTTTGAATTGCCCTCGTTGATGCTGTACGAGTTTTTCTTGACAGCGGCGAATCTTGTTCCGTTAAACGCGACTGTGTACCCACCAGTGTTTGTTAAATCCCACGAATACGAAGTGCCTGACCAAGAGCTGATGTCTGTCGGCGAATCGCTGTAGGCAATTTTGTACGATGCGACGACTGTCCGGGTGCCGTTTGATGCAGTTGTCGTCGGGAATGATGGTGCCGTGTATACCGCAGTAGTTGGCTGAATTGCATCCGTAAAAGCTGTTGTCCATCCTGTGCCGTTGTTGACCGACACAGAGGTCGCAAAATTAACGTAGGTAAATGGGTACGAAACGCTTGATTTGCACCCAATCAAACCTCCAGA
>Ga0214923_10003476_pt1 | contig 19745 bp, 12 predicted proteins | sample LL1510_MetaG_FD_177993 | JGI IMG/M metagenome (GOLD analysis project Ga0214923, IMG submission 177993) | Freshwater microbial communities from Lake Lanier, Atlanta, Georgia, United States - LL-1510 | ecosystem: Environmental > Aquatic > Freshwater > Lake | place: USA: Georgia | collected...
TAGGTGGTCGTCGCCCACCATAAGCGTCTGAGCAGGCTCAATCCCGTGTTTTTGTTGGATAGTTGACACCGCTTCTGGCTTGGTAAGGATACCAGCAAAACAGAGGTCTTCAGGAATTCCCAGCTGCGTTCCACGGTGTAGGGTGGTGTTGTTATTTTTGCCGCTCATGAGGGCAATTGTAAGACCTGCCTGCATAGCGGGACGGACAATGTAGCCGTCTTGGACTGAAAATGCACGGCCGCCCTCCCCCTGCGCGTCAAAGTAAATGCTTCCATCGGTGAGTGTGCCGTCCACATCGGCTACAATGAGCTTGATGGCTTGCAGTCGAGCAACTAGCTCCTGGTTGGCAAGAATATTTTTGAACCAAGCGATGTCGGGATGATGGCAGACCATGACAGCCTCCTAAAAAAACGTACCGCCGCCGGGCTACAGGGTAGCCGGCTTGAGTAGCGTATAGGATGGGGCAGAAAAATAAAGTGGGATTACGTTAGATCTTTTTGAGCACGTCTTCAGCTTCGTGGTAGCTGTCGATGGCGTCGTGTACCTGATCAAGTACATCAGCGTTTAGCGCATTTTTAATGGCTATGCACTTCATGCCAGCTGCTTGTGCTGCAGCAAATCCAGGCACTGAATCTTCAAATACGATGCATTCTTCTGGTTTGACGCCCAGACGTTCTGCTGCGTGCAAGAAGAGTGCAGGATCTGGTTTTGGACGGTCTTGCACGTCCGCTGGACAATAGACATGTCCCCCAAAAAACTTTTCAAATTCAAGTTTTTGGGCAATCGGCACGAGGTTTGCTTTCATGGCATTTGTTGCGATGCTTGTTGGGATTTTCAAGTCGCGCAACTTGGCATGAAAAACCTCAAAGCCGTCTATGAACTCGATGTGACGGTCAAAGAGTTCATTAGCGATTTCAAGCTTAGAAATCATAATGGTTTCTAGGCTATCATCTAGTTTGAACTCCTCTTTCATTCGCCTGGCAACATTGATCATTGCCATACCTGCAAAAGAGCAGAAAATCGCCTCTTGCTCGGCAGTGAATGTGGTAATGCCGTACTTTGCAAGCAAGGCACGGTTCACCTGGCGCCAGAGTTCTTCGGTTTTGATGATGGTGCCATCCATATCAAATATGATGGCTTTGATACGTCCCTTGATTTCTTCCATGGTGTTATCTCCTCTCATGGTAATTGCCCCTCCCAAGGGCAGTGTAGCTCGCAGAATAGCGCAACGTACACGATTTACCAAATGTACCACCCATCAAGCAATCTGTCAAATAGTCAATAATAAACTGGGGTTTGCTTATTATTTGAGAGAAAATATAGTCAAACAAGCTGTTTTAGCGTATTTGACAAAACAGGTAATTCTGTGGGATCAAGGGTGTAGGGCGGAGCGCTCAGTCAATGCTCTCAGGTGTTGGTACTACGCCGTCCCTTTCTGAAAAACTTCTTATATGAGTGAATATGTTTGCCCACCATAAGCACGGGTCTTCGGGAGGAGCGACTGCTGCCGCTAGTTGTGCGGCAATCAACGGATCATCATCACCGGATAACTCCTCTACTAATCGCCTGATGGCATCAGTGTTCACCGTTAACCCCAGCTGAGGCACAATCGTCTTAGAAAAAGCATACGCGAGTGCAAGTATTTGTCCGTGGGTGAGGGTAACTGGGAATTCATTGCCGTCGCCCAGGTTTCCTGCCAAATCGTTGTGCCTTCGCATGCTGCAACCTTCCAGGTGCAAAAAGACCTCGAAGCGCGCCTCTACTTCGCTTGCGAAGAATTCTGCTAATGCGGCGCCATCTTCAGGCAGAGAGGCGTTAAGGTTAGCCAGTTGCGCGCAGTAATTGGTTGCCAGCTCTTCTAGCTTGCCTTTCCACCTCGTCACGGGTAAATCTTCACCTGTAAGCCAGTGTTCTCTAAAGGCGCTTGTAGAATGAGAGGCATGGTTAAGCAGCTTCTGTGCTACGCTGGTGATTTCTGCTATCGCCTCAGCGTGGTCAGCCGCCCAGACGGTTGGGCAGAAAATGGCAAAAAGGGGTAGTAGTAACGCAACATATTTTGCAAACATGCAGGACCTTTGTGGTAAAAGACAAATGGATCTGAAGTGTTTTGCTGAAAGCCAGCAGTTAGATTATTGCATGTTTTTTAAGCAGGGCAAGAGATTGAAAGATAGTTTTTCAGATGGGGCCAGTCTGCTCCACTTGAGCCACTAGCTCGAATGATTCCTTGCAACTTATCCAGTTTACGGTACGCTGTTTGCTGTGTAGGCTGCACACGCTCTAAAAAAAGGAAACTGCATGCAACATCTCGCCGTAATTCCCGATGGTAATCGCCGCTGGGCGTCGCAAAATAAAATGGCGTCCTTTTTCGGTCACCAGAAGGGGCTAGATGTTATAAAAACTGCGTTCCAGTTTTGTCTCAAAAACGGCATCAAATATTTTTCGCTCTACGCATTTTCGCTTGAAAATTTCAGACGCGATGAGGCGGAGAAGCGTTACCTTTTTGAACAAATCTTGGCAAAGGCGTTTACGCAGCAGCTGCCTGAATTGATCAAACACAACATTCGCGTTCGCTTTGTGGGTGATCGGACGCTTTTTCCCCCCAGTGTAAGAGAAGCGATTGAGCAAATAGAAGAGCAGACTAGATCTTTTGAAGCGCTCAAAGTGAATATCCTCTTTTGCTACGGAGCGACTGCTGAAATTACTAATGCCGTTAAACGGATTGCGGCATTGGTGCGAGGCGGCGCCATTCAGTTGGAGGACATTGATGAGTCGATGGTGCGCAGCGCTTTGTGGACGGAAGACACGCCCACCCCGGACTTGATTATTCGCACAGGAGGGGCGGTTCGGTTGAGTAATTTTATGCTCTACCAAGCAGCGTACAGCGAGTTTATGTTCCTAGATGACTACTGGCCGGCGATTACGGAAGATCATTTGCAAAGATGCCTAGAAAAATTCAATACGATTAAACGGAACTTTGGCTCATGAGCAAGCGTGCCACCATTTTGGGAGCGGGCGCTTGGGGTACCGCCATAGCCCAGCTGCTAGCAGACAATGGTCACCAGGTCACCTTGTGGACTGTCGAGCCCTTGGTTGCTGATGAGATCAATCTCAAGCACACCAATAATCGGTATGTGCCTGCGGCTATCCTGCCGCCTACCGTGCGTGCAACTACAGATATTGCTGCTGCCGTATCAGAAGCTGATTGGCTTGTGGAAGCGGTTCCCGTGGCGCACTTACGTCAGGTCTGCGAACGCATTAAGCAGACGAGTGTGAGCCGTGCCCTTCCATGGCTGCTTCTGAGCAAAGGGATAGAGCAACACACCCTTCTGCTGCCGCACGCTATTTTAGCTGATGTTTTCAAGCAACCTGTGCCTACTGCTATTTTAGCAGGTCCTACTTTTGCTAGTGACGTCGTGCAGCGGTCGTTCACAGCGGCTATGCTTGCTGCTACCGATGACAAGCTTCGTTCTGCAGCACAGGAGCTATTGCAGGCCCCTTACTTTCGTTTGTACCCCACTGATGATGTCATTGGCGCCCAGGTGGGAGGCGCCGTAAAAAATGTTATAGCACTTGCCGCCGGCATGGCGCGGGGCGCTGGACATCATGAAAACATGCATGCGTTTATTTTGACGCGCGGCTTTGCAGAGCTAGAGCGCCTGACGCTCTTTTTTGGTGGCACGCGCGACACGGCAGCTTCGCTCGCTGGTCTGGGCGATCTTATGCTCACCGCTTCAAGCACCACGAGCAAAAATTTCAAAGCGGGTATGCTTATTGGTCAGGGGCTGCCATTTGCTCAATTGGATAGGCACATGCCTACCTTGCCTGAGGGGATAAATACCGCTCAGTCGCTTAATGCCTTACGCAAAAAACATGCTTTGGACTTGCCTCTGTGCGCCGGTGTGTATGCGTGCCTTTTTGAGGGCGCATCTTTTGCAAGCCTACTGCGTAGCTTATAACGCCAGAAGCGTGCTGCTCTGCTGTTAAAGCGCACTAACGCTATTTTCTGGGCTGTCACTACGCGTTTTAGATTGAAGTAGGCCCACCAGGTTGCTTTGTCAGTGGGCGTGTCAAAATACGGCAAACGGATCCGTGTGACGCGCAGGCGCTGACAGATGTGTGCCGCAATTTTCATGCTGTTGCAGGTTGGCTTGGTAATGATGTAATCCACTAGGGTGACTTGTCCAAACTTTTTATAAAGCAGCGGCAACACCTGGAAATCGACCGCTTTTTCGGGAGACTTTTTCTGACCTCCAAACCCTTCATCCACCAGTACGAGTTGGTGATCGGCCCGTACAATTGCGTATAATTTTTCGCCTAATGACACCGTGGTAGCGTTTTCTAATGCTGCATAGCGTTGGACGAGGCAATAGCAAAAGAAGCCCGCCAGGATAAAACTCATGGCGCAGAGACGCCGTGCTGGGGTCTGTAGCTTTGGATGCCACAAAGCGCCTACTAGGGCCACAAGAGGCATGAGGAGCACCGCCACGGGGGGCTTGGTGCAATGGATGATCCAGTGATGACTGCTACACGAAAGAAGCCAGTGCCATGCGGTTGCAAGGTGATTGAGGGCAACGACAAGCCAATCGCATGGTAGATTGCACAGGCATCCAAGAAACGAAAGCGTGCACAGGAACAAAAAAGCGGTAAGTACGGGCGTAAACACAAGGTTGCCAACCAGCGTCATCACAGAGATGCCAAATCCCCAGTGGACAAGGATGGGGAGGGAGACGATGGTAAGCGCCAGCTGTGTTTGCACAAAGGTAAGCAGGTAAGTGATGACGGTGCCAAGAATTGGGCGCTGGTGCAGGGACATAATGTGTGGCTGTTGCTGGTTAGGATGAACGAGAGGTACAAGAGCAGTGTAACATGAGGGAGAACGGTAAGCTAGATGCCTTTTTCTGTCGCTCGCCCTGGTCGAAGGGCCTGAGCAATTTATGTAGCGCCTGGCTACAACCACCATTGCAGCCAGAGCTGCTTCCAAAATAGGTCACTACTGCCCGACTGTGGGGGCTTGCGTAAGTAACGGTCTAGCAATTCGCGTCGCTGCAGAAGGTGGGCGATTTGTTCAGCCTGACCAGCAAGGATGGCATCACGGTATTGCTCCGCTACGGTCAGCGCTAGTTGTTCAAGAAGGTCCCCGCTTTGCGTGTCATTCAAGGCACTTTTTTTCAACTCGGCTTCAAAAGCAAAGGGGTCCTGCTGGTTGGGGAGTAGAAAATGTTGGAGCAGCGGATGGCGGCTTGCTGCCGTTTCCTCTGGGGCAAGGCTAATGACCACGCTGCGCGATTTAATGGTGGGCAAGATGCCGGCAGCGTTGGTGCTGAGCAATAGAAAACGGTAGCCGGCTGGCGGTTCCTCGAGGGTTTTGAGGAGGCGGTTAGCGGTTGCCGGTGTCAGGTTGTGAGCTTGTTCAAGCACAAAGAAGAACTGCTCGCCAGGGCCGAGTGCAAAGCGAACTTTTTCAAAAATGATTTCAATGTCATCTAAGGTGTAATCGCCATGCGGATTGATCCACACGAGCGATGGATGCTGACGGTTGCTGATCCAGCGACAGGTGGCGCAAAAACAGTTGTCGGCGCCCTGCTTGTTGCAGAAAGCCTCTTTGAGCAGCGTTGTGGCATGGGCTACTACGTGGTCGCGCTCGCCGGTGATGAGCAAGACAGGATTATGCATAGCCAGCGCCCACGCTCACCCTGAGCTTGTCGAAGGGTTTACTCGAGTGCTCCAATATCTTTGAACAAAGCTTTTTCTTGCACTCATCTGGTCGCTGTGGCAGACCCTTCGACAAGCGTAGGGCGAACGGGCTATATGATCTGGTCATCTCGCTCATATCGATGATCTCCGGACGGGTGCTTGCAGGGCGTTAACAACCAGGTCGGCTTGGATGTCCGAGGGTTGGGAGGCGTCAATGCGCAGCACATTGGTGCGCTGGGCAAAAATAGCTTCGTAGCCTGCATCTACGCGCTGCCAAAAATCTATTTTTTCCTGTTCAAATGATGTCAGGGCTTCGTTGCGTTGGCGTATGCGTTGCGCAGCGATAGCGGGATCAATTTTGCAAAAAACAACCAGATCTGGCTGCAGCCCCTGCATTGCCCAGGCGTTGGTCCTTGCTATCTGCTCAGTGTTTAATCCTCTGCCATAACCTTGATATGCCAGGGAAGAGTCAGCAAGGCGATCGGCCAGCACAATGGCGCCTCGTTGTAACGCGGGGACGATAATTTCGTGGAAGTGTTGAGCGCGGTCTGCCGCAAAGAGTAGGTATTCAGCAAGGTCACACACCAGAGCTTTTTGCGTGTGCAAAATAGCCCGCAGTTCTTTGCCCAGGGTGGTGCCCCCTGGTTCTTTGGTGAGGACAACCTCAGCAGTAGTTTGTTGTAGGGCAGCATGGACCAACCGGACAAGCGTTGTTTTGCCAGAGCCGTCTATGCCTTCAAATGTGATTAGTTTACCAGGAAGTTTCATCAGGTTTCTTATGTTCTGTTTTGCCGCTTTCGCTCACCCCGAGCTTGTTGAGGGGTTTGCATGAGCTATAAATATGCCTGCGTGCTGCGCTGTGTTTGCGCAAAAAAACTTTTAACCGCGTCAGCAACTGCCACTGCTTCTGCATCAGTCATCTCGGGCCACATTGGTAGCGAGAGACAGGATGCAACAACACTGTTTGCTACCGGACAGCTGGTGATGAGTGCTGGATGTGTTTGCAAAAACGAAATACTTTGCAGTGACTGTGGATAAAAAATGCGTGTTTGTATGCCACGCTCACCCAAGTGGGCAGCAAGTGCGCCGCGCAGACTGTTGCCATTGTGGTCTTGTGCCAGGATGGTGTATTGATGGTAGACATGCGTACCCATGTATTCGGTTGGCAGCTGGAGCGACGGGGTGCCAGCAAGCGCTTTCTGGTAGATTGCTGCAAGCGCTCGTCGACGAGCATTAAACCCATCCAGCTGTGTTAACCGAATGCTCAAAATAGCAGCCTGAAAAGCGTCGAGTCGGCTATTAATGCCAAGTTCTTCGTAGTCATAATTTGCTTTGCGGCCGTGGTGACGAACTTGCAAGAGACGCTCAGCAAGGACTGGATCATCGGTTACGCAAGCGCCCGCGTCACCAAAAGCGCCCAAATTTTTGGTAGGGTAAAATGAAATAGCGCCGATAGTGCCAAAGGTGCCTGCTTTTTTGCCGCCCAGTTCAGCACCCAGAGCTTGTGCTGTGTCTTCAACAATCCACAAGTTCCATGTTTCTGCTATGTCATGCAAGATCTGATAATCAGCACATTGGCCAAAAATATCTACTGGCACGATCCCAACAATCGGAAAGCCGGTTGCTTTGTGCAATGCTCTGCCACCTTCAAAATACGCGTTCCGCTCAAGCCAGCTTGCTAGCTGATGAGGATTAATATTGAACGTGCTTTCTTCAATATCGATGAAAACGGGATGAGCACCAAGCGCTGCTATTTCGCTGCTAGAGGCAATAAAAGAGAAAGGTGTGGTGAGCACGATCGCATTTTTTGGCATGCGCAAGGCGTGCAGTGCCATCCAGAGCGCATCGGTGCCAGAGTTGCAACCAATTACATATTTGCTGCCAAGATAGGCTGCAAGCTGCTTTTCAAATTGTTCTACAAAGTGACCACCCACAAATGCCTGTTGATCAATGACCTGCTCAAGGGCAGCAAGATAGGCTTTTTTATGCTCTGCTAGCTGCCTGCCGAGCGAAAAGGCTGGTATGGCGACTTTGGTCATGTCGGTATCCAATCTGTTTAATAAAAACTTTACTTTTGCGGAGCAATTTCGTTACACCTGTTAATCAAATTGCAAAAAGTGACTTTAACCTAAACCTAAACCAAATTTTGTAAAGTCATACAAAAAACCATGCGTTGTAATTGTGGTTTAAGGTCTTCAGAAAACCAACAATAAAAAAGCTGACAGCGCTGCACAGATGCGTATTGCCACGCAGTGGGCAATCTTGACTTTTCACCATCGCGCGTTATGGTAGATTCTTGAAGGAAGGTCGAAGTGAAGAAGGAGAGTGAATGACTGGTGCATATGGATTGCTGCATCAAGGGTGTAGTTTATCCGTGCACAGCGTTATTAGCTTTTCCTTATTCTTTATTTCTCTTGCATTTGTGCAATCAAATTCGTTATCACACATACGTGTTAAAAAATGGTGAAAGGAGGGAGTGTCCAGGAAATGCTCGAGCAACGCTTATGAAAATTATTCAGAAGTAGTAGTAGTGTGAGGATGTGTTCCTTAAAAGGAGAAGGCCATATGAAGCAAAACCTCAGACGCATGCTCTTGGGCGTCGCGCTGACGGGGATGTCCTTTTTGAGCGTCAGTGCGCTCAACTGGGTGCCTGTTGGTAGCGCCGTCGATGAGAATGGATTTGCGTTAAATGAATCTGACGCTTATGAAAACGGCGATTATATCGACGGTAGCTTGCTGAGCACGCATAACCGTACATTCATCTCGAATGGCGGTGACAGCACACTGAACGTGTACGGTACTTTGTACACCGATGGCGATGCTACAGCCCAGCAGCTAGATGGTAGCGAGCAACCAATCCCATGTTCGCTTAAGATCAACGGCAACGTGCTGATTCAGGCAACGTCGGTTGATGCTACCGTTAACATCCAAGAAGATGTGGTCATCGAGCCATATTTCAATGCACCAGACGGCGGTAACCCAGAGGCTGAGTGTTCACACATTCAATTTGTGACTGCGCCTGGCACCACCATCACCGTTAATGTTGATCATGACTTAGAATTCCGTGGCAAGACGCTTGTTGGCGATTCAACCACCTGGAAAGACATGCTGGTTAGCTTCAATGGCACCGGTAAAGTTATTTTCAACATGGCCGATGGCGTGACGGTTACCTTCAACGGTGACATCGACACATCCGCGCCTCTCTCAGTTGATCAAGAAACAGGCCTTTTGGTTCCGTATGCTAACGGCAGCGGCCCATCCTCCCAAGCAGGGGGCACAAAAGTGTTTGTGTGCATGGACCAATCCCGTGATGATGTTGCAGCCGACAAAAACAAGGTTGTGTTCCAACGCCAAAACGTTGCCTCCGTTAACAACTTCCTGAACTGTACCGTTAAAGTAGGTCCAAACTCTTTGATCACCTATTTGTCGGACAATGAAACCGGCGCTGTAGGTGACGATGTGAGTGGTTGCGGCGCAATTGCATTCGACCCATCAAATGATGGTACCGGCCGCATGGTGCTCTTCATCCAAGGCGCTTACCTGCGTGACTCTGATGAATTCTTGCCTGGTGAGACAGAAGGCGCTGCAAATCCAAATTTTGGTAAAGTTATTGAAAAATACCAATTCAACGATGGCGCTGTAGTTGTTGCTGGCCACTATGTAACCAGTTTTGATGCAGCAGCAATCAGTGGTTGCGTATTGCCATCAGAAGGTGAATCATCAGTTCCTGGTTATGATTTCTCAAAGCCAGCTGGTATTCAAGCAATTATGCGTGTGATCGATGACAAGCACTACAACAGCCTGTCAGATGAAGATCGCGCAAGCTACAACCCAAGTCCTTCTGACCGTCGCGGCTTGCTCATCGTTAACGACGTGCAAACACACGGCAAGCTTGCTTCCGATACCTACTGGGATTTGTATACACCATCAGCGCTTGGCTACCAAGGTAATTCATGGGCGTACTCAAACAGTGATCAAAACACCTTCTTCAACGTGCGCCGTGGCTTTGTGCTTGGTGTAAACGGCAAGATGGATGTTTATCACAACACCTTCGTCGACCATGCAAGCGGCTCAACAAACCAAGTAGATCCACTTGCGTACTACGACTTTGCTGATCCAACACTTGACGGTACACCATCATTGATTAAGAAACGTAACCCATCAGCATTCATTGTTGACGGTTTGGATCCTGCGCTATTTGTAAGCGGCAACCCATTCATCCTTGATGAAGGCGGCAGCCCATCGCTTAGCTTGTTTAGCGTTGCAAACCCATTTGCTCAAACACCTGCTCAGCCAGCTGAGCCAGCACGCGCGAACATCCACTTCCGTGGTAACGGTGCTATGTACTTCAAGTCAGCAGCATCAACATTTCACGGCAACATGTTCACCTTCTGGGCAAACAACGGCGCTTCCCCTGATTGGGCAACGGTTGACTGGACTTCATCACTGGTTGTTACTGATAACTCAACCTACGATGGTTTCTTGCTTTCAGTTGACGATGAGGGGCACGTAAAGACATCGGGTGAAGGCGAGCACGTATTTGATGCTGAAGGGCCACTCCTTGTTGATCGTGAAAATGCAGCAGCCCAAGATCGCACCTACGCTTCCAGTGGCGATATGGCAACGATTGGTGCAATTGCATTGCCTATTGATCACCGCGGTGCTGAGCTTCAACAAGACTTAGTGACGACGTTAAACCGTCCACTTCTGTTGGGTACATCCTATGCTCGTTACAACTCACCAACCTTGTTCTTCAACAATAATGTAACGTTCAACAGCGTTATTTTCCGCCACTCTGAGCCAACGCACTATGTCGACGGCTTGCCAAACGTATCTGAGCCTGGCATGACAGGTGGCGAGCGTATGTGGTTTGGTATCAAGTTCTGGGATGCTTCAGGTTTGAGCGATGCAACGGTCAACCGTGCATCAGATCCGAACCGCTATCGCTTCCCAGAAGTGCAACTGCACAATGCAGCGCTCGCGCTGGAAGAGTCATTGAACGCTTCTGGTTTGCGCTTTGTAGTAAAGGATGCCTTCAAACCAGTTGATGCAGACACTGGTGCTGGTACTGCAACTGCTTCTTCTACCGCTACTAACGAGTCTGCAGTTATTTTCTATGACCACGGCGATCCGTTGGACACCCTGCTGACCGGTTTTGGTCGCATTTTCTTGAACGGTAGCTCGCTCAACTTGATGGCTGATGATACCAACAACTTTGTCACGGAAAGCTGCTGCTGGAACGTGTTCAAACACAACAAGCCAGTATCAGCTACCCCAAGCGATTCATCCAGTGTTCGCCTGCTACTGGGCTCAGCAAACCAATTCCATCCTGATATCAAGGCATTCATGGATGGTTTAGGCACACAAGCAGCAAAAGATCGCTTTGCTGACAAGCAACGCGCTCATCACCTGTTTATGTTCGCTCAGCCACCAGCAGTTACTAACCTTGATCTGACCGTTGATGGCGAAGATCCGGTTTGTAACCTTGCCGTAGGCTGGCCAAGCGTTCAAACGCTTGATGGTACCATAGCTGGCACCGGTGCACCTGCAGCAGATGGTGGCAACTTCCCATTCGTATTGCCATATGCTGGTCGTGAGCCATTGGTTAGCGACATGGCATCAAACTTCCCAGACTACGCGGCAGCATTGTGGGTGCCAAACGCATTGACCTCACCCGCTGCACGGTTGTCGATTGAAGGTTCGATTATTTGCTTCGGCTCGTTCGACAAAGATGGCAATAGCTTGCCAGTACCGGTAGCAACGGATAACGACAGCGGCGTGGTATATGTCAAGCACGGTGGTAAGATCGACACCAGCTACAAAGCGCTTTCAGGCGGATCTGACAGCCGTTACAAGCTCCCTTACCAGTCAGTATTCTCAACCATGCTTGCACAGCGCATCTGGAACGACTACAACTACGATGGCAACCAGCGTCTTTGCTTCCTGTCAGGTTGCATCGACCTGCCTAGCGATCAAGTTAAGTTCGATCCAAACTACGCTGTACAACCATACAACTTCACCCAAGAAATGTTTGCAGCTCGTCGCAACCAAGTGGTTGAAGATGTTGAAGGAACCGACACGCAAGGGTATGTTCGTGTGAGCGGCTACAACGCAAGCAACGCGCTTGGCGACCGTGCTGGCATTGAAGAAATGCTCATTGGTTGGACCTACCGCGACACGCCAGACTACAGCGCAACTCACGTGAGCGATGTTGAAGGTCAACCAGACTTCAACAACATGCCAACCAAGAAAGCGCCAAAAGACAAGATAATGGCTGCTCGCAAGTCAGTAAGCCCGCAAGCAATGAAGGCTGCATCTAAGTGGACGGCTCGTTCGACCGAGAGCATCGACCAACTGCAAGCGCGCCCACTTGATCTGCTCTACATCGGTCCAGGTGATGACATCAAGCAACTGCGTGTAGCAGGTGCTACCATGTCTGATCCGTTCATGCTTGACGTAACCGGCGACGGCGTTCGTCCATTGGTTGCACGCGTTCGTGAATTTACTTCAGAAAAAACAACACGCGATCAGCTTGCTGACCGTTTTGTTGGCGAAGGTGCACACGCAGTCCTCTTTGTTGAGTACGGCGGAAACATTGGTCTTGGCAGCCAAAACTGGAATGAGCAGTCTGACAGTGCTTGGAACCTGCTTGGCAAAGATAACATCTCGATTGCTCCACTGGGCGATGGTGTTGTAACCGTTAACAGCAATTTGATTGTTGTTGACCGCCTTGCCTTGTTGCCAACAGCTGAGTTTGGCAATGCTGGCGTACAACGCTTGACCTTCACCTCAGTGCAGCCACGCGAAATTCGCATTCCTGCTGGCGGCGAGCTTGACCTGAGTGGTTTTGGTAAGGCTACAAACCGCCAAGAAATTGCCTTTGGTGGCAACATCACCTTGGTGTTTGAAGCTGGTTCAACCCTGCGCTTGCCAGACAATCCAACAGGCGCTGGCATGGTTGTGTACCTGACCGACCAAGCTAAGATGATCTTTGAAGGCAACTCAAACACCTCCAACTACGTGCCATTCTCAGATCTGACCTCAAGCAGCAACACCGCGCCTGCCGCTGACTACCGTACACGCATTGTTGGCCAAGGCCAAATCTGGCTGAACAAGAATGCAACCATTGGCGTCTACGGCAACAGCTTTGTTGGTGTTGAAAGCGACAGTGATAATCTAGTTACCGATGTAACCATTAGCTTGCAGCGTCAAAGCCGCTTTGAAATCGGCAGCGATACGCTTGCTGGCGGTGCGTTCCAAGTTGGTAACCCAACCGACCGTGGCGATGGGCATTCCGTCAGCTTCAACCTGACCGTCAACGGCCCTAACGCAACGTTCCACATCGATCGTGAAGGCTTCTTTGGTCTTGGCGCTGGCGTGGTTAACAAGAGCGGCAAGCCAAATGGCACGGCTTCATCCGGCAACAACCCAGTAGTTGATGGCGATGGCGCTGCAGTCCTTGACCCAGATGGTTTCCCAACCTTCAACCCAATGAGCATTGTTGCTTCACCATCCTCTGATGGCGACTACAGTGCAAACTACGCTGCACTCAGCTCCGGCGTGTGGGTGCTGCAAGCATTGCGCAACGTTGCGGCCGTAACGGTACAGCTGCAAAACGGCATCTTTGAACACAAGAACATTGCTGACGGCTCAACCAGCCAATCTTCATTGATTGCTGTTGGTCCATCCGCTGGATTCACCTGGAAGCAAGCCCCATCCACTGTATTTAACGTACGTGGTGGCGGCAACCTAGTGTTGATACCAGCGACAAGCGGTGCATTCTATGCTGCAAACATCTGGGACTTTGCTGGCGCAGTAGCAACAGGTGAAAACTACGGCATCTTGGCATCTGGCCAATCGCTTCTGGACCGTGCGGTAGCTGATGACATTGCAGATGCGACTGCGTTTGGTGATGGTGGTAGCACCTTTAGTTTTACCAGCGCGAGTGACTTCTTCAATTTTATCAACACCCGTGCATATGACCTGCAAGGTACCTCACGAGCACGTCGCGTTAACTTGAGTCAAACCTTGTTTGCAACACAAATCGATTACATCACCCAATCCGGTAGCAAGTACTCGGTTGGTGGCGAAATTGTTCGTGCTGCTGCACCTGCAGCATCAACAGCTGGTGGCACCTTGGCTGAAGCTGCTGCGGTAGGCTCGCTGCAAGCATTGGGTACGCCTCAGCCAGAAACCTTCTCAGTCGTTAAGTAGAAAGACTGTACTAGGGGCGCGGTTACGCGCCCCTAGTGTATAAAAGTGAATGAGGAATAACGTTATGAACAAAACAGGTTTAAAGTTAGCGCTCACCGCGCTGCTTGCCGTAAGCCAAGCGTTTGCGCTTTCAGAAATGCGCACGCCTTGGATTGCTGGCAACGGTCCGTTGCGCTATGTGTTTGAAAGCAATGATAAAGAAGGCAAATACAGCCTTAATCTGTGGTCAGCTGCGCATACAAAAAATGCCAACAAGGCATTTTTGAAGCACGGTACCACAACTAAAGAAATTACCGAGTTGATCTTCAACAAGGCAGATTTCCAAGTTACCGATGCCTTTCCCAATGGCCAAGTTGATCCTAATGGTGCCAACTACAATCCCCTTGCTGGTTTCAAGTCGCTTTCGCCGCGGGTGGAATATAATGAAATGGGCATGACCGTTGGTGGTGCGCTTGCTTTTCCCGTCTGCAAAGGCAAGGGTCGCTTAGGCGTGCGCGCCAGCGTTCCTTTTCGCAACATCGAGCTAGAGCGCCAAGATAGTGGCCTTGACAAGGCGGAAGATCCAACAGCGGACTATGTATCAGCACGCGTGATTGCTGTTACCCGTCCGGGCAATGGTGGTGCTGCTGCTGCCCCTGCGAACATTTTAGCAAAAGCATACCGGGTTGATCTGCTGACAGCGCTTCAGCAGCCGAGTGGAACGCGCGTTATGGCGCCAGGCGGCGGTGCCGCTGCGGGGCAAGGCATGAATGTCTTCGGTACGCAGCTTGCAACGGGCAATGTCGGAGCGAATACGCCGCTTAATAGCAACTACGCAGCAATTACGATTACGGGCAACACAGGCAAACCGCTGGTACATGGTTACATGTTAGCTAACGAGGCCGGCGCAGCCCCTGTTGCTAATCCACGTGCAGCAGCAGATACGCTTGTTTTTAACGCTCCTGGAGCTGCTCCTGTTGCCGGCGCAGCCCATACCGATTTGCTTGCTGCTGATATGAATAATCTGCCTACGAATGATACTACGATAGGTGTATTTACTACTGATCGTGATTACCAAGCTGCTTTTAATGCTGCTGATCCAAACAGTGTTTTATCTAAAAAAGGTAGCAACATGTGGTTGGTATTCAGACGCACGCAAAACTCTACCGACGCATTGAAATTTGGTGATGGTAGTGGCGGTGGCACCGGTGTTGGTGCTGGCCGTGGGCTTTCTGACACCATCGATCAATATTTGGCCCAGTTCAACGAAAATGCCTTCGTGTTCCTGGCAAAAAACGGCATCTCGCTTGACAGCCAAGAACGTACCGGCCTTGGCGATGTTGATGTAGACTTCTTCTACAACCACGCCTTCCACGAAGATTGGATGGGTGAAGTATGCGTTGGCGTTCGCCTACCAACCGGCGGTGACAAGGACAAGTACGGCAACCCATACAAAGTCATGCTTGGTAACGGGGAGCACTGGGAAGTGAAAGTCGGCGGCATGTTGGCGTGGGAAGCTTTCAAGTGGATGAATCTGAAAGCAGACGCATCATACCACTTCGTGCTTGAAGCAACGGAAAATCGCATGGCGGTGTTCAAAGGCTCCTCGGTCAAGAATCTTGGTCCAAAGGCTGCTGCTGATGTTGATTGGAGCTATGCTAAGGCTCATTTGGATGCTACCTTCTTCCATCCAAAGACGCGCGACATTCGTTCCATGCTTGGCTATGAGCTCTACTACAAGACCGAAGATCGTGTGAGCTTCAAGAGCAAACAAGCACAGTCATTTGATGGTCCAACGACTGCTGGTGCTGCACGCTTGAGCGACCTTGACAACAAGTTGGCTCGTAAGAACACGGAGTCCATTGCCCACAAGGTACGTTTTGAAACATCGTACCAAGTTGGTCAATACTTCGAGCTCTTTGCCGGTGGTAGCTTCACCTTCGCTGGTCAAAACGTTATGCGCGATCGTGACACCCACGGTGGCTTTAACATTCGCTTCTAAGGCTGCATGCCACGCTCTGGCAAACCTTTCGACATGCTCAGGGTGAGCGTGGTTGAAGGGTCTGCTCAAGCGATAAAGATAGCTAAAAAGGGAGTCGCATTCGCGGCTCCCTTTTCATTTTGGTTCTTCCAATAATCCCAATTCATGTCTATTCTCGTCGTCCTATTTTCATAATAACGCTTCTGTTAAAGGGATAGAGATGACAAGATTATGCAAATTAATTACCAGTGCATTGGTGCTGAGTGCAAGTACCATGTTTGCAAACATTACACTCATCAATTATACGGATCATAAAATTATTATTCGGGTGGGTGATGCTGAGCAGGTGGGTGGCGCTGAGCAGGTGGAAGTGCGCCCTCGTAAAGCCCTGGCGGTGCGCGATGGTTTTTTCTGTGGCGGAGAAACTACGGTGGCATTTCAAGCGTTGAACAGTAAAGGTGAAGAGGATCTTAGGGTATACGCTTATGGTTCACTGCTACGCGATACGGGATCGAAGAAATTGGAGTTCAATTACCACTTTCAGCCGGATGTAGCAATGCCGTCGGATGTAGCAATGCCGTGTGCTATTTTACTTGGAAGTCAGACGGCTGTGTCGGACCAGGTAGATGGAACCATGCTTGGTAGCCAGAGATATCGCAGAAGCGCCGCAAAATCGCCAACCAAATCGTAAGTTGTTACATAATCGCATACAGGGGGGGCGTTTAAACGCCCCCCCTGCTTCTTTTTTAAGCACCGGTGGTAAATTCTTGCAGAAAGCCGTGCCACAGAGAGTCTTGTGCAAAGGTAGTCTTTGGATACGACTGGTCGATTTTGCTAAACGGGAAGTAGATTGATAGGCCTTTAGCGCGGGTCATGTTCGGGCCCGTAGCATTAGCAAACACATACGTTTCGATCAACGCCTTGCTTGCTGCAAGCGCGGTGCGCAGCTGAGTGTATGCCGTTGTCTGGGTGACCGCGGTTGCGTTGCTAACGGTGTCCATGCTTTTCTGTAGTTCGGTGAGCAGCGAGTGCAAGTCGACGTAGTTTGGTGAGCTGAAGCGTTGGCATGTTTGGCGTGCTTTGCGCAGCACATCCATCATGGTTGATTTGTCTGTGTTCCTGCAGGCGCGGAACGCGGCAATCATCGCATCAAGACTTTCACGAATCGGTTCCATGCCGCTCAGGTCGATAGCAGACTGCGTGAAGAATGGGATTCGGTTGGTATACATTTTTTCATACGAGCTGACGATGCTGCGCGCGATATTTGCAGCCGAATTGTTTTTGACGTTGAGCGCGTTCACCAAGGCTTGGTAGTTCCAGCCTTGTGCCAGCTCAACTTCCTGCGAAGCTACCAGCACATTTGCTACATCCTTTGCCAGGTAGCCGACTTCTAGCATGGCCATCAGGCATGCATCCATGCCCAGCAGGTCAAGTTTGCGATTATTCAGCACCGACGTTTTGATCTCTGAGAGCGCAAAGTGCAGTGTTTGGTTGTCCATGTACGTTCTGGTCTGCTCATTGAATAAGATGCCTCTGGTAGAAGTAGTGACAAAGTCCATCAGGCTGCAGGTACTGGTGCTTGTGGCGTCTAAGCCCTCAGTGACTGCCTCATCAACCGTTAACCCCGCAAGCTGTATGCGTGGGTTGTCGCGGATAACTTCTTGTGCAAAGCCGATGCGGGGCTGGTGGATTTCCCACGGACGCATCTTGCCCCACGCAGGGTCAACAATGCCGATGCCGTGGTTCCACAAGACCAAAGAATACTTGTTTGCGGGATAGTTGGTTACAGCCCAGCGCATTGAGTCAATCAAATCGGCACTGGTGGTGCCGTCTGAGTCCACCTGCAGACATTGATCCAACACCATTTTGCCCGCTTCAATCTTGTAGCGCCATACCCCTTTGATGTTTGGTTGGTACCATTGCACGAGCGCGTTGAAATTTTTGTTCGATCCGATGCTTGCCATGTCACTAAAGTTTTTCATGGCAAATGAACTCAGGTTGTTGTTGGCCTGGGTGAACACAAGCATGGTCCACTCGGGTATATCTGCCAGAAGCGCTGGCAATAACGTAAGTACGGTAACCAGCCATACGATTAACCGGTGGCTGTTAATTGCAATCTTCATCCCCAAATCCCCTTTGCAGATCCCCAAAAAATCGGCTGTTCGTGGCGAGCATGCCTGCCCGCCGTCAAGGTCCCCTTCGTAGCCTTGGCGTAGGAGGAAGCCTTGTGCGAAGGCTGGGCCGAATCATGAACAATCCTTGTAAGATAAGGACAGTTCACCTTTCGACGGTGCTCAGGGCGAACGACTCTGCGCACCCCTCACCAAACAGCCTAGTCGACTATATTTCTATGTGTAAATTAAAATGGGAATGAGGTGATAAAAACGCGGTTTTGCCAGCAGTCTTGCTGAGTCTGCATTGGGCGTGGGGATATCATGCGTTCAGGTCAGGACAAACAGATGGTCAAAGATGACAAGAAGCCCTTCCCCAGGTACACTAGCACACCCATTTTTTTAAGGAGTGCGCATGGCATACGATTTTAAAGCTGTCGAACAGAAGTGGCAGCGTTACTGGCAACAAAACTCTTATTTCCATACTAAGAATAACCGTCAGGGTAAGAAGTTTTATTGCCTAGACATGTTTCCCTATCCTTCCGGCTCAGGCCTGCACGTTGGCCACTGGAAGGGGTATGTGCTGTCTGATGTCTATGCGCGGATGAAATGGCTGCAGGGCTACAACGTGCTCCATCCCATGGGCTGGGATGCATTTGGCTTGCCCGCAGAAAATGATGCGATCAAAAAAGGTATTCAGCCTGCCGTGGGAACGGCAAGCAACATTGCCACCTTTAAGCGGCAGCTGGCAACCACCGGCGCCATGTACGACTGGACCAAGGAAGTCAACACAACCGACCCGGGTTACTACAAGTGGACGCAGTGGATCTTTTTGCAAATGTTCAAAGCAGGCCTGGCGTACGAAGCAAACATGCCCATCAACTGGTGTCCTAAGTGCCTGACGGGTCTTGCCAACGAAGAAGTGGTAGGAGATGGGTGCGAGCGTTGCGGCACGCAGGTGGAGCAAAAAAATATCCGCCAGTGGGTGCTCAAGATCACTGCCTATGCAGAAAAACTGCTGATCGGCCTTGATAAGCTTGAATGGCCAGAAAAAGTTAAAATGATGCAGCGCAACTGGATCGGTAAGAGCCAGGGCGCAACCATTACGCTGCCGGCAGAAAATGGTGTTGTACTTGAAGCTTACACCACGCGCCCAGATACGTTGTTCGGACTTACCTTTGTGGTCATTGCTCCCGATCATGATCTTGCCTCAGCGCTGATTACCCCCGAACAACAAGCGGCGTGTGCTGCATACCAAAAAGAAGCTGCGCACAAAAGTCAGCGCGAGCAATTGATCGATGCCAAAGAGAAGACGGGCGTCTTTACGGGTTCTTATGTGATTAACCCAGTTAATAAGGCTAAAATCCCCGTGTTTTTGGCTGACTATGTGTTGAAGAGTTATGGTACCGGCTGCGTTATTGGCGTGCCGGGCGATGATCAGCGTGATTTTGATTTTGCAAAAAAATATGACTTGCCTATCATCCCAATCGTTAAACCATACGACGCTGCCATCAAAAACATGGACGAAGCTGGCAATCCGCTTTGCACCGCTGAAGCTGATGGTGTTCTGATAAATTCTGGGCAGTTTGATGGGCTGGATGCTTTTAAGCAAGGCGTTCCGGCGATGATTGCGCACTTGGAGAAGATCGGCGCTGGTAAAGCGCACACCACTTACAAGCTGCGCGACTGGGTCTTTTCGCGCCAGCGCTACTGGGGTGAACCGATTCCATTGGTGCACTGTACGGCGTGCGGGGTAGTGCCAGTGC